>Ga0055584_100005589_pt1 | contig 12324 bp, 7 predicted proteins | sample OSDHelmetaG_FD_58716 | JGI IMG/M metagenome (GOLD analysis project Ga0055584, IMG submission 58716) | Pelagic marine sediment microbial communities from the LTER site Helgoland, North Sea, for post-phytoplankton bloom and carbon turnover... | ecosystem: Environmental > Aquatic > Marine >... | reverse complement strand
CTCTCTGGCTGTAAAAAAGAAAACGATATCGACTGATGCATTAGACGGGATAGTACTGGACGATACTGCGGCCGAATTGATCGGGAGTTGGAAAGAGTCAACTTTTACAGGGAAATTTGTTAATCGCAATTACTTGCACGATGAAAACTCCGGAAAAGGTGAGAAGCAAGCAGTCTTCTCGCCTAAGTTTGAAACTGGCGGTAATTATGAAGTCCGTGTCTCTTACAGCGCCAGTGGGAACCGAGCATCGAATGTCGTTGTTACGGTGGATCATCAGGATGGAAAATCCAGATTCCTAATCAATCAATCTAAGAAACCAACGATTAACGATTTATTTCACTCGGTTGGAACGTTTCGCTTTGAAGCTGACAATGTCGCCTCGGTGACAATTTCAAATGAGGGAACTGATGGACACGTGATCGTCGATGCCGTTCAGTTTCTAAAACGGGTGAGTGATACTGCGATTGCCGATCAAGACGCGGGACCACGTTCTGAAGCCCTGCCGAAAGCAAGGCTCGCGAAAGTAGATGATTCTACCGATGACGTGAAAAAATCAGCAAAAGTCGTTGCTTTGGAAAAGCGAATTAACGACCTGGATCGCTCATTAAAGGAAATTAAAAAGAATCCCGTGCGCCCGGTAGCGGTAGCAATGTCGGTGAAAGACAGTCCCACGCCTAAAGACGGGCATTTGCATATCCGCGGATCAGTTCGCAATTTAGGGCCAGTTATTCCACGGGGGTTTCTGTCCGTATGTAGTGACGATCCCAGGCCAGATTTTGATCCATCCGAGAGTGGGCGATTGCAACTGGCGGAATGGATTGCGAGTCCCAGTCATCCGCTGACGGCGAGAGTTTATGTGAATCGAGTTTGGAGACATCTATTTGGAAAGGGGTTGGTTCCCACCATCGACAATTTTGGCTTTGTGGGGACAAAACCATCGCATCCCGAATTGCTTGATTTTTTGGCCGCAGATTTTGTTAATTCCGATTGGTCGACGAAAAAACTAATTAAGAAAATAATTTTATCTCACGCTTTCCAGTTGAGTGTTTCTTTCGATCCAGCAGCGATTAAACAGGATCCTGAAAACCGTCTGATTTGGCGAGCGAATCGCCGTCGTGTGGATGCTGAAGTTCTCCGGGATTCAATCTTGTTCATATCCGGCGAGCTTGATCTTACGCCCGGTGGTCGGACCATTCGCAAGATCACTCAGTACGACCTTGGCTATCAATTTGATACGGTGAGAAGAAGTGTTTACGTTCCCGCATTTCGGAATTCGATGCTGCCAATTTTTGAAGTTTTCGATTTCGCAAATCCTAATTTGGTTACGGGCGATCGCAATACAAGCACCCTTCCAACTCAGGCTCTGTTTCTGATGAACGATCCGGAAGTGGTCCGGGCATCCACGAAACTGGCGGATAAACTTCTGGCAATTTCTGAAATCGATGATGTGGAACGCGTGGGGGTTGCGTATTTGAGTGCCCTTGGGCGTAAGCCAACGCCTGTTGAAATACAGGCGGTTGAGAGGTATCTCCAGCAAGAAATGACTGGAGTTGATGGAGGGACTGTTCTATCTGAAGAAGAATTGCGGCGTGGGGCGTGGGCCAGATTTTGTCATGCCTTGTTTGCGAGTTTAGATTTTCGATATATCGAGTGATTTTTAGTTTCTTATTTTAGGTTGTTGGTCTCAGAAAATGACAGAACCTTGTGAATTTTATCGAAGGTTATCTCGGCGCGAGATGATTCGTCGCAGTGCCTGCGGATTTGGGGGATTAGCACTGGCCGGTATCTGTGCAAATCAATCACGTGGAGAAGATAAGCGTAATACGCTATTGCCCCGTCCGCCGATGTTCCCCGCTCGGGCGAAGCGAGTGATTTTTATCTTCATGCAGGGAGGCCCGAGTCATGTTGACAGTTTTGATTACAAACCAGAGTTGATCAAACGAGATGGGCAAGGAATCGATTTTACCGGCGTCCGCTTTGGCACATTTGGAAATCAGAGTACTCGCAAGTTGTTAAAACCACTTTGGTCTTTTAAACAGTATGGCGAATGTGGACAACAGGTTTCTGAGTTGTTTCCTGAGATGGCAAATCATGTAGATAAAATGTGCATGATTCATTCGATGCACACCGAAGGTGTGGCGCACGGTCCAAGCACACTGTTCATGCATACCGGTGCCACTAATCTTGTTCGGCCGTCCATTGGGAGTTGGATTACGTATGGTCTGGGAACGGAGAATCAAAACGTTCCAGGGTTTGTGACGATAAATCCTTCGGCGAGTAAAGGTGGGCCGCGGAATTATTCGAATGCATTTTTGCCAACGATGTTCCAGGGCACTGCGTTAGGCCGTGCTGGCCAAGCAGTCGCGGATGCAGAAATCAAAAATATTTCCAATCTGCATTTGCCTGCGGACGTTCAAAAAAAGCAATTTGAATTTCTGCAGCAGATGAATCGCTCTCAGTGGCAACGGCATCCTGAGGACGAACGATTGGAGGCAACGATTGAGTCCTTTGAATTGGCTTACCGAATGCAACTGAACGCGCCAGAGATAATGGACTTGTCCGGCGAGACACGCGAAACGCTCGATAGTTACGGGATTAATGAAAAAGAGACGGACGATTTCGGGCGGCAGTGTCTCCTCGCAAGACGAATGGCGGAGGCGGATGTGCGATACATTCAGGTCAACTACTCGGATGAGTCTGCGAATCCCCGGTGGGACCAGCACTCCAACATGCCTCAGCATGCGGTTCATGCGAAGGCTGTTGATAAACCAGTAGCGGGCTTGCTCGCCGATTTGGAGCAGCGTGGTTTGCTTGAGGACACGCTTGTGTGGTGGGGAGGCGAATTCGGTCGAACGCCATTTGCTCAAGGAAAAGACGGGCGAGACCATAATCCTCGAGGATTCACGGTTTGGCTCGCCGGAGGTGGTACGAAGGCGGGATACGTGCATGGTGAGACGGATGAAATTGGCCATCACGCAGTTCGCAACAAGGTACATATGCATGATTTGCACGCCACGATCCTGCACCTTTTGGGCTTGGATCACGAAAAATTAACGTATCAATATGCCGGGAGAGATTTTCGATTGACGGACGTTGCTGGAAATGTAGTTAAAGAAATTATTGCTTAATAGATGGACAGGAATATGAGCCGAGTGATTGTCACAGCCTGTGTCCTGATCGGAATGGTCGTTTGGTTGACCGAGACGGGGTGGACACAGCAGCAGGGCCACTCAAATGACCGCTCGCTTCACTGGGTTGCCAACGCGAAAGGGGTTTTAGTTTCTGAACAAGAAATTCCGGTCCTTCAGTATCAAGCGACTCCAAAATCGCGCAATGGCTCTCATCGTCGCGCGAATTATATTCATCCTTTATTTGGATTAGATGGGAAAGTACTCACCGAAGATTTTCCATCAGACCATCACCATCATCGAGGAGTGTTTTGGGCTTGGCACCAACTTTATGTAGGTGATGTTGCTGCGGGGGATGGCTGGCTGGCGAAAGCGTTTGATTGGAACGTTCGCTCGACCAAAGTGATTTCGAAAGCGGCTTCGATTGAGATTAAGAATGAAGTCCTTTGGCAGTCTGGAAAACTGCTGGATGCAGACGCTCAGCCAGTTCCGTTGGTGAAGGAAATGAATGTCATCGAAGTTCATCGCGCAAAGGGCGAGCTGCGCTATATTGATTTCGAAATTAACCTGTTGGCTCTCCAGCCCGACTTATCGATTGGTGGTTCAAATGATGCGAAGGGATATGGCGGGTTTTCGGTTCGTGTTAAACAGCCCCCGGATCTTAGGTTTCTGGCATCTTCAGGGTTTATGAAAGCCAAAAAGCTTCCAATGGACTGTGGAGACTGGGTGGACTTGGTCGGTCAATTTGGAAATTCAGAAACGAAGGGAATTGCTATCCTGGTTCATCCCGAATCGGCTGGCTATCCACAAAAGTGGATATTGCGTGACAAGGTTAAGAGTATGCAGAACCCTGTTTATCCGGGGCGGTCTCCCGTCGGGTTGTCGACAAAAAACTTCACAACCTTGCGCTACCGCCTGATCTTACACAATCGAGTAATGACGAAAGCAGATTTAGACAGGGCGCAGCGAGTGTACGCCTCGGAATAAAAAAGCGTCATGCTCGCAGGTGGGATTCTCCCTGCATGAAGTTGTGTCTGGGGACTTACGCTTCGAACGATTCGATATGAGATTTAACTTCACTCATGAAGTTCGCAGCACCCACTCCATTTGCAATTCGGTGGTCGAAGCTTAGTGTTGCTGTGACCATGGTTTGGAAGCGGAACGAATCACCGTCGGGAACGGGGTGGGCAAATGACTCGCCGATTGCGAGTGTTGCGACAGCTGGAGCGACGATTGCCGGGATTCCAATCTTCATACCCGCTTTGCCAATGTTAGAGACGGTAACCGTCGTTGACTCGTCGGCCTGATCCCCTGTTTCTCTTGCGGCGGATACTTGTGTGGCAAAGGCCTTGTAGAATTCTGACTCACTCAGCTCGTCAGAGTTTCGAATGACCGCAGTTACCATCTCATCTCCCGGAAGGGCGACGGCGACACCGAGATTTACGTGGTGGAATACTTTCAAGGAATTTCCGTCGGTGTTCATTACGCTGCGAAATTTTGGGTGATTTTTCAAGGCTTGAACGACTGCCCAGCAGGCCATCGCAAAACCGGTAGGGCCGCCCGATTCTCGTGCGATTTTTCGAGCTGCAGCCACCTGAGTCCAGTTGACATCAGTCATGACCGTAACTGGGATACACGCTTTGGCACCCCGGCCAAGTCGATAGTTCAACACGATCTGCGATTTCGGTAAGGGTTCAACCGCATACTGATCTGACGAAATCTCGGCATCGCCTCCACCTGAGGCAATAAACGCATCGACATCCTCGGGCATCATTTTCTTGCCGCTGCATGGGATTTGGTCGACGGCGTCCAGCAGGTTGAGTTCCTTTAAATACTTTCGTGTTTTGGGGGGAATCATTACACGCGTTGAGCGGACTGGTTCAGAACTCGTTGCGGGAGTGGATGAGATTGCTGCTGGTTCAGAAGTTTCGTTGTCGGCTGGACCATGTCCGACAGGCATTTCTTTAACACCTTCTGCCACGTCCATCTTGCCAATTTCCGCACCAATCTCCAAAACGGTTCCGGGTTCGACGGTCCACTCCACGAGGGTGCCGTCGTATGGAGATTCAACGTCCGTTGTTGCCTTGTCTGTTTCCATGACGTAAATCGGATCGTCTCGGCCGATGGTATCGCCAGGATTCTTGAGGAATTCAACTAGTAACGCTTCTTGTAGGCCTTCGCCCAATTGCGGGATTCGTACTGAAATGACGGGCATGGCCGGTCAGTCCTCCATAGTAATTCGGATTGCGTCAATGACTTGGTTGGTGTCGGGAAGTGCAGCATACTCATACACTGGGTTGTACCCAATATGGACGTCTGGCTTGGCGACCAATTGAGGAGCACTTACAAAATAGCAAAAGCTCTCGGAGTCGCCCATGATTTCACTGATGATCATTTGCCCGACGCTGCATGATCGCCCGTCTTCCTGAACGACTACGAGCCGGCCCGTTTTTTCAACTGATTTAAGAATCGTTTCTTTGTCCCAGGGTTGTATTGATCTCAGGTCGATGATCTCGGCTGAAACTTCATCAGCTAAGGCGTCGGCGGCAGCGAAAGCCTGTTCCATGCAGTTACCCCAGGAAACGAGCGTGACATCATCCCCTTCGCGTCGCACCCTCGCTTCTCCAAAACCAACGGCAGGAATATCGTCAGGCACAGCCATTTGTTGGCGGAAAAGATGTTTCGGAATCAGGAAAAGCGTCGGATCATCGGTATGCATGGATGTCCACATCAGGGCAGTCGCATCTTCGGGGGTACTGGGAACCACAACCCGTAAACCGGGGCAGTGTGCGAAGATGGATTCGTTCGCTTGAGAATGCCAGAGCGATCCACCCGGTAAATAAGCACCATAGGGAGCGTACATCACAACCGGACAATTCCAGTCGCCATTCGTTCGCCAGCGAAGCGTAGCCAAGTTCTGAGTGATTTGATTCATTGCTGGGCCAACAAAATCAATGAATTGAATTTCGAAGACCGGTCTTTTTCCGTAACAAGCCATACCGATCCCGACACCAGCAATGGTTGCCTCGGCAAGAGGGGAGTTAAATACTCGGTCGGGGTGTTCGTGAGAGAGATCGGCAGTGAGCCCAAAAACGCCTCCTTTAGGCGCTTCAATATCCTCTCCGAAAAATATATAGGAATCGTCGTTATCGAGTCCGTGTTTAAAAACCTGATTGATTGCATCGACCATTCGCCATTTTCGCCCACCTTCAATCGGAGGAGGTTCCGGTGTCGACAAAGGGGCGAAAAGCTGATTCATCAAATCATCGGGCGTCGGATCCTGTTCGGATTCGGCGGCGATGTACTCTTGATCGACCCGCGTATTGATCTCCGTCTTGATGTCTTCCCATTCATCGCTCGATAATTCTCCCGATTCGATTAATTCATTGGACAGGACAACGATCGGATCTCGGTCTGCCATCGCCTCAATCTCATCAAGCGGACGATAGACGCGATGGTCATCGGAGCTAGTGTGCGAACAGAGGCGGTCAAGTTCGGCAATAATGACCGTCGGGCCTCCACCCGAGCGTGCCTTCTCAAGGGCCGGTGCAGCAACGTCAAATACTCGATCGGGGTGTCGAGCATCGACATGAACCAAATGGCTCTCATTAAAGACTTCCAGTTTGAATGGGTTGAACTTTTCCGTGTTGGTGCTGATACCGTAGTTGTTGTCTTCAACGATAAATACGATGGGTAGTTGTCGCTCAATGGCAAATGCGATGGCCTCGTAAAACTCGCCCTGACGCGAAGCCGCGTCGCCAACGGTGGCGACTACCACATTCGGTTCGTCGTCAAGTTGCATGGACCACGCTACGCCGCAACCGGGAAGGGCGTTGGCGCCGGTGGGCGTCGGGACGCTCCAAATGTTTCGTTGACGGTCACTGTAGTGCCCCGGCATCTGACGGCCACCACTCGAGGACCCGAGTTTCGCAAAGTATGCACTGGCGAGTTCGGCGTTGGAGACACCTTTGGCGAGAACCATGGCTCGATCACGGTAATATGGGAACAGGTAGTCCCCGTCTTGCATCAAAAATGAAAATACGGCGAGTGTTTCGTGGCCCATTCCAGCGACCTGGAACCAGCCTTTACTCTGCCGGTGCAGGACGCCTTCGCGGCGATCTCCCTCCCGACTGAGGTACATCAATTTTAAAAGTTCGAGTCGATTGTATGTCATGGTTTGTGTATGAGGATTCATAGATTGACCTGCTCCACACGTATTCTAGGGTCGTTGACGCAAAATTTAAGACGCCTGACGGGTGATTGGGGATGAGTAGGGCGCGGTCAACCAACACAAAATTCCGTGAATTTTGGGCTGTAATGTCGATCCGCGTTTTAACCCGAAACGCCGATAAGGGATTTTATCTTCCTGAAAATGCCCCGCAAGAGCGGGTTATCAGCCCTTGAGTGTTTTAGCGGTATATTAATGATTTCAAACGGTTTTGGTGATCGAATTTCCACATTTTAGAAGGTTGGGTCCAGATTGTGGAATTTGGTGGTCGTTTCAGGGGTTTGCGAAGTTAGCTCCAAGTGCCCGTGGTTTTCATTGTCGACGCAAGATGAGGGGTCCGGACAGTGGCTTGAAACTGAGCAGTTTGGGAGTTGTCAGTCGGAATTGTGAGTCCGTCGGTTTGCGAGTCGGGTGGTGAACTTGGCTGCTCTCGTTTTCAAAACCAGGCGATTTGGCCAGCAATTGATTTACGTTGTTAGAAATTAGGGGCTAACAACTGCTCATTAATTATTTTTGTAGGAATCATGCGGCAGCATGCCTGCCAATTGCTGACGTTGTTGTCGGCAGATGGTAGATTGTGAATTGCCCGAGGAGTGGGCTACCCTCCGTCCGGCGAAAAATTTCAACCTCTCAAAGCAGGAGATACTGAGTGAGGCACAAACACGTATTCAAAATGACTTTTACCACTTTCATCCTGGGTTTCGCCTCAACGATGTTAGTAACTTCCGGCGACGTTATTGCTCAAGAAGCACCTGCAAAGGCTGCTGAGAAAAAAGAAGTTGCGATTGATCAAGAAGCGTTGAAGCAGGTGACTTATGACATCAAGTATATGTCCTCTGACGAAATGGGAGGCCGGCAACCGGGGACTCCAGGGATTAAGCTTTGTGAAGATTACATTATTGGTGAATATAAAAAGGCTGGTTTAAAACCGCTTGCCAACGGGACTTATTTTCAAGAGATGGAAGTAGGGAACACTCGCGTTGTCGATAAATCCGCCACTGGATTGGCATTAACCGGGCCAAACGATGCTAAGGTGAAATTAGAGTTGGGAAAGGATTTTCAACAGCTCTTGGGCAGACGAGATTTTGATCTTAGTAGTGATCTTGTGTTTGTGGGTTATGGAATTACTGCACCCGAGCACAATTACGATGACTACAAAGGCATCGATGTTGAGGGCAAAATTGTGGTGATGATTCGTTATGAACCACAATCTGAAGACGAGAGCAGCGTTTTTGACGGAGCGGATACCTCTCGCCACTCTTCCGGGAGCCAGAAAGTCACAGCGGCGCGGCGGGCTAAGGCGGCTGGGATAATTATGGTTAACGATTCAGTTAATGCAGCTTCGGCTGATGAACTCATTCAAGCTGATCGTTTTCGGACGAATGGATTGCCGTTTGCCCAAGTCAAGCGTTCGGTTTTAGATGATCTTTTAAAGGGGTCTCCTTTAACTACCCCAACGGGTAAGAAGCTTTCAAGTGTGAAAGCAATTGAAGCGCAGATTGACAGCAATCTAGAGCCAATCTCTCAGGTGATGGATGGTTGGTCCGCCGATTTCAAATCAGCGTTTAGTATAAAAAAGACCAAGACCAATAACATTATCGGTATCATTGAGGGCGAGGGCCCCAACGCCGATGAGACGATTGTGATTGGCGCTCATTACGATCATCTTGGGATGGGTGAGTACGGTTCTCGTGCCCCCGGACGTCGAGAGATTCATAACGGTGCTGATGATAATGCCACAGGAACGGCGGCAGTAATCGAATTGGCTCGTCGGTTTAATAAACGCGACAAGAAGCCCGGGCGTCGACTTGTCTTCGTTTGTTTTACTGCTGAAGAGATGGGGCTGCTGGGTGCGATTCATTATTGCGAAAATCCACTTTTCCCATTGGAAACGACGGCTGCGATGATCAACTTTGACATGATCGGTTGGCTGCGGGACAACAAGCTTACTTTGTACAATTGGAATTCGTCAGCACAGTTGGATCCTGTATTCGATGCTGCTAATGCTGATTTTGGATTTAATCTGAACAAGCCGCCGCGCGCTTTCGCGGGAAGTGATCACCTGCCGTTCAATCAGCGTGACGTACCCAACGTATTTATTCACACCGGTCAGACTGCCGTTTACCACACTCCCGAAGATGATTTCGAAACGCTCGATTGTGAGGGTGCTTTGAAGGTAATCGACTATTCAGAAAAGGTCGTGGACGGGCTTGCTTCGCTGGATAAAAAACCAGTCTTCGGTGCTCCCAAGCCATTTCGGTTGGGGGTAATGCTTGATGATGAAAATGGTGTTGTCACGGTTGAAAGTGTTACACCTGGATCGGCAGCTGAAAAAGCGGGTCTCCAAAAAGGAGATGTCATTGTTGAGATGAATGGTGAAGCAATGGCGAAGCGGCGAGATATTTCTCGCTTGATTCGACGTGATGCCGGAAAGACCGCAAAATTCAAATTAAAGCGGGGTGAATCCGAAGTTACTTTGAATATCAAGCTTAAGAACGATTAGTCTTTTGGTTGAGATGGGAGTTGATCATTCCCGTTGAAGAGATATGACCTGCCGCAGTCTTGCGGCAGGTTTTTTTATTGTCCATTTTTATCGAAATTTAAGTCTTTCAGGGTAATCGAACGGCTTTTTCCAGTTTTCCAAACAAGATAATTGGTAAGAAAATTAAGATTGCGGGGAGGCCGGCGAATCACCGTTGCCTGCGGGACTGGCAACGAGTTCGAGCGAGTGCGGTTGACTGCTGGCTCGCAAAGAATTGTGTTCTGTTTTGAAAACTCATAACTGGTTTACAATATATGTCTCATAAAAATCGAGAAGAGCAGACCGTGCGAGAGAATATGCACGAGATCATTTTCGGCGCCCACACCTTTTATGGGTGGCTGTTTGATATGGCATTGCTGGTCGTAATTATCCTAAGCGTTATCTCGAACAGTTTGGAGACCGTTGCCGGGGTTAAGGATCTTTGGGCAGACGGATTGTTCTGGGCGAGTTGGGTTTTTACAGGGCTTTTTACGGTAGAGTACGCCTTGCGAATTTACTGTGTTAAAAAACCTTGGCGATTCGTTTTCAGTTTTTGGGGTATCGTCGATTTATTGGCGATTCTTCCTGAATACCTCATATTTTTGTTTTTCTCTTCGGGTGGGCATGCAAGTGCATTCGCGGCGGTCCGGTCTCTTCGGTTACTGCGAGTCTTTCGAATTCTCAATCTGTCCTGGTTTCAGCGCGAGGGTGAGGATTTAGGGAACGCTATTTGGCGAGCCCGCGGGAAAGTCGTAGTGTTCGTCATGGTGGTGATGATCATCGTTACCATTGCTGGAACGGTCATGTATGACGTTGAAAGTACTTTCGATCCGAACTCAAAATTCACGTCGATTCCCATGGGGATTTACTGGGCGATTGTTACGATGACCACCGTTGGCTTTGGCGACATCGTTCCCAAGACAACAGGCGGTCAATTCATCTCGGCAATTCTCATCCTTGTCGGCTACAGCTTAATTATTGTTCCAACTGGCTTTGTTTCAGCGGAAGTATTGGATCGCAAACGGCGACGAGTGATATCGACGGTCTCGTGCCCTTCGTGCTTTACAGAAGATCATGATGACGATGCGGTTTATTGCAAGTATTGCGGGGGAGAAATGTAGTTTCTCCAGCGCTTCGGAATCGCATCAGAAACGGAGTGCTGAACTATTGGGTTGTTGGAGAGCGCGTTACAATTTAGAAGTTGGAGACCATGTGTTGAGCAGCGGTTTGGTCATCTCGTTAAATTGGTGATTCAATATTTATGACGAACAATGCAATTGAACTGAATCAAGTTACCAAGCGGTTTGGGAAACAGACCGCTGTGGATCAGATTGATCTGGCTGTTCCTGAGGGAGCGATTTATGGATTTATTGGTCCTAACGGTTCCGGGAAAACCACAACCTTGCGGATGATCTTAAGAATATTCCAGCCGGACGAGGGAGTCGTGACGGTTCTTGGGGGATCGCAAGGAAAGACGGCTGACAACCGACTGGGCTATCTACCGGAAGAGCGCGGTCTTTATAAACGAATGAAGGTTCGAAATGTCTTGCAGTATTACGCGAGGCTGAAGGGTTTTTACGACTGCCAGTCGGAAATAGATTCATGGCTAGACCGACTTGGTGCTTCTGAATGGGCGAATAAGCGAGTGGATGCGCTGTCCAAAGGGATGGCTCAGAAGATTCAGTTCATATCAGCAGTTGTAGCCAAACCCAAGCTGGTCATTCTCGATGAGCCTTTTAGTGGACTTGATCCTGTCAATCTCGATTCGTTAAGAGCTGCCGTTTTGAATTTGCGAGAAAACGGAACGACAATCGTGTTTTCTACGCATGACATGGAAATGGCTGAAAAAATGTGTGATACCATTTTTATGATTTTCCGAGGTAAAAAAGTGCTCGACGGAACGCTTAGTTCTATTCAAGCCGCCTACCCCGCAGACGAAGTGCGTGTTCAAATCGACAAGTTTCCGCAGAACGGCGGAGTGAATGAGCGAGGTGAATTTCCAGTGCCTGCCATGGACGGAATTTCTGAAGTCAATTTCGACGGGCGTTTTCATCGGTTTCGTCTCGAGCATCCGGATTGCGTGCAGGACGTCCTCAATCGACTTTCGGGCATGCGTTCGATTAAGCACTTCGAGGTTGTGAAGCCTTCGTTGCATGATCTTTTTGTGAAAATTGCCAAGCCGGGCACTGGCGAGTCGTAATCAATTCCAGTCGAGTTTGGCGCGGGAGTTCCAGTATTCATTGGGTGTTTCCGCGATTTTTGAGGTTTGAGTTTCCAGCTCATCGCTCCAGGTGAGTGTAGTTGCGGTAATATTAGAAGCGAGTTGGTCAACAGTCGTTGCGCCGCTTAGAACGGTTGCTGCCCATGGACGGTTAAGTGCAGCAGCAATGCTGATTGCGTCCATTGTTGTTTCCTCTTGTTCGGCCAGCTGGCTAAGTCGATCGTGT
>Ga0055584_100005588_pt1 | contig 12327 bp, 9 predicted proteins | sample OSDHelmetaG_FD_58716 | JGI IMG/M metagenome (GOLD analysis project Ga0055584, IMG submission 58716) | Pelagic marine sediment microbial communities from the LTER site Helgoland, North Sea, for post-phytoplankton bloom and carbon turnover... | ecosystem: Environmental > Aquatic > Marine >... | reverse complement strand
CGAGAGTAGTAGCGAGGGCGGCTGTTCTTCTGCCGGCTGTGGCAGCGGTGGCTGTGGTTCCAGCTCGGGTGCGAGCCTGCTCGATAAGAAAGTGGGGCGGCGCGGGGCGCTGGGTTTGCTCTTGGGAGGAGCTAGCGCCGGGGCCAGCGTGGTAACGGCGCAGGCCAGTGTCGTCAGCGAAGATGCGGAAAAAGAGCAGAAGTTATTGGAATGGGAGGAGTATTTCAAAGGCAATTTTCGCCAGATGAGCGACGAGGAAAAGGCGCAGACGGTAGAGCGCCTTACGAGCCTGGCTAAGATACAGAGTGGACGCAATGTGCATATCAAAGCGTCGGATGCGCGCGAAGGCGTGCTCTATGGTTATGCCTTTAATATTTCCAAGTGCAAAGGCTATCGCGAGTGCGTGAAGGCCTGTGTCGAAGAAAATAATCTCGATCGCGATACGGAAATGCAGTATATCCGCATATTCGAGATGAAGAACGGCGAGATGAATCTCGAAGAAGGCGATACGGAGTTTCACCATCAGGTGCCGGCCGAAGGACATTTCTATATCGGTACCCAGTGTTTTCAGTGCGCCGATCCGCCCTGCACGAAGGTCTGTCCGGTGGGCGCGACGTGGCAAGAGCCCGATGGCATTACGGTGGTCGATTACGATTGGTGTATCGGCTGTCGTTATTGTCAGGCGGCCTGCCCCTACTGGGCGCGGCGCTTTAATTGGTCCGAGCCGGCTGTGCCGGCCGAAGAAGTCAACCCCAACCAACACTACTTAGGCAACCGCGCGCGCAAAAAAGGTGTGATGGAGAAGTGCACCTACTGCATTCAGCGCACGCGCGAAGGGCGTTTGCCCGCCTGTGCGGAAGCCTGTCCGACGGGTGCGCGCGTCTTTGGTAATTTGCTCGACCCCAATAGCGAAATTCGCTATGTGCTGGCTCATAAGAAGGTCTTTCGTTTAAAGGAAGACCTCGGCACCGAACCCAAATTCTGGTATTTCATGGACTGAGCCGATGAATCTGCTCTATTTTTTGCGCAGCGCGCTGCGCTCAGCCACCGGCGGCGGTCCGGTCTACCATCTGTGGATGGGGGCGTTGACGGTCTTGATGATGGTCGGCGCCTATGCCTATTACGTACAATTCGACGAGGGTTTGGTCGTTACGGGTATGAGCGACCACGTCAGTTGGGGGCTCTATATTTCCAATTTCACCTTCTTGGTGGGATTGGCGGCAGCGGCAGTGATGCTGGTCTTGCCGGCCTATGTCTTGCGCGATGTCGACTTTTCGCGCGCCGTGCTCATCGGCGAAGGGGTGGCCGTAGCAGCGTTGCTGATGTGTCTGAGCTTTGTCGTCGTCGATTTGGGCGGCCCGCTCAGAGCCTGGCATTTGATCCCCAAGATCGGCTATTTCAACTTTCCGCAGTCGCTTTTGGCCTGGGACGTGCTGGTGCTCAACGGTTATCTGGCGCTAAACTTGCTCATCCCGTTCTACATTCTCTACTCGCATTATTGCGGGCGCGAGGCCGTAGAGCGCTACTATGTGCCCTTTGTTTATCTCTCCGTTTTTTGGGCCGTGAGTATCCATATGGTGACGGCCTTTTTGCTGGCCGGTTTGCCGGCGCGGCCGTTTTGGAATTCCTCGTTGATGGGGCCGCGCTTTTTGGCCTCGGCCTTTGCCGCCGGCCCGGCCTTTATGATCCTGACGTTCACGTTTATACGCACGCATACGCGGTATAATATCCCGGAGCACGCCCTGTCGAAGCTGGCGATGATCGCCACGGTGGCGGCGCAGATCAACCTCATTATGCTCGGCTCGGAGATTTTTAAAGAGTTCTATTATCCGACGCATCACAGCCAGAGCGCCGTGTATCTATTCTTCGGCCTGCACGGGCACAATGGACTCGTGCCGTGGATCTGGACTTCGATCGGGCTCAACCTATGTGCTACGGCCGTGCTCACTTTTCATCCGCTTCGGCGGCGGCCCGCCTTTTTGGGCGTGGCGTGCGTGATGCTCTTTATCGCTATCTGGATGGAGAAGGGGCTGGGTTTGATCGTGCCCGGTTTTATCCCCTCGCCGTTGGGCGAAATTGTCGAGTATGCGCCGAGTTGGGTTGAACTCTGTGTGACGCTGGGCATTTGGGGAATGGGGCTCTTCGTCTTTACCGTGCTAGTGCGCGTGGCGCTGGCTATCGAGTTGGGGGACGAGCGTTCGCCGCTTGCCCGCTCGTAATTGTTATTGCCAATTGCGTGCCGTTTTGTACTCCTGCTGAATCCCACCTGCATCTCTTTGTCCTGCACCTAGTGCATCGGCTGCACATACTCTGGTTATTGCCGTGAAAAAAGGTTTTAGTTTCGCGCTGTGTTGCCAAGATCCGTTCCGTCTGTTTTTTCCACTCGGCCTGCTGTGTCAATTTATAGGTGTCTCGCACTGGGCCTTCTACTATTGGGGCTGGCTCGATAGCTATTCCGCTTATTATCACGCGTTCGTGCAAATACAGCTCTACGAAACGGCCTTTATCGTCGGATTCTTAGGTATGGCGTTGCCGCGATTTTGGGAGTCTGCTGGTCCGCGCAGCGGCGAAGTTATTGTTGGCTTAGTGTTGTTTTTTATAGCGCTGCTCGCCGCACAACTGGAGCAGTGGACGTTGGCTCGCGTTGCCTATTTGGTTTTGCTGCTCTTGTTTTCCGCCTTTCTATTTCTCCGCTTTTGGCGCCGCGAGGACAATTTGCCCCCCGTTTTTTCGCTCATTGCCCTAGGGCTTTGTGCGGGCATAGCCGGTGCGGCGATGGCGATCTGGCCGCTGAGCCCGTGGGTGGGTTTTGGCGAAGCGCTTTTAACACAGGGCATGCTGTTGGTGCTGCTCTGGGCCGTGTCGAGTTATCTCGGTCCTAGGTTGCTCTACGGCGAGCGCGACGAAGTGCCGACAGTGGGCAGTAGCGCACGGTGGCAGCGCGGTGTGCTGTTGTTCTTTGGCCTGGCGCTCTTGGGTAGTTTCTGCATAGAGATGGCCTGGTCTATGCCGTGGGGACGACTGTTGCGCGCGGCGCTGTTGAGTGGGTATCTATTGGCCAAGGGTTTTTATCGCTTGCCGCACCGGCGCCACGCACCGCTCTACGCGCTCTTTTTTGCGCTGTGGTGTGCGCCGCTTGGCACGCTGCTCTCGGCGCTGTGGCCCGCCGGACAGGTCGGAGCACTGCACGTGATCTTTCTCGGTTCTTTTGGCCTGGCGACGACCGTGATTTCCTCGCGCGTGATTAGCGCTCATTGCGATGCGGAAGAAGAATGGAGCGGCGGAGACAGTCGGCTGGGGCCGGTCTTTTTGTTGTTGGTTCTCGCGCTGCTCTTGCGCCTCGGGGCCGAGATGCTGCCGCTGTATTATTTTGCTTTACTGCATGCGAGTGCGCTGCTGTGGATGGGCGGCCAAGCGCTGTGGGCACTGCGCTTTATACCGCTGCTTAGGCGGGTGGAATAAAAGATCTACAGAGACTCGATAGCGGTGATCGCGTCGATTAAACTTAGTCCCGTGTGGTAGCCGGGGTCGGCATCGGCGGTAGCGGGGATAGCATCGACGGGTTGGCCGGAAATATTGCGCGTCTGGTAGGCCATCAGGTGTAAGTCGGGGCGGGTGAATTCGCGAAAGGCGTTGTGGCAGTCGCGCAGAATGCGCAGGCACAGCGCCTTTTGTTTTTCGCCTTCGGCACTAATTAGACACAGGGAGGCGGCGCGGATCGTCTCGGGCAGGTTCCACCACGGCATATCGGTGTTTAGGTGCGTGCGCGAGACGAGATCAAAGGCTTTGGAGATGCCGCGCGGTTCGGGGATATAGCCGTTTTTAAAGTTGCGCTCGAGGATGATGGGCATGTGTTCTTGGGCCGATAGCAAACGCTGTGTTTGTTCGCTGGTCGCCAAGCTATTCTGCTGGCAGGCGGCTATGAATTTTAACGCTAAGCCCACGAACTCGAGCGAGTGCCCAGGGTCCGATAAGAGAACGCCGCTGGGTTCGCGAAAGGGCCTGCCGTCGGCATCGACCCCCTCCCAGAAATCGCCTTCTTCGAGATCGGCGATGCGCCTGCCGAGATTGATATAGGTATTCAGCTCGTGCTCTATAAGGCGCAGGCCGCTTTCGACGGCAGTCTTTATACCCGCTGCGGCCATGATAGCCGCTGTGCCTATGTGAATCATATAATGCCCGTGGGCATAGTAGCCACTTTGGGGCTCGGGATGGTTCTTGGGGTCGAGCGAAATTTGGTCGCTCTGGAAGTGCTGTCCCCAGATCGCCTGTTCTACGGCGGCAATATAGGCGAGGGACTCTGCGCGCGCGTCGGCGTCGCCGAGGTAGTCTGCTGCTGCGAACATGCCTTTGGCCGCGAAAAGGTCGCTAAAACCAAATGGGTCCTCGGCCGTTAACGTGAAGGGTTCGGGGTGGCCGTCCGCGTCGAGGCGAAAGGGCTGGCCGTCTGGATGCATAAAAAAGGATAAGTGACCGCCGCTGCGCTGGCGCATTTGCCGTAGTTTTGCTAGGATTTCACGCAGCATTACCTGTATCGCGGGGACTAAGTCGGCACCGGCCGTACGCTGGGCGAAAAAACGGGCGTGTCCAGCGAGGGCTTCGAGGCCGCGCCCCTGTATCCAACCGTAAATAGCCTCTCTGCCGCGAATCGAATCTCCGCTGTTGAAGTCGCGACCTGTAATTAGATCGAGTTTGGTGTCGATAAAGGGATAGTCGGGCGTGCGCTGGTAGCGCTGCACAATGGCGCGCATCATTTCTACGGCAATGGCCTCGTAGTCTTGGGCCGCTCTTTGCAGGTCTTCTATTTTTAGTTTTGTTGGTAGAGTGATATGGTGATAGGGCATGTTTTTGTGAACCGTAAAAATATGTTTAGTTGCTACGAGAGTTCCCTATAAAGGCAGAACGGGAGCCTCGCGTCAAGTTGTTTGTTCTGACGAGAATATAGTAGGTGGACCATTTAATCATTGTAGAAATCCTGACATCATATAGAGGAGAGCAAATGAATCGCCCCCCAGAGGAACATATCCGCGTCGAGGCGCCCCAGCTGCAGTCCTTTGTGTCTACGGCGGCTCAGACGGTGGGCCTGCCACAAGAAAAGGCCGAGTTGCTGGCCGCGCTGCTGACCAAGAACGATTTACGCGGCGTCTTTAGTCACGGCACGGAGCAGATTGCGACCTATGCGATTTTAATGCGCGACAAAAAGCTCAACAACGATCCGCAATTAGAGGTCGTCAAAGAGTCGCCCGTAAGTGTTTTGGTCGATGGTGACGGTGGCTTGGGTTATTTTCCCGCTTATGATGGCACGCAGCGCGCGATCGAAAAGGCAAAGGATGTGGGTATGGCGGCGATGATGAGTCGCAACCACGGTCATTTTGGTGCCGCCGGTATTTACGCACGCCTGGCGTTGGAGCACGATCTCGTCTGTTATGTGACCTCGGGCCACCAGCTCAATTTGCAGCCGGGTAATCCGATCTTTCAAGCGGGTGGTGGTTCGCCAATGGCTTTCGGTGTGCCGACCTCTAAGCATCCGCCCTTTGTGCTGGACTTTGGGGCTCTGCACGACCTCTATAATGGTGATTTGCGCCGCGAGTTAGCTGAGCGTGCACCGGGGTTGGTATTGCGCTGTATTGGCATGGGTGAAATCTGCCAGGCGTGGGGTGGGTTGCTCTCGGGATTGGGCATCGATGGAGAGAAACCGCGCTGGACATGGCCAGGTGCTAATCAAGGCTCGTTGGTTATCGTTTTGCGCATTGACTTATTTACCGATACCGAAACGTTTAAAAGGGAGGTTGACGAATACGTGGACCGGATACATACACTCGAACCGCTGTGTGGCTTAGAACAAACGCATATTCCGGGTGGCATCGAGGCCGAGCGCGAAGCACTCTATAAAAATGAGGGCGTGCCCGTAGGTAAGCGGCATCGTGAACTCTTGGAGGGAGTAGCCGCTGAGTTGGGTCTTGAGGTGCCTTGGTAATATGTTTCGTCTACGTGGGAAACGAACATTTTCCTTAGAGTTCTTTCCTGTCGGGCTACGGCTCTTGCCTCTTCTCGCGTGCGCGTTTATCGCGATCTTGGTTTTAGCGAATTCGGCGCGCGCGGGTGATGCGCTGCGGACTGGCGCTTTTCGCGTCGATCCGCCGACGCTGCACAGCGCCAGTTTTCGCTGGTATATAGAGGGGGACGATGATGGGGATGCCTCCTGTGCCGTCTACTACCGCAAGCAGGGGGGAGAAGAGTGGCGCGATGCCCTGCCTCTTCTGCGCATCAATCGCGAGGAGGTGGATCGCGACTTTGAGCACTACGGCGAGAATGCCGGGCGCTATGCGGTGGGCAATCTGCTGGCGGGTTCGATTCTCTTCTTAGAGCCGGACTGCGCCTATGAAGTGCGTCTCGCCCTCGTCGATCCCGACGGCGGCAGTGGGAGTCAGCAGGTAGTTTTGCGGACGCGAAAAGAACCGCGGGCACCCGAACCCAGTCGCGTGCTGCATTTGTACCCCGCGGATTTTTCCGGTGCGATGGAGTCGCCCTCCTTTACTTCGCCGCCGCGCGCCTTTGCGGCCTTAGCTCCGGGCACCGAGCTTCGGGTGCATGCCGGCGAACACGTCGGCGGTCTGAGCCTGTCGCTGCGCGGCAGTGAGGTCGCGCCGATTGTCATTCGCGCCGCGGGGGATGGTGCGGCGGTTTTTTCTGTAGATGCGGGCAACAATTTCGATCTTAGCAATACGGCTCATGTCTTTGTCGAAGGGCTGGTACTGCGCGGTGGGCGCATGGGGCTGCTGGCGCAGAATGCCCGTCATCTGGTCGTGCGCGGCTGTCTGATTGAGGAGGTTCGCTACGGCATTTACAATGGGCTTGCGGCCAGCGAGAATTGGTATATTGCTGACAATATACTCACCGGTACCGATGGGCATTGGGAGCCGCGCACGCAGGAGGACGCCGCGGAAACGGGTATCGCCGTTTATGGCCGCGGGCACGTAGTGGAGTACAACCGCATAAGCCGTTTCTGGGATGCGCTGACGGTGGCTGACTTCGGCCGTCCACCCGGTGGCGTCGAAGGCATTGATCGCCACTGTGTGGCAATCGACTTCAACAATAACGACTTGTTTAACACGCGCGACGACTTACTCGAGGTAGATTTTGCCAGCCACAACGTGCGCGTCTGGAACAACCAGCTCTTTAATAGCCATACGGGCATAAGCGCCCAACCGCTCTACGGCGGTCCGGTCTATTTTGTGAGCAATGTGATTTATTCGGTCAACGGCAGCACCTATAAATTCCACAACTGGCCGGCGGGCATTTACGCCTTTCACAATACGTCTGTAGGACGGGCTGTCGCCTTTTCTTCGGCGCCGCTGTGGCAGAACGCGACGTTGCTCAACAATCTTTTTTTGGGGGCGGGCGACGGTTATACGATGGAGTCGGGCAGCCCCGACCCGCGCACGCACTTGGACTATAATGGCTGGAGCCGCAACAACGAAGATCCGCAGCGTTTTATCAAGTTTACGAACGACGGCACACTAAGTGGCGCGGCGTCGTTTCGCTTCGGGTCGCTGCGAGAATATTATCGGGGCACGGGAAACGGCGAGCATTCACTCATTGTAAGTCCGGCGATCTTTGCCGGCGCGGCGTATCCAGAACACGGCGTCGACTATAGCGGAGAACTCGTAGACCTGCGACTGCAGCCGCGGGCTGTAGCCATTGACGCCGGGGTGTTCTTGCCGAATATTACGCGCAAAGTGACGGGGGAACGGCCGGATTTAGGGGCGTATGAGTGGGGAGTAAGAGTGCCGCATTACGGGCCGCGTTAAATACCAGCTAAACCGCTGACGCTATAGGTATAAGGACTATGCACATGGATACATCGATCATCGAAGCGGGCAATACGGATACCTATTTAGCCGATTATCTATTCGAACTCAATGGATATTTAGTTATCAAAGGTGGAGTGGGGGCGACCGATATTGCCGAGATGAATGCATGGGCCGAGGCGCATTGGAGCTATTTAGAAAAAAATCGGCGCGGCGGCAGTGCCCAAGAAGAAGAGGGCGAGTGGATCGGCCACGTCGAGACGCAGACCTATAGCGATGCCGATGGCATTAACTTCCAGAATATCATAGAAGCGGGGCCGGTATTCGAGCGCCATATCGATGGGGCCGCTTGGATTGAGCACGTGCGTCGCTGGGTCAACCCGCACAACGGTTTGTCGCTGCACGAGACTTTGCTCAACGTACGCGGCGCCGGTGGTTATATCGGCATTCACTGCGGTGGCCATATTCCGTGTAGTTATATGACGTTTCGCCAAGCCAATACGGGCGAGTGGATGGTCGGTCAGATCAACGTCATCACTGCACTCGAAGATATTGGCCCTGGCGACGGGCCGACGACGATTGTGCCCGGTAGCCATAAGGCGACTATCCCACATCCCAAGCTCACGGGTGAAGGCGGCAGTCGCACCTATCGCAGCGACGAGGCCGCCGGTGCTGCAATGGGTATGCGCGAACTCTATTTAGAAGCGGGGGATGTGCTGCTCTTTACGGATACTATTACGCACGGCTCGGCGCAACGCACCAACGATGGTTTTCGGCGCATGTTGCTCTATCGCTATTCGCCGCGCTGGATTCGTTCGCGTTTTAACTACGTGCCTTCGCGTGCGCTGTTAGAACGGTTGACGCCGGAACGTCGGCAAATCGTCGATCCGATTCCGGCACGACATGCGCCCGCAGTATGAGTTGGGCTGGGTCTATTGATCGAATAAATAAAGAGAAAGGTTTTAGATATGGACGTAACAGGTAAAAAAGCACTCGTTTTCGGCGGCACATCGGGCATTGGTTTGGCCGCGGCAAAAGGGTTGGTCGCGTTGGGTGCCAATGTCATAGCCGTGAGCCGGAATCCAGAGAAGGCCGGTGATGTGCCAGAGGGGATGACGCTGCAAAAATGCGATGTCCGCGATCGCGAAGCGCTGTCGCAGCTATTTCGCGAATGTGCGCCGTTCGACATTTTGGTGAGTGCGGCAACGGGTGGCACGAGGTCTATCGGACCCTTTTTAGATATGGATATGGACGGCTACCAGGCTTCTTTCGATAAGCTGTGGGGTTATGCCAACGTCGTGCGTTTTGGCGCAGAGCATATGAGCGAGAATGGGACCATTGTGTTGGTGAGTGGGACGCCGGCGCGCAGGGCCAAACCGGGACAGGTTTCGCTGGCCTCGGTCGGCAGTGCGATAGAGGCATTTGTCCGCACCGTCGCGCCCGAGATCGCGCCGCGCCGGTTGAATGTGCTCTCGCCGGGTTTTATCGATACGCCGATGGTTGCGCTCCAAGGCAAAGAGCGCGAGGAACTCTATGCCAAGAACACCGCGGCGCATGCCATTCCGCGCGCCGGCACTGCCGAAGAGGCCGCGCAGGGCATTTTGTTTCTGGTCCAGAACGACTTTGTCACCGGGACGACCGTTGACGTGGATGGGGGCTGGTTACTCTCCTAGGGATTAGGTTCCCTATTTTTGCAAAAATAACGAGCAGATCTGCCTTCAATTTCGAAGACTTGGGGGCTAAATTGCCGTCGAGCCAGCTGCGTGTCGCGCGCGGGGCCGTTGTTGGAGGTGAAAAAGGAGCAGGTATTTTCGGTTAGGTCCAGGCCTTTCTATTCACGGATGATCGCCGGCTGCGTCGTGCGGCCGACGATCATCCGTGTAAAATTCCGCATAAAAAGACTAACCCTCTTCTCGACGGTATCTGCGTTATGGACGAGAGTTATCCGCATTACCCTTCACCGCAACAGCAGAAGCTTGCGCATTTCGACCTGATCGCCGGCCTTTAGCTGGTACAAGTACAGGCCGGAAGCCAATGCTCGTTCATGAGCATCGCGACCATCCCAAGTTATGGCGTACTGGCCGGGGCTGCGCATACCCTCTAGCAACGTAACGACCTGTTGGCCTGCCAGGTTGTAAATCGTCAGATCGATGTGCTGCGCCTGCGCCAGGGCAAAGCGAATGACCGTGCTGCTGTTGAAGGGGTTGGGGTAGTTCTGGTTCAAGCTGATATCCGCCGGTGTCGCGCTGTCGTAGTCTTCTAATACAGCCGTAGAGCCGGGATTGGCAGGCGGTTTCTGGGCGACCAGACGGATATCGCTCAGATAAAACGTGCCTTCCAGGTTGCCGGTAAAGCGTAGGGTTTGCAGCGGCACTAGAGTAGGTATGCCCAACTCTTCAATGGTCAGCTCAACCGTCTGCCACTGCTGTAGGTTCAGGTCTATTTTCTCCAGCAGGTTGGCGGTGCCGACTTGCAAGCGCGGATCGCGGTCCTCGGGCAGCGCGAAGTTGGCGGGGTGGAAGGCGAAGCGCAGGCCCTCGTAGCCGAAAAGGTGAACAGGCTGGTCCGTTTCAAAGGCCACGCGCCAGGAGCCGCTGCTCAGCAGTGCCAGGCCGGGGCGATTGTCGTGCGCCGCTGGCGTGGGCACGACGCGGCGATTGGCATCCAGGGACCACGTTGGGCCGAGGTCGTTTGCGAAGAGCACGGCATCTTGGGCGGGAAATACGTCCACCTGCAGCCGATGTGCCACGTAGGCGTCGCCGCTATCGGTCTCCAGCACGATGGGCAAGAAGAACCGACCGTTATATATCGGCGTTATCGACTCACTCCCCGCCTGCTCGGTAGCGCTGGTGCGCTGGAACGATATCTCCGCGCGATCGCCCAGCGCCGAAGCGTCTATCGACAGGCGTCCCTGCTCTAAGGGTGCGGCGAATGTAATGCGCAGGTCGTTCAGGTCGCGGGGTTGGCCAGCGAGCGCCGTGAGTGAACCAGGTGATAACTGATCGATATCGGGCACTCCGGAAGGTAGCGTGCGCAAATGGGGCAGCATGAGGGGCAGTGCTTCTCGGACTTTGGAACTATGCGTCCCAGTGTGTTCAATATAGGTATGCTCAATCCCCATCTCTGTTAGTTTGCGATCGAGGATACGAGCTTGCTCTACTACGGTTCCTCCATCAAATCCCGAGTCATTAAGGCCGTGAAAAAAACCGATGAAATTCAGTCGATGTGGACGCTCTACGTAGCGCTCAACCTCGCGTATCACATCGTGCTCGACCACTCGATCCCAGGCTCGGTCCCAGGCGCCGGGGGTAGGTTCCTGAATCTCACCATCTACTACGACAAATGGCACGTCCACAAAGAAGGGCGGATTGTCCGGGTTGGGGATAGTACCGGCAGCATAGGCGAGAAAGTCTCTGCGCGGCGGATCGAAATCAAAAATATCGCCCAATGTATCCCAATCGGACTCTAGAGCAATGGGAATGGCGCGTCTTATCGCTCGACGATACTGTTCAAATCCCAGATCATAGCTGCCCGCGTCACCGACGACCACACTCAGTACTTCAGGGTGGGACAAGGCCAATTTCAAGCTGCCAAAGCCTCCCATAGAATGGCCGTAGATGCCGCGGCTCTCTCTATGGGGAATAGTGCGATAGGCTGAGTCCACATAGGCGACTATTTCGCGCGTGATGTGCGTAGCGTAATCGCCGCCGACTTCTGAACTCAAATATTGGCTGCCCCCAAACCTACTGCTTCCATCGGGAAAAACGAGGATACTCTCTGGGATGCCACTATTCATCAACACATCATAACGCCCCGCTGAATCGCCTAAAGAACCTGATCCAAAGCCAAAGCCGTGTAGGAGGAGCACCACGGGATAGCGCCATCGACTGCTGTTATAACTGGGCGGTAGATAAACCCCAAACGAACGCGTTGCGCGATCACCGATGAGATTGCTCTCTAGTGCCGGACTGTAAATCTGGATGGTTTCGAGCGTTCCCTTTTGGGCGACCGTCTGATTGGCCCACAACCCAATACCCAGTATAAGGCAGATCACAATGCGGTGGATATTCATCTCTCTCTCCTTGCGATGAGTAGACTATGTGAGTGAGTTTGAGCTGCATGACCTTAACTTTTTCTCCATCAAAACGGGTAGTGGTCAGGCATTCAGCTCGAGCCCCTCGGTTGCCAGCAAAGCTTGCAAAAACGCTGAGTTGCCGCGCAATTCTAATGGGGGACTAGACCAGCAGCGCAAGAGCTTTAAGCCGTTCTCATCGATTGCCCGGATGTCGGCCAGCTCCAAGATGAGTCGCTGTGTTTGGCCCCGCCAACGTTGCATTTCCCGCTCTAAGTCGGTTACGTTTGTTGCCGTTATCCAACCGGTTGCGGTCAGGATAACTTCCTGGGGAGAATGCACTTTTACTGCGAGCTTGATCATCGGCCATTACTCCTTGACATAGGCAAACTAGGCAACGTGTGTGCCAAAGAGAACGATCATCGGCCATCAAAGACGCAACAA
>Ga0055584_100005587_pt1 | contig 12327 bp, 12 predicted proteins | sample OSDHelmetaG_FD_58716 | JGI IMG/M metagenome (GOLD analysis project Ga0055584, IMG submission 58716) | Pelagic marine sediment microbial communities from the LTER site Helgoland, North Sea, for post-phytoplankton bloom and carbon turnover... | ecosystem: Environmental > Aquatic > Marine >... | reverse complement strand
TGGTAGCTTCCGGGAGACGACCCGCGCTTTATGCTCAGCCAGGGATTCGGCAATAAAAGCACTGTCAGAGCCTTCGGCTCTCAAAGCGGATTTTATCTCGTCTTCATCAACAACAGCTGGCAAAACCTCAAAGAAAACACCAGCCGCTGATAGCATAGATTTACGGGTTTCACTTCCAGAAGCTAGAACAACGGTCTCCATATTTTTCTCAGTTCTTTTTAGTCAACAGCTGGTCAGCCTTTGAGGCTGCCCGCATTTCATTGAAGACGCTAAAATGTTCCATAATTTCGGACGCCGATTCCTCAATTGATTTGCGGCTGACATCTATGACCGGCCAGCGCATTTTTGTGAAGAGTTTTCGGGCATCGAGGACTTCCGAGCGAACCCGCTCAATATAGATATAGTCCGTTTTCTTATCTTCATTCAGCTGCAGTATCCTGTTGCGACGAATTTGGACAAGCCGTTCCGGTGTTGTTGTGAGACCAACAACCAGCTCGACATTCTCCAGAAACAATTCTGGCGGCAATGGCACGCCCGGTACAAAAGGTATGTTCGCTGCCTTGATGCCACGATGGTTTGCCAAATAGATAGAGGTTGGTGTTTTTGAGGTGCGGGACACTCCGACGAGAATAATTTCTGCTTCTTTTAGAGCCTGAGAGTTTTGACCATCATCCAAACTCAGAGCGAACTGCATCGCCTCAATACGATCAAAATAGCCGGCATCCATTTGATGTTGGCGACCGGGCTGTCTTCTAATCCTCTGGCCGAAAAAGCTCTCCAGTTTTGAGATAATCCCTTCAAGCACATTGATACAAGGGACACTTAGGCGCGAACATTCCTGTTCGAGAACTGCACTCAATCATTGTGTAAATAACAGTGCCGAGACGTTCCTCGATTGCCGCAAGTACACGATCCATCCGGGTTTTGTTCTGAATCTGACTGTGCTCAAGCGTGTTCACTTCAAGATTTTCAAACTGGACCAGGCAAGCGCGCGCAAGATTATGCGTTGTTTCTCCGGTTGAATCCGACACCAGATGTAGATGAAACGTCTTGTTCACAACTCTCTCCAAACTTTTGTCTATGTGGGGATAAAGCTGTGCTTGTACACAGTCTTGTAAGGTCAGAGAATTATACTCCGACTCCATAAACAGAGCTTCAACCTGTGCATATCAAATTCACAGGAAGGGAGAACCCTATATATCCATAAACACATTTTACCCACATGGCTTTATTCCTAACGGTCGGTCAGAATTTATTACGGTTTCCGGCCATTAATTTTATTTGGACCACGTCATCCACATTTTATCCAGCAGCTATCAACCGTTTGACCATCGGTGGATAAGGTTGGGATTAAAAATAATCCCCGTTTTCAACCGCACTACTATAACTACAATTCTTTTATATATAGAATATTAGTAGTAGGTAGACTGACCTAACTGAGTAACTCTGACTTTACATCGTGCCCAATTCAAGTAAGCCACTCATCAATGCGCTAAATCGTTTGCCGACAAAGCGGCCCCCAATCTGGTTAATGCGTCAGGCCGGAAGGTATCTTCCTGAATATCGCGACGTCAGAAAAGACGCCGGATCGTTTCTTGATCTTTGTTACACACCGGAATTAGCGGCAGAAGTAACCCTGCAGCCTATTCGTCGGTATGGTTTTGATGCCGCCATTATATTTTCAGATATCCTGGTAATTCCAGATGCGCTAGGCCAACCTGTTTCCTTCAAAGAAGGCGTCGGCCCGGTTCTGGAATCGATCAAATCAGTAAATGAGCTTGCCTCCTTAAATCAAAACCGGCTGGTTGAACATTTAGCGCCTGTTTACGCTGCGCTACAGAATGTTCGGAGAGATCTTTCTAATGAAACAGCTCTCATTGGGTTTGCCGGGGCTCCTTGGACGATCGCGACCTACATGGTGGAAGGCGGCACGAGCCGGGATTTTGCCAATACAAAGCGTTGGGCATTCTCGTCCCCGGAGGAGTTCGGGAAACTCATGGATATTCTGGTTACCTCGATTACCAGTCATTTGATCGCGCAGGTTGATGCTGGGGCAGATGCCTTGCAGATTTTCGATAGCTGGGCCGGCATGCTGTCTGAAACAACTTTTGAGGATTGGTGTGTTGAACCAATTTCCCGAATTGTTGCGGGTGTAAAAGATAAAAAACCGGATGTACCGATTATTGTTTTTCCACGCCTCGCTGGCCACCGATATTTAAAATTAGCCGCGATTGAAGGGGTTTCTGCCGTTAGTCTGGATCAGACAGTGTCTTTGGACTGGGTGAAGGAGAATCTGCAAAATCAGGTAGCGGTCCAAGGAAATCTTGATCCGATTTATCTGTTGGGGGGTGGTGACGCCATGCGCTCAGAAGCGAACCGTATTCTGGAATCGTTATCAGGAGGTCCCTTTATTTTCAATTTGGGGCATGGGGTTTTGCCGCCGACACCATTGGAGAATGTTGCTGAACTTTGTGACATCGTTTTCAGTTGGCAGGGATAGGCCTCTGATGTCTCGCACGGCGGTTGTGATTTATAATCTGGGAGGCCCCGATAGTCCTGAGGCTGTAAAACCGTTTTTGTTTAATTTATTTAGCGATCCGCTGATTCTGCGTCAGATCGCACCGGTCCGGTGGCTTTTGGCGAAATTGATATCCTCGCGGAGAGCGCCGGTCGCAAAAGAAATCTATGCGAAAATTGGTGGGCGATCACCGATACGAGAAGAAACCCGGGCCCAGGTCGATGCTCTTGAGAAAACACTGAAATCGGGGGGGGATTTTAAGGTTTTTATGGCGATGCGCTATTGGCATCCCTTCGCGGAGGAGTGTTTGGACGAAGTTCTTTCGTATGATCCAGATGAAATTATTCTGCTACCACTTTATCCACAGTTTTCAACGACAACCACGGGATCCTTTTTACGCGTTTGGAAATCAGTGGTTGATCGACGCGGCGTAAAAATTCCTACAAGCTCGATATGTTGTTATCCAAAAGAAAAAGGATTTATAAATTCTGTGGCGGGGCTCGTTCGGAAAAGTATCGAAGAGGCTGGCGGCATTTCGGCAAAGCCAAAAGTCCTGTTTTCTGCTCACGGTATACCGAAAAAGTTTGTTGAATCCGGTGACCCGTATCAATCACATGTTGAAATGACAGTAGATGCCATTGTCCAGGCGTTAGCCCTTCAGGATTTGGATTATATGGTTTGTTATCAAAGCCGGGTTGGTCCGGTCGAATGGCTTAAGCCCTATACTGATCGCGTCATTACTGAATTTTCTGCGCAGGGCCGTCCAATCATCGTTGTTCCGGTTGCGTTTGTTTCGGAACATTCTGAAACCTTGGTTGAGCTCGATATGGAATATCGTGATTTAGCGCTCGAGAATGGCGGGCTAAAATATATTCGAACGCCAACTGTTGCTATCCAGGATGACTTTATCGCGGGATTAGCGTCGCTTGTTAAAAATGCGACCGGAAAACATACCATTGTTTCCGGGGAAGACGTCCGTCTTTGCAACCAAACTTGCGGGTCTTGTCCGTTAAACTAGGGCGAGCAAGAAAGAGATTAGAAATGGATTGGCTAGCGCCGCTATACCCCTGGACGAAAGCGCTTCATATAATTTCCGTTATTTCTTGGATGGCCGGGATGCTCTATCTGCCGCGTTTATTTATTTATCACTGTGATGCTGAAGCCGGGTCGGACAAATCTGAAACCTTTAAGGTGATGGAGCGTCGCCTTCTTCGCGCCATTATAAACCCTGCGATGATTGCGAGTTTTGTGTTTGGCGGGGCGTTGTTGGCAACACCCGGGATCATTGATTGGAGCAGCTGGTGGATTTACGTGAAGCTGGTGCTGGTTTTTATATTATCCGGTATGCATGGAGTATTTGCGCGCTGGCGAAAAGACTTTGAAGCCGATAAAAATACGCTCTCGACAAAAACTTTCCGGATAGCGAATGAGGTACCGACGGTTTTGATGATCGTTATCGTCATCTTGGTGGTCGTGAAGCCTGGATAGTAAAATTCTTAAAACATTTTTTGGCTTTGTTCTGTGATTGACAGAAAAGATTCCGTGATCTACAGATGCATTGTAAATATTTTCTAGCTTGCAACGCGAGCGACAATCCCAAAATCGCACATAATGAAACAGGGCATCGCTGCCGTAGTGTCATTTAAAATCGCGTATTATTCCCCAAAAGACCCTTAAATAAAACGATCAAACTATAAGAAAATCATGAATTTACAAGAACTTAAGAGAAAACCCCCCGCAGATCTTCTGGCGTTTGCTGAAGAACTTAAAATCGAGAATGCCTCGACGATGCGCAAACAGGAGATGATGTTTGCGATTTTAAAACAGCTCGCCGAAAACGATGTTGTCATATCCGGGGACGGGGTCCTTGAAGTCTTGCAGGATGGTTTTGGTTTTTTGAGAGCACCGGAAGCAAATTATTTACCGGGTCCGGATGATATTTATGTTTCGCCGAGCCAGATACGGCGGTTCAGCTTGCGGACAGGCGATACTGTCGAAGGTGAAATTCGGTCGCCGAAAGACGGAGAGCGGTATTTTGCGCTTCTTCGGGTCAACAAAATCAATTTTGATGAGCCAGAAAAAGTCAGGCATAGAATTAATTTTGATAATTTGACGCCGCTTTATCCCGAAGAGAAATTTATTCTCGATAACGAAAATCCCAAGAACAAGGATATGACGACCCGGATCGTCGATTTAACGGCACCGCTTGGTAAAGGCCAGCGCGCTTTGATTGTAGCGCCACCACGCACCGGTAAAACGATGATGCTGCAGTCAATTGCGCACGCCATTACCGAAAATAATAAGGGCGTTTACCTGATCGTTCTGCTGATTGATGAACGTCCGGAAGAAGTGACGGACATGCAGCGTTCGGTCGATGGTGAGGTTATTAGCTCGACATTTGATGAGCCGGCGACGCGCCATGTTCAAGTCGCCGATATGGTCATTGAGAAAGCTAAGCGTCTGGTTGAGCACGGGCTTGATGTTGTTATTTTGCTGGATTCAATTACCCGGCTCGCGCGCGCCTATAACACGGTTGTCCCGTCGTCGGGTAAAGTGCTGACTGGTGGCGTCGACTCAAACGCTTTGCAGCGCCCTAAGCGCTTCTTTGGCGCCGCGCGGAATATTGAAGACGGTGGATCACTTTCCATTATTGCAACGGCTTTGATTGATACCGGCTCTCGCATGGACGAAGTGATTTTCGAGGAGTTCAAGGGAACCGGTAATAGCGAAATTGTTCTCGATCGGAAGCTCGCCGATAAGCGCACCTTTCCCTCAATGGATATTGCGAAGTCTGGTACGCGGAAAGAAGAGCTCCTTATCGAGAAAGGCAATCTTTCCAAGATGTGGGTCCTGCGTCGTATTCTCAATCCGATGGGGACCGTGGACGCGATGGAATTCTTGATCGAGAAAATGAAGACGACGAAAAACAACGCCGACTTCTTCGACTCAATGAACCAGTAGCACTAGCTAAACACGATTGAGCCTAAATTTTACGGTATCAGGACAGTTGATCCCATCGTCTTGCGCTGTTCCAGATCTCTATGCGCTTTTGCAGTGTCCTTGAGGGCGTAGTGCTGATTTACCTGAATTTTAACCGCGCCCTTGCGAACAACCCTAAACAGCTCGCGCGCCAAAGCAGTAAGCTCTTCGGTGGTCGTGATGTAATGGTTCAACATCGGCCGGGTCATAAAGAGCGACCCTTTTTGAAGGAGTGTAAGCGGAGCGACTGGCGGTACCGGGCCCGAGGCATTTCCAAATGTAATCCACATGCCGCGGGGTTGCAGACAATCAAGCGACCCCGGGTAGGTGTCTTTGCCCACACCATCGTAAACAACGGGGACACCTTTTTTCTTCGTAAGGCGTTGGACCTGTTGAACGAAATCTTTTTCGGTATAGATAATTGGATGATCACAGCCGTTTGCTTTTGCGAGCGCCGCTTTTTTGCGCGAGCTTACTGTGCCGATAACGGTGGCACCGAGGTGCTTCGCCCACTGGCATAGAATGAGCCCGACACCGCCTGCCGCGGCGTGAATAAGGACCTTGTCCGCTTTGGCCGGCTGGTAAATACGTTTCAGGAGCATGGCGGCGGTGAGGCCTTTTAACATCATAGAAGCGGCTTGATCGTCCGAAATGCCGCTGGGAATTTTGATCGCGCGGTCGGCGGGGAAAATTCTTTGTTCGGCGTATGACCCTAGCGGTTCAGAGCAGTAGGCAACTCGGTCACCCACTTTTAGCTTTGTGACACCCGCGCCAACGGCTTCAATCGTCCCTGCGCCTTCAACGCCGGGGGTGAAGGGCATCGGAATTGGGTAAAGGCCCTTGCGGTGATAGGTGTCGATAAAGTTCAGGCCAACGGCTGTATTGCGGATCAGGACCTCTCCCTTTTTGGGTTTGCCGATATCGATCTCCTGCCATTTGAGAACAGAGGCGGGGCCTGCTTTGTGAATACGGATCGCGTGGGTCATTTGAAGGACAATCTATAAAGGGTGGTCGGGTGCTGAGGGGGTATTGCCGTTCAGCACCCGGTTGGATTTAGCTCAAGGCAGAGTTAAACAGCTCTGCGGTTCGGCCATTTGCGAGATCTGCGGCGGCCTGATCGTAATTACCGCCGCCGATTCGGGCAAAGGCATGATCGACACCCGGATAGCTGTGGAGGGTAATATTGTCGTTGGCGGCAAATGCGGCAGCGATGGCGGCCTGTGACTCCGGAGGACAAAAATCATCTTTTTCCGCAATATGGAACATGGCGGGGTTTTTAATGTGTTCAGCATAGGGCAGATAGTCATCAATCTGGACCGGGTAATAACCCACGGAGGCATCGGAATCCGACATGCAGGCCATTGAATAGGCGAGGCTGCCGCCGAGACAGTAGCCAACGCAGCCGACTTTTCCGGTTGAGCCCTCAAGACCGCGAAGGTGGGTAACCGTCGCCTGAAGATCGGCTTGTCCCTTTTCGAAGTCGGGAAGGAACTTGTTCATGTAGTCAAATGCCTGGTTCCATTCATCTTCGGACTTGTCGGTGAGTTGGATGCCGGGTTCGATCCGCCAGAAAAGATCCGGACAGGCGGCGATGTAGCCCTGGGCAGCGAAGCCGTCACATAGATCGCGCATCACCTGATTAACGCCGAAGATTTCCTGGATGACAACCAGTCCTGGACCACTCCCTGACGCGGGTTTGGCGATATAGGCGCTGAAGTCTCCGTCGGCATCAGTGATCGTAATGTCAGCCATTTGTATTCTCTCCTTAATTCCTTGTCGTGTTTTCGCAAATTATGGCGCGTAGTCTAACGTGGGGATTTTTGTGTGTCATTGAAAACGGCGCGGTTTAGCGCGGTGTCCAGGGGGTGTGATAGTTTTGGTCGTTATGTTCAATTGTATTGATGAAACACAAGGCGATTTCCTGGCCGGCGTTTTTGGCTGCGGGGGCGACGGTTTTTAAGAGCTCGTCGCGTCTGCAAAATGTTTGAAATCCCATAGCGTGGTAGATCGGTTGTTCGGGCAATGACGAGCCATAGATGATTGCGGCGTTGTCGGGCCGCATGTTAGGGGGCAGAGCTTGGGCCAACGGCAAACCCTGGGAGGCATTATTTCCGATGGCGACACAATCGACAGAATTATCCAGGTCACTGAGAGTAGTTCGCAGGACATCAAGATCGACCTTATCCCAGTTCATTTCTTCGCGGTCAGACTCAGCTTTTGTCATGCTCGTGGGATAATTTTTGGGAATTATATAACGCCCTTTTTCGTTTATCAGGCGTGCCCATTTCAGGGGTGGGTTGGTAATAAATGCATCTAGGGTAACTTCGTTATCGAGGATGAGGACCGTAAAACAGTCGGGAAATAACTGATCGATTTGTTCGGCGATTTTCATAGTGAGCTTTCTTTTTAGAGACCGAGTTGTGGTTGATTGGTTTCGAGCTCGAGGAGGAATGATTTGGTCCTGATGCTACCGGCACCGGTATATCCGGTTAGTTTGCCCCCCGCGCCAACAATGCGGTGGCAGGGAATGATGATCGGAACTGGATTGCGGCCACAGGCAGTGCCGACGGCTCTCGGTGATGAGGAGAGGTTTCGAGCAACCTCGCCATAGGTCAAGGCTTCACCGTAGGGGATTTCAACCATCTGTTGCCAGACCCGTTTTTGGAAGGGGGTCCCTTTGGGATTAAGTGGGATGGAAAATGTTTTCAGCGCGCCCGCGAAGTAGTTTTTGAGTTCATCGCGAGCCGAAGAGAGGAGTGACGAGCTTTCTTCCTGCCGCGCTCTGCGCCAATCCAGCTCTATTATAGCGCCGTCTTGTTCAATGAGGGCAAGGGGTCCGAGCGGGGAGTTTACGGTGCATTCCGGCATCTGAAAGATCAGGTTGTGGTCTTAAGGTAGGTTGTTAACGCGTCCGGTTCGGTGATTGGCAGAGAGCAGGTCATCCCAACGCAGACATACGCCGTGGCAGCGCCGCCCACCTGGTCTTTTCCGGAGGCGGGGTGGCCATCTGGGAGGGAGTCCTTTGGGCTGATTACCGAGATGATCCTGTTCATGACGTTGACGGCATAAATTGCGTCGAGGAGAGACCGGCAATCGGCGCTGTCGCGTTCTCCGATAATGGCAATCTGGACGCCGCGCTGCAGCAATTCGGCGGAATTCATTAAGGCCGTAAATGGGAAAAAATTCTTAGATAACTCTCCGGAGAACGCATGTATGGTTTGGTCCGCGCGATCACGGTATGCGGTGTTGCCTGTGAGGTAATATAGTCGGGCAAGATTGGCGACCATGACACTATTGCCGGCGGGGGTCGCATTATCGGCAGCGGATTTGGTACGAACGATCAGGGCCTCCGCATCATCCGCGGTAAAGAAATAACCGCCATCTTCCTTGTCCCAAAACTGGGTATCGACAATCGTAACCCAGCCTTCTGCCGCAGCGAGCCCATCATCGGCGCCGGTAATTTCGTAGAGAGCAATCCCGGCGCGGATCATACCGGTATAATCATCGAGGGTCGCAGCGTGATTAACCTTGCCATCGCGATAGGCGTGAAACAGCTTGCCGTTCTCGTTCATGGTTTCAAAGACAAAATCAAAGGCGCGCTGGGCTGCGTCTATCCAGGCTTTGTGACCGAATGCTTGGCCGGCGTGGGCCATGGCGGAAATCATCAGACCGTTCCAGTCGGCGAGTACCTTGTCATCCCAGCCGGGGCGTATGCGTTTGTCGCGCTCTGCCATTAACAGGTTTCGGCACTTGGCAAGAATATCTTCTTCTTGAGCGGAATAAGGCCGGTCATTGTTCGTTCGGTTCAGGATGGTTTTGCCTTCCCAGTTTCCTGTTGGGTGAACATCATAGGCTTCGATGAAAAGTAGCGCGTGTTGGTCGAGGATGGTTTCGATTTCGGTCTGGTTCCAGACATAAAACTTGCCTTCTTCGCCTTCGCTATCGGCATCCAGCGTAGCGGCGAATCCGCCACCCTCGGCGATCATTTCCCGGAGCACCCACTCGACAGTTTCTTGCGCTCTCAATTTGAACAGTGGCTCGTTGGTCTCTTGCCAGGCCCAGGTCAGGAGGTCGAGAAGCTGGGCGTTGTCATAGAGCATTTTCTCGAAATGCGGGGCGAGCCATATGGCATCCGTGGAATAACGTGCAAATCCGCCACCGAGATGATCGTAAATACCACCCTGACACATTTTCTCTAATGTCAGCAAAACGATCTGTTTTAGATCTTCATGACCGTATCTTTTATGGGTACGCCACAGAAGCTCCAGAATAGATGGATTGGGAAATTTCGGTGCCGTGCCAATGCCGCCGTTTACTGTGTCATATTCCTGGGCAAGTCGTTGGGCAGCGCGTTCAACGATCTCGAGATCGATTTCACCGCCGCTTTCAGACAAAGCCATCTCAGAAAGTGATTCCCGTAAGGTAGAGACATTTTGGCTGATCGCGTCCTGCTTATCTGTCCAATAGCCGTGGATGGTGTTTAGGACATCGGGAAAGCCGGGCCGCCCGAATTTTGATTCCGGTGGAAAATAGGTACCGCCCCAAAACGGTTCGCCTTCCGGCGTGAGAAACATGGTAAGTGGCCAGCCGCCCTGTTGCCCTAAAAGCTGCAGGGCATGCTGGTATATAGTGTCGAGATCCGGGCGCTCTTCGCGATCAACCTTGATGTTGACGAAGAGCTCGTTCATTTGCGTGGCGATGTCTTTATTTTCAAAACTTTCATGCGCCATGACATGGCACCAGTGGCAGGCGGCATATCCGACTGAAAGCAATATTGGTTTATTTTTGGCCTTGGCTTCTTCCAGCGCTTCTGGTCCCCAAGGTTGCCAAGCGACGGGATTGTCTGCGTGCTGCAGAAGATATGGACTTGTTTGATCGGCGAGGCGGTTTTGGGCCATTTACTTGCTCGTTCTGGGATTGGTGAGATATTGGGTACCGTAGAGGAGCCCCCGATTTGACGCAATTAATCTCGCCTCAGGGCGAGGTTTCTCTTGTCGAAATCGTGCGGCTGAGCAATTTTGGCAAAATGACTAATGACACGATTTTTGCATTATCGAGTGGAAATGGGGTATCCGGGCTTGCGGTAATCCGAATTTCAGGGCCAGAGAGTGGTCCTATCCTGCAATCGCTTTCCGGCGGATCATTGCCTATGCCCCGGCATGCTACGAGGGTGTCATTGCGTGACCCCGATAATGGGGAAGTGCTGGATGATGGTCTCGTGCTGTGGTTTCCGGGTCCAGCGAGTTTCACTGGGGAAGACATTGTCGAGCTTCATATTCATGGTGGGCGGGCAACGATTGACGCGGTGAGCTTCGCGTTGAGTGGCTTTGAAAATTGTCGTTTGGCGGAACCCGGCGAGTTCAGCCGCCGGGCCTTTGATAATAACAAGCTGGATCTGGCCGAAATAGAGGGGCTAGCGGACCTTATTGCGGCCGAAACCGAGGCACAACGCAAGCAGGCTTTAAGGCAGCTGTCGGGGGGCATTAGTGAGGTTTACGAGAATTGGCGTGAGGCTTTGTTGCGGTTGTTAGCGCATGCAGAAGCGGCGATTGATTTCCCTGAAGAAGATTTACCGGACAATCTGATTTCTGACACTAAACACAATATGTTGGGTATTTCTGAAAGCATAACACAATATATATCGGATAACCGGCGCGGTGAGCGGCTTCGTGATGGGTTTCAGATTACCATTGCTGGACCCCCAAACGCTGGTAAATCGAGTCTTTTGAACGAGTTGGCGCAACGCGATGTCGCTATTGTTTCAGAACAGGCGGGCACGACCCGTGACGTGATTGAGGTGCGGCTGGATCTTGGAGGATATCCGGTAACGATCGCTGACACTGCGGGTATGCGAACGACGACAGAAACAATCGAGGCGGAGGGGGTTCGGCGTGCGCGAGATCGGGCGGAATCGTCAGATATTACTATTTTTGTTGTGGATGCTTCACTAGACAAAGCTAATGCAGAAATCCTGAAAATGGCCCAGCCCGGTGATATCGTGGCCTTTAACAAGTCCGATCTTCTTGGTTTTCCGGCACCCACCCCGAAGATTCCAGATGTCGATACGTTATCAGTATCAGTGAAGACCGGGCAGCATCTCGATAAATTGATCCATAGCGTTACAGAGAGGGTAATATTGTCACTTTCGGACAGCGCGGGGCCGCCGCCTTTGACGAGATTGCGGCACCGGGAAGCGTTGGAAGATTGCCGCTCAGCCCTTTTAAGGGGATTGAAAGCACCAGAGTCAGAGCTGATGGCCGAAGATTTACGTCTTGCCGCCCGGGCCCTCGGCCGTATTACCGGCAGAGTTGATATTGAAGACGTTCTGGATGTTATTTTTGGCGAGTTTTGTATCGGGAAATAAGGCGTGGGAGTGTTTCACGTGAAACATTCTGATAATGCCGGTTTTCTTTGACATAGAAGGGAGACGCTTCTAAATACCCGTGATGGATAAGTATGATGTCATTGTTATAGGTGGTGGGCACGCTGGCTGTGAAGCAGCGGCGGCTTCCGCGCGCCTCGGCGCGTCCACGCTTTTACTTACTCACAAAATTGAGACGATAGGTGAAATGTCCTGCAATCCTGCTATTGGCGGGCTTGCCAAGGGTCATCTTGTTCGTGAGATAGATGCGCTGGATGGTGTGATGGGCCGGGTTATCGACCGAGGCGGGATTCAGTTTCGTATTTTGAACAAGAGCCGGGGTCCCGCGGTGCGGGGACCGAGAGCACAGGCCGATCGGAAGCTTTATCGCGAAGCGATGCAGGCAGAGCTGCGGGAGCAGGAACACCTTTCCATTCGTGCCGGCGCTGTCGAAGATCTGAAGTTTGGT
>Ga0055584_100005586_pt1 | contig 12330 bp, 8 predicted proteins | sample OSDHelmetaG_FD_58716 | JGI IMG/M metagenome (GOLD analysis project Ga0055584, IMG submission 58716) | Pelagic marine sediment microbial communities from the LTER site Helgoland, North Sea, for post-phytoplankton bloom and carbon turnover... | ecosystem: Environmental > Aquatic > Marine >... | reverse complement strand
GCCCGTCGCGCCCTTGGTCGAGCTGACCACGACTTTCCGGGCATGATCGCCGAACACGCCTTTGACCGCCTGCGTTTCGCAGATGTCACCCTGCGGCGTGGACGTGCCGTGGGCGTTGATATAGGATATGTCTTCCGGATTGAGGCCGGCGGAACGCAGCGCCATCTTCATACAGCGCCCGGCGCCTTCACCTTCCGGCGAGGGTGAAGTGAGATGATGAGCGTCGGCCGTGTTGCCGTAGCCGACAATCTCACAATAGATCTTCGCATCACGCGCCTTGGCGTGCCCGATCTCCTCGAGCAGCAAGACCGCGGCACCTTCACCCATCACAAAACCGTCGCGATCGACGTCGAAGGGCCGCGACGCATGTTGCGGATCATCATTGCGCGTGCTCAGGGCCTTCATGGCGGCAAAGCCGCCGATGCCCATGGGCACCACCGCCGCTTCCGTGCCGCCCGCAAAGATCGCTTCCGCATCACCCATCTTGATCGTGCGCCAAGCTTCACCCAACGCATGGGTGGCCGTGGCACAGGCCGAGCATGTGGCCACGTTCGGACCGCGAAGATTGTAATACATCGAGAAGATTCCCGACGCCATGTTCAGAATGAGCATGGGAATCGTGAACGGGGACATACGGCCCGGTCCGCGATTCAGGAGGATCTCCTTCTGCGCTTCCGTGGTGGCGAGTCCACCGATACCTGAGCCGATGAAGGCACCGATCAGGTCCGGATCACACTTGTCCATCTCGAGGCCCGAATCCTGCATAGCACGCCAGCCGGCGTAGATGCCGAACTGGGTAAAGCGATCCGTCCGGCGAACTTCCTTTGGCGAAGGAAAAGCCGGCTTCGGATCGAAGTCCTTCACCTCGGCCGCGATCTGACAGGCGTAGTCGCTGATGTCAAAGGACGAGATGCGATCGATACCGCATTTACCTTCGTTGATGTTGTTCCAAAAGGGATCGATCGCGTCACCCAAGGCATTGATGACGCCAATGCCGGTGACAACCACCCGACGGTCTGCAGGATTGATGGCCATAAAAAGAATCAGGCAGCTCGGGCTGGAGCGCGCCGGCTGCCTGATGAAAAGAGGTTTGCTTACTTGGCGTTCTCTTCGATGTAGCGAACAACATCACCGACGCTCATGAGCTTCTCGGCTGCCTCGTCCGGCACTTCGATTCCAAACTCTTCTTCAAGAGCCATGATCAGCTCAACCGTGTCGAGTGAATCAGCACCCAGATCCTCAATGAATTTCGCTTCATCAGTGACCTGATCGGCGTTCACGCCGAGTTGTTCGACGATGATATCGCCTACTTTTGTTTGTATGTCTTTGTCGTCGGCCATTTCGTTTTGTTTAATTTTGGTTGTGTCTATTCAGTTGGAATCGGAGCGTCAACCCCAATTTGCAAAAAGTTCCCCAAGGCGGCTGTAAAACTACATGACCATCCCGCCATCGACGGTCAGTACCTGTCCCGTGATGTAACGACCGCTTTCACCGGCCAGAAACAGCGCGGCATTGGCAATATCCTCACCCTGCCCGAGCGTGCCCAGTGGTATATGCTCAACAATTCCCGCCTTTTGCTCGTTGCTCAGCGCATTCGTCATGTCCGTCTCGATAAATCCGGGAGCAATGGCGTTCACCGTGACACCGCGGGAAGCCAGTTCCTTGGCCACGGATTTGGTGAAGCCGATCAGACCCGCCTTGCTCGCCGCGTAATTTGCCTGGCCGGCGTTGCCGATCAGACCAATCACGGAAGCCACATTCAGGATACGTCCGCTTTTCTGCTTCAGGAAATGCCGGGTGAAAGCCTTCACGAAATTGAATGCGCCTTTAAGATTCGTGGAGAGCACTGTATCCCAATCCTCTTCACTCATGCGCATCAGCAGACCGTCGCGAGTGACCCCGGCGTTATTCACCAAAATGTCCACCTTGCCTGCGTCCGCAAGAATCTGTTTGGCGGCGGCACCCACTGCGGCGCCATCGGAAACATCTACCGCCATCGCCCAAGATTGACTGCCGAGCGCCTTCACTTCCTCGGCTACGGCCTGAGAATTCGCCTCGGTGCGAGACACGCAAACCACGTCCGCACCGGCGGCTGCAAACTTCAATGCCATCGCCCGTCCTATGCCGCGCCCGGCACCGGTGACGACTGCAATCTTGCCTTCAAGTCCACTCATGGCCGGGTGTTGTGCTGATTGGGCGAACCGATGTCAACTATCGATGCCCCCCGGAGGCGACAGCGGCCAGCCACACGGCCGACGAATTCGGGCGGATTCAAATCGACTTCGAGAGATGCGTTTCTGCTTGCGATGACAATAGTAGCGTGAATGCTCGTCCGCCCTCGCCCATGGCGGATAACGAACAGCAAACAGAATCCAACCGCGGCAATCGTGCCGCCGTCATCGCCGTCCTGGTGATCGTCTTGGTTGTCGTGACCGTGGTCGTGATCCAGACGATCCAGAAAGCTCCCATGGCCGGCTCCGGTGGACCGGGCGGCGGACCGCCGCAGATGCCACCGGCCGCGGTCATCGTGGCTCCCGTGCAGCAGGAGGAAACCCAGGAGAAGGCCATTGTCACCGGAACACTGCGCGCCCATTCGAAGATGGACGTCGCCGCCCAGGAAGCTGGTGCGGTTGCAAAGGTGTTGGTCGACGAAGGCGACGAAGTGCAACAGAACGCCCCACTGGCAATTCTCGACCCTCGACGCATCAAGGCACAACTCGCCGAGGCGAATGCCCGACTCACCGCGGCCTCCAGTCTGTTTGCCCAACGGCAGGCGGAACATGAACGCGCACAGATCGATCTCAAGATGAAGGCCGACCTCACGGCCTCAAAATCGGTTTCCATGAGTGACGTCCTCGACGCTGAGAAAGCGCTCAAGGTTTCTATCTCGCAACTCAAGGCCGCGAAGGACGGTATCAGCGAGGCCCAGAGTCGCGTCGATTTGCTCGGCGTCCAACTGAGTGATCTGACCGTAAAAGCACCGTTGGCCGGCGTGGTCATCGGCCGTCACGTGGAACCGGGCGAATGGGTCGGTGCCGGAGCCCAGGTGGCCACCATCGTGAAAACTGATCCGGTCGAAGCATGGCTTCGGGTACCCGCCCGCCATCTTGGCAGCGCGGGTGTTGAACTCGCCGGGTTCAAGGTTCGACAATCCGCCACCGGTCAAACTTTCGAACCATCGAAGGTGACCCGCGTTCCCGAGGTGGATGGTCGCAGTCAGTTGTTCACCCTCGTGGTCACCGTTCCGAATCCCGACCGCAAGCTCACTCCCGGCGAATCGGTCACCGGCATCGTTCCGGTCGGCCAGCTCGCAAATCACCTGCGCCTGCCGCTGAATGCCATCGTTCATTCTCCGCAAGGAACCATGATCTACGTCGTGCAGAAACCGGATGCGGACGACGCCCCGCCGACCGGCCGCCCCGTTCCCGTGCGAATTGCATTCGAGCGCGACGGCAGTGCTTTCATCGCCGCCGCGGATGCGGGATTCAGCGACAGCGACCAGGTCATCGTGGAAGGCAATCAGCGCCTGATGCCCGGTCAGTCGTTGATGATCAAGTCTCCTGACCAACCAAGCGGACCACCGGCCCAATGAAGATCGTCGACTATTGCATCCGGCAGCCGATCACGGTCGCCGTCGGCATCGGCCTGTCGCTGTTGGCCGGTGCGATGGCGTTGACTAGCGTCCCCGTGCAGATGAAGCCGGAAGTCGAGTCGGTGGTCATCTCGATTTCCACCTTCTGGGAAAGTGCCTCGGCCGAAGAGATCGAAAGCGACATCGTTGAAGAGCAGGAAAAGGTGCTCAGTGATGTTGGCGGATTGGTCTCCCTCACCAGTAACAGCAAGGCGGGCCAAGGGGTCGTCCGGTTGGAATTCGAAACGGGCACCGACCTCGAGGCGGCGAAGGCCGAGGTATTGCAGAAGTTGGACGAGGTGCCCGGCTACCCCGATGCGGTCCTGCAGCCCGTCGTGGAAGACATTGATCCCGAATCGGTCGATTACATCGCCTGGGTCGGACTGGCCTGCACGGACACAAACTTTGACGGCACCACCCTGTTCGACTTCATGGAACGCCGCATCAAGCCGCGACTCAACCGGCTTGAAGGTGTCGCCGAAGTCGGCATTCGCGGCGGTCGCTTTTCCGAATTGCAGATCCGTGTCGATCCCACCGCCCTGGCCGAACGCGGCATTACCTGGGCCCAACTCAAGGCCGCCATCGACAATGCCAATCGCAATTTCTCCGCCGGCAAACTGGTCGAAGGCAAATCCGACATCCGCATCCGTTCCACCGGTCGCTTCGAATCCGCCGAGTCGGTGATGAACATGATAGTCCGTCGCGACGAAGGCGGTCCGGTCTACATGCGCGACGTGGCCGAGGTCATCGAGACCTACAAGGAAAAGACGGACTGGGCCCGCGCCCGCGGCCATCAGATGCCGTTCTTCAACTTCCTGTTGCAACGGGGCGGCAACCTCATTGGCACCATGGACCGCATCAAGGCCGAGATCGCTGAGATGAACGCCCCCGGCGGAGTGCTCGAACAGCAGGCACGTCAGCTTGGCATCAATGGCGAACTCGAACTGGTTCAGGTTTACGACGCCACAACCTACGTTCGCGACGCCATCAAGCTTGTCCAGAGCAACATCGTATACGGCAGCATTCTGGCCACCCTCACACTGCTCTTCTCTCTCAAATCTCTTCGCACGATCGGCATCATCGCGTTGGCCATTCCCGTCTCCGTGGTTGCCGCCATTGTCGTGCTCGTGTCACTCGGGCGTTCAGTGAACATCATCTCGCTCGCCGGCATGGCCTTCGCGGTCGGCATGGTCGTCGACAATGCCATTGTCGTGATCGAGAACATCTTTCGTCATCTTGAAATGGGCAAAGACGCCCGCACCGCCGCGCATGATGGCGCGACCGAAGTGGGCGGTGCCGTGGTCGCCTCCACAATCACCACCATCGCCGTGTTCTTTCCGATCCTCCTGATCGAGGAGACCGCCGGGCAACTCTTCAAGGACATCGCCTACGCCATCATGGCTGCGGTCGCCCTCAGCCTGCTCGTCTCGCTGACGGTGATCCCCACCGCGGCAGCCCGTTTCCTTCGCAGCCGCGACGCCAAGGACGCCGACTGGGACGAGGACGAAATCCAGCCTCGCAAGGGCTGGGGTCCGATTTCCTGGATGCAGCACCTCGTACATGTGCTGCCGCACTTCGTGGCGGATGTGGTGGCCGGCATCAATCGCAGCTGGATCATGCGCATCGTGGTGATCGCCGCGTTTGCCGTCGGCACCGTTCTCGGCATCCGCATGTTGATGCCGCCGCTCGACTATCTCCCGATGGGCAACCGCAATATCGTCTTTGGACTTCTGATCCCACCGCCCGGATACAACCTCGACCAACTGACGAAGATGGGACAACGCGTCGAAAGCGTGATTCGCCCCGCTTGGGATGCCGCCCCCGACCAATACAAGGTTGAGAGCATCAACCGCGGCGATCAGCCCAAGGAAGACCGCCGCACCAAGGTTCCGGCCTTCCCCGGCATGGAGCCGACCGTCATGCCGCCACCGATCGAGAACTACTTCCTCGTGAGCTTCGAGGGCCGCATGTTTCACGGGGCCATTTCGACGGACAAGAGACGGGTGAAAGATCTGATCCCCCTGCTCAATCACGCCGCCGGTGGCCACAACGCTCCTGACACCATCGCATTCGCGTTTCAGATGCCGCTCTTTCGAGTGGGAGGTAATACCGGGTCCGCGATCAAGATCGACATTCAGGGACGCGAACTCGACGCCGTGAGCAGTTCCGCGCAGGCGCTAATGTTCGCTCTCATCGGCAAGTTCGGTCCTTACAGCGTAAACCCCGATCCTGCCAATTTTCTTATGCCCTCCAGCGAATTGCGCATCGAACCAAACGATCGCGCGCTGTTAAAAGTGGGTCTCACCCGTGCCGACGTCGGCTTGGCCGCCCAGGCGAATGGCGATGGCATCCTGTTTTTCCGCGACTATGAGCGCAACGGCGAACTGCGGGACATGAAGCTGATCAGCAAACACTCTTTCGCCGCGAATCCCATCGACGGAATTCTCAACGCGCCGCTCGCGACTCCAACCGGCGACATCATCGATCTGCGCACTATCGCTTCTGTTCAACGCGTCTTGGGCCCGGACGAAATCCGCCACGTGGATCGTTCTCGCGCAGTGACCTTGCAGTTCACTCCCCCGCCCGGATTACCGCTGGAAACCGCCATCGATCAGGTCACCGAAATCGTCGGAGGCCTTCGTCAGCAGGGAGCGGTCGCACCCGGCGTTGACGTCGGGCTTTCGGGTTCGGCCAGCAAGCTGAATCAGGTGAAGACCGCGTTGCTCGGAGACGGCAGCATTGCCGGCACCCTGCTGAGCTCCATGTTCCTGGCCTTTCTTGTAGTTTACCTGGTGCTCGTCGTTCTGTTTCAGAGTTGGACCTCTCCGATCGTCATCATGCTGACGGTGCCACTGGCGACGCTGGGTGGCTTCGCCGGTTTGGCCGCGGTTCACCACTGGAGCGTCATCGATCATTACATGCCAGTGCAGAACCTCGACATGCTCAGCATCCTCGGTTTCGTATTGCTGGCCGGAGTGGTCGTCAACAACGCCATTCTGATCATCCATCAGGCATTCAATTTCATGGCCGATCCGAAACGCCACCTGGAGACCCCAGATCAAGCCATCATCGCCTCTGTCCGGACCCGCGTGCGCCCCATCCTGATGAGTTCACTCACATCCGTGGGCGGTATGCTGCCTCTTGTCCTGCTTCCAGGCGCCGGATCGGAACTCTATCGCGGACTTGGCGCCGTGGTTGTGGGCGGCCTGCTGATTTCCACCATCTTTACCCTCGTCCTCGTTCCCGCTGTGCTCAGCGTGTTCTTCGCCGCCTTCAAACCACAGAAGGCAGCCCCGGAGGTGACGTCATGAGAATCAGAATTCTCCAACAACTCACATTCATATTGCCGCTACTGGTCCTCATGGGTTGCCGCTCTGTCACGGAGCAGATGAGTCCCGATCCAGATGAGCAGATCCCCGTGCCGGACGGGACATTCAAGCACGCGGACAAAACGGAAGATCGGATTGAAAGAACGGAATGGTGGAGTGTCTTCAATGACGCCACCCTGAACGCCCTGATCGCGAAGCTGAACGACGCCAATCCCGATGTCTCCGCGGCGCTCGCCCGGGTTGATCAGAGTTTCGCCACGATGGGAATTACCCGTGGCGCCACCTATCCGACGATCCGTGGCAACGTCAGTGGTGGTCGCCGGCGTGACTCCATTAACAACCTGTTGTTTCCCATCGCCACACCGGAATACAACCGATTCATGCTCGGTGCGAGCGCCAGCTGGGAACTCGACCTGTGGGGCCGGGTTCAAAGCTCCGTAAAACGCGATCGTTTGCGCGCCGAAGCTGAAGCGGTCAGCTATCACGACGTCCTGCTCTCCCTGCAGGCAAGTTTGGCCCAGCAATACTTTGCCTATCGCGCGGCACAGACAGAATTCAACCATTTGCAAAGTTCCCAGAATCTCGCGACTGAGAGTCTTGAAATGCATAAGGCCCGTCTGAGGCTCGGTCAGGGCATCCAGGCCGACGTCGCAACTGCCCAACTCGAGTTGCAAAACGCCGCAACCGCGCTTGAGGCTTCACGGCGCAACACCGGCAAGTTGCTACATGCCATCGCCGTTCTCACCGGCACCATGCCTTCCCAACTGCCACCTTTTGAGCCCGCGGTTCTACCCGGCATTCCAAACATTCCGGCTGGACTGCCTTCCGATTTGTTGGCGCTTCGCCCGGACCTCCTGGCCGCAGATCGGCAACTGCGATCCGCCGCCGTGCAAGTAGGAATTCGCAAGGCGGATTTCCTGCCCAAAATCAGCCTCATCGGCAGCGGCGGGGTCGCGAGTCTCAAAGCCAACAAGCTCTTCGAAGCCGACAGCTCGATGTTCGATCTGGGACCGGAAGTGGACATCGCCATCTTTCAATATCGCTTCCGCAAATCGGCGGTTGCCCAGGCCAAGGCGCAGTTCCGCGAAGCGGCGGCAGACTTCAAGTCCACGTTTCTGACCGCTGTTAAGGAGGTCGATGACGCCCTCCTCGATGCCAAGAGTTATTCCCGTGAACTGACACTTCAGCGACAGGCTTTGCAGGCCGCCACGGAAGCCGCCGAAGCAGCCAAGAAACGGTTCGACATCGGACTTACCAACTACTTCGACTTCATCGCCGCCGAACGCACCCGCCTGCAGACCGCGGCTCGCGAGAGCACCCTCACCAGCGAACGGCTTCTCGCCACCGTCCGCCTCATCCAAGCCCTTGGCGGCTCCTGGCCTGCCGGCGAAACGGACGCAGAGTAGTTTTCTTCAGACCCCTCCGAGCACAACGTCGGGACAATTTCCCTTCCCTGTTCAGCTGACACGGATCCAGTATCCCCGCATGTCATTACTCCTAGGTGCTCGCGGAAAGGATTTCGTCGTGTTGCTGGCGGATGGGATCTCCCTACGTACGACAAACGAAAAAACGGTCGTCGAACACCTCGACCTGAAGAAACTCTTTCAGCTGGGCGATCGTCCCTGCGTCATCGCCCATCACGGCCAGAACGAACTAGGCGGCTCGCAGGTGCAATCTGTGCTCACCAATCCCAGCTTTCAAGAGTTGCAGGCCCGGTCATGGAACCAGGGTCTCAACGTCGCCATGGCCCGCACCGTCGAACGGCTCGACTCGGTGGTCTGCCAGACCCTCAAGAGTTCGCCGCATCGAAACCTGTTTGGTCTTTGGTTCACTGGTTTCTGGCCCTGCACCTCCAATCCGGAGATCAGCGAACTCGTCTGGCAACACTCCGGCCGCAATCGCGTCCGCACCGCGATAATGCCACACAAGCATCTCGTCATGGGTGGTGGCGGTTTCAAATACCTCCGCGATTATCTGAGCAAACCTGCAAGCAAGGATTTCGACATCAACAAGATCGCCACGTCGCCCGTGGAGTATTCGATGGAACTGGTCAAGAAACTCTACTCCATTGCCGAACAGCGACAGAAAGAAGCTGGAGAAAATATCTTTGGAGGCAAACGCATGATGGCCCTAATCACCCGCGACGGAGTCGACCTCGGTCCTCTGAACTGAATCGGCAGACGCCCTACGCCCGAACCTTCGCCAAGGCGGAAGCGACCCTCTCCCATTCCAGATTGTGGGGCAGCAAACCGTCCCGCACCGAAAGGGCACTGACCACTCCGGCCGCCTCCCCCATCGCCACGGCATTGCCCGTCACGCGATAGCTGGCGTGAGAAATGAAATCTCCACTGATGCAACGCCCCGCCATCATCAGCCCGTCCACATCACGGGCAATGAGCGCGCGCAACGGAATGTCATACGGCTTCATCTTCACTCCTGCATTTGAATAGGCGTGCTTTGCATTGTCGGCCCGCGTCAGCGCATGGACATCCACGGTGAAGGTGGGACGCACCACCCCGTCGTGATGCCGGATACCTTTCAGCAGATCCTCCTTTGCCACGACATAGCGACCGCGGATTCGCCGACCATCCCGAATTCCAATCTGTTCGGGGGTGGCGGCGATCTGCACGCCTTCCCACGGGCCGCCCAGCTTGCGCAAGCCGTGAACAATTCCGTGAATCTCCGCCCGTGCCCTTACGGTCGCCTCCGTCACCCGATCCGCTTCAAACGGTTTGATGCCGTACTCGTGATTGATCATCACCGCCACGAGATTATCGCGCATGGGGAACATGGTCGGCATGCCATAGGACGGATCAAATCCGGCGCGACGAATCTCCTTCAGAAAGGCACGCTTGGTCGCGGAGTTGTTTTTCCCATGACCGGTCCCGGAACCGTGGATTACGTGAGCCAGTGCGAGGGCGTCTTGCACGACCAGCAGCGCGCACATGGACATCGGCTGACACGGACAGTTCTCCGCCTGCCCAATCTCCCATTCGCAACCCGCCTGTGCCCCCAGATCTCCATCTCCAGTGGTGTCGATGAACACCTCTGCGCGCCACGCCTGCCGACCGGACTTGGATTCCGTCACAATAGTCCGCAGCCGATTTCGTTCGCGGTAGGCCGCCGCCACCCGGGTGTGCAATTGCAATTTGATTCCCTCCGCTGAACACATTTCCTCCAGCAACACCTTCATCTCTTCCGGCTCATACGAAATGCTCGTCTGCCCCTGTCCTCGATGGGCACCGCGCGCGCGCAGCTTCGCCACCAACTCACGCGTCATCCCCGGTTTGTCAAAATCGATCAACCAACCCAACAGCCCTGAAGTCCAGATTCCACCCAGACAACCGTGCGCTTCAAACAGACGAACGCTGGCGCCCTGCCGAGCCGCCGTGATCGCCGCTGCGATTCCTGCCGGACCGGCCCCGCATACGATCACATCCACGTCATCGGCAATCTTCAGCTCTTGGGCAGGTTCGAAAAATGTTCCCTTGTCACGAGGGCTCGAAGCGACGCCGACCAAACCGCCGGAAGCCAACAACAAACCCGCGCCTTTGACTGCGCCACGACGGGAGACGAGGGAATCTGAATGAGATGAAGAAGGAATGCCCGATGGTTTGGTCGGACCACACCGGACACCAGCATTTTGTTAATCGAAGAAGGCGAATGGATTCACGAATTCCAGCCCGCCAAATCGAGATTTCCACCGGACACGATGGCAACCACGTTTTTGCCACGGAATCGCGAAAGTTGATCTCGAATCGCGGCGAAGGTCACCGCCCCCGATGGCTCCGCCACCAGATGCACATCCTTCAACAACGAGTCTGTTGCTTCACGAATCGCGGTCTCTTCCACCAGAATGACATCGTCCAATTGCTCATGGATGATCGGAAAGGTCAGCTCACCCAAAGGTGTCCGCAAGCCGTCCGCGATCGTGTCATAGCGCGTCGGCTTTTCGATCTGACCGGATTGCAGACTGCGACTCGCGTCATCCGCCCACGCCGGTTCCGCAGCAATGATCTCGACCTCCGGATGGCGCGACTTGATGGCAGTCAAGACGCCCGACAGGAGGCCGCCGCCGCCAACCGGCACTATCACCGCATCGATCTCGGACACCTGCTCCAGGATTTCCAGACCGACCGTGCCTTGTCCCGCCATGACGAAGGGATTGTCGTAGGGATGAATGAAGGTCGCACCGGTTTCCTTTTGCAGTTGAGCACAGGTTGCCGCCCGGGAATCTGCGTCCGGTTCCGACAACACAAGATTCACCCCGAACGACTTGACCGTCTCGATCTTGTTCGGAGCCGAATCACGCGGCATCACGACGTGCGCCGGGACGCCCCGCAAAGCCGCAGCTCTGGACAAGGCAGCCGCATGGTTTCCAGAAGAATGCGTCACCACACCTTTCGCCGCCTCGGCCTCGCTCAGGGTGAGCACCGCGTTCACCGCGCCGCGTGCTTTGAAAGCGCCGATGTGCTGCAGATTCTCCGCCTTGAAATGAAGCCGGCATCCGAGTTTTTCCGAAACACGTTCATTGAAGACACAAGGCGTCCGAACCACATGCGGCCGGATTCGGTCCGCCGCAGATTCGACATCATTCATGCAGATCGCGAATTCATTTGCTGGCAGGTTTGACATCTGCGCAGATGAAAACAGATTGCTCCACGAGCGCAAGCGATCCGATGGGTTGAAAAATATTTCTGGAGCCCCGATCGATTTCCCTGCTAAACCTGCCTCTGCTTCGGCGGCAATCCCGCGCCCGCCGCCTCTCTCCCCCATGAGAAAACATCATTTTGTACTCACGAAAATTGTCGCCACCCTCGGACCTGCGACGGCGGAAGTGCCGATCATTCGCCAACTGATCGACGAAGGTGTCCGCGTCTTCCGTGTCAATTTTTCCCACGGCACGTTCGACGAATTCGAGCGGATGCTGAAAAACGTCCGTGAAGCCGCCAAGACGACCGATCGCTTTGTCGGCGTCCTCGGTGACCTGTCCGGACCCAAACTTCGCGTCGGCAAAGTGACTGAAGGCGGCGTGCAATTGGTAGCCGGGCAGCAGATTCATTTCACCCCGGAGGACCACACCACGATCGCACCGGAAGATGGGAACTCGCCGGTCGTGTTCGGGGTCAACCGGGCTGACTTCCTGGGCGATGTGCATCCCGGTCATCGCATCTTTCTCGATGATGGCAACGTACGACTCGAGTGCCTGGATGCCCCCGGCAAGGGATCGACCGAGCTCGTTTGCGAAGTGAAGGTCGGCGGACTGATCACCTCCTCGAAGGGAATCAACCTGCCGGACACCGACCTGAGCCTGCCTTCCCTCACCGATTGGGATAAGGAATGCGTCGAGTTCGCAGTCAAGGCCGGGTT
>Ga0055584_100005585_pt1 | contig 12334 bp, 7 predicted proteins | sample OSDHelmetaG_FD_58716 | JGI IMG/M metagenome (GOLD analysis project Ga0055584, IMG submission 58716) | Pelagic marine sediment microbial communities from the LTER site Helgoland, North Sea, for post-phytoplankton bloom and carbon turnover... | ecosystem: Environmental > Aquatic > Marine >... | reverse complement strand
CAGGACCGAGTACGGGTTCCAACAGATCCTTCGTTCGCTGACGCTCTTTCCAGGAATAGGTGCGGTAGCGGGTGTCTTTTGCAGATGCAGGTCGAAGGTATCTGAGACGGTTCTTATGCGCCGTGACGGTTCTTATGCGCTGTGTTTACGCGCACGTCCTTGGCTAGACCACGACTCTCATAAACAATGCGCCGGTGAACCCAAACCACCTATCCCTAGAGGCACAAAGTGCCGAAGGGTCTGTTTGTTTGTGAAGCACTGTCGCAGAGGGAGAACCGAGCACTGGTTCCAACAGATCTTTCGTTCGCTCCCGCTCTTTCCAGGAATAGGTGCGGTAGCGGCAAGAGCGAACGCCGGCGGGCCGTTGCCAATCCTGCCCTGTTTTTCACAGATCCCGGGCCTCTCTTCGTTCGTCCGGGAAGGTGTTTGAATTGAAGGCTCTTACCAACGCGATCTCCAATCTTGCTTCTGCCCTCTGACGGCTTATAGTCAAACCCATGAGGAGAATTAGAAAAGCCTGCGCCAACGCCTTGAGGGCTGTGGCATTCGGGAGCATTGGGTTTGCGGCGGCGCTGTCCGCGGAGGCACAAACCGCCGGCTGCGGTGATTACCACGCAGTCTCTGGCTTTGGGGCAGAGAAGAACGGCATGGTGCTTTGCCTAGTGGAGGGCGCCAATTCTGCGCCGTGGAAGAAACCGCGCCAGATCCTTTTTGCCAGCGAGAGCGAGCTGTTGGTGACGGATTTCGCCAGTTGGGGCAATCACAAGGCGGGCAAGCTCTGGTCCTACAATCTTGAAACCCGTGAGTTCAGTCAACGCTACCGCCGTGGCAATCGCACCCACGGGCTGGCCATTGACCGTTTCGGGCGGGTGCTGGTCGGTGATGCGGGCGCGGTCATACGGTTGACAGAGCAGGGCAGCGAGACCTTAGTCACCGGCCTGCCAACGAAAGGCAGCCATCCACTCACCCATATGATCCTGCTGCCGAACCAGGACCTGATCGTCAACGTCGGCGCACCCTCTGACCAATGCAAGAAGGAGATGAAGCGCAGTGCCAACAAACTGACCTGTCATTCGCGGGACAGTGAGGCCGAGCTGAGGCGTTATCGCTACCGCGCGGACAGTGACAGTTACGATCCGGCTTATCAAGTCGCGGCGCGCGGCCTGCGCAATTCAATGGCGCTGCTCTATAACAGCTTGACGGGTGATCTCTATCAGGCTGAAAACAACATGGACACGCGTGGGATCGTTGAGGAGTTCAACCGTGTCCCCTTGACCTCAGAGACCTCAGGCGCTCAAAAGGCACCCGACTATGGTTGGCCCTTTTGCAGTGGTTTTGGGGAACGCAACCAGAGTTTCGGGCGATCGTTCCGCACGTTCTGTCAGAAGGTCAATGCCGATCCGCTGTTTAACATTCCGGCACACGCCGCACCCCTGGATATGGAATACTATTGCGGTGGTCTGTTCGCTACGCTGGACGGTGCGATTCTGATGGGGTGGCACGGTCACAGCCGCACCGTTGACTATGCCCTAGTGGCCTACCCCACGGATGCCGCCTTTGAGCCACTGGTCAGTGATCCTGAGCGCAATGGTTTTATGGCCCTGTTGAAAGGCAAGAACAATCGCGGCGACAAGCTGCGTCCTGTAGGGGTGACGACTGACCGCCTCGGTCGGATCTGGTTCGTCGATGACCGCTCAAAGCGGCTCTATATGCTGACTAAAGCGAGCGGTAGTTCCGACCAGACGCAGCAAGACGGGAACCACAACGCTCTCCAGCTCAGCCAGCAAGATAAAGAGGATTTCGCCGAGATTTACCGCCGGTTCTCCGCCGTTGAGACCTGCTCAGCCTGCCACCAAGAAATTGTGCCAAGGCGCGCCTTTGACACGCTCGATAACATGCTGGCCTCTGGCTGGCTGCGTCCAGGAGCCAGCGCGGTCGATATGCCCTTTGTTGGATCACTAAGCGGTGAATCAGAACACTTCCGCCCCATGCCCCCAGCACCAGACCAGGCTTTTGCAAAGGCTCACGCTGAGGTCTACCATGCGATCCGTGTTTGGGCGGCAGGAGTGCTCAATCTGTGACCCTTGTGTTTCGCTTGGAATAGCTCATTAGGTAATCTCTAAGACGCCTGTATTCAACCCACCGCCTGCATCACCTCGGTTTTCAAGTGTTCAACGAAGGCGCGCGTGAGTTGGGACTTAGCCTTGTGGGTCGGGGTCAGGATGGCGACGTTGTAGGCTGTGTCCTGTTCGAACGGGATGAATTTCAGGCGGTCTTTGTTTGGCACTGTGCGGCGGTAGTTTTCTGCTGACATGGCGCTGACCAATGCCACGGCCAGGTTATGCTCGACGACCACCATCTGGGCCGCGGCGTGTTGCATCTCGAACTTCACTTTCAACGCCAGCCCTGCCTCTTCATAAACCTGTGCCAGATGGCGTCGGATGAAGTGATGGGGGAGGAAAGTCGCGATATCGTGGTCTTTAAGGTCTGACAGATTGATCACGTCCTGGGCTGCCAGTTCGCTCTCTGCATTGACGGCGCAAAAGCAGCGCATGGTCACCAGCTCCTCTTCCACGAGTGGATTGGAGGTAGAGGCCTCGGCCAACCCCAGATCAAACTGTTGGGAGGCAACACGCTCATAGACTAGTTCAGAGCTGTGAGAAGTGAGGGAGAAGGTGACGTCCTTGCGTTTCCCGGCAAACCGCGAGATCGCACGCGGCAGGAGAGTTTCGGAATAGATCGGCATACAGGCGATGGTCAGATGACCGGAGGCCTGAGAGCCGATGTCCTTCATCGTGCGGTCGAGGTTGGCCAGGCGCTCTAGCACGACATCCGTTTCAGACAGCAAATAATGCGCCTCTGGAACCGGATGCAATCGCCCACCCAGACGATCAAAGAGGTTATAGCCGACAGATTGCTCGAGTCCCACGATCAAACTGCTAATTGCTGGTTGTGTACGGCCCAGATTTTCCGCCGCTTTGGTCACAGAACCCGCCCTCATGACTTCCTGAAAGGCTTGAAGTTGTCGGAAATTCATAAGAAGGCCTTAGAATTAGTGAGATTTGTTGAATATGAGGCACATCAATAAAGAAAGTTTATGGGTTAAGAAATATTAATAATTGGCCTTTATGGAATTTTGTTCATAAGCTCACTATCTGATTGACACTCCCGTTGGTCCAAGAACAAAAAACAACACTCATATATCCAGGAGAGACCCTATGAAATTCAATAAAGCTCTCGTCGCAGCAGCCATCGCTGGTGTGATGACCGCGACAACTGCTGTCGCTCAAGACATGACATTCTTCCGCATTGGTACTGGTGGTGCCGGTGGTACTTACTTCCCAATCGGTGGTATTATTGCAAATGCCATCTCAAACCCTCCGGGCTCTCGCGCTTGTGACAAGGGTGGTAACTGTGGTGTTCCAGGTCTGGTTGCCATGGCTCAGTCCACAAACGCATCCGCGCACAACGTGAACGCCATTCAGGCGGGTCAGATGGAAGCGGGCCTTTCCGGTGCTGCAACGCTGCACTTTGCCTACAACGGCACGGCCAAGTTCGAAGGCAATGCAAAGCCTGACCTTCGCATCATTGCGAACCTCTACCCAGAAGATCTGCATCTTGTCCTTCCTAAGGGCGGTTCACTGGCCAGCCTGGCTGATCTTAAAGGCAAGCGTGTTGGTATTGCTCAGGCCGGTTCTGGTACACAGATTGCGGTTGAGCTGATTATTGCTGACCACGGCGTTAACCGTGACAACATTGATGAGGCAGAACTGAACAACTCTCAGTCTGCAGAGCGTTTGGCCGATGGCCAGTTGGATGCTTACTTCTATGCGGCTGGCACACCGGTTTCAGCGATGATCCAGTTGGACAACACCAAGGGCATGGAACTTTATTCCATGACGGATGAAGAAGTCACTCAGGCAAACAAGTCTGTGCCTTACTACATTCCGTCAACGATCAAGGCCGGTGTTTACCCTGGTGTCCAGTATGACGTGAACACAGTTGCGGTTTCCGGCATCTTGGTTACGAATGCAAACCAGCCTGAAGAGCTGATCTACGAGATCACGAAAGCTCTTTGGTCAAAGACAGCGCGCAAGCTTCTGGATAACGGCCACGCAAAAGGCAAGGTCATCACGCTTGAAACAGCGCTTGACGGTGTTGCCGGTATCGGTGTGCCTCTGCACCCAGGTGCCGCACGTTTCTACAAAGAAGCAGGCATGATGTAAGATCGCTTTGATCTTATGAAGTGATTTGAAGACAACACACCACCTCGGGGTTTCTTGGGGTGGTGGTTTGTTTTCTGTCGTACCTACTACTTGCCGACATGAGCGCTCAGACGGATGTCGAGACCACTAATACCTATCACCCAAGCTCTATTCCTTGAGGAGCAGCGTAGCTGAGACGAAGGATCTGTCGGTTGCGTTGGCGCTTTAGTAAGATGGCTTGCTTCATCAAACAGGTCCTTCAGTCGCCTCTGTAGACACCAACGATTGTTTCCGCCTCTCGTGAAGGCTCCTTCGAGGACTAGGACACGGTGGTATCGGCAGTGTGAGCGATAGACTAACTGGGGAAGTAGGAAGAGGGGAACAAAATGAACAGCGAAAACCAAGCAAAGAGCCAGTTGAGCGCCGCTGAGTTAGAAGAGTTGGAAAAGAAATTCGATTCCGCTCTCAACACGCGCGATAACGGCACGACCCTGGGGACTTGGCTCTATTGGGCCACGGTTGCTTTTGCCTTCTATCACATCTGGACCGCTGGATTTGGCACCCCTGTTGACTACGTTCACATGGGCGTTCACTTGGCTGGGCTCTACCTTTTTATTTTCGCGGCATTCCCACTGCTCAAAAGCAAGAAGACGCTGGACTGGCAATCCAACAGCCTGGCACGTTGGGGCAATGTCCCGCTCTATGATTGGCTGTTGATGATCCTTGGCATCACGGCGGCGCTCTTCCTTTGGTTCTCCTGGCGTGGTGTCGATCTGTTCGGCTACGTGATCCAGGAACAAACGCTGAGACAAGGTAACCCGAGTGGCGCTGATGTCCTGCTTGGTTCTTTCCTAATCCTCGCGACGTTAGAGATCGCCAGACGCACCATCGGTTTTATTCTGCCCATGATCATCTTGGTCTTTGTTGCTTACGCTTTGCTAGGCCCCTGGATACCAGTGCAGATCCTTAAGCACCCCGGTGTCAATTGGCAGCAGTTCGTCAACAACATGTATTTCCCTTTTGAGGGCATTTTTGGCATCACGCTGTGGGTGGTCTCAACCGTCGTGTTCCACTTTGTTTTATTTGGTGTCGTGGCACAGCGCATGGGCCTCGGCCAGTTCTTCGTTGACAACGCCATGATGGTTGCAGGGCGATACACTGGTGGGCCAGCGAAGGTCTCGGTCGTCTCATCCGCTTTCTTCGGCACGATCTCTGGCTCATCAATAGCAAACACGGTTTCTACGGGCTCCTTGACGATCCCCAATATGATACGGCTGGGTTATCCACGGCATTTTGCTGGCGGTGTTGAAGCAGCCTCGAGTGCCGGTGGTCAAATCACGCCACCAATCATGGGGGCAGCCTCGTTCCTCATGGCAGAGTATTTGGAGGTGCCATACACGACGATTGTCATCGCGGCGATCGTTCCGGCGCTGATGCATTACATCGGCGTCATGACAATTGTTCACTTCACAGCAAAGCGCTTAGGTTTAGCGGCATACCCGAAGGAAGAGCTGCCAAAGTTCATCGCAGTGTGGAAGAATGGTTGGCACACGATTATTCCACTGTTGGCTCTGCTCTACGTACTGTTCTCCGGTTACTCGCCCAACATGGCGGCCTTCTGTGGTTTGATGCTCTGTATCATCGTGGGTTTTTGTTCCATCTACCGACCCGTCACGTTGATAGTTCCCTTCGCTTTCCTGGCCTTTGTTCTGTGGAAAGCCTCACCCATATCGGGGGCGGGTTTCTCGCCAATTCTGGCAGGGTTGCTTTCGGCTGGCATCATCATTTCTGTCATTCATAAACATGAACGCGGTACGTTTAAAGACCTGTTCGACTCGTTCCATGTTGGTGTGAAGTACGCATTGGCAGTCGGTGCAGCCTCCGCGGCTGTGGGTATCGTGGTTGGTGTGATCAACACCACTGGCGTCGGTTTCCGCCTTGGCTTCATGGTGACATCTGGTGCTGCCGATATGGCAGACAGCCTCCATGCCATGCTCGGTTTCATTCCACTGGATATCTTCACACAAGCCTCGATCCAGCAGTTCTTATCGCTGGTCATGATCGCGATTGCTTGTATCCTGATGGGGGCGGGATTGCCGACGACCGCGCTCTACATCATGTTGGTTGCTGTGGCACAGCCTGCGTTAGCCCAGCTTGGCGTACCACCGCTCGCGACCCACATGTTTGTGCTCTATTACGGTGTCATATCTGAAATCACGCCGCCGGTCTGTGCCTCGGCCTACGCCGCCGCCGGGATAGCGGGTGCCAATCCGTTCAAGACAGGGCTCAGTGCCTTCACGCTTGGTATCGGCAAGCTCATGGTGCCCATGGTCTTCGTCTACGCGCCGACCATGTTGATCGTCATAGAAGGGCACTTTACCTTGGTCTCCTTCCTGCAAGTCTCCTTGTCTTGTGCCTTGGGCGTCTTCCTGATCGCAACCACGGTCTCCGGTTACTTCCTCATGATGCTCACCGCCTGGATGCGTGCGGTGATGTTGATTGCTGGCTTGTTGTTGGTGGCACCCAGTTGGGGCAGTGACATTGTTGGTCTGGTGATTGCGGCGGCCATGATCGTGCTGCAATTGGCACTACGCAAGCAGACTGCCTAAAATCTTGGCCGAGAAAGAAGAAGGCAAACAGGCGGATGGTAAGAGCGTCGTTGTTCTAGGCGCAGGTATTGTTGGCATCTTCACGGCCTTGTCGTTGTTGGAACGCGGCTTCAAAGTCACGCTGGTCGACCGCGACGGCCCGGCAGAAGGCGCCAGTCATGGCAATGCGGGCGTCATTTCTCCCTGGAGCGTCGTACCGCAAGCCATGCCCGGCATCTGGAAAAACGCGCCGAGGTGGTTGATTGACCCAGAGGGGCCGCTGTCGATCCGCTGGCCCTACGCGCCGCGCCTAATACCCTGGATGCGGCGGTTTTTTCAGGTCGGAACAGAACAGCAGTTGCCATCGACGGCGGATGCCATGTTCGCCCTCAACCGCCCCAATGTCGACCTCTATCGCTACCACTTGAAAGGTACTGGCAAGGAGCATCTGGTGGTTGATTCCGTTTACCTTCATGTCTTCCGAGACCCCAGTGACGTTGATCCCAATGGCATGGGCTGGCGCTTGCGGGCGGAACGTGGTGTGCCGTTTGAGGTGTTGAACGCGGGGGAGTTACATGAGATGGAACCGGCCCTGTCTCCAGATTACAAAGCGGCCTTCTTGATCAAGGACCAAGCCCGCGCCACAGACCCTGGCGGTGTGGGCAAGGCCTTGGCGGAGAAGGCGCTGAGTTTGGGCGCTGTGTTTGTGCGCGCAACGGTTGAGCGCATTATTCCGCAAGAGGGCGGGGGCTACCGCCTGGATTGTGGAAGCCGCCAGATCGAGGCACCGCGCCTGGTTCTAACCGCCGGTGCTTGGTCCGCGCGCCTGCTGGCGACCTTGGGTGTTAAGGTGCCGTTGGAAGCAGAGCGCGGCTACCACCTGATCCTCCAGAACCCTGGCATCAACGTCAATTATTCAGTCATGGATGTGAAACGCTACTTCGTGGCCAGCCTGATGGACGCCGGTGTGCGCTTGGCTGGCACGGCAGAGTTCGGTGGCTTGGATGCCGAACCCAACTATGAGCGCGCGCGGATGTTAAAGGCCCTGGCACAAAGCCTGTTTCCGGCCATCAATGCCGAAGACACCGTCGAGTGGTCCGGCATCCGCCCTTCATTCCCGGACAGCCTGCCCTGCATCGGCGAAGTCCCAGGCCACAAAGGCCTGATCGCCGCCTTCGGGCATTCCCACTACGGCTTCGGCATGGCCCCCAACACCGGACGGTTGGCCGCGATGGTTGTTAATGAAGAAACGCCTAACGTGCCGATGGAACCTTATAGCGTTGATAGGTTTTAACGCCTCCATCACCACTTCCCCGTCGAAGGACGGGGCCCACTTCGGCACTTGGCTTGGTGAAACCAGGGAGGCGAGGAAGAAGATCCCGCTCCACTTCTCTGGCATCTCTCAGGTGGACGAGTAGACCCCGCAACAAGTGCGGGGAAGATTTTTCGAATGCAGGCATCGCGTCACGACGACTGCACAACGCTAATTCAACCTCCGTTGCGTATCCCCCACTGGTTCCCGGAATTTCGGCAGGAAATATCCGGGACCTCTTTCCGTTTTGAGATCCCGGCTCGCAGTTTCGCCTTGATCGGGAAGGTGTTTGGCTGGGCGAGTGGCGTTGAGTGAAAGCCCACATCATACCCCTCTCCCAAAAAACGTCATTCTGGAATCCTCGCAGAGGATATCCAGAATCTTTCAGCCATTGAAGCTCACTATCAGGGAGATCCTGGGTCGAGCCCAGGATGACGTGCTTTTGGTCACCAAGATTGTCACCGAGGCTAACACCTAAAACAGCGTCAAAATATAGGCCAGTATTTGCTCTATGCGCGTTAGCAGGGTTTGAACGGCTGTCGGTGCCGTTAGCACATTGATGGATACACCTGCGACAATGGCGGAAAAGACGCCGCCCGCGGCGATCAGGCCTTTGCGCATCAAGGACATCTTGCGGGCCTTGGTTTTTGGGTCGAGGGCTTCGTCCATGTCGGGCTCGCGCTTGGCGGCGTTCAAGAGGTTGGCGGGGTGCTCAACCGCTTCTCTTGTTTCCGGGGTTAGGCTCTCCTCAGCTTCCTGTGTTGACAGCAAATCCTGAATGTCGCGCAATATTTGGGTAATCGTCTGGTCATTGAGAGCATCGGGGCGCGGTTGCGGTGCGGGCCTGGGTGCATCGGGATCATTGGCGGGGAGGGGCTGGTGCTCAATGCGGGGACGCAGGCCCTCATGACCAGCCAGCAAAGCGTCACAGCGACCCAGCAGATTGCTTTGCCAAATCCGATCTGGATCATAGTGATTGATGTCTGTTCGGATGATCTGAACTTTGCTGTCCAACAGGTGCCAGTTAACTTCTGCACCAGTTTTCGCGATGTCCAACGATTTGGATAAAGCGGTTTGGTAGCGTTCCAATTGCTGACCAAAGGGAGGCGGGGCCTGAAACAGCGGCAGCTGGAAGTCCGTGACGAAATCGATCATAAAATCCAACTGTGTCTCTAACCGTTGAACCAAGTCTTTCTGGTCGGGGGCCAGTGGTGGCATGTTCCGGGGGCGGTTGAAGGAAGCGACTTTGCCATCGACCAGATCGAACTCCTGTCCGCTGGCGTTGGTCATCCGACTTCTTAAATCGCTTGAACTCGGCGGTGACAGCTTGTCTTTGATGGATTGCAACAGCTTCGCGACCGTCGGATGGTCGGGGTCCAGGTCGTCCAATGATAGACCACTCAAGTCAGCGTATCGGATTTCCGAAAAGCCAAAAGGAAGCTCGGCTTTATCGAGGCGCGCGTGAACCAGCTTGTTACCGTTCTTTCCTGCCCAGGCTTCGTCGCGAACCGAGGTAGATAGTACGCTATCCGTCGACCAAAGCGTGAAAACCACGGGTGCATTGGCGAGGTTCTTAGCGACCTGATTACGCCAGTTCTCACCAAAGTTCGTATCTTCATCCCACCAACAGGTGAGGCCTTGCCCAACCAAGAAATGCCGAATTTCTCTGACCTGTTCTTTGTTCTCGTGACTGTAAGACAAGAAGATGAAGGGTTGATCTGGGTTTGGAATTTCCATAGTTTGAGGTGGTTCGTTTACAGCTTCATCTTGATCGTCAGTCTCTTCTTCAACAACCTCAATTTCCTCACTCGTGTGCCCTCGCCAATTGGGCCAGCGTTCTGGGCGGTCGATGTGTTCCGGCAAAATGGTGCCGCTGTCACCATTCATGCCATTGACTTGAATTTGCGTGAGAAAATATGAATCAGAAAGATCTGTTCTGATTTCAATGCGAGATCTTTTATCTAGATACGAAGTTGCCAAGAAACTGCGAACGTCAGCTAAATCTAATTGAGTACCTTCCATGTTAGTTTTTCCCAAATTGGCACCTTTCAGGTCTGCCCTTAACAAATCTGCCTGCGAAAGCTGAGTTTCTCTTAAGTCAGCTGCTCCAAATACTGCGTATACTAAGATTGCATTACTGAGATTGGCTTTTCTTAAATCTGAATCAGTTAGATTGCTTTTCATCAGATTAGAAAATTGCAGATTACTCCCTCGTAGGTCAGCAGCTTTTAGTCCGGCTTCATATAAATTAACCCTTTCTAAGTTTGCGTTCTGTAGCAGTGCATCTTTCAGATTGGCGTTTTGTAGATTACAAGACTGTAAGTCAGAATCCCTCAAATCTGCGTCCCTTAAATCAATGCCGACTAACGAAACACGATCTTCCAAATCAAGTTCGCCGGTAGCTTCGAATTCGTCATAAAAACTCACACCAATGAAATCTGGAACAAAATCGTCTTCTTTCCGACGCCTGTTCCAGGCTTCAACGCCTTCAAGGAGCCATTCTATGTGTTGAGGATTTGCCATGGGGTGGGGAGGGGCTTTCGGTGGCTGGCGGTTGCGAATGCGTTCACCCTAAAGGCGTTGGGTGGTTTTGGCAATCCGGGAACCGTGGGCTCGCCCAACAACCGCCTTCAGAGGCCCGCCCACCGACTGATGCGTTCGGCGATTTGGATGGCGCTGCCGCTGTGCAACATGGAGAGGTGGTCGCCGGTTTGGCGGAAGAGGTCGGCTTGGCCTCCAAAGAGTTTTTGCCAGTGGGGCAGTTTGCCCGCTGGAAAATCATCGCCATAAAAGATCGCGACTTTGGCTAGGTTGAGCGGGCGCGGGTTGTAGAGCCGGTCGCCGGGGTAGTCCTCTTCAAAACCCAGAGGTGCTGGCTTTCGCAACTGCTGCTTGGCCACTGCCGCCGTGTAGTGCAGCCACTTGGGGCGCTGAAAGAACTTGGAGTAGGGATCGATCAGAACCAGTGACGTGCTTGTTTGTGGTGTCAGGCGTGCGATTTCCAGCGCGACCAGACCGGCGTAAGAGAAACCGATTAACAACCGCTCGGCTTCATCGGGCAGGTGCCGCACGGCTTCCCGCGCTTTGGCTTCGATAGAGATCGCTCTGGACCTGGCGAAATAGTCGGCGGTGCACCCAAGCACCCTGACATCACGGTCGAAGGCCGCCGCCAGATCGAAGTAGTCCGACACCCCGCCGTCATAGACATGGGTCACGTAGAGGGACTTGGCTGTGGTACCAGGTTTCAGGACCCGGATGCGTTCCTGGCTGTCACTGTCAATCAGGTTGGCGAGCGTGGTAATGGTCGCGCCACCAACGATGAAACTGTCCAGGCTGATCCGCTTGTGGAACAGCCGTTCAACATCCAACAGCATGTCCATAGAGCTGAGCGAATCCCCGCCAATATCAAAGAAGTTATCGTTGATGCCAAAGTCCTGCCAGCTCAACACCCGGTGCCAGATGTCCGCGAGCTGTTGTTCGGTTGGTGACAGTTGGGCTTGGGGCTTGGTGGCTTGCGCCGATGCGGTATCCGACAGCTGGTTCCGCCTGATCTTGCCTGTGACGGTTTTGGGCAGTTCCGTTACCTGGTGCAGGTCCTTGGGGATCATATAGGGCGGCAGGCCTTGACCCAGAAAATCTCTAATTTCTTGCTCTGTGGCTGTGCCGACATAAAAGCCAAAGAGACGGTTGATGCGCCTCTGGTCTGGCTCTGTGATGACTGCGCATTCACGCACATCTGGATGGCGGTTTATCTCCGTCTCGATCAAGGACAGGCGCACGTTCAAACCGTTGATGCGCACCTGATCATCCTTGCGACCCATATAGTGCAGGTCGCCGTCATCATCGTAGTAGCCGAGGTCGCCGGTGGCATAAGTGCGCTGTCCCGCTGCATCGGTGGCGTACTTGCTGTTTTCCTCGTCCGCACCACCGATATAGCCATCGGGCAAGAGAGGCGAGGTGACGATGATCTCACCGATCTGTCCGGCTTTCACCTCTTCACCGTCGTCAGCTAATAAAGTCAGGCGATGGGGAGCGATCGCCGGACCCGCCGGGATAGTCAGCGCTGAGAAGGCATCGCCGTTGCGAATTCGAAAGCTGGTCAGCCAGGTGGCCTCCATGGCGGCGTAAGCGTTGAGGAGGACCGCACTTGGTTTGGTGAGCTTGTTGAAGATAGCGACCTCGTGATGGGTAACGGCCTCGCCGCTGAGACCAACCAACCGCAGGTCTGG
>Ga0055584_100005584_pt1 | contig 12335 bp, 12 predicted proteins | sample OSDHelmetaG_FD_58716 | JGI IMG/M metagenome (GOLD analysis project Ga0055584, IMG submission 58716) | Pelagic marine sediment microbial communities from the LTER site Helgoland, North Sea, for post-phytoplankton bloom and carbon turnover... | ecosystem: Environmental > Aquatic > Marine >... | reverse complement strand
CGATGCAATCCATCAATCGCCGGGTTTATGGATCGGTGTTCATGGTGCTGTTCATCGGTTTGGCAGCGGTATCGGTCGCGCTCGGCGTTGGCGCCGCGATCTTTGCGGGCGGTCCGGCGGCAACGTGGATTGGCGCGGGCGGCGCGACTTATGTCGTCGGCGTGTTCTTCGTGACGGTGATGTTCAACGTGCCGATGAACAAACGGTTGGACGCGATGGATCCGGCAAGCGCGCCGGCGGCGGCCTATTGGACCACGTACTTGACGACGTGGACGCGGTGGAACCACGTGCGCACCATCGCCTCGGCCGGCGCGACCGGGTTGTTGCTTATCGGCGCGGTGGTGCTGGCGGCGGGCTAGGCGCGTTTGGCTATTGGGCCGCGACGCGGTCTTTGGCCGCGCGGCGGCGTTGATGAAGGATCGGTTCGGTGTACCCGCTGGGCTGGTTGACGCCGTCGAAGACCAGGGCTTGGGCGGCCTCGAACGCAATCGAGGCATCGTAATCGGTGGCCATCGGCTGATAGCCCGGGGTGTCCTGGTTCTGGCGATCGACCGCAACGGCCATGCGGCGGAAGGACTGGTCGACCTGATCGCGCGTGCACAAGCCGTGCAACAGCCAGTTGGCCAGTTGCTGGGCGGAAATGCGCAAGGTGGCGCGGTCTTCCATCATCGCGACGTCATCGATGTCGGGCACCTTGGAACAGCCGACGCCTTGATCGACCCAGCGCACGACGTAGCCCAGGATCGACTGGCAATTGTTGTCGATCTCGCGGGCGATGTCCTCGGGCGACAGGACGCGGTCGCCAAGGAGCGGCGGCGTGAGCAGCGCGTTGAGGTCAGCGGGCGGGCGCGATGCGAGGTCGGCTTGGCGTTCGGCGACATCCACATCGTGATAGTGCAGCGCATGCAGCACGGCGGCCGTGGGTGACGGCACCCACGCGGTGTTGGCGCCTGCGTTGGGGTGTTCCTGTTTGGTGGCGAGCATGTCGGCCATGTCGTCGGGTTTGGCCCACATGCCTTTGCCGATTTGACCCCGCCCCGCCATGCCGGCGGCCAGGCCGACGTCGACGTTGTTGTCTTCGTAGACCGGGAACCAGGTGGATTGTTTCATTTCGCTTTTGGGCATCACGGGGCCTGCATGCATGCAGGTGTGAATCTCATCGCCGGTGCGGTCGAGGAAGCCGGTGTTGATAAAGACAAGGCGATCTTTGAGCGCGCGAATGCAGCCCTTGAGGTTGATGCTGGTGCGGCGTTCTTCATCCATCAAACCGATCTTGACGGTATGGCGCGCGAGCCCGAGAACGTCTTCGACGCGGGCAAACAAATCGTTCGCCAACGCTGCTTCGGCCGCGCCGTGCATCTTGGGTTTGACGACGTAGATGCTGCCGGTACGGCTGTTGCGGACCCCGTCGACCTTCTTAAGGTCATGCATCGCGCACAACGTGGTCACCAGGGCATCGAGGAAACCTTCGGGCACCTCATCGCCGTTTGAATCCAGAACGGCATCGGTGGTCATGAGATGACCGACATTGCGCACGAGTTGCACGCTGCGCGCAGGAAGCGTGAGCGGCCTGCCGGCGGGGTTGTTGAAGGTTTTGTCGGCACTCAATCGACGGGTCAGCGATTTTCCACCCTTCTCGAAGATTTCTTCGAGATCGCCTTTCATTAGGCCGAGCCAATTGCGGTAGACCACGACTTTGTCTTGGGCGTCGACGGCGGCCACCGAGTCTTCGCAATCTTGAATGGTCGACAAGGCGGCTTCGAGGACAATGTCCTTAAGGCCCGAGGGGCTGAGGCTGCCGATGGGATGCGCGGGATCGAACTGCAATTCGATATGCAGACCGTGATGGACGAACAACAAAGAGTGTTTGTCGCCGGCGTCGCCGTTATGGCCGACGAATTGAGCACGGTTGGAAAGCTGCGCGGTCGATCCGTCCGCCATCGTGACTTCAAGGCGCGCATTGTTGTCGACGAGGGTATAGCCGGTGGCATTGCCATGGCTGCCGCCAGCAAGCGGTACGGCCTCATCGAGGAAGGCAGCTCCCCGCGCAACAACTTCGGCGCCGCGTTCGGGGTTGTAGGCTTTGCCCGGCGCGAGCGCGCCGTCTTGCGATACGGCATCGGTGCCGTAGAGCGCATCATAGAGACTGCCCCACCGGGCGTTCGCCGCGTTGAGTGCGAAACGCGCGTTGGAGAGGGGCACGACCAGCTGCGGACCCGCCAACGTGGCGATTTCCGGATCGACATTGGCGGTGGCGATTTCAAAATCATCGCCGGCGGGTTCGAGGTAACCGATCTCGGTGAGGAATTGACGGTAGGCCGCAACATCAAAGTCGGAGTCGCGATGGCTTTTGTGCCAGGTATCGATTTCTTGCTGCAGGCGGGCGCGGTCGTCCAATAGCTGGCGATTGACCGGGGCGAGGTCGGCCAGGATATCCGCCAAGCCTTGCCAAAACCCATCGGCCGGGACTCCGGTGCCGGGCAACGCCTCGGCCTCCAGGAAATCAGCCAGGCTTTCGGCCACCTGCAAGCCCGACCGAGCAACAAATCCGCGCACGTATCCCTCCGGGTGAAAAATTCACCCGTGGGATACAGCGCCGCAATGCCGGCGTCTAGCGCCGTTAGGCGAGATTGGTCTTCATGAAGTCGATGGTGCGGGACCACGCTAGCTCGGCCGCCGCTTTGTTGTAGCGCGCCCCGGCTGTGTCGTTATGGAAGGCGTGGCTGGCACCTTCGTAGATGTAGATGGTGTGGTCGACGTTGGCGGCTTCGAGGGCCTTGCGGTAGGGATCGATACCCGGGCTCACGAAGTTATCGTTGCCGGCAAAGTGCAGCATCATCTTGGCTTTGATGTTGGGCACATCGGCGGCGTCGGGCGCGGGCCCGTAAAACGGCGCGCCGGCCACAAGGTCGGGTGCGTTGACGGCGATCTGATTGACCGCCCCACCGCCCCAGCAAAAGCCGAGCGCCCCGACCTTGCCGTTGCTGTCAGCGTGATCCTTGAGAAACGCCACGGCGGCGCGGCCGTTGGCGATGACGCTGTCGCGGCTGAGAGTGCGGAACATGCTGCGCGCGCGGTCGGGATCGGACGGGGTGCCGCCATCGGGCGACAGAAAGTCGGGCGCCAAGACGACGAAGCCTTCGAGCGCTGCGCGGCGCGCGACGTCGCGAATGTGTTCGTTGAGCCCGCGGTTTTCATGGATAACGATGAGCGTCGGTGCTTTGCCCGACAGCGCGGCGGGTCGCACGAAGTATCCCGAGACGTTATCGCCAAAGGAAATGTCCTCACCGCTGATGCGGGAATCGCCCGCCTCGATCATCGCGGCCTGGGCTTGGTCGGCCTCAATCATCGGCGCGATGGCATACGCCGCGGCGGTGCCGCCGGCGAGCACGGCAAGACGGGTCATGAAACCGCGCCGATCGAAGGTTTGGTGGGCGAACTCGTTATAGAGGTCGATCATTTCTTGGGTGATGTGCTTGTCGGCCATGGGGTCTCCCGGCGGGTAGTTGGAATGAGGACGTGTTCGGTGGGTAAACACGGCTCGCGGGCCGGATCATCCCTGCCGACCACGCACAAACAAGCGTATTTCCCGGACTTCCCCAATTCGTGACCGGGACCGCTGCGCCGATCCGCCGGTGCCTTCGCGGGCACTACCTCAGAATACGATCTTGTGAAAGTAGTGCGTGATTGTATTTGATAGGCCAATAGCTATCTGATCTTCAGTCACTTCTTGCAAATATTTTACTTGATCAATGTTTAGACAATTTTTCTCTAGTTTTACTTTGTTTCGACGGGCATAGCGTGAACCCTTCCACCACGATCGGCATGATCGGCGGATTTTTGATTGTCGCTATTACCGTCTTTTTCTCAGTCGACAATCCGGGCTTTCTTTGGAACGGCCTTGGTTTGTTGATCGTTTTCGGCGGCACGTTTGCCGCCACGCTTGTGGCCTTTCCGATGAACGAAGTCGGCCGCATCTTCTCGGTTTTTCTGATCGTGCTGCGCAACGAGCGGCTCTATGCGAAAGAGGATCAAGCCGAATTGGTCTCGGTCGCGCGGGCCGTGATGCGCGCCGACATTCGCGGCATCGAATCGCGGCTACGCACGATTAAGAATCCTTTTTTGCGCCTCGGAATTCAGCTGGTCGTCGACAACGCCGAGCTTGAAGACATTGTCGATGTCATGACTTGGCGGATCGAAAAGCTAAAGGCCAAAGAGAAAGCCGAGGCGATGGTGTTTCGGGCGATGGCCTCCTTCGCGCCAGCCTTCGGTATGATCGGCACCTTATTGGGGTTGGTAAATATGCTTGGCGCACTGAGCGCCGACGTTGCGGCTATCGGCAACAACATGGCCATCGCCATGATGACCACCTTGTATGGCGTGGTGGCTGGCAACCTGATCTTCAAGCCGATCGCCATGAAGTTCGAACAGCGTACGCAGCAGCGCGTTGCGGTGATGATGACCGTCATGCAGGGGGTCATTTTGCTGCGCCAGAACCGCTCGCCCGCTGTGATTCGTGAAACGCTGGAATCCTATAACGCGGAACGTCAGGACGAGATTCTAGAAAGCGGCGCAGAACCACCCGCAACGGCGGCACCGTGAGTTCAGCTTCCGGCAACATACACCTTCCGGCGGGCAACGGCCTTGAAGAGGCCCTGGATGCGGCGGCGAACCAGGACGAGGTTCTTAACGAAGACGACAAGCTTGCCGCAAAAATATCGGCAGTCTCGCATCGTCGACGTCCGTCGGTCACAGACGGCATCTCGCCGGACGAAGAGGAAGCCGAAGGCTGGATCACCTCCTATATGGATGTCATCACTCTGCTGCTGGCCTTTTTTGTAATGCTATTGGCTCTCGCCAACTTTGAAACACCGATGCCGGGTGGTGCGGTGGCCGAATCGGTGGCCGAGCCAATCGGCGACAACGTCAGACCGACCAATCGGCCAAACGTGTCCGCTACCGCGGCGTCCACCGATGCCTCAACCGCCGCACGCCTGGAACAATTCGCACGATCGCTGCGCGATTCGATCGACGCTGCCATGCTCGCTAGCGGCGACCTCGCTGTGACGGTTCTCGACAACATGGTGATTGTCGACATTTCGGATGGGATCGCGTTCGACGAAGGCGCCGTCGCGTTGTCCGTGGACGGCACTGCCGTTGTCGACAACATGGCGCTTCAGTTGGTGCTGACGAAGTTCTTCGTCGGCCGCCTGCCGCACATCACCGTCGAGGGGCACACGGACAATCGGCCTACCCGCACCGCTGCATTCCCATCAAACTGGGAACTTTCATCGGCTCGGGCGTCGGGTGTTGTGCGCCGGCTCATCGAACAAGGCGTCGCGCCGGATCGCTTGCGCGCGGTCGGTTATGCCGACCTCCATCCCAGGGGCTCGAACACGACCCCCGAGGGCCGCGGCCAGAACCGGCGGGTGACGCTGGTCATCCACGAGCCCGGGCAATCGGGCCGCGCTGCTGGGCAATTTTAGCCGCGCCATGGTAAGAATGCTTGCCTACCTGCGGTCTGGGAAAACTGATGACGACTGAACACCGAAACGCCATCATTTTAGAAGCCTTGCTCCAGGTCGCCGATGACGCCTTCATCTTCTGCGGCGGGGACGGCAACATCGAATTTGCCAATGCTGCGGTGACGCCGATGTTCGGCTACCTACCGGAAGAATTGATCGGGCAGCCGCTGGAAACGTTGATTCCCGAGAAGTCGCGCGCGGCCCACAGAAGGAACGTTGCCGACTTCAAAAAAGGTGCTGACGGCGCGCGACCGATGGGCGATCGCAGAGCGTTCATGGGGCGGTGCAAGGACGGCAGCGAGCGCCCCATCCGCGCACTTATTCTCAAGGCCAACGTCGACGGCGAAGAGATCTTGGCCGCCGCGGTGCGCGACGCCGCGGGCGACACCGAGGCGCGGCGGCGCCTGCAAGAACTCGCCGAGAGCGACGACCTCACCGGGCTGTTGAATCGACGCGGGTTCATCCGCGTGGCGACTGAAAAGATCGAGACGGCGCGCGGCCGCGATCACCCTATGTCGGTGGCGGTCCTCGACCTCGATCATCTGAAAAAGGTGAACGACACGCATGGTCACGCCGTCGGCGACGCCGTCATCACGCGCGTGGCGCGGGTGATCGCGAAGAACATTCGCCAGAACGACGCGGCCGGCCGGTTGGGTGGTGATGAGTTTGTCATTCTGTTCGATGGCGCCAGCGCCGAGATTGCCGAGGGCGCGTGTCAGCGCATCCGCGACGAGCTCAGCGATTCGGCGATCCGTATGGGTGACGCGATTGTCGATGGGATTACGTTAAGCGGCGGCATCTCCGGCATTGTCAGCACCGACCGCACGATCGATGCCGCCCTCGCCCGCGCCGACAGCCTGATGTACTCGGCCAAGCAAATGGGCCGCAATACGTTGCACGCGACAGGGTAAGGCGCTACTGGCGGGAAAGCTGGCGAAGTTTATTCATCACCTCGTCTAGTACGACGAAACTGTAGTCGGTCGCCTCGCCACCCTCCCACTCGAAGTCAATCCGCGCACCAAGAGCAGGTATGTAGAAGAGAGTACCTGACGTGCGTTTGCCATTCGCCCAGGCTGAGTACCGGCCCCGCAAAGACGGTAGGCGGAGCATCTCTCCGTTGACGCGTACTGGGTGATACACCGCTTCTTCGGTCTTGAACTCGTAGCGCTCCCAATGAGCCGCCCGTCCTGAGAATTTCAACGCATACTCCAAGGGTCGTGCGATCCCGCTGCCGTGCGATCCACGGCGCAACTCTATGTCGACCAACTTGTTCACCTCAACAAGCGGGCGTCGCTCGACTTGCCAAATGTTGATTATCTCAAGATCGCCGACGGATCGCTTGTGGCCGAAACCACGGCGCGGGTCTCCCTCCAAATCCCAATAGAAGACCGCCTCGCGACCATTCGTCGATAGGACTCGCCAGGTCAGATAGTACCCGGTGCGATGACGAAACCGCATGGAGAGGAAACGAATAGGTGCCACCTCAAGTGCCTGCCACTGCTCTCTTCCGAAATCTTCACCACTGAGTTCCTTGGGAAGAACATCTGGTCGCTGTATCGCTACCCTCTCGGGGGTCTCTTTGATTCGGTCGAACCGCACCGCGCGCTTTGCCCCACGGTTGGTCACGCTGCCGCTCAGATGACCGTCCTTCGCTAACGTCAGGTCAAAAACGGCGCCGTTTCTGGAACTGAAGACAAGGCGTTCGCCCGATTCGCCATGCCACCCTGTGACGGTAAGCGGCAGGCTACGACCGTCTGCGACACCGAAGTGGCCGCTCCCCACAAAGGACCCCGAGGGGCCGGGCACCACCAACGAAAGTTCAAGCTGGCGTTCCCGACCATCCTTTCCAAAAGAGCCCGACCAAATGCCAAGCGACCACTCACCCGCGCTCTTCGCGTCAGGGATCAACACGAGAAACCAAATGATGATCATCAGAGAACGTCTCATGCTCTCGCCTCGCCCCTTCCGTTACTCGTTTAGACTGGCGAGTTCTTGGCGCAGGGTGTCTTTGATGACCTTGCCCATGGAGTTGCGCGGGAGTTCTGCGGTCATGTGGTAGCGCTTGGGGCGTTTGGGCGGGGCGAGACCGGCGCGGGCGTGGGCGTCCAGAGCGTCGGCGAGATCAGCGCCGGGGGTTTCTGGGACGACGACGGCGACGACGGCTTCACCCCAATGGGGGTGCGGGACGCCGATGATGGCGACCTCGCGCACCGTGCGGTCGGCGAGGAGATGCGCTTCGACTTCGGCGGCATAGACGCTTTCGCCGCCGGTGATCACGACGTCTTTGAGACGACCGGCCAAGGTCAAGAAGCCGTCGGCATCGAGCGACCCGAGATCGCCGGTGTGCACCCAGCCGTTGCGCACGACGTCGGCGGTGAGATGCGAATCGTGCCAGTAGCCCGACATGGATTCGGGCGAGCGACAGACGATTTCACCGACCTCGCCAAAGGCCAAGTCGTTGCCGTCCGGGTCGACGACGCGGAGCGCCATCCCCGGGCCGGGCAACCCGACGCAGTAGCCGGGACGCGCCCCGATGGCGTCGTCGCGCAAATAGGTGAGCGTGCCGCCTTCGGTCAGGCCGTAGCAGTTCCACAGCCGCACCGCCGGGGCCGCCTTGAGGATGGCATCGCGCACCCAGTCGGGCAGCGGCGATGCGGCCGACATCCACAGTTTGACGCTGGGCCATGTCGAGCCGGCGGCCTGTAGCGCGTCGGCAATCGCCGCCGACATGGTGGGGACGAAAAAGATGTGGGTTGCAGCATAGCGATCGACATCGGCGACGATGCTGGCGGGATCGAAGGTGCGGCGCGACACAACCGTGCCGCCCGCCCCGAGCGTTTGCAGGAGCATGAATTCGTGTCCGGCGGCGTGGAACATCGGCGTTGAGGCGAACAGCACGGTTTCAGGGCCGATGAACATGGCCGATTGACGCAGCGCGACGATCATCGCGCCGGCAAACTGACTACGCACCACGCCCTTAGGCGTGCCGGTGGTGCCCGAGGTGTAGAGGATGGCGACCGGTGCTTCGAGGTCGACAATCGGGCGCGGTGGTTTGGTGGCGAACCCGGCCTGGACGGCGGCCTCGTAGTCTTCGCCGTTGGGCATTTCCACACCGTCGGTTAGCAGGCGTGAGGCGGTGAGGAGCTTGGCGCCGCGCAACCCGATCGCGTCCATCCACCAAATGCCGGTGCGAAACGGCGGGCGGTGCGCGGTACCGTCGAGCGATTTCAGGCCGGCGGCAATGCCGGGGTTGGGGTCGGCGCCCAATGCGTTGAGCGTGGCCGCGACTTCTTCGATGCGGCGGCCTTGAAGCCCACGTTCGCGCGCGGCTTCTTTGTTTTCTTCGGGCGTGGGGAAGTGGACGTAGACTTCTTTGACCTGCTGCTTGTTGCATTCGATCTGCAGCATGGTTTGCAGCACGTTGGCGAGCGCGTCGCGCGACTCAGGCGACAGTTCCTCAGGGCGCATTTTTACGCGCGGTGATTCGACGTGCGTGATGTCTTCAGCCACAGCCATGACGATCTCCCCTGCTCTGGGTGGTAGCGAACCGCCCAGGGCACGGCGAGTCAAGCAAAGGGGCTAGACGTAATCCAGTGGTAGGGCCGTGGTGTACTTGATTTGCTCCATCGCGAAGCTGGAGGTGACGTCGCTGAGGGGGACCCGCGCGATGAGTTTCTTGTAAACCGCATCAAAGCTCGCGATATCGGGCACGACGACGCGCAGCATGTAATCGACCTCGCCCGACATGCGGTAGAGCTCGACGATCTCGGGAATGTCTTGGACCGCTTCGGCGAAGGTTTCGAGCCAGGCCGGGTCGTGACGGTTGGTCCGCACCGCGACGAAGGCGGTAACGCCGAGGTTGAGTTGGGCGGCGTCGAGCAACGCCACCCGGCGCTGAATCACGCCGTCAGCCTCCAGTTTTTGGATGCGCCGCCAGCACGGCGACTGGGACAGTCCGGCCGCCGCGGCGATTTCCGCGACCGGTCGGCCGGCATTGTCTTGGAGCGCAGCGAGGATCTTGCGGTCGATCTGATCCATAGGCGAAATTCTACCTCAAAATATCAAATATTGGGGTTATTTTTCGAAAAAATCGCCGATCTGAAGACCAAAACGCAAGAAATTTGGCCGGCGGCGCGGGTATCCTCCGCCCATGATGAAAAACGCTTTCACCGACCATCCGGCTGCCGTGGGCGAGACCTACGGCGCGCACCTCGCCATGGCGAGCGGCTTTGGGGTTTCGATGATCCTCGGCGGGCTCGCCTGCCTGGTGCACGGGCTGCTGCCGTTCCTATTTGTGAAAACGGGATCGCGCACCACCGGTCGCGGCAGAGTAACCTCCTCCCTGTTGGCTCCTCTGATGCGGGCGTGCGCGCGCGCTGCGTCCCTCAAATCCAGTTTGAAACCGGCCGACCTTCGCTGTCGTTGAGACTGCCTGTCGCGGCCGCAAAGATATCGACGAGCCACCACACCACGAGCCCGCCACTGGTGAAGAACATCAGCAAAGCCGTCCCTGGCCGACCAAGGTAAAGCCGGTGGATGCCGAGCACGCCGAAGAAAACACAAATGAGGCACAGGACGAGGCGCGAGCGGGGACTGACCGACGGATCGACATTGCGTTTCGTCGCGGCGGTGCCTTCCGGTTCCTTCGTTGCGCCAACCTCGTCAGCCGGCGAACGAACAGGGGCCGCGACCCGACCGTGCGGGCCATCGATGACGACGCGGTAAACGTGGACGGGTTCGGCAATGTTCTTGACCGCACGCTCACCGACAAACTCGAAACCGAGCGGCGTTTTCCCGGCAACTTGTTCGTAAATGGATTGCGAAATACATATGCCGCCGACCTCGGCTAGAGTTTGCAGACGGGCCGCGATATTCACGCCGTCGCCCAAGATGTCGGTCCCATCAACGATCACATCGCCTAAGTTGATACCGGTCCGGAATAACAGACGGCGCTCAGCAGGCAGGCTTTTGTTGCTCTTGGCCAGAGCGAGTTGTGCCGCGGAGGCAAACTCGACGGCTCGAATGGCGCTGGAAAACTCGATCAGCAGCGAATCCCCTGCAGTGCCGACGAGCCGGCCCTGATGGGTGGCGATCAGCTTTTCGAGCAGCGCGCGGTGGCCTTTCAGGACCTCCAGCGTGCCAAGCTCGTCGGCGGCCATCTGAGTGCTGTAGCCCGCAACGTCCATCGACACCACGGCGGCAAGGCGACGCTCAACTTGCTGTTTTTTGCTCATGAGACCCATCTTTGTCGCAAAACGCGGAGTCCGTCTAGCGCGCCACCCAATTGCGGACCGCGCGCGGACCGCTAGACTGGGCGTTCGGTCTGGGAAACGGCGAATGCTGATTGCGCAAATCACCGATATGCATGTGATGCCCGATGGCGAGTTGATGGGCCAAGTGGTGCCGACGAACGCGATGTTGGCCGCCGCCATCGCGCGTATTAATTCGCTGACCCCGGCGGTTGATGTGATCTTGGCCACCGGTGATTTGACCGAAGGCGGCACGCCGGAGAGCTATGCCGCGCTGCGCGATATTTTGGCCGCGGCGACCGCGCCGGTGTTCATGATCCCCGGCAATCACGACAAGCCCGATGCGATGCGCGCAGCGTTCCCCGATCATGCCTATTGGGGCACGGATGCGTTCATGCACTACACGATCGAGGATTGGCCGCTGCGGCTGATCGGGTTGGATACGCGCATCGACCAGCATCCCGGCGGCGCAATGGATGATGCGCGCCTGACGTGGCTCAAAGATCAGCTCCACGCGCAGCCCGACCGACCGACGCTGATCTTTATGCACCACCCGCCGTTTCGCACCGGCATTTGGTGGATGGACGCGATCGGGTTACGCGGCGCGGATGCGCTGGAAGATTTGGTACGCGGCTATGACAATGTCGAAGCGGTGGTGTGCGGCCATATTCACCGGCCCGTCACGCGGCGTTGGGGTGGCACCATCGCGACCGTGGCGCCGAGCACCGCGCATCAAATGATGCTGGACCTTGAGGGCGAGAGTTTTTTGAAATCGACGAAGGAGCCGCCGGCGTTGTTGCTGCATCACTGGGGCGCGGACACCGGACTGGTGAGCCACACCGTCTATGCCGAGCCCCCGGTGTTCTACGACCCGCCCGATCATCACGACGCAGAGATGATGGCGCGCGCGCGCGCGTTTTTCGATAAATCGCGTGGCGAAATGGGGTTTTAGGCCTCGTTCCCTCAAGCTGACGATGCCGGCGGGTGCAAACGTCCGTTTCTTTCGAAGTAGACAACGGTGCTGGGGGTGAGACCAAGGGCGGCGTAAAAGGCCTTGGCTTGTTCGTTATCGGTTTCGGTGGCGAGCCAGACCGTGGTGGCGCCTTCGTCTTTGGCCCAGGCGCGCAACGCGGCGAACAGGCGGGTGCCGATGCCGCGACGTTGGTGCGTGGGGGCAACACCGAAATTGTCGATGTAGAGCACCGGGGCCTCGTCGGGGCTGTGGTGAACCATGCCGCGCCCTTGCGCGACGACCGTGTCGGCGTCGGTGGCGATGAAAAGCGCGTGGTTGCGTTCCGCGACATAGGCCGAGAGACGCGTCGCGTCGATCGGGGCATCGAAAACATCGGGGGCTATATCGTCGAGCAGCACCGTGTTGGCCGGTGTGATGCGGTGGATGGCGATCGTGTTGGTCATGCAGGCCCTTCGTGACGGCGCCTATAGCGCCTCCTCAGGATGCGGTGAATTTTCTGCTCGCCAGAAGACCGCAGCGTTCCGCTAAACGCAGCGGCCGCCGTCGACTTCGAGGCAGACGCCGGTGAGGAAGTTGGCGTCGTCGGAG
>Ga0055584_100005583_pt1 | contig 12335 bp, 11 predicted proteins | sample OSDHelmetaG_FD_58716 | JGI IMG/M metagenome (GOLD analysis project Ga0055584, IMG submission 58716) | Pelagic marine sediment microbial communities from the LTER site Helgoland, North Sea, for post-phytoplankton bloom and carbon turnover... | ecosystem: Environmental > Aquatic > Marine >... | reverse complement strand
AACGCGCCAACGCGCCAACGGCAAAGGCGACGGACCACTCTTCGCTTATAATGCGGCGAGCGTCTATTACAATATGGCCAACCACTACTTGGAGCGCGGCGAGACAGCGCTCGCCATCCGAACGTACAACAAAGCATTGGATCTAGTGCCCGACAAAGAGAATTCGCGACGGGGTTTGAGCAAAGCGCAGACGCTGTTGGGCGTGACGCTACAGGCACAGGGGCTTTACGAACGGGCTCATCGCACCTATCATCAGGCATTGGCGCTGGACGCGCAAAACGCAGCAGCCCATGTAAATTGGGGCTGGCTCTACTACGTGGAGACCCGCTATGACGAGGCTATTGCCCACTATCGCACAGCGCTACAAATAGAGCATAGCAGCCACGGGCTCTTCAATCTCGGACTCGCCCATCTGGCCTTGGGTCACCACGCCGAAGCACGCGCAACTTATGAGCAGGCCATTGCCGAATTTGGCCACGCAGAAGGCGTCCGCATTGGCGCTGTCGACGACCTGATGGATCTGACGAAAAACAAGCACAGCGCGCTTTTAGCGCAAGATATTTTAGACACCTACTGGCCCGGCCACCGCGCCGAGCGCTGAAACCTTACGCGCGAGAATGCATACCCACTCTTTTAATACGACGACATCCTGGTGGCTTTACGCGGCATTGATCGCGGCGGTCGCGGCGATCTTTTTTGCCAGCGTTGCCGGACACGGCATCGACAACCACGACGCTGAAACGTTCTACGACAATGCGCGTATTAGCCAAGATTTCAGCTATTTCTTTTCTCCCGATCGCCAACAGATAACGGGCCGACCGGCCGCCGACCTAAGCAAGTGGTTGGCATCGCTAGTGCTGGGTGATAGTGCCGCGGGTTTTCACCTTCTAGTCGTCGGTGCACACGCGCTAGCGGCTTTCTTGTTGGCGCGACTAGTCAATGCGTTGTACTCGAACCGATTCTGGGCCTTTGCCAGCGGGCTGCTTTTTTTGGTCAACGTCACCCACTTCCAAGCCGTCCACCACATCTCGGCTCTCGACTATCCACTCGCCCTTTGCTGGGCGCTAGCCGCCCTGCTCTGCTTTTTGCGCTACGCCGAAAAAGGGCAGCGCAGCGACCTAGGTCTGACGTATTTCTTCTTCGCCCTCGGCGCACTCACTCATATGGCGGCCGCGGCATTGGGGCCGCTTTGCCTGTACTGGCTATGGCAGCGCAACGGCAATCTACTCAGCGCCGTACTGCGCGTTGCCCCCCTCGGCATTATGTTGGCAGCTCTGGTGCTCTATGGCCTGGCCATTACGCCCAAAGCCACGAGCACCTGGGCCGCGATAGATCACTACGAAGCCGCCGAAGTCTCTTTCTTGAGTCCGCTGCGCATATTGGCCTGGTTTAGCGGCCGCCTACTGAGCACGGCCCATTGGGTCCCGCCGCTTTCCGTATACAAACTACAGTCTTGGGAAATGCTCTTTGGTACAGCGGTGTTATTAGGTCTTGGGGCTATAGCTTGGTGGGAACGACATCGAGCAGCGGTGTGGGTGGCATGGATCGTATTAACGCTATTGCCCTTCCTCTTTATTCCCGAGGAGCTGGTGCTCGAGTTTTTGCCCGAAGGACCATCGCGCTATTTGTATTTGGCCAGCGCCGGTTCGTCTGCGCTGATCGCTCTAGGTCTTGCCACCCTAGCGGCACACGGCCCGCGCTGGCGGGAAGCGCTAGCTATAGTAGCACTAGCGACTTTGTTAGTGTTGAGCCACATCGGCATCAAGCGCGTCGAGGGGTTTTCGCACTACACATCGGGCCGTCATAATATTGCGGCAAATCGCATTGAAGAGGGGGCCCATCGCCTGCGCCTAGCCATTGTCGAGGGCGATGATACGATCCCGTTACGAGATGCCTATTTGCGCCGCTGTATGGCTTTGCTCTACTTGGGCCGCGACCCGCAAGTGGAATTGGGTGAGAGCTTAGAACGATTTCCCAGTGACTATATGCTAGGAGCGATCGCCGCCGTACTCGGCACAGAGGATCCGACCACTAGCACGCGCAGTGTCCAATGGATTAACACAGCCCTGCGCCGCAGCGAAGCCTCCGGTCTAGGCGACGTCTTCCGAGCACATATCGCCACGATCTATCTCAATTTGGGTAAGGGGTATGTGCGGCGCAACGAGAGCGCCGCGGCGCGCAGTGCCCTAGAGCGGGCGCTGGAGATGAATCCAAATAGCAGCGAAGCCCGACGACTCCTAAAACAGATCGGCTAGAAGTTTTCGCCCTGACCCAAGTCGGCGACAATATCACCTGCATGCACGTCGAGACGGCCGTCTGCTTCGACGCCGACCTCGAGCCAGTAGATGCGTTCCCAGCCCATGGGAGTATGCACTAAAAATCGCACCTGCCCTCCTTCGGCACCCACTAGCGCTTCCGGGCCATACCAGTCCGGTCTTTTGAGCTCTTCGACCTTGCGCGCACTGCCGACAACCTCGTCAAAACGCGTCTGGGAAAAAATGGGCGTAGAAGCTAACCATTCGGCCTCGTGCCAACTAGCTCGCGTCGACCACAGCTCCTGTACAAAAAAGACGTATTCAAAGATACCCACCGGCGTCTTATCATAGTTTAGATACTGATAAAGTGTCTCTACCGCCTCTTCGCCCTGGCCTTCTTGGTCGGGGGGTTCTTCGACCGAAAATACGGCCTCTTCGCTATCGACTCGCCGCGCAAAAGGACGGATTCGGGTCATCGCTTTGCCCTCGTGCACCAAGTCGTAGTCCAGTGCATAACCCGGGCGCACATGCACACCGGAAAACAGCCCCAGCAAGGCATTGACGTCATCCGGTTTTTCGAACCGGGCATAGTTGTCACGAAAATGGAGCACATGCTCCAGAACGGCTTCTGCTCGTTCCTGTGCCACGCGCTCCAGGCGGCCGGTCATAAACTTGCTCCCCGAAGTCTCCACAAAGTATTCAAAGAGCGAAGAAGGCGCAAGCGAGACAGCGGCGTTTATCATATGGGTAAGTCCTGATTCAGCAACTCTTTCCGTCATTATTCGCCCTAGAGTAGAAGCAGCGAAAGGCGCGCGGTGGAAAAGGCCGAAGACAGCATGGTCTGCGAGCTATTGCGCAAAATCTGCGAGCGCGTCAGACGCGAGGTTTCCAACGCCACATCAGCATCGCGAATCGTCGAATCCGATGAAGTCATATGCTCTATTTCGTTCTCGCTAAACGAAAGGGTAAAAGTCATGCGATTCTGCATCGCACCGATCTTGCCGCGCTCACCGGCTATGATCTCAATGGCCCGATCTAGGGGACTAAACGCGGCGCGCGACGTTTCTAGGCTGTCAATCGAGACTTTGTCTAGATTGAGCGAGTTGCTAGTGGCGCGCAGATCGGGCAGACTCAGGGCCAAACGGTCGGCGGCGGCGTTGTTGGGACCCACCTGGAAATCGCCCCCTGTCGCCTGACCAACTTCGATCTGTTTCCCCTGTAAATCACCCGTCTGGTAGTCGCCTTCTCCCCCGGCACCCAACCCGCTCAGCGTAACCTGTACCCCTAGACGGTCAAAGTCGATCTTGACCTTAGTGCCATCGGCCACTTTGTTGCCATCGAGTATAGTGCTCATATCGAGTGTCTGCGTAACGGTGCCATCACCCAGAGTAACTTGCGTATCGCCAGCGCCGTCTTGGAAGGTGTAGGTCCCTGCGGCGGCTCCAGTTAGCTGGACCTGCTCAACGCCGGTTATGACACTCTCGCTCAGCGCAGTGGACTGACCTTCGACGACGGCGTCAAAACCGGCCAGCAGAATTTGTTCGTTGTAGCGAGTAGACTGTGCCAAGCGATTCATCGATTCGCGCAACTGGTTAAATTCGGCGCTAATGCTGCCGCGCTGCTCGTCGCTGATATCGGAGTTAGCCGCGCGCACGGCTAGGCCGCGCATGCGGATTAATACATCGCTGACGACATCGAGGGCCCCGTCTGCAACCCTTAATAAATCGTTGGCCTGTTCGGTGTTGCGCACATTCTGCGCTAGCCCGGATACCTGTGCGCGAAACCCCTCCGATATAACAGTCCCCGAAGCATCGGTAGAAGCCTTGCTAACGCGCAGACCGGATGATAAGGCCTCCATTCGCCCGTGCGTCGCGCGCTCGTTGCGGCTCATAGCTCGGTTTATGTTGATCGCCTCTATATTGCTATTTAAACGGAGCATGCTCCCAATCCTTCCTTCCTACGCGGCATTGTATTCTTGTTGCACTTGGTATCACATCGTATTTTTTTGTATTTTTAACCCATACAAAAACAACGACTTACGTTATACCAAGCTTATCGGGAAGGTCTGAGAATGCTTTAGTTTTTTTTGAATAAGCGAAATAAAGAGGGCCAAGTGGCAAGCGGACAATGCTATGGCGGCGACGGGCAACCTCGTTTTCCAAATAGGCGACTAGACGACGTCCCACACCGGTGCGACCGGCTGATGGGTGCACCTAGACGCCTTCGACTCTTGTTCCCTGCGCTAAGAACCCCGGGCGGGGGGCACACCTTCGCACTCGACGAAAACGAGCAAACTCCGCTCGACTATGGTCGCTCATACAGGCCGTGCGAAAGGGGTTATTTGCCCAATCGGCGGGCCGCTATGCCATCGGCTCCAAATCGATACTCGCTCGCACCGAAGCGGCGTATTGCCCCGCCGACTTCAGCGCCTCGACCATGCCGCGGGCATCGGCAATGCCCTTGCCGGCAATATCAAAAGCCGTGCCGTGATCCACCGAGGTGCGCAAGAATTTCAGCCCCATCGTCAAACTCACGGTACCGTGGAAGTCCAGCGTCTTAGCCGCAATATGACCCTGGTCGTGATAGAGCGAGAGCACGCCGTCATAGCGGCCCTCGTAGCACTGGTTAAAGACCGAATCGGCCGGCACCGGACCCGCCACGCGCCAGCCCTTGTCTTTGGCTTCTTGCATCGCCGGTCCGATCACATCCATCTCATCGGTGCCAAAGAGGCCCTGCTCACCGCCGTGCGGATTGAGCGCCGCTAGGGCTACTTTGGGTTGTTCTATACCGAGCTGGCGCAGATACAAATCGCAGAAGGGCAGCGCTTCGAGAATACCTTCGCGCGTGATGGCGTCGGGGATTTCGCGAAAGGAGATATGGCGCGTCAGAAAGAAAATGCGCAGCGTGCGCACGACAAAGAGCGTCATTGGATCGTGGTGGGCAGCGCGCGCCTTGAGCACGGCGGTATGATCGATAAAGGGCACCTTGGCCGCCTGTAGCGATTCCTTGTTCAGCGGCGCCGTCGCCAACCCAACGACCGCACCCGACAGCGCGTCTTCAATCGCCCGCTCTAGATAGGAATAACCAGCCTGGCCCCCCTCGGCCGAAATCTTGCCATAGGGGATGGGGCCTTTGAGCACACCGCACTCGACAAAGTCGATACAGCCCCTTTCGTACCGGCCTTCGCTCGGGTGACTAACCTCGTTGAGCTCTGCGTCCACACCTAGCGTTTTTATCGTCTGCTCCAAGGCGACGCGATCGGCATAGACCACGGGCTGTACTACGTTATAAATGCCCTCTTCCAACAAAGTCTTTACAACGATTTCCGGACCAATGCCCGCCGGGTCACCAACCGTTATGCCAATCGCGGGGCGCTCATTATTTCCAGCCAATTTAAATCTCCTTAATTATTCAAAGTTCTCAGGTCTATTAAAGCATTAGGGGGTTTGGTAAAAAGGGTTATTGCTGTTTGAGGCCCGCAGGGCCGAGTTGCAATGTTCCTTTTTACCAAACCCCCTAATGCGCCTACAGCGCAAAACCCAATATAACATATTCCATCAAATCGTCACAGCTCACTCATTCGGCGTCAGGTGCTCCTGGTCGCGCATAAACCCACCCAAGTTTCACCGCGTTTCTCCCTCGGGCTCTATGCGTAACCCCTTGGGCACTAGAAGTCTTTCGACAAGCTCAAATGCACCCTGTACTACCAAGGCCAACAGAGCCGCTGGGAGTGCGCCTTCTAGGATCAGTCCAGTATCGTCCAAGCGAATACCCGTTAGAATGGGCTGGCCGTAGCCGCCGGCGGCAATGAGCGCACCGAGGGTGGCAAAACCCACGTTGATTACGGCCGATGTTTTGATGCCGGCCAAGATCGAGCGCGCGGCCAGCGGCAGTTCAATTTGGCGCAGACGAGCCCCATCGGGCAAACCCAGTGCCTCAGCCGACTCGCGCACCTGCACGGAAATATCGCGCAGACCGGCGTGCGTATTGCGCACGATGGGCAACAGACTGTAGAGAAAGAGCGCGGCAATAGCCGCCGGGGCGCCAATGCCCAAGAGGGGAATCATCAGTACGAGTAGAGCCAAGGCGGGGATCGTTTGTATAATGCCCACCGCGCCCAATACCAATTGGCCCAGATTGGGATAGCGCGCCGAAGCCACGCCCAGGGGCACGGCCAACAAAATAGCCGCCAACAGCGACAGACCAACTAATACCATATGCTCGCCTGTGCGCTCGATGAGCCGAGTGATAAGCGTCTTTTCTTTATAGTCCACAGCCGTGTTGAATTTAGCACGTAAAAAATCGGCCGCCACCTGCCCAGATGGCACCTTGTCGAGCTTGGCGCGCGCATTCATAGCTACCATTTCGGTAGCGGGAACCTGTCCTTCTAGGCGCTTCAGCGCGGCCAGTGCAACACTAAAACGCGTCTCCAGATCGGCGCGATAGAGCAAGAGAACCTTGTACTCGGGGAAATAGCCTAAGTCGTCTACGAGCACGCGCAGACCGTAGTAGCGGATCTCGGCATCCGTAGAATAGAGATCCATCGCGTCGAGTGAGTTGCCTTCGAGCGCGCGATAGGCCAAGTCGTGATCGAGTCCTTTGGCATCTTCGTGCGGCAGACCATAGCGCTCTCTGAGACCGGGCCAACCGTCGGCGCGATCCATGAACTCGTTGCTGAAACCAAAGCGCAGTTCGGGATGTACTCGCAAATCGGAGATCTTCTCTATGCCGAGCCGCGCTGCCACTTCTTCGCGCATGCCAATAGCATAGGTATTATTAAAACCCAGCGGCGCGCTGACGAGAATATCGCGCTTAGCCAGAGCGTGGCGCATCGATTCTACATCGTCAACTTTTTCACCCGAGAGGATTTCCTGCGCAATCGTGCCCGTGTATTCTGGATAGATGTCGATCTCGCCCTCGAGTAGGGCATTCCACAGAATGCGCGTACCGCCCATTTCTTGTAGGTGTTCTGCCGGGGTACCCGTGCTCTGTGCCAGCTGCACGATGACTTCGCCGAGCACGACAGACTCGGTGAACTTCTTTGAACCGACCTTGAGCGGGCTTTGGGCAAAAGCTGTCGTAGAAAAAGAGCTAAGAATAACGAAAAGCAACGAGAGGACTGACCGTATCGTTGAGGAAAGTCTAACCGAGAACAGATTCACGCGATGCCCCCTTCAAGAGATGGACGGCGCTGCGCGTTGATAAACTGCGTTACAAACGGATCGGCAGGATGATCCATCAACTCGGCAAAGGCACCCTGCTGCACGATCGTTCCCGCCCGCATCAAAACGATATCGTCGCCGAAATAGGCCGCCTCGCCGATATCGTGCGTGACCAGCACTACGGCCTTGCCCAGATCCTGAAAGATAGTGCGTAAGTCGCTCTGCAAATCGGCACGCACCATGGGATCGAGCGCGCCAAGCGGCTCGTCTAGTAACAGCAGTTCCGGATCCAGCATCAGCGCCCGCATCAAACTCACGCGCTGCTTCTGGCCACCTGAGAGCTGAGCCGGATAGCGCAACAGTCCGTCCTCGGGAAAGCGCGTCAGCGCTACGAGATCGTGTAAGCGCTCGCTTACACGGAGCTCGTCCCAGCCCAAATAGCGCGCCATCAGCGCCACGTTGCCCTCAGCCGTTAAATGCGGAAAAAGGCCGCCGTCCTGAATGACATACCCCATGCGCCGCCTGAGCTGCATGGCATTGGACTGCGTCAGCTCTTCGCCTTCGAAAGACACGTGCCCACTATCGGAGCGAATCAGCCCAATGATGAGCCGCAGTAGCGTAGACTTGCCACAACCACTCGGCCCGATAAGCACCGTAGTGCGGCCCGCTTCTATCTGCAAATCCGTCGGTGCAAGCGCCTGCGCGCCGGCAAATGACTTGTTAACACCTCTAAGCTCAATCATAGAATGAACAATAAAACCTTTCCGTATAACGCTAGTACAAGCAGGCCATCAATATAACAAACCTCTACGAGAGAAATAGCCCCTTGACTCGGACCCATATTCTCACCACACTCATTTGATCGTACATAATTCGCAAAGCCCTGAACCAATATATAGGAGTATCCATTGAACCGCCCCGACCTGCTCGCCTATTTCCAGCGCGTACGCAGTCACAGCGAAGCGATCTGCAAACCTCTCGCCCCCGAAGACTATGTGCCCCAACCCATTGCCGACGTGAGTCCACCGAAGTGGCATTTGGGCCACACGAGTTGGTTTTACGAAGCCGTTTTTCTCCAAGACTATATTCCCAACTACAAAGACTTTAATCCGCACTACAAGTTTATTTTTAACTCCTACTACGAATCTTTTGGCAATCGCGTCGACCGTCCGCTGCGCGGCACTTTATCGCGACCAGTGCTCAAAGAAATTTTGACCTATCGCGCCTATATAAACGAGCAGATGACAGCGCTGATCAACCGCGTGGACGAAGCGCAGTTTACCGCTTTTGCCAAACTCTTAGTGCTGGCGCTCAATCACGAACAACAGCACCAAGAGTTGCTGCTGACCGACCTCAAATACATCCTGGCCTGCAATCCGGAAAAACCCACCTATCGACCCGGCCTAGCGCAATCTACCAGCGCGCAGCTACCGCCCGATAAATTTGTCCCCTGCGCGGGTGGCGTGCACGAAATTGGCTGGCGCGACGAAGGTTTTGCCTACGACAACGAAGGGCCACCCCACAAAGTATATGTCGACGATTTTGCGCTCTGCAATCGTCTGGTCAGCAACGGCGAGTATCTGGAGTTTGTGCGCGATGGCGCTTATAGTGATTTTCGCCACTGGCTCGAGGACGGCTGGAAAACAGTGCGGGACGAGGGCTGGCAAATGCCGCTTTATTGGCAGGAAAAAGACGGAGTGCATTTCGAATTTACGCTAGGGGGGCTAGTGCCTTTAGACCCGTCGAGCCCCGTTACGCATATCTCATACTACGAAGCCGAAGCGTTTGCCCAGTGGTCAAACAAGCGTCTGCCGAGCGAAGCTGAATGGGAGGTAGCCGCCCGCCAGAGCGATGCCACCGCTCAAGTGGGTCATTTCTACGACGACGATTTTTTACACCCGCAGCCTCCTCGGCAAACGCAAGGCGACTTCTACCAACTCTTAGGCGACGCCTGGCAGTGGACCGGCAGCGCCTATTTGCCCTACCCAGGCTATCGTCGCATCGAGGGCCCATTAGGGGAATACAACGGCAAGTTCATGGTCAACCAAATGGTGCTACGCGGCGGTTCCTGCGCCACCTCACGCGACCATATCCGCCTGAGTTATCGCAATTTTTTTAAGCCCGACAAACGCTGGCAGTTCAACGGCATTCGTCTAGCAGAGCGGATCTAAGCTATGAGCACAACGGATATTGAAACGCGACTGGCGCTAATTGAGACGGAACACGAAGAATCGCTCGACGCCTTTGCCAGCGACGTCAGAGAAGGCCTAACCTCTACGCGCAAATACCTTTCCTGTCACTATTTTTATGATGAGCGCGGATCGGAACTCTTCGAGGCTATCTGCAATTTACCCGAGTACTATCTAACGCGCGCCGAAGGCCAGATCCTCGCGCAGCGCGCCGACGAGATCGCCACGTTCTTTAAAGAGCCCGTCTCTCTGATCGAATTGGGCAGCGGCAGTGCCGTCAAAACGCGGTTGCTCATCGACGCCCTACTGCGCCATCAGAACACACTTCACTACGCTCCCATTGATATCTCGCGTTCGGCACTTGAACAGAGCGCGCTCGCTCTGCTCAAAGACTATGAATCGCTTGATGTAACAGGGGTGATTGGGCTCTACGAAGAGGGGTTGGCGCGCTTGCGACAGGAAGTCACAGGACCGCGCCTAGTGCTGTGGTTGGGTTCATCAGTCGGCAACTTTGAAGAGGCGACAGCCGTGCGTTTTCTGCGCGATGTGGCTACCAATTTAGAGGCCGACGATAGGCTACTCATCGGCATGGACCTAGACAAGGACCCCGTGCTATTAGAGAGCGCCTACGACGATGCGCAGGGTGTAACTGCTGACTTTAATCTCAATTTATTGGCGCGCATCAACAGCGCTTTTAACGCCGACTTTGACCTTCGTTATTTTGCTCACCGCGCCCACTACAATGCCGAGAAGCGGCGCATCGAGATGTATTTGGAAAGTCTGCGAACACAAACGGTGCATATCGACGATTTAGGGGTAGAGGTCTCTTTGGGTCTCGGCGAAAAAATTCACAGCGAGAACTCGCATAAATATCGGCAAAAAGATATTGAGGGACTGCTTGAGACCGGCGGCTTTTCCCTAGAGCATCAATACTTCGACGACGAACGGCGCTTTAGCCTCAACTTGTCTCGACCGCTGATCCCGTAGCGGACGTAGGCAAGCGCACGAGGAACTGCACGACCCAAACCCCCACCGCCAGCAAAAGAATTTTTACCGGCCACAGCGGCACAAAGAAGACGATAGACGAGCCCAGCGTGATCACCAATAGGGAGATCGCCACTATTTTTGTGCGCAGGGCGACGCTGCGGTTTTCCTGCCACTGACGAATAGTCGGGCCAAAGACTCTGTTGGCCAATAACCAGTCGTAAAAACGCTTGGAAGAACGCGCATAACAGGCCGCCGCTAGTAGCAAAAATGGCGTAGTCGGCAAAAGCGGCAATACGAGTCCTATTGTCGCTAGGCCGACACAGAGCGAACCCAACGAAAGAAATAGGACGCGCAGCCAGCGCGAACCGTATTGTTGCTCTTGCTCTTCCATAGACGCCGCCGCTCTCGCTACTGCGGCCTTTTTAAGGTAGATCGTCCTTCAACTTTCGGCGGTCCTTCGTAGCCGATGCTTTGCCAACCGGCCACATCGCCGCCGCGCAGGCGATAGTCGTGCGGGTAGATCTTTAACGAGCGATCTGCTAAAGGCAACGTTATGCGCTCGTGATCGTTGCGCGCAGAAAGTTTGAGGGCCAGAGCGATTTCGAGCCCCTGGCGATAGTCGTGCCCACTGCAGGGCAACTGGCCGTCACCTCTTGCGGCGGCCTGCACGAGGCGATCGCATACGTAGTGAAAAGCGCGCTGCCATTCACCCTGGAGAAAATCCGGATATACCGGCGTAGATTGGGCGCCCGCGCCCTTGATCAATACCGACTGTGGGCCGCCGAACCACGCCTGACCCGCATCGCCTTCAACCCAGACTCTGCAGCCCGCATCGCTTTCGTCGCGCGGCGCGGGAATCTCGCAGACGATGCCCCCCGACAAACCCAAGCGGCCATAGGCAGGGCAATCTATTTCGTGTTCTTGCGCCCCCTCGGGCAAGGTCCAACCGGGTGCGGGCGGCAACACCCAACCCTCGACCCATTCTACTTCCATACCCGTCACCAAACGCATCTGCGTCAGTTGCACGCAGCCCGCGCCGCTAACCTCGCGCGGCAAGCCTCCGGGAATAGCGGCCGCCGTCAGTCGGCCGATATGGCCTTCGCGCAGCCACAGCGCCGACTCCTGTAAAAAAGGCACTTCCCAATAGGCCGTAGCGCAGCCAAAAGCCGTGCCTTTTTCTTTGCATACGCGCACCATTTCGTCGGCTTGGCTTAGCTCAATGGCCATCGGCTTTTCACAGGAAACCGCTTTGACTCCTGCTTCGGCACAGGCCAGCACTGCCTCGTAGCTATGGCGCACAGGCAGAATCGTAGCGACTATATCAGGGGTTTCGCGTTTGAGCAGTTCGTCTAAGCTGTCGACTACTTCTTCTACGCCGAAGTGGTCGGCGAATTGGCGCGCCCTTTCTCGCGATGGGTCTACCAGCACTACATCGCAATCGTCTCGCTCTGCGAAAGTCCGCAAATAGTAGCGGCCCCAGGTGCCAGCGCCGCCGACTACGGCCACGCGGTATTTCTCTTTACTCATCTCGTTTCCCATTTCGCTAGTGGACAGAGGCCCCTGTCCCTTGACCTTATTTCCATAAGAAGATAGGTTTCGCCGCTTACGGCAAGCTCATGAAAACACAACACCAACTCCATTTTTTCGACGCACAGCGCATGCACCCACTGCGCGATAAGAGCGTAGACCTCGTCGTCACCTCGCCACCCTACCCCATGATTGCCATGTGGGACGAGCTTTTT
>Ga0055584_100005580_pt1 | contig 12339 bp, 11 predicted proteins | sample OSDHelmetaG_FD_58716 | JGI IMG/M metagenome (GOLD analysis project Ga0055584, IMG submission 58716) | Pelagic marine sediment microbial communities from the LTER site Helgoland, North Sea, for post-phytoplankton bloom and carbon turnover... | ecosystem: Environmental > Aquatic > Marine >... | reverse complement strand
AGAGAGGTTGGGGTTATTTTTATATTATGCTTTTTTTCGTAGCTCTCAATTTTTGATAAGGCCTTGGTCATATCAATTTCCATAAAGGAGTAGATGGAGGGATCTTTGGCCGTTTTCCACATGCCCATGGCGAATTTTCGCATGGATGAAGGATGAGCAAGCTTTTTTAATTTAATATAACCCATTGAGGTTTAATCATAACCTGAACGGGTTTAATATCAACACTCTTATTTATGGGAGCGTGTTCAATGAGTAATAGATTTGATAAAGCTTAAGGAGTGAACGACTTATTTACGCGAGGCAACTTAATGAAAATACTTTTATTACTCTCACTGTTTAGTTTCTCTGTTATGGCCTCTGAAGTTGACTCTGACTGTACCTACCGAGGTCTTAAGCTCTATGGGAAGGTTAAAGTGGTTCAAAGCTTTGCTGATATTGAGGTTAAGGTTGTGAGCTCTTTTGCAGATCTTAAGGTTAAGAAAGTGAGCTCCTTTGCGGACTCTTGTGGGCAGTGGCAGTTTGTTGAGAGCTTTCCAGACTTCACTGTAAAATTTGTCGATTCTTTTCCAGATATTGAAATAAAGTTTGTTGAATCCTTTCCTGGTCTCTGATAACATTAAGCATTAAATATTACTGAGCGTTGCATATCGACGAGGTGCTCACAACTCGCTATACCGACCAATAAAAAAGATTATAAAAAGGATTAGCTATGGAAAAGATCAAAGTTGCCAACCCTGTTGTAGAAATTGATGGTGATGAAATGACCCGTATTATCTGGGCCTTCATTAAAGATAAGCTACTTCTTCCTTATCTTGATTTAGACCTTAAATACTTTGATCTTGGAATGGAAAGTAGAGAAAAAACGAAAGACCAAATTACTGTTGATGCTGCCCACGCCATTAAAGAATATGGTGTTGGTATTAAGTGCGCCACCATCACTCCAGATGAAGGAAGAGTTGAAGAGTTTAATCTTACTAAAATGTACAGATCACCTAACGGAACGATTAGAAATATTTTAGGTGGAACCGTTTTTAGAGAGCCTATTATCTGTGAAAATGTACCTCGACTTGTGCCAAATTGGACTAAGCCTATTTGTATCGGAAGACATGCTTTTGGTGATCAATATAAAGCAACTGATTTTCTAGTTGATAAACCAGGTAAACTTACTATGACCTTCACTCCAGAAGATGGTTCTGAAGGACAGTCTTATGAAATTTATAATTTCGATGGGGCCGGTGTGGCCATGGGTATGTATAATACTGATGAGTCTATTGCTGGTTTTGCTCACGCTTGTTTCAATCAAGCGATGAATAAAAAATGGCCTCTCTATCTTTCAACTAAAAATACAATTCTTAAAAAGTATGACGGTCGATTCAAAGATATCTTTCAAGAAATCTATGACAAAGATTATAAGAATAAATTTGAGGCCCTTGGAATCACTTATGAACACAGACTTATCGATGATATGGTTGCTGCTGCTCTTAAGTGGAATGGTGCCTTTGTTTGGGCCTGTAAAAACTATGATGGTGATGTTCAGTCAGACACTGTTGCTCAAGGTTTTGGTTCTCTAGGCCTTATGACTTCAACACTCGTAACTCCAGATGGAAAAACGATGGAAGCAGAAGCGGCCCATGGAACTGTTACAAGACACTTTAGAATGCACCAACAAGGTAAGCCTACCTCTACTAACCCAATTGCCTCTATTTTTGCATGGACAAGAGGACTTGCTTTTAGAGGTAAACTTGACGGAAACCAAAAACTTATCGACTTTTGTCAGACTCTAGAAAAAGTTTGTATTGAAACAGTTGAGTCTGGAAGTATGACTAAAGACCTTGCTCTTTGTATTCATGGAAAAGATCTTAATGAATCTCACTACATGAACACTCAAGACTTTCTTGAAGCTATTAATAAAAACCTTCAAGCAAAGTTTAATTAACAGACTATACTACTCCGCTATAGGGCGGAAAATTTTTCCTCATGTGATCTTCCGTTTGGGCCGATACTAAATGGAAGGTCATGGAGTGACCGCGATGAGGCAATTGGAGGCCAAAACCTAGAGAAAGAGGAACATCGCATGAGGTCGGTAATTACATCGTCAAGAAACAGAACAGTTATTAAAAAATGTCACAGCTGTGGACACGTTATGGAATCACGAACAGAGGTTCAAAAATGTGGACAATGTAAAAAGTCATTCCTTCCCACTAATTATCACAATAAAATCACCGCTAAAAACTCACTTGAATTCTATGACCAGTTTCAAGAGGCCGAAGAACTAAGCGAAGAGCTTTTGGTTAAAGGCATCCAGGTCCTCTGGTAAAATAACGCAAATTTAATGGTGCAAGAGGTAGGTTCTTGAACGAGCGTTCATGATACTTTTAATTCTATGGAATTAAACACATCTACCTCCTCCCAGTCTTTTCACCCCGTTGTTCTTGAACTGCTCAAAAAAAGAGGGCTTGATACGGCGGAAAAGCTCAAAGAGTTTCTTTCATGGGACCTTAAGTCTCTTCCTCTTCTTACAGAGCTTAAAGGCCTTAAAAAAGCATCTGAGCGCATCTTAGCTGCTATTGAGAATAACGAAAAAATTGGAATCTATGGAGACTATGACGTAGATGGAACAACATCTTGTGCCCTGTTTTATTATTTTTTTCAATTCATAGGTGTTGAGGTTGAGCTCATTCAACCAAGTCGTTTTAAAGAAGGCTATGGTATCCACCCTCCGGCCATTGATAAGGCCTTCGACGATGGCATTAAAGTTCTTATTACTGTGGACTGTGGTATCACAAACTCAGAGGCCGCTGATCGTGCTGTTGAGTTAGGGCTTGATTTAATTATTACCGATCATCATACGGATGCCCTTGAACAGATGCCCAAGGCCCTCGCCATAGTCAACCCTAATAGAAGAGACGAACCTACTGACTCCCCTCTTCGAATGCTCAGTGGTGTTGCTGTCGCCTTTGTAACTTGCCTTCAAGTCAGAAATGATCTGATTGCACAAAACAAGCAATGCCCAAGCCTCTATCCACTGCTTCAATTTGTAGCAGTGGGAACTATTTGTGACTTAGTTCCTCTTAATTCAATTAATTTAAAGCTTGTCCGTCATGGATTATCTCAAATTAAAAATACTCAATTTACTGGCCTAAAAACTTTTTTCACGCCTGAAGAAAGACAAAGGCCCATCCCAAGTGAAAAGTTAGGCTTTCATGTTGGCCCTCTTATTAACTCAAAGGGGCGCTTAGATCATCCTGAAATGGCCCTTAGATTATTAATTGCTGATGATGGGCAAAAGGCCTTTGAACTCTACTCACATCTTGAACACTGCAATCGTGAACGAAAGTTTATCACTTCAGAAGTTTATAACGAAGCAGAACAGAAAATACTTCAAGAAGTTGAAGAAGAAGACTTTGCTATATCTATCGTTTATGAACCCCATTGGCATGAAGGTGTTGTCGGTATTGTGGCCTCTCGCTTGGTTGAAACATTTAAAGTGCCGGCCATTGTATTTACCGATGCTGAGCAAGAGGGTGTTATTAAAGCGAGTGCAAGAAGTGCAGGTGAATTAAATATTTTTGATCTTCTTAATGAGCATAAAGACCTTTATATTAAGTTTGGTGGCCATAAGGCCGCTGCGGGACTCTCCATACCAAAAGAGAATCTTGAAGAGTTTAAAAAACGAATGAATCAAAGCTTAAAAGCTATCCCTGAAATTGAGAGAACTCGAACTCAAACCTATGACTTAGAGATTCGTCCTTCAGATATTGGCGCTCCACTTGTGCGGGACCTTCAAAAATGTGAGCCCTTTGGTAATCTTAATGAGAAGCCTTTATTTAAGCTATCAGGAATGAAGCTTGATTCGTTTTCAATTCTTAAAGAAAAACATGTCAGGTGGAACTTTTCTCACCCAGATCTGCCTAAAAAGTTTCAAGGAATCAGTTTTAATTATGTGGGTAAGTGGGGACATTTATCCCCACAAGAGCTTGTTCGTTATCAAAAGCAAGGCGACTCCCTCAGCCTTTTCTTTTATCTTGGAGTTAATCATTTCAGAGGAAATGAGTTTATTCAACTCCTTGTACAAGAGGTTAGGCCCGGGGCCATTTAATCTCTTATAATTTCAACTTTTTCAATAACCACATCTTCAACAGGTCTATCCATCATTGCGGTTTGAACTTTTCCAATTTTTTGAACAATATCAAGTCCCTCAGTTACTTTACCAAATACCGTATGACGTCCATCAAGATGAGGGGTTGGTACAAGAGTGATAAAAAACTGAGACCCATTTGTTCCTGGGCCAGCATTGGCCATTGAAAGAATTCCTGGGTGATCATGGGCCAGATCATTTCTACATTCATCATCAAATTTATAACCTGGGCCTCCCATACCACTACCTTCAGGACATCCACCTTGAATCATAAAGTTATCAATAATTCTGTGAAAAACTAGGCCATCATAATAGGGGCCTTCTTTGACAGTTTCCTGTCTTCCCTCAGCTAAGTTAATGAAGTTCCATACAGTTTCTGGGCATTGCTCAACAAATAGCTCACCACTAAACTCACCAAGGTTTGTCTTAAACTTGAAGCCAACTTTTGTTAGGTCTTCTTTATGTTCTGATTTTTTATACTTAGATCCAAACATGATATCTCCTTCTAGTAATATTTAATTTTAAACTTTCCCTTGAACTCTGCAGGTAAAAAGAATCCTTTGGGGATATAGAAAACAAGTTCTTTATTTTTTAAAAAATGATCAAAGTGCATATGAAAATAAGAAGCAGGATGTCCATTAGGATGAAATATGGTAAAAAGCTCTGAAGAAACATTTACCATATTTACATCAGTAAAATTTATTTTACTCTGAAACTGTCTCATTTCATTTTGATTAAGGCATAAGGAAACTAAAACAGGTGGCGCCATCTCCATTTCTTTTCCGTTGAGAAGCCTCTCAATTTTTTTAGGGTTCTTTTTATAAGGATCCACCCATACCAAATGGAGTCTCTCAAAGGCCGGTATCTTAAGAGTTAAGAAGTTAGACTGAATTTTATTAAGGACATTATAAAAAAGTTCTTCCTCATTTTTTATAGGAAGAGACTTTATGCCAACTTCTTTTTTAATTTTGTTGTATTCTTTGTTGAACAGGACTTGAAACTGTAAGGCCTTATGATAATCAAAAGAGAAGCTATTCATAAGCTTTTCGAGATTAATATATTTTAATGAAGATTTTGAGCAGGCCGCACTTTCTACGACATGCGCCCATTTAGGAATATCCGATAAAAAATAAGAATGTGTCTCTGACAATTCAAGATATTCATCAAGGTTTCTTTTCCCATTACCAATAGACCCGTTATTAAATGAGCAGCCAACAAAGGTAATAAGAAAGACGTAAATTATATTTTTCACTTAATCCTCTCGTTTTGAAAAGAACTTGGCCCAATCCTCAAGCATGATATCAACCTCATTTAAAAGATGACTCATTTCAAAGACTTCAAGACCTTGCCCTAAGGTATAAAAACCTGGCTCGGGGTGAATTACATTTGTTGAAAAATCACATTGAAGGTGTGAATAAAATGGATGAAGCACTCTTTTTTTCTTAAAGACTCCAACCACTTGAGCAGTAATAGTCTTAGACTCCTCTCCCCCTTGAAAGTCGGCCCTTTCAGTGCTGACAAAAAGATTTCCTGGGTGATCATAGAGTCTATCCATGGAAACGATTGTATGGTCTTCAACTATTTGAATATTTCTTTCCGGAAGATTAGGTCTTTTGACTTTTACCTTTTCATAATCTTCTAGCTGCTCATATTGTTCTAGCTCTTTATGATAAATTTCTAGTTTTTTCTTATAATGATCCTCATTAGTTCTTAGCACTTCTTTATAAGTATCTTTAAGCGCTAAGGGATAACTTCCTTTTGAAGGACGTAAAAGAATAATATTTTTTGAATGAAGATAGTCTTTCATTTCTTTTAAAGCTAAAACCGAAAACACATCATCACCAAGAATGATAATATTTTGGGCCTCTTTCGCTTTTTCTAAAAACTCGCCTAAATCTTCAGCACCATAAAATAACCCCTCAGTGGCCCCAAGGTTACTTTCATTAAGGGCATACTCTCCACCAAGACCACTAAAAGCTTTAGCGTTGAGGTTCTCAGAAGCATCAACAATAAAATCAAAGTCTTCATAATTTTCATAATTCTGTTCAAGGTGTTCAATGAGACCTTGATCAAATTTATCGTAGACGCCCAATTCATTTAAAGATTCTTTATTAGGAGTTTTATCATAGACCACTCTAAAGAGATCAAGCACTCTGGAGCGGTTTGGAATTTGCTCATATTTATCTAAAAAGCGCTTTGAGATTCTTTTAACTTTGGCCTTAATAAGGTTTTGTTGAATAAACTCTTGATTCCAAATCGGCATAAAGTAGTTATGAAAATAGCTTTCAGGACAACATTTATTATTATCAAGATTAACAAATGTTCTTCCGTATTCAGAGCTTACTTTATTCCAATCTTGAAGTTCTAATTCAGGAAAAAACTGAAAGAGATGCTTCCAATCCTCGAAGGGATCTTTCTCAGAAAAAATCTTAAAACTTCCACCTAATTGATGGATCTTCAGGGCGGTTTCTAAAACTGATGGCCCTTGACCTAGAATGGCAACTTTCATGCCCTAGCTCTACCATTTAATGGATAGTTCTTAAAGATTTATGCGACGTATTAAACGAAATAACTCTTTATTTCATTATGATCAACTGTAGAATATTCAGCGAAATTATAGAGAAAATCGATAAATGACTCCAGCGCCTTAAATGATGTTAATGACTTATCAAATTCACAGCCATATCTCATAAAGGCCTTTCCACCACCTTCAATTTTTTCCATGCTATATTTAATTTTCACAAGAACCGGAATAAAAGATTTTTCAGAGAAATACATCCTCATCTTAATCTCCTCTTCTTTCTCATACCGCTTATCTTTTTTATGATTCCAAGGGATTTCAAACATACACCCAGAGCGTGAGACATCTATCAATTTAACTGGATATATGGTTCCTTCATTATCCAAAAGCGTATATGTTCCTAAAATATTTCTAAATAAGATTCTTTCAAAACCTTGTCTTTTTTCTTCAATATTTTGACTTCTCTTTTCTACAAAATCTAAGACCTTACTCATAAGCCCCTCTTTATTAAATAAATGGCAACTTAAATATCGGGTACTAAAAAAGTCTTAGGAATTAACAGGTAGGTTTTAATAATAAGGGGAAATTTTTACCACTTAACTAAAATTTCTTATCCCAGTCAGGGCGGGAATCAATCTCTTCTTTCATTCTTATAAAGGACTCTAATCTCGAATGAATAAGCTTCGTTTCATACTCATCTTCATCTAACTTATTAAAATAACAACCTTTAGAGTTTTCATTGTGCTCACAGTTTCTAAACTGACACTGAACAGCTAGTTCCTCGACGTCTGGGAACAAGCTGATGAGCTCTTCGCCCATAATATCCTCAATGGAAAATGATCTAATTCCAGGAGAATCTAAAAGCGCAAACTCTCCACAATCAATAATCTCAGACCAAGTCGTTGTATGAGAACCTTTACCTGATTTATTAACCTCTTGAGTTCTTAGTTCATAGGTATGTCCTGATATCGCAGTAATAAGGGAACTTTTACCCACTCCAGATTGACCTAAGAATAAGGCCGTCTTTCCCTTAATCTTCTTTTTAATATCTTCTATACCTAGCTCTAAAATTTTCTTTTCATAATCCTTGTCTTTACTTGAAACCTCAAAACAATCAACGCCTAGGGACTTTAATCTATCACTTTCAAACTTAACATCAAGCTCATCATTAAACTGGTCCATCTTATTAAAAATAAGCAAGGGTACGATCTGCCATTGATGGGCCCGTACAAGGAAGCGGTCAATAATACCTTGCTTAAAGGCCGGCTTGGTCACAGAGCTTACCACAACAAGGTAATCCACATTAGAGGCCGTAATTTTTTTCTTCTGCTCTCTTATAGATAAGCGGTAAATCTCATTATTTCTCTGTTCAACTTCATGTATCTCATAATTTTTATTTTGTTCATCAAGCTTTAGTTGAACATAGTCACCGACAACGATTGTGTCTTTACCTTTGAGTAAATTGCCTAAGGCCTGGGCCTTAACAAACTCACCAGTTTCAATAATTTTACATTCAAATTGCCTCTTAGAGGATTTATAGACACGAGCTCTAATCATAATTCATTACCCAATTGTAAAAGGCCATAAGGAAAAAACTTATTATGAGGATCATAAACCTGCTTTAACTTTTTAAACATAGATAGCTGGTTTTTTCCTATATATGGCCTTATAAATTTTTGTTTAATAATACCTATACCATGCTCAGCAAAAGGAGAGCATGGTGTATGACTCATCTTCTCATAGAGCTGATTTAAAAACTCTTCACAATCTGACATTTGTTCTTTGGTGGGAAGAAAATTAAAGTGAAGATGAGCATCCCCAAAATGACCAAAAAGAAGGTATTCTATACCAATTTTTGTGGCCTTTTTGTATTGTTCTAAAAGGCCTTTAAAATCCTCTTTTCGAACCTGAATATCAGTCCCTCTTTTAATCAAATCATTCTTTGCTATATATTCGGCCACTGCCCTTGGGACTCCCTTACGAAGCTCATGATAAGACTTTTCAGGAAGTTCTAAAATATTATCAAGCTCAAAGTTTGAAAAAAGACCTTCTACAACCTTCTCAAGTAAAGAGCTCTTCACCTCAAAGCAAATAATATCCTTATCTTGAAAAGGTCTTTGCTTAAAGTTCTTTATTGAATTCCAATCAAGAAGCTCACAAGCAGTAATAGCATCTCTCCATGATTGAACTTTTTCAAAAACTTCTAATAGCTCAGATTCATCCTTCTCCCACCTTTGAACAGGAAGAACAAAATAACTTAACGGCTCATAGGCAACTGTGTCCATAACAAGCTCAGTGATTACCCCCAACTGACCTTCCATTCCAATCATCACATCACATTCATTTTGAAGTTTAGGAAAAGGAGCATTTTTAAATTGATCATACTTTTGAAAGTCAGCTTGATATTCCAATAACCCTTCAAGCTCTAAAGACCTCCGTCCATCTAGCTGATGAACCACCCCATTATAATCCATATACTTTAATGAAATAATTTGATCTCTAAAGGGGCCAAAACCAAAGCTTCTTTCCCCTGTCGCTGAAGTGGCCGCACCAGCGCAAATGCAAGCTAACTCCTCTGTCGGAGAACACATAAGCTCTCTATTTTTAGAGCGTAGAAATGCTCTTGCTTCACTCCAAGTTACAGAGGCCGAAACAGTTAGATGATTTTGATCCAATGACATATTTTTAGGTAATAGACCAAGCTCAATAACTGACAACTCATCATCGCCCATAAAGGACTCTATTTTTTCATAGGGTATAACTGTACCTGTCTGAGAAGATAGTGCGAGGATCTTTTTCTCGCTATGTATCAACTCAGATAACTCTTCAAAACTCTTAGGGGCCTTCTTTATAATTGGCATTAATCACAATATAGGCATCTCCTAACGAATAGGCCATTTTACTTGGGCCCTACAGAATTATTTCTTATCTCTTGACAGGTACTTTAAAGGAGAATAGATTCTCACCAGATCTTTTAGCATATTTTTTAGCTAAATTATTGAAATCATTGCGGTTCCGTAGCTCAGCTGGATAGAGCAACGGATTTCTAATCCGTAGGTCGCAGGTTCGAGTCCTGCCGGAATCGCCACTTCAATCCAATAAATTTACCTATGCCTATTCTCCTTGGTAGCAAACTGCCCCCACAAAATTCATAACTCATTAAATTCTCGTAGGAAAAAATAGTAGGCCTAGAAGGTAAAACATTTCCGTACTATAATAGCATAGGGCATTTCGGGCCTTGAGCTTTAATTTCAAATCTCAGTACCGAAAGGGATTATTATGAGAAACATCATTATCGTATTCACTCTATTTATTTGCTTTAACTCCTACGCCCAATCAAGAGCACCGGCCGTTGAACCAATTCTAACTATCGTAAATGAACAAGAAACTGCTGTGGCCCCCTCACAGGCCAAAGGTTTTGACTTTAAAAAAGAAGAGAATGAATTTATTAACCTTGAAGTTCTTCTTAAAAACCTAAGTCAAAAAAGTGGACGAGTTCCTCTTGCCATCACAATTTTATTTTTAATGATCGCTCCTGCGGCCATTTCTTTTTCCATACTAAGTAGTGTTAAGAATTTAGAAAAAGAAAATGAAATGGAAATTCTTTTTGAAGAAAAAGCTCCTCTTGAAGCGCCTATTTCTTTGGATGATTATAGAAATTCAAAACAATCAGAAGAAGACTTTAAAAAAGCTGGTTAATTTTTTGGGCCTTGGAAAAGCAGCTTTAATCCAGATTTGATATACCGTTGTGAAATAACTGTAAAAATACTCACACTTTCTTTTTTAACAACCTGTTCCCCATCAGACTTAGAGTATAAATATTCATCCTTTTTAAACTCATCCATCATATCTTCTTGCTCTTGATTACCAGTCATCTTCTCAAAGTTCCATACCTCTTCTTCTTGCTTCTTCTCTTTTATCACCTCTTCTTTGGCCTCTTTTTTAAGATTTTTATAAGCAAGTATTTCGCTGTCTTTTTTAATTTTTTTAGACTTCTTAGCATCAGAGCTTACTTTGTCTGGACGATTATAATAAATCTTTGATGGAATATCTGCCCTATCACGAATCATTTTAAGCTCAGGCATCTTATTTTTCATATCAGTTGCAAGCTTACCTAATGTTTCAGGTGAAATATCTAGTGGTCCTCTACCTAACTTTCTTTGCCTGTCGTTAAACTTTTTTAGCCATTGCTTACCTGCTTCTCTAACGGCCGCTGCAGAACGAGATATCTCAGAATAATTGAGATAACCCAAAGAGCCAGGGTCTGAAGTTATTGAATTAACCGATGAACCTAAAGTTCCTAAAGGAAGTGCCTTTCCTATGGGTCCTATTTGAGACATATCTATTTTCATTTTGTAACAAGCATTACCTTGTCCTTTTGGATTCTTATAATCTCTGCATTTACACATAGGATCTATTTGTCCATCAAAAGCAACACAACCTCTTCTCTGTTTTCCCTTTCCTTCAGAGTAATCTTTTGCTTCTTTAAATATTGATGAATCAAAGGCGGCCCAATACCTCTTACATGTCATTGACTTCGTTCTTTTAGGATTTCTTTTCCCAGAAGGGGTATAACAAAAACATTTTGGTTTTGACATATCCTCTCTATCGCCTTTGTCTACACAGCGACCTTCCATCACACTTTCAAAATTCTTTTTAATCTTTTTGATTTTTTCGATATTTTTCTCTAAAAGCTTTTTATCTTCTACGACAAAACCTAAATTAAGACCCGCTACTAAGGTTCCCATTCCTGCTAAAACTGAGACACCTGGTGAAGTTGTAAAAAACTGACGAAAGTGTTGAAAGGCAGGGCTTTTAATATAATTAAGTGCATAACTAAGACCTATTCCTCCGGCAACAGAAGCTGCTCCCGCACCAATCATTATTCCTGCCTGTTTTCCCTTATCTTTATTACGCTCATCTTTTAAAGCATCATAGGCCGAGTCATCAGCACCTTCTTTTTTATCCCACACATGCTTTTTACCATCAGTTCCTGCACCATCATCTTTATCAAACTCTAAATCCTCGCCCCCCGTACTTATTGAGTCTGCCATGGCCTTTGGGAATACTAGGTTGGCCACAAACTCTGTATTTTTACGATAACTCTTAAAGATATGTTGAAGAGCATTAACTAAAGGGTCTATATTTTTTATATCAAATAGACCTGAGTCTACCATATCTTGATATTTATTTATTGAAGGAGATTGAATTTTTCCGCTAAGTAGATCCCTCCATTCTTGATCCAGTAAAAGCACATCTTCTAACTTTTCTTCTCTTGGTGCTTTAAGCAAGTTAGGGTCCGTTATTATCTTGGAGATACTTTTATAAAACTGTAAATCCTTGTTTAGATAACTTTGATCATCATTTTTATTCCGCTCTTCAACATCATTCGTTTTGTCTTCTTGATTATCAATAGTGTTTAAAATCTTACCAGGTACTCTTAAACCTTTTATAACCTTACCACCCTGTTGGATGACCTTATTACCAAAGTTTTTTAATCCTTGAACTGTTTTGGCCTTAGCATAGTACAAATCAATTTCATTCATTCTACTTTCATAGGCCGCCAAATCATCTGCATTTGTAAATCTTTTTTTGTCAGCATCTACATGCAATGAGGATTTCTCAAACTCCAGTTCTTCGAGTGACATGTCAGATGGATTTTTTCTTTTGGTAATATCAG
>Ga0055584_100005579_pt1 | contig 12340 bp, 8 predicted proteins | sample OSDHelmetaG_FD_58716 | JGI IMG/M metagenome (GOLD analysis project Ga0055584, IMG submission 58716) | Pelagic marine sediment microbial communities from the LTER site Helgoland, North Sea, for post-phytoplankton bloom and carbon turnover... | ecosystem: Environmental > Aquatic > Marine >... | reverse complement strand
GAGGACGGGACCCCCATCGCCCGCAGCGCCCCCATCGTCCTGGCCGAGCGCCTGACCGACCTGCTGGGCTTCCTGGTCCTCATCGCGGTGACCTCGACCGCAGCGGACCACGCGTGGATCAGCGGCGCCGCCCTGGCGCTCACCGCGGCGCTGCTCGTGCTCGTCGGCTCCCGCGGCGCCGCGCGCCTCGCCACGGGGATCGTGGGTCGACTCCCGCTGATCGGATCCATGGCGGGGAGGCTGGACGAGAGCCTCGAGGCCTCCCGGCGCCTCCTCTCCCCGAGGGAGCTGCCCCTCGCCACAGCCCTCGCCACCCTCGGGTGGTTCCTGGAGTGCGTGGCCTGCTGGATCATCGCCCGCTCGGTGCTCCCGCCTGGGATCGGTCCCGTGGAGGGCCTCGGCCTGGCGGAGGTCACCTATGCCTTCGCCCTCTCCGCGGTGGCCGGCGCGGTGGTCGTCATCGCGCCCGGCGGCCTCGGCGTGACCGAGGGGCTCCTCACCGGCCTCCTGGAGACGGGCTACCGGGCGGCCAACGTCGCCGCGCTCCCTGTCCGTGGGGCCGCCCTCTCGGTCACCCTCGTCACGAGGCTCTGCACCCTCTGGTTCGCCATGGCCGTGGGGTTGGTGGCGCTGCGGTGGCACCGCGCCGCGTCACGCTCAGCCTGACCCGCGGAGCCTGAGGGCGAAGGCCAGCAGCCCTGCCGCCGCGGCGCCTGCCGCAAGGAGGAGCTCGGCCCTACGCCCCCTCGCCGCCCGCGCTGCCCGTCGTGAGAGCACCTCGGGATCGAGCGCCCCCTCGAGCGCCGGCTCACGGGACATGGGCGCGCCCGCCGCGCTCCGCTCCTCCATGGAGACCACCGCCGCAGGAGGCGCGAGGTGCTCGTCGAGGAGGCGCGCCCACGAGACGACGAAGGCCTCCATCATGGACGGGGAGGGCCGCACGGCCGCGAACCCCACCTCCACCTCGCCTGATCTCGCCCGGACGAGGCACTCGCCCCCGTCGCCGACGAGCCACGGGCGCCATCCCTCCTGGGTGCCGAGGGGCAGGGGCGTGGCACCGTCGAACGAGGCCGACCAGCCGTCCCGGCCAGCGGAGATCTCGTCCCCGGGTCCCGCTCCAGGCTCCCTCGCCCCGGCGGGCCCACGAACCGTCAGCCCCGCACTTTCGGCCCCACCGGACGGCTGGATCCCACGCTCGTCGGCCCACAGGCGAACGAGGGATCGAAGGGGCCCGGGGACCCCGTCGCCCACATGGACCTGGAGGAGGGGCTCCGCCGCGTCCAGAGGCTCCAGCGGGCCGTCTGCTCCACCCCAGGTGAGGAGCCCACTAGATCCCGCAGAGACCGGCCCGGGGACTGTGGCCCCGCCTGAGGCGAAGACGCCGACCGCGCTCCCCTCGAGTGCGCTGGCAAACTGCGCGGAGTCCGTCACGAAGACCGCCCCCGGCGCAGCCCATTGCCCCCAGCGCGGCGCGGGGATCGCGCGGGCGGGCGGGCGAACCAGGGCCCCGGGGACGCCCTCCCCGGAATCCAGCGTGAGGTCGAGGCCACCGGGCTCCAGCGCGCGCCAGCGGATCACCGCGCGCTGCCCACCCTCGTCCAGCGTCTCGAGCCAGATGGCCGTGGCGGCGAGCGCGCGGTCCACCCGGCGCTCCCCGTCCGGATCGACGGGATCCATGGGCAGGAACATCGAGGGGCTGCGATCCACGTAGACCGTCAGCAGGACCACTGCATTCTCCTCGGCGGAAGGGCGCGGGCGAGAGGCGGCGAGGATGCCGAGCAAGAGCGCCACCAGGGCCCAGAACCGAGCGCCTGAGAGGTGCCACCTGCGCCGCGAGGCCTCGGCCTCCACGCCCTCCCCGAAGAAGCGGGCCGTCCCCAAGGCCACGGCCTGCGGTCGCCGCCGCATGAACGAGAGCAAGAGGATCCCCAGCGGCAGGGCCAGGGCCACCATCGCCCCCGGAACCGTCAGCCCCCAGCCCAGAATGGCAAGCGGCATCATCGCAGCAGGTCCGGAAGGAAGCTCTCGAACGCGTCCGCGGAGGACCAGGCGCGATGACTGACCCCGTGGGCCGCAGCGACCCCAGACCAGCGCGTGATGAAGGCGTCGAGGGACTGCTCGTAGCGCTCGAGGCCGCGGCGCGGATCAGCGCCGACCCTCCCGCGGGCGGTCGACTCCGGGTCCACGTATTCGGAGGTGCCGGGGTCCGCCCTGGCCCCGGCAGCCGGGTCCCACTCCTCTGGAGCGAGCACCTGGCCGAGGTGCATGCGCCGGCGCCCTCCGAGCATCCGGAGCACATCCGCTGGGTCCACGTCGAGGAAGTCCCCGAGGAGAAAGAGCCGGCCGCAGCGGCGCGCGTATGCACGGTGTCCCTGGTGGGAAACGAGCTCCTCAAGGCCGCCCTGGCCGCCGGCCTGCGCCGCCCCGAGGGTCGCGAGCGCCCGCCCGAGGTCCTCGGTCCGGGTCAGGCTGAGGGGGCGCGCCTGACCGGCGCTCCCGCTCAGGACCAACGTGATCCTCGCGCCGAGCCGCAACCCCACGGCGGTGGACGCCACCGCGGCCTCAGCCGCGGACTGGAGCTTGCCCGGCTCTCCAACCCCCATGGATGCGCTGGCGTCCACCGCGATCCACCAGTCCTCTCGGGCCTCGGAGCGATGGACCCTCACGTAGGGCCGGTCGAGTCGAGCCAGGAGCTCCCAGTCGAAGCGCCGAAGGTCCTCACCCGGTCGGTAGGGCCGGTACCCCACGAACTCCTGCCCGTCCCCCTGGAGGGTTCGACGCCGCCCGACCTCCTCCCGCTCCCTGGCGGCGGCAAGCTGGGTCGCGAAGGCACCGATCCGCGCGAGGAAGTCCCCCTTGAACACGACCCCAGGGGAGGGAAGCGGGGGTAGCCCCCCCGAACTTCGAACGCCGACCATCGCTTGGCGCGACCCCCGGCTCAGACCTTGCGGATGGCGAGGATGGTGATGTCGTCCTCGCGGGCGTTGCCAGAGAACTCGAGCGCCGCGGAGGCCACCGCCTCCACGGCCTCGCGGGCGCTCGCGCCCTTGAACCCCTGGTCCGAGAGGACGGCGCGGACGCCGTGCTCGTCGAAGAGCCGGTCCGGGAGGTCGGGGTGACGGGCCTCCACCAGGCCGTCGGAGAACGCCAGAAGGAGGTCCCCTGTCTCCAGCTGAAGCGGCGTGCCAACCTGGTACTCCAGGTCATCCATGAGCCCCAGCGCCGGACCATCCGCTCCCACCGATTCGATGGTCTGCGACGCGGCTCGCCATACCAGCGGTGGCGTGTGCCCCGCGTTCAACACCTGCAGCTCACCGTCGCCGCCCAGCGCCGCCACGAAGAGGGTGAGGAACATCCCGTCATCCATTCGCTCGGAGAGGTCGCTGTTGAGCATCGTCACCACCGACCCGGGATCTCCCAGCACCCGGGCGTAGCTCCGCAGGCTCGCCTGCGCCGTCGCGGTGATCAGCGCCGGCCCCACCCCGTGCCCCGTGACGTCACCCACGACGGCGGCGATCCCGCCGCCCCGCGTCTTCACGAAGTCGTAGAAATCACCGGAGGCGTGCTCGGCGCTGCGGTACCAGCCGAACAGGTCGAATCCATCCTGCTGCGGCGGCGCCTTCGGCATGAGTCCCGACTGGATCTCGGCGGCGATCTCGAGTGACCGCTCGAGTCGAGCCCTCTCGATGGAGTGCAGGTTGAGCTGTGCATTCTCCAGCGCGATCGCGATGTGCTGGGCCAGCGCGTGGAACAGCGCGAGGTCCTCGGGCCGGAAGTCTCGGGTCGCCGCCCGCGAGTCAACGTAGAGCGCGCCCTTCGGGAGCGCGCCACCGGCGGGTGGCGACTCTGCAGCCCCATCGCCGCTGCGGGCGGTCATGGGCACGCACATCACCGCGCGGAGCTTCAGGTCGAAGACCGAGTTCCCGAGGTCGAGCTCCTCCGAGTCCTTCTGGACGCTCGTGCGGATGGGCTCCTGCCGATCCACGACTCGCTTGACGACGGAGGTGGAGTACTGGGACTCGCGCCCGATGGACTTCGCCTCCCCATCCGGTCCGAGGGCCCGCGCGACCCGGACCACCTGCTTACCGCTCTTCTCGTCGATCAGGACGAGGAACCCGCGCTCCGCTCCGGTGGCCTCCACGGAGCTGTCGACCACGTAGTCCAGCAGCGTCTCCAGGTCCCGGGACGCGGAGACCCGGGCGATCGTGTCGAGGAGCACGCCCAGGGACCGGGTGTCTTCCCGGGTATCGCCGCTCAGGATGGAGGTGGAGTCGGTCACCTCTTCCGCTGAACCGGGCGTCTCGGCCGGGCGCCCGCTGGCCCCCGCACCTGTACTGGCAGTGCGAGCCGGCCGCTTGTTCCAGAAGGACATGAGCAGATCTTAGCTTGGCATCCAACGGATTCACTTGCGGCCAGTGGAATACGAGCCGACACTCCGACCTCTGACCCGGGGGCCGTGCGGCCTCCGCAGCCCCCAAACCCAAAGGAAATCCGATGCACATCACTGCAGAGCACGGTGATCAGCACGTCACTCTTCACCTCCGTGGGGAATTCGACACCTTCTACTGCGCCGACCTGGAGAAGGAGGTGGCGGCAATTCAGAAGGCGGGGATCCCGAACGTGATCCTCAACCTGCGCTGGGTCAAGTTCATCAACTCCACCGCCCTCGGGGCCATCATCAAGGCGTCCAAGGCGCTGGCGAAGAATGGCGGCGGGCTCGCCATCTCTAGCCCGTCCCCCTTCTGCAAGGACATCATCGAGAAGGTCGGACTCGACCGGGTCATTCAGGTCGCGCCCAGCGACGCAGAAGCGGTGACGGCGCTCGGCAGCGGCGCGGCGGCTGCAAGCGATTCCACGGCCAGCCCCGACGATCTCGACCCCTCCTCCGTGATCTTCCGTCTCCTGGACGAGGCGCGCCTGCGGCACTTCGTGGAGCAGGCGAAAGCGACCAACCCCGTTCACAACCACGCCTTCGGGAGCAACTGGGCTGGCCTCGGTCGGATGTCGGGGCTCGACTCGGAGGGGATCCGCTTCGTCTGGGACGGCGGCGGCACCGGCCTCACGGCCTTCGACATGGGCCAGATGCTCGCGGTGGGTACGCAGCTGAAGACCAAGTTCCGTCTGCCCCTCCTCAAGTCGGGGTTCGTCGAGGCGACGGTCGCCGTCACGCTCCTCGAGGAGCGCCAGGACGGGGTCAAGGTCGGCTGCACCTTCGAGTCGATCGACGACGATGCCCGCGAGGCCGTCGGCCAGTACTCCAAGGACATGGCCTTCCTCAAGGAAGAGCTGCGCCGAGCCACCGAGTAACCGAGCCCCCGAGCAACCGAGACAACGGGCCGCCGAGTCACCCGGCCGCCCTCGCCCAGCCAGCCCCGTGCCGCTCCAGCGTCGCGGGGCTGCCTCCTTTCAGCTCTCGTCTGCCGGACCAGCGAGGACGCCGGCGTCGAGGGCCGCGGATTCGATGCCTGAGAGCTGCAGCTCCACGTCGTCCTGCTCCAACTCCGAGCCGCTGCCCGTCTCACCGGCCCACTTCCCCGCGGCTCTGGATCCAGCCACGAGGTCCTGGAGCAGGTCCTCGAAGCGGCTCGCCACCTTGGGCCAGACGAACCGTTCCTCCGCGCGTTCGAAGGCGCTCTTCCCCCAGCGGGCGCGTCGCGCCGGGTCCGCCGCGAACCGCGAGATCGCCCGCTGCCAGGCCGCGAGAGCGCCGGCTTCCACGACCAGGCCGGTGACGTCGTTCTCGACCAACCCCGAGAGCCGGTCCACGTCGGAGGCGATGACCGGAACGCCGCAGGCCATGCTGCGGCGGATCTTCAGCGAGGCCACATCGTCGTCGAGCACGGGCACCAGCAACGCGGAGGCGGAGGCCAGCAGTCCGGGCAGCTCCGCGTCGACGTTGATGCCGATGGAGTGGACGTGGGCGCCGATGCCGAGGCGCTCCGCCACCGCCCTCGCGCCGGGTCGGAAGGAACCGTTCCCGCAGAACACGAGGCTCCAACCGTCGAGCCGTCCGAGCGATCGGGCGAAGGCCTGGATGAGGACCTCGATCCCGCGGCCAGGTTCGACCCGTCCCACGTGGAGCAAGACGCGGCCGCTGATACCGTTCCGGTGGAGGACGTCGCTGGTGAGGCCCGGTCGGAAGACCCCGCCGTCCACCCCGGAGGGCTGGACAGTGACGATCTCGGAGCGGAAGCCGCGCTCCGCTGCCTGCCGCTCCGCGGCATGATCGAGCGCCACGACCCTGGAGACCGTGCGCCGAACGAGGCCGCCCCAGAGCGCACGGCCGACCGACCGGAGCGCTCGCTCCACGGGCTTGCCGTGCGGCGGGAACCCGGCCTCCACGAGGACCAGCGGCACCTTGAGCTCACGGGCGGCTCGGGCGGCGCGCCAGGCGGCCGGAGAGTGCCCGTCGTAGGCGATGATGACGTCAGGCTCGAAGCCACGGAGCCCGTGCCGCTCGAGGGGCGCGGCGCCTCCATCGGCGTCCTCCTCGAGCCCCGACTGGGGGATATCGCCGGAGACGTCCCCGAACGCCCGCACCGCGTGGCCGTTGCCGAGCAGCTCCCTGGCGAGGAACGGGGCGTGCTCTCCCCCCATGCGGCGGAGGGTGAGCGGATTGAGGACGAGGGCGATTCGGAGTGACATGGAGGACGCGGGGCGCTCCTGAATCTTCGACGCCCTGGAGGCCGCGACCTGACCCGGTTGATCCAGTTCAACCCGGCGTCTCCCCTTCAGGCACGGCTCGGCGGGTCCAGCAGGCGCTCGATAAAGGCGGATCGAAGGTCCGCGCGCAGGGTGGGAAGCCGGAGAAGGCCCCCCGACCGATCCCTCGGGATGGCACCCCGCCCAAACGGTCCTTTTTTTCGCCTCAATTCGAGCCTCGATCTTCCGAAACACTTCCTGGGCAAGGAGACGCGCGGCGCTCTCCCGGCCCTTTCTTTCCGCCCCTGGATCCCCCGTCCACCTACCTCATGTCTGCTCTCCACAGTCTCGCCGATCACTCCCCCGCCGGTCGATGGGGCCCGCCTCCCCGCGGCCTCTTCCTCGATGTCCTCGGCACCCTGGTCGAGCCGGGCCCCGGCGGACGCTTCAAGTCGATCGGCAAGTCGAGCTTCTACGACGGCGTCATCGATGCCCTGTTCCACGCCACCCAGGCTGGCTGGCACCTCTACCTCATCGGCAACATCGAGACCGTCTCGTTCGGGAAGCAGACCCAGGCCCAATGGGACAAGTTCCGCGAGGGCCTCGCCATGCGCCTGAAGTCCGAGGGGGTCCCCGTACGGCGCGACTACACCTGCACCAACCACCCCGAGGGCGTCGCTGGTCAGAACAGGGACTCGGTCTACTTCCTCCCCGGGACCGGAGCGATGCACCACGCGGCCCAGGCAGAGGGCATCTCGCTCTCCCTCTCGTGGGTCGTCGGCGATAGCACCACAGAGCTGGTCGCGGGGTGGCGGGCAGGCTGTTGCACCGCCGGCGTCCGGACGGGAGACGCCCTCAAGGACGGCGCCTTCCAGGTCGAGCCGGACATGACCACGGAGAGCGCCGCGGGCGCGATCAAGTGGATCGCGCGTGACCAGACCGTGCTCCGCAGGAGCGCCTGAGCGCCCAGGAGGTGGCCCGAATCCCAGTCCGGGCCACCTGGGGGCACATGCGCCGCGGAGCTGCGGTCTGGCTCAACTTGGCCGAGAGCGGCCGACGAACTCGCATTCACACGGGGTCCGCCTGCCCGAGGCGGCGTCGGCAAGTCACGCCACGCCACCGAAAGCCCCACCGCCCTTCGATATCCACTGCCTCCCATGCTCCACACTTCCCTTCGCTCGGTCGCGATCGTCGCCATGGCCGCGGTGTTGACCGCTCCTCTCGGCGCGACCACCACCCAGGCCCCGTCCGCCCCCAATCAACACAGCAACGCTCAGGTCGAGGTCACCCACGGCCGGGCGGTGCTCATAGGAAGCGAGGCTGGCTGCCAGACCATCCGCAAGGGTGATCGCCAGGGCACCGCCGGCCGCTCCCAGCTCGAAGTTCCCACAGGCAGCGAGGCCAGGATCTCCTGGGATGGCGCCTGCAGCGTGCGGGTCTACGGCCCCTCCTCCATCGAGTGGGACAACCAGGGCTCGACCCTCGGCGTGAAGTTCCACGAGATCGCCTGGGCCGACTTCGAGTGCCGCCAGGGGCAGCACGAGCTGTTCCTTCCCTCCGAGTGGAGCGGCACGTTCGGCCGGAGCGCCTTCCACATCCGCGGCATCACGGGTGGCCCCTGTGAATTCCGCCTCCAGGCCGGCGAGCCCGTCTCCCTGCAGTGGGATGGGAACAACCGCTTCTCGCTCCCGCCGCTCCAGGTCCTCCCGGGCTCCAGCGTCCGCCTCGACCGGCCCCGCTTCATGAACGCACCGGTCGCCACAAACTCCCCCAGCGGGAGCTGGCCCACCGACGGCGACCAGGCCACCTGGCCGTGGACCCCGGCCCAGGGCCCGGGTCAAGCCGCCGGCATGAGCTTCAACGGTGATCCCACTCAGGATGGCGCCACCAGCGCCTCGGTGCCCACGGATGGCGAGTCCGTGACCGCCGTCGCGGAGGCCGAGACCGGCTGCCCCGTGTGCAGCCAGTCCTCGATGGACGCGGAAGCCGGGATGTGCCAGGAGGCGCTCGAGCCCTTCTGCGACGAGTCCACGGACAAGCCCATGGACGAGGCGACGACCTACGGCCAGGCGCCGATCGTCGCCGCGCCCCCCACCGTGGAGGTCGAGGCCGTCGACACGCCGACCGCCAAGCTGACCGGGATAGATCCCTTCAGCGCCGAGTTCACCGTGATCGACTCCGACGGCGTCGAGGTTCCGCTGGTCGGAGTGGCCGCTCCGACCAAGACCCAGCCGAGCCCGATCCCGGATCCGGGTCCGGCCCCTGAGGTCGCACCGGAGCCGGAGCCGGAGCCCGCGCCGGCGGTGTTCACTCCCAGCGAGTGGCGTGGTTTCACGAAGAAGGACCTGAACCACGCTGGCTCCATCGTGGCCGAGCGCTCCAGCGACGTCGAGTACCGCATCCTCGGTCAGGGCCGCTGCAAGATCATCGTGAGTGACTCCGCCAGCCAGCCGCGCTGGTGCTTCACGCCGAAGGTCGACCTTCAGATGCAGCCCGGCTCAGTGGCGATCATCGAGAAGGATGGCACGCTCCGCATGAGCTTCGGAGAGGTGGAGGAGTTCCAGCCCCCCGCCGACCGGCCGTCCTACGACGAGCTCGACGACTGATCCGCTCCGTGGACGGAACGGCGCGCCCGGGGAGCTCTTCACTCCTCGGGCGCGCCGTCCGTTCCGGCGGGCTTCACCCCGGCCAGGCGCTGTCGCAGGTAGCTCGCCCGGAGCTTGTCCCGCTCGGACGTGTCGAGGAGGTCCTCCTCCCCTCCCGTGGACGCGATCACCTGGATATGCCCCCGCTGCACATGCAGCGCCAGCTCGTTCAGGGTGTCCATCTTGGCGCCCCCGAAGATCCCCGTGTGCAGCCCGAGCCGCACCGAGGAGAGGTGCGCCAGCGCCGCCTCGGTGGGCATGGCCCGGGAGGTGCGGAGCGTCCCGAAGGACTGCGCGATGCGGTCCACAAGCGCCTGGCGCATCTCGCTCACGAGCGCCTCTCGCATCCTGCGCTCGAAGCGGACGATCTCCGGCACGAGCGCCCGCAGGTCGTCGATGAGCTCCGCCTCGCTGCGGCCGAGGGTGACCTGATTGCTGATCTGATACAGGTCCCCGGCGGCGCGGCTCCCCTCGCCGTGCATTCCCCGCACGGCGAGCCCTGTCCGCTGGGCCGCCGCAAAGACCTTGTCGAGCTCCTCGCGCACCATCCCCAGGGCGGGGAGGTGGAGCATCACCGACGCCCGTAGCCCCGTCCCCACGTTGGTCGGGCAGCCCGTCAAGTATCCCAGGCGGTCCGAGGTCGCGAAGGGAACGCGGTCCTCAAGGAAGCGATCCAGGGTCTCTGCGCGCTCCCAGGCGAGGTCGAGGTCGAGCCCGGCCGCCATCGCCTGGAGCCGGACGTGGTCCTCCTCATTGACCATGACGGAGACGGTCTCCGACTCCCCGAAGGCCATGGCGCGCCCGGGGGCCGAGGAGTGCTCGTCCCGGGGCAGGAGGTCGCGGCTGATGAGGTTGCGCTCCAGGAGCAACAGCCGGAGCACCGCCGGCGCCTCGGTCATGGTGACCCAGCGCGTCTCGCCGTCGATGTTCGCGTCCACCAGCGCGGCCCTCAACGTCTGGCTGAGGACCTCGGCCTGCTCCCCTGAGATCCGCGACATGAAGGGGGCCCCCTCCACGTTTCGGGCGAGGCGTACGCGGCTCGAGACCACCACGTCGGACTCCGGGCCCTCGCTGCTGAGCCAGGAGCCGGTGCGGCGGGCGAGCGCCTGTGGATCGATCGGAGAGTAGGCCAAGGGGGGTGGGTGCAGGGGGAGGGCCGCCAGAGGGTTCGCCAGCGGCCTTCCCTTATAGCCCACGGGCGTCGAACGAAGAAGCCCGCTACGATACTAGAGGAGGGTCCGCAGGCACGGCGCGGGCTCCTCTGACCTGGCTCAGCGCGTCTCCCACGGGGCGGGCGGGGTCATCTCCACCCCCAGCACCTGGAGGAAGGCGGGAGCCTCCGTGGTCAAGTCATGCCCAATTTCGACGACCAGTCCATCGTTCTGGCGATCCTGGCAGGGAGTCTGATCCTCTTCATCACGGACGCCGTCCGTTTCGAGGTGACGGCCCTGGCGGTGGTCGTGGCGCTCGTGCTGACCGGGGTCCTCGACGTGGAGGAGGGCTTCGACGGCTTCTCGTCCTCGGCCGTCGTGCTCATCGCGGCCATGTACATGTTCGGGCACGCCTTCACCAAGAGCGGCCTCGCGGAGGGCATGGGGCGCCGGATCCTGGGCGCGGGGCCGGCCCATCCTGGCCGAGAGCCAGGGGTCGTGCTCCGGGTCACCGCCGTCTCGGGCCTCCTCTCGTCCGTGCTCTCTAACACGGGGGTCGTGGCGACCCTGATCCCGGTGGCGAACTCGGTCAGCCACCGGCTGCGGGTCCCCCTCTCCAGGCTCCTGCTTCCCCTCGCCTTCGGCAGCCTCGTCGGCGGCCTCGTCACCGTGGTGGCCACGTCCACCAACATCGCGATCAACGAGATCCTGAAGAAGGAGGAGTGCGGGCCCTTCGGGCTCTTCGAGTTCAGCCACCTGGGCCTGCTCCTGCTGCTCGTCACCGTCCTCTACTTCGTGGGCCCCGGGCGCTGGCTGCTCCCGCGCTCCGACGTGGAGGAGACCCTCTCTGACCGCTATCAGGTCCCGAAGTTCGTCACCGAGGTCCTGGTGGAACCCACCAGCGAACTGATCAACCGCAACGTGGCCGACGTCGACGTCTTCAGCCGCTTCGACGTGACCGTCCTGGGCATCGTGCGCGGGACCGGCGAACGGCCCATCCTCGCGCCGGGCCCCTACAACCGGATCCGGGCGGAGGACACTCTCATCCTCCAGGGGTCCCCGGACGACCTGCTGCGGCTCTCAGAGGTCCTGCCGCTCCGCCAACGCATGTCCGTGGAGGCCGCCGACTCGCGCCTCTACTCCGACGACGTGCGGCTTGTGGAGGCGGTCATCCCCGCGGGATCACTCTACGTCGGCCAGACCCTCGCGTCGGCCGCGTTCCGCACCCGGACCGGCCTCAATGTCCTGGCCATGTCCCGCCACGGCGAGATCCAGCTGAGCCGCCTCCAGGACCTCCCCCTGGAGATCGGGGACACCCTGCTGGTCCAGGGACACCTTCGCGACATCGACCGCGCCCGTCGGGAGCGGCAGGTGCTGACCCTCGACGAGGTCCAGGCCCCCGTGGCCAGCAGCCAATCCTGGGTTGTGATCCTGACCCTGCTCGCGGTCCTGCTCGGCGCTGCCCTCACCGAGCAGCCCCTCGCGATCCTCGGCCTCGCCGGCGCCATGGTCCTGGTGCTCACCCGGGTGATCCGCGCGGACGAGGTCCCGCGGGTGATCGACTTCAAGGTCATCGCGCTCGTGGGCGGCATGCTCTCCCTGGGGGACGCGTTCCAGAAGGTCGGGCTCGACGACGTGGTGGCAGGCGGCATCTCCAGCCTCGCCAGCGACAGCCTCAGCCCGCGGCTCATTCTGGCGGTGGTCCTGACGGTGACGATGCTGCTCACCCAGGTCCTCAACAACGTCTCCACCGCCGTGATCATGACGCCGGTGGCCCTCAAGCTCGCGGCCTCGCTCGGTGTCTCCCCCGAGCCCATGGTCATGGCCGTGGTGGCCGGCTCGAGCCTCGCCTTCCTCTCCCCCGTCGCCCACCAGGCCAACGCCATGGTCATGGGCCCTGGC
>Ga0055584_100005578_pt1 | contig 12340 bp, 8 predicted proteins | sample OSDHelmetaG_FD_58716 | JGI IMG/M metagenome (GOLD analysis project Ga0055584, IMG submission 58716) | Pelagic marine sediment microbial communities from the LTER site Helgoland, North Sea, for post-phytoplankton bloom and carbon turnover... | ecosystem: Environmental > Aquatic > Marine >... | reverse complement strand
TTGTCGACAAAGTTTGCAAATAGAGCCAAATCATCTGCACATTCATTGATTGTGAATTTGACCAGGTGACGAATCATTTCTTCACCCAGGTTCATATTATCTTCGAGGTTGGCAAAGGCCATTTCCGGCTCAATCATCCAGAACTCAGAGACATGGCGACTGGTATTGGAATTTTCGGCTCGAAAAGTCGGGCCAAAAGTATAGACATTCCCCAGGCTTTGACAGAATGATTCAACAGATAGCTGTCCGGACACTGTTAGCATTGCTTCTTTACCAAAAAAGTCCTGCTGATAGTCAACTTTTCCATTTTGCTTCGGAATATTCTCGGGATCTAAAGTAGTGACGCGGAACATCTCTCCAGCACCTTCACAATCGGCACCGGTGATAATCGGCGTGTGGATCCAGTTAAACGCGCGTTCCTGGAAGAATTGATGAACTGCATGTGATAATTTCGAACGTATTCTGAATATTGCCCCGTACTTATTTGTACGCGGTCTTAAATGGGCAATAGTACGAAGATATTCATCACTATGGCGTTTTTTCTGTAAAGGAAAGTCTTCAGGTGCGGCGCCTAGTAGTTCTATCTCAGTAGCTTGTACTTCCCAACGCTGTCCTTTACCCGGAGATTCAACCAGTTTGCCGATGACACTTATTGCGGCACCGGTCGAGATGTTTTTAATTTGATCGTAACTAGCCAAAGAGGCGTCAACAATCACCTGTATATTGGCAAGACAGGAACCATCGTTTAGTTCGATAAAAGAAAACTCTTTTGAATCTCGGCGGGTACGTACCCAGCCTTTAATTGAAATTTCATCAACAGCGGTTTGACTCGCTAAATAGTCACGAATTTGAGGCTTCATAATCTGTTTATTACTCAAAATAGAATTATTCTAATTATAAATCACATGTACTCGAACTGATATTCTCAATAAGCTAACGGCGCTCGATAGGGTACTGAAACGTAAACTATCGTTTTCTTGCCAGGGTGAGACCATCACCGACAGGGAGCATACTGATATCAACCCGTTTATCAAGATGCAGGGCGCTATTAAACTCCCGAATTGCGACAGTTTCAGCATCTTGTTTGTTCGCGTCTGCTACTGATCCACCCCAAAGCACATTATCAATGCCGATTAAACCACCGGGACGAAGCAGTTCTAGGGCGCACTCAAAATATTGTGTATATTCTTCTTTTACTGCATCAATAAAAACAAAATCGTAGTTTTCCGCCTCATTCGCATCAATCAGCTTTCGTAGAGTCTCTAAAGCAGGGGCGAGTTGCAGATCAATTTTATCGCTTACCCCGGCCATTTCCCAGTAACGTCTGGCAATGTTCGTATAGTCCTCATTCACATCACAGGCGACAATTTTACCCCCGGCAGGAAGTGCGAGCGCCATACTTAAACTGCTATAACCGGTAAACACGCCTATCTCAATAACTTTCTTTGCACCTAATAACTGTATAAGCAGCGACATGAATTGTCCTTGTACCGGAGAGACCTGCATAGCGGCCCATTTGTGCGACGCGGTTTCATGACGAAGTTGCTGTAGTATCGGCTCCTCCCTTAGACTGACAGACTCCAGATAGTGTGAGACTGCCTCTGTCAGGTTTATAGTACTGCTCGACATGGTGGGACCCCTTAAGTTAATTGACAAAGAAAAGTGACAACAATAAATGCCAGACGAAATTGAAATCATCGCGCACGATCCTGATTGTATCAGGCTGCTTCAAATCACGGATACTCATATCTTTGCATCTGAAGATGCAGATTTCGATGGAGTCGATACCAGTGCGTCATTAGAAGCGGTGATAAACCAGATAACTGAAAAAGACAAGCAATCAGATTTGGTGCTTGTGACAGGTGATCTTGTGCACGATCCGGTTGTCGATGCTTATTCGAAATTACTGCATTTACTGGAAGAGCTAAATGTGCCGACATTTTGTTTACCTGGTAATCATGATGATCCTGACTTGATGCACACGACCCTTAACCACTCAAATGTACATACCAGCAAAATCATCAGTACAGAGTGTTGGAATATTATTTTACTTGATAGCTTCTTAAAAGATTCTCATTCAGGACGATTAGAAAAACAAGAGCTTGAGTTTTTAAATCAAAGTTTACAAGGGATGAGCGAAAAACACGTCCTGCTAGCTATACACCATCCACTTGTTTCTATCGACAGTGCATGGATGGATGCAATGAGTCTGGAGAACCCCGAAGACTTATTCGCGCTGTTGCAGAAGTATGCAAACGTGCGAGGTGTAATTTGGGGACATAATCATCAGGAATTTAGAGCCAATAGAGATGGACTTACTCTGTACGGCAGCCCATCGACTTGCGTGCAATTCAAACCCAACAGTGAATACTATATAAAGGATCCGCTAAGCCCCGCATACAGTGTTTTACTCTTACACAAGGACGGACGGATTGAGATCGACATCAGACGTCTCTAACACTCAACCACATTCACCGCCAGACCACCCTTAGAGGTTTCTTTGTATTTAGATTGCATATCAATGCCTGTTTGTCGCATTGTCGCGATAACCTTATCCAGGGATACTTTGTGGCTACCATCTCCAAGCATCGCCATACGTGAGGCATCAATTGCTTTAATAGCACCCATCGCATTCCTTTCAATACAGGGTATTTGTACTAATCCGCCGATGGGGTCGCAGGTTAATCCCAGATTATGTTCCATGCCGATTTCGGCCGCATTTTCAATTTGCTCATTGCTGCCGCCAAGCGCAGCCGTGAGACCCGCCGCCGCCATAGAACAAGCGACACCCACTTCGCCCTGACAACCGACTTCCGCACCAGATATAGACGCATTTTTCTTATACAGCGACCCCACCGCCGTTGCCGTCAAAAAGAAGTCGTAAATACCTTGTTTGTTTGCCTCTTTACAAAAACGTTCGTAATAACGTAACACAGCAGGAATTATGCCGGCAGCGCCATTTGTAGGCGCGGTAATAACACGCCCGCCGGCAGCATTTTCTTCATTAACGGCAATCGCCCAAAGGTTAACCCAATCCATCACAGCCATCGGTTCAATCAGCGTATGTTCATCTCGCTTTGAAAGTGTCTCAAATAATTTTCCTGCTCTACGGTTGACTTGTAGCCTGCCGGGAAGGAGACCACTTGCCTGACTTCCACGATCAATACAGGCCTGCATAATCTCCCAAATCTTGTCTATTTCTTTGTGAATATCCTGACTCAGTCCCAGGGCTTTTTCATTTTCCAGAATTAAGTTAGAAATACTAAGGCCAGAACTACGCCCCAAGGTTAATAGTTCACGACCAGAGTCAAACGGGTAGGGGACTTTTCTTGGGCTGCTGCTAACATTAGTTTCACTTGAATCAGCCTCATCCTGACTGAGGACAAAGCCACCGCCAATGGAGTAATAGTTTTTCTCGGCAATTACATCTTTGTTTTTATCGAAAGCTGTGAATTTCATCCCGTTGGAATGAAAGGGTAATCGCGCCCGACGATTAAATTTCAACTCTTTTTTCTCATTAAAATTTATGATTTTCTCACCGAGTAACACCAATTGAGACTTCTTACGTATCTTGCTCACGATTGCATCGGCTTCATCGGGATCAACAAGCTGAGGTTGTTCACCGGATAAGCCAAGCAAGATAGCTTTGTCTGTACCATGCCCTAAACCTGTTAGTGCAAGTGAACCAAATGTTTCTGAGAAGACAGTCTCAACCGAGTCGAGTTGTTTTTGATCTGCTAATTCAGCCACGAACCGACGTGACGCCACCATCGGGCCAACGGTATGAGAGCTGGAAGGGCCAATACCAATTTTAAAAAGTTCGAGAAGGCTAATAGGCATGTTTGTTAGTGTCCAAGTGCTCAGATAGAAAAATTACGATTACGCGGGTATTTTTTAGCTGAATAAAGAGTATAGGCAAACAAAATATTAGTTTCACGTCATGCTCACCTTTACATATTCCATTAGGCGAGTGACGGCCTCATTGGATTTATTCGCGGAATTAACAAGATGAATTGCGATCTTGCCCAGTTTCGGGAATTTTTTACTCGGACTAATGATTTGTAAATTATCAGGCACAGTGCTTTTTGCAAGGACAGTGACACCGAGACCTTCTTCTATCGCGGATTGGATGCCGCTTAAGTCAGGTATGGTATAAACAATACGCCAGTCTTGCCTGGCTTCGTCCAGTTTTTCAATTGCGCGTTTACGATAAATACAGCCTGTTTGCGCAGCAATAAGCGGTACTGGCGATTGAAGGTGTGCATTATGTGAGCGTTTTGTTACCCACACTAATTCATCTGTACGTACCTGGTTGCGCTTATTACTACTGAGGTCGTCTTTGAGCGCTAGTACGAGATCAAACTGTCGTTGGGCTTTATCGGATAACAGATTCACGCTTAAGTCACAGCTTACATCCAGGGTTACCGTTGGGTAATTCTGCGAGAAACGACCGACAATCTTTGGCAATAAGGTAGTTGCGAATTCGCTGGGAATACCAAAACGAATATTGCCGGATAAAGAGGATCTGGTTAAGCTTGATATGGCTTCATCATTGAGGGATAAAATGCGCCTTGCCATACCGAACAAGTACTCACCTTCATGTGTTAGTGTTAGTTTTTGCTCGACACGATGAAACAGAGCTTGATCGATTAGCTGCTCAAGTCTTTTTATCTGCATACTTATTGCAGGTTGCGAACGCGAGAGTAATTCACTCGCTTGCGTGTAACTACCAAACTCGGCAACCGTAACAAATGACCTGAGGACATCAATGGGTAAATTTTTCATAATTCAGCTATATAAATAAAGATTATATAAATATAAATAATATTAATTATGCTTATATAATGGGCTGCGCTAATATAGCTGACAACACAGTTTCATAACAGCAGAATCTGGCAATATACAAACAAGCCAGGTTTAAATTATTTTTGACGGTATTGCACCAGAAGGTGAATACAGGACTTTGACTAAATGTGTGCCAATCTTACGCTTAACGAAACAGAGTCCTTACGACGCACAGCATTATTTCCCCTGCATCAATCGCTAGATGCCAAAATAGTCCCTTTCACTGGTTATGCCTTACCTGTGCAGTATGCACAGGGAATAAAGGCGGAACATCTCCACACACGCGCCAAAGCCGGTCTTTTCGATGTCTCACACATGGGGCAAATATTCATTCGAGGCGAATCAGTAGCAGAATCCTTCGAAAGATTAGTCACCGGGGATATTTGCGCATTAAGTGATTTCCAACAACGCTATACGCTCATGACTAATGCTGAAGGTGGCATAATTGATGATCTTATGGTGACCAAATTGCCAGATGGTCTGTTTGTAGTTGTTAATGCCGCATGTAAAGAAAGCGATATCCAGTACATTCAAGATTCGTTAGCAAGGGATTGTCAGGTAGAAGCCTTAGAAAACCGTGCCTTGCTCGCCTTACAGGGCCCCTGTGCAGTAGATGTCCTTACAGAATTCGATAGTGAGATCGCGCAACTCAAGTTCATGCATGCAAGGCGTTCTAATTTTCAAGATATAGAGTGCATAGTAAATCGTTGCGGCTATACCGGTGAAGATGGATTTGAAATTTCCGTCGACAATGAAAATGCTGAGGCCCTGGCGAGACTATTGCTGGCCAATGAGAATGTAAAGCCAATCGGTCTTGGCGCACGTGACTCGCTTAGACTGGAAGCAGGTTTGAGCTTATACGGGCATGATATAAACACAACGACGACACCGATTGAGGCCAATCTGGCCTGGACAGTGGCAGCTAAATACAAAAGAGGAGAAGTAGAAGCCAAATTCCCGGGTGCAGAAAAGATCCTGCGACAAGTTAAAGAGGGCACAGAAAAATTGCTTGTTGGTGTTCGACCGGAAGGGAAAATGCCGATACGAGAAGGAAGCTTAATTTTGAACATTGACAATGAAGAAGTTGGCATTGTGACCAGTGGCGGATTTGGACCTTCGTTGGAAGCCCCCATTGCATTGGCTTATCTACAAAGGGAGTATGTCTCAGGCGATATCGAATTACATGTGGAAATACGAAACCGATCCCATACAATGCGGGTCGCAGAATTACCTTTTGTTTTACATCAATATTTTAAACCTTGATGGGAGAGTAGTGAATGAGCGAAGTTAAATATACCGAAGAACATGAGTGGTTACGATTAGAAGAAAACGGCGATGTAACCATAGGCATAACAGATTATGCACAAGAACAATTAGGTGATGTGGTTTACGTCGAATTACCTGATGTCGGAAAAGCAGTGAATGCAGGAGATGAAGCTGCGGTAGTTGAGTCGGTGAAAGCAGCAGGAGAGGTGAAATCTCCAATTGCCGGAGAAATTATCTCAGTGAATGAAAAATTATCCGATGAACCAGAGCTGGTTAACAGTGAACCGACAGCAGCGGGCTGGTTTTTTGTTATAAAGCCGACAGCTTTAAATGAATTAGACGCATTAATGGCAGAATCCGCATACAACGAATTTCTTGATACTTTGTAGTTAAATTTTAAACAGTGGCGCTCAAAAGAGCGTCCCAACCTTGTGCTGGAGAATACAGACATGGTGGATACACGCAGAACTCTCGAGCAACTCGAGATGCGCGGCGATTTTATTCGTCGACACATTGGGCCTGATCGCAATCAAATTGCAGAAATGGTCGCAGACCTTGACCTTTCAAAGCTGGAAGATATTGTTGAACGTGCAGTGCCGGACAGTATTGTCGCAACACAACAATTAACCCTCAAAAACACTATAAGCGAACGCGAAGTCATCACACGTTTACGCAAAATGCGTGAACGTAATCAGGTTTTTACCTCGATGATTGGAATGGGCTATCACGGCACCATTATGCCCGCCGTTATTAAGCGTAATGTACTCGAGAACCCCGCATGGTACACCGCGTACACGCCTTATCAGGCAGAGATAAGTCAGGGCAGACTCGAAGCCTTACTTAACTTTCAGCAAATGATTACTGATCTGACTGGCATGGAAATCGCTAACGCCTCGATGCTGGATGAAGCGACTGCGGCGGCTGAAGCAATGAGTATGTCAAAGCGAATCGGCAAAAGTAAAAGTATGCATTATTTTGTCGACGAGCAATGTCATCCACAAACGATTGCTGTAGTCAAAACGCGCGCAAAATATTTTGGCTACGGAATAATTATTGGTAATCCAGAAACAGATTTAATCAATCACGATGTATTTGGCGTATTAATACAGTACCCCGGCTCAGAGGGTGAGATTCGTGATTTATCGCAAGTCATTGAACAAGCGCACACACAATCAGCAATTGCCACTGTTGCCGCTGACATATTGGCTTTAGTGCTATTAAAGTCACCTGGCGAGATGGATGCGGACATCGTGCTCGGCAACAGTCAGCGCTTCGGTGTATCAATGGGCTATGGCGGACCGCATGCAGCATTTTTTGCAACACGCGAAAAGTTCGTTCGCTCAATGCCGGGGCGTGTGATTGGTGTATCAGTCGATAATACCGGTGAAGTGGCTTTACGCATGGCACTGCAAACACGTGAGCAACATATCAGGCGCGAAAAAGCGACGAGCAATATCTGTACATCACAGGTACTGCTCGCGGTAATAGCCGGGTTTTATGCTATCTATCATGGTCCGAAAGGCTTATTTCTAATCGCCAGTCGTGTTCATCGGCTAACCCTTCTGCTCGCGGAAGGATTGAAACAATTGGGTTTTGAGGTTTCAAACAAGACCTTTTTTGACACCGTAACAGTGCGCGTGCAAAGCAAAGCGCGCAAGATTGCCGCAAAGGCGAGAGAGTCGCGTATAAACCTACGTGTAATCGATGCAGACACGCTCGGCATAACATTCGACGAGACCACCACAACACAAGAATTAAAAATGATCTGGCTGGCATTTTCATCGAACGCAAATGAACGACTTGATGTAGATGTGCTGGATCAGGAAGTGGCAGAGAATATCCCTTCAAGCTTATTACGCGAAGATGCCATTCTTAGCCATCCGGTATTTGAAATGTATCACTCTGAAACAGAAATGATGCGCTATATGCGCTGGCTGGCAAGACGAGACATCGCGCTGGACAGAGCAATGATACCGCTGGGTTCATGTACGATGAAACTCAATGCCTCTACTGAATTACAAGCCTTGTCCTACCGTGAATTCAGCGCCATGCATCCCTTCGCACCACTGGATCAAACACAAGGCTATCAGCAGATGTTTGAAGAACTGGAGGACATGCTCTGTGATTTAACCGGATTCACGGCTTTTTCTTTGCAACCTAACGCGGGATCGCAGGGGGAGTATGCGGGCTTATTGGTGATTAGGAAGTATCAGGAGATTGCAGGCGAAGCGCACCGGAATGTCTGTCTGATACCGGCATCAGCACATGGCACCAATCCCGCCAGTGCGGTGATGGCTGGCATGAAAGTCGTGATTGTGACTTGTGACGATCAGGGCAACGTCGATTTGGCTGATCTACGCGCCAAAAGTGAAACCCATAAAGACAATCTCTCAGCACTGATGATCACCTATCCCTCAACACATGGGGTCTATGAAGAATCAATATGCGAGATTTGTGACATCGTGCATGAGCAGGGTGGTCAGGTCTACATGGATGGGGCTAACATGAACGCACTGGTTGGCATAAGTCGACCGGCTGAAATTGGCGCCGATGTCATGCATATCAACCTACATAAAACCTTTGCAATACCGCATGGAGGAGGTGGGCCTGGTATGGGACCCATTGGCGTTAAAGTACATCTCGCCCCCTACTTACCTGATCATCCTGTTGTTGATGGGGTGAACCCGGCAGCGGGTGAGCACGGCACAATTGGGACTATATCGGCCGCACCCTGGGGTTCGGCCAGCATTCTGAGTATTTCCTGGGCCTATATTGCAATGATGGGCGCTCATGGTTTACGTCGTGCCACCATGGTCGCTATATTGAGCGCCAATTACATCGCAAAACGACTCGCACCTTTTTATCCCATTCTTTATACCGGTAAAAATAATATGGTGGCACATGAATGTATTATTGATTTGCGCGATATTAAGGAAGTCTGTGGTATTAGCGTTGACGATGTGGCGAAACGACTTATCGATTATGGCTTTCATGCGCCGACCATGTCATTTCCTGTCGCTGACACACTCATGATAGAACCAACAGAAAGCGAAAACAGAAGAGAGCTGGACAGGTTTTGTGATGCGATGATTTCGATTCGTAAAGAAATTAAAGCGGTAGAGACAGGTCAGGCAGATAAAGTAGATAACCCTTTGAAAAACGCACCGCATACACATAAATTATTGTTAGAAGAAGAATGGGATAAAGCCTATACAAAAAAACAGGCCTATTACCCAATGAACAATGGCCGCGATGATAAATACTGGCCACCAATCGGGCGTATCGATAACGTACACGGCGATAAGAACCTTATGTGCAGTTGTATTCCGGTGGAAGAATATGCGATAGCCGAAATTGAATAATGAAATTGCTATATTTTCTGTATGTAACTATGCTGCGCACATGAAATAAAACTGTTGTTTAAGGGCAGCAGTGTTAAGAAGATTGCAGTGATATAAGATGAGTTCAGGTGATTAACTGAAGCACAACACACGTAAGAATTCTTATTTTATGAGTGTTCGGCTGAAGGCCTCCTCCTAAAGAACAGTTCTGATCCTGAACTCCTCTTATATTATTGCTCTAAATTTATGCCTTTCCATATAACTAACCCATACAAATACTAGTTGCGTTATCTAAACCTCTGATAATATTTTAGTTTTCCTTAGTTTTGAAAAACACTTGTTAGGGCTCTTTTCAGACCTGTTTTTTTTATGTTAAAGTTGTCGCCTTGATGCGTTAAATTGGAGACATGGAATGTTTCGCAAGGAAGCGATTGAAGCAAAGAAACAGAAGTTACACGGAGATGTATTCCTCATTCAGCCATTATCTTTTCTGATACAAGGGCTGTTAATACTATTTATATTTTCCTTTGTCCTCATCGTTCTTGTTAGTGGTTCTTATGCCCGCAGTGAAGGTGTAATTGGTCACCTGGTTCCATCTAATGGTCTTGTAAAGATTCAGACAGCTCAGTCGGGCACACTTGAAGCGATTCATGTCAGCGAGAAAGATACTGTAAAGGCAGGGCAAAAGCTTGCAACAATATCTGTGTCCGCCAATGCATTGGATGGCAGATCCTTTTCGGACAAAGCAATAGCTGCCTTGATCAAACAGGAAATAGAACTAAAAACCCAAATTACTCTTGAAACTAATCATCTAGAAGCGGAAATGGCACGGATACTCGCCGAGCAAGAGGCATTGCGTGTGCGTGTAGCTTCATTACGAATACAACTTAACCTTCAACAACAACTAGGAGACTCTATTCAGAATAATTATAAGAGTGTCCAAAAACTTTTGACACAGGGTTATATCAGTAAAGAGGAGTCAAAACGACGTCAACAAGACTGGTTGAAACAGAAAACTCAAGTAAAGCTGAGGGAGCAAGAACTTAACGAAGCCGAAGCAAAACAGAAACAGTTAGCAATTCGTCTGTCGCAATTAGCCAACGAAAGCAAGCAACGTATCGCGAGGTTAGTAGTACAAGAAGCTGAACTTGAGGGGAGAAAAAACGAATTATCAGGTCAAAGTGCTTATGCCATAACATCTTCAGTTGATGGCAAAATACTATCGATAAGTATAGATAGTGTAGGCCGTTCAGTTCAGGCTGGACAACCGCTGTTAACAATTATGCCTGCCAATAGTGTTTTGGAAGCTGAGTTATTTATTCCCAGTAAGGCAATTGGATTTATAGAGAAAGGACAGGAAGTGAGGCTTTTATATGATGCTTTTCCATATCAGTATTTTGGTTCGTATCGAGCCATTATCACAGATGTCACTGAAACCATACTGGCGCCGGATGAAATATTTGCAGCTTTTAAATTGACAGAGCCGGCATATAGAGTAAGGGCTGATATCGATAAGAGATCAATTAAAGCGAGAGGCAGAGTGCTACCCCTACAATCTGGTATGACACTCAGTGCGAATATTATTTTGGAACGCAGAAGCTTTCTAAACTGGCTGTTAGAGCCACTGCGAGCTGTAAGAGAACGAGCATGAACGCGACTACATTAAACTTATCTGGTTCATCTCAGTTACCTGTGATAAGGCAAAGTGAAGCAAGCGATTGTGGCTTCGCTTGTCTAGCAATGATCGCCCATTATCATGGATTTAGAATTAATATTGCCTCTCTTCGAAGAAAGTACACGACAAGTCTGCAGGGTATGAGTTTGAGATCGTTGATGCAGCTGGCAGAAAAACTAGATTTTGCCTCACGTCCGGTTCAGGCCCCTCTTGAGTTGATTAGGCGGGTTAGATTACCCGCTATTATTCATTGGGACATGAACCACTTTGTTGTATTAAAGGCGGCCAAAAAGAATAAGTTTGTTATTCATGATCCGGCCTATGGCGAGAGAACTTATAAGGAAGCTGAGTTTTCTAAACACTTTACCGGAATTGCCCTGGAATTAACGCCAACTAAAAATTTTAAGAGACGTAAGGAAACTGTTTTATTAAAACTGAATGAACTGTGGGGAAAGATATATGGACTAAAAAGGAATCTGCTGCAAATTCTAATGCTGTCAGTGATTTTGCAGTTGTTCACCCTGAGCAGTCCATTTTACTTGCAGATTGCGGTGGATGAAGTATTAAGGAAATATGATGCAGATCTGATGTTGATACTAGCATTAGGTTTTGCCGGTTTCACTATTATAAATTTTATTACGCATGCCTTACGTGGTTATGTGCTTCTCTATTTGAGTAGCATGTTGTCATATCAAATGGTAAGTAACTTGTTCCATCACTTAATTAACTTGCCCATAGACTATTTTGAAAAACGACACATTGGCGACCTGGTATCACGTTTTGGATCCATGGAACCTGTCAGAGTAATGATTACGGAAGGTCTGATTGCCGGTGTGATAGATGGCATTATGGCAATAACTACTCTAGTGATGATGTTTGTATATAGCCCAACATTAGCAATAATCGCTTTTACTGCATGGACAATCTATTTTCTACTTCGGCTTATATTTTATAAACCCTATCGTTTGGCCCAGGAAAATCTTATCGTCAGTCAGGCACAGGAAAATACTAATTTCATTGAAACAGTACGCGGTATAACAAGCCTGAAACTCTTCTCTTCTGAAAAAGAGCGGGAGAATATCTGGCAAAGTAAATATGCTGAAGTAATAAATAATAGCGCCAGATTAGGAAAATTAGACATCTGGTTTCAAAGCGCAAATCAGGCGATCTTCGGATTAGAGCATCTCATTATCATATACCTTGCAATCAAAAT
>Ga0055584_100005577_pt1 | contig 12340 bp, 10 predicted proteins | sample OSDHelmetaG_FD_58716 | JGI IMG/M metagenome (GOLD analysis project Ga0055584, IMG submission 58716) | Pelagic marine sediment microbial communities from the LTER site Helgoland, North Sea, for post-phytoplankton bloom and carbon turnover... | ecosystem: Environmental > Aquatic > Marine >... | reverse complement strand
CAGATCGCCTTGGCTTGATCGGCAGAGATCTCCTCTGCAGTGATCGGAACCAACTCGCCGGAATCACGCATGGCTGGCGGTCGGCCCGCGCCCAAGTGAAGGTCGGAAGCATCATTGGCTGCAACGGTGCGCAACCAGTCTTGAAGGATGGCGGGGACGAAACTCATGCGGCAGGTGAGGCGGGTGGCTCGGCGGGAGGCGCCTCGCCTTCTTCATCATCATCAGGCACGACGTCATCGGCTTTCATCGAAGTCACGCGAAGCAGCTCCTGAATCGTCGTTTGACCAGCGCGAACCTTCTCTTCAACATCGGTTCTCAGAGGTGTCCAGCTCTCGCCACGGCGCGCCTCGGCAACGAAGGCCCCCCCATCTGCGGACTGAAATAGCGATTCGCGTAGCTTTTCGCTCATACCAAGCCACTCAAAAGCACCTAAGCGGCCGCGATAGCCCGAACGGGAGCATTCGCCGCAACCGCGCGCATGGAAGAGCTTGGAGCCGGGGGGCAGCTTGAGCATCTGTCGCTCGAGCGGTGTTGCCTCTTCTTCGACCTTGCAGGCCTTGCACAGGCGGCGAACCAAGCGCTGCGCGAGCACCCCTTGCAAGGAGGTCGCAACCAGGAAGGGCGGGACACCCATGTCGAGCAAACGGGTTGCTGCGGAAGGGGCATCGTTGGTGTGTACCGTGCTGAACACCAAGTGGCCGGTAAGCGAAGCTTGAATCGCGACCTCGGCGGTTTCACGGTCACGGATTTCGCCGACCAACACAATGTTCGGCGCTTGGCGCAAGAAGGACTTGAGGACCTTCGAAAAGTCGAGTCCGATGCGCGGTGCGACTTGCACCTGGTTGATTCCCTTGATGCGGTATTCGACCGGATCTTCGACCGTCAAGATCTTGCGATCGGATCGGTTCAAAGTCTGCAAGGCGGCGTACAACGTGGTCGTCTTACCCGAACCAGTTGGGCCCGTGACCAGGAAGATGCCATTGGGTCGGTCGATGACGTCGCGGAACCAACTCAACGCCGTGGGCGTCATGCCCAGGTCCTCGAGTGAAAGCAGGTTGGCTTCACGGTCGAGCAAACGCATGACCACCGACTCGCCGTGGTTGGTTGGCACGACCGAAACACGCACGTCCAACTCGCGGCCCGCGGCACGGTGTTCGATGCGGCCGTCTTGAGGCTTGCGCTTCTCTGCGATGTCGAGGCCGGAGTTCACTTTGACGTGACTAATCAGCGGCGCATGCAAGTCAATCGGATGCTCGCCCGCAACCACGAGGTCGCCATCGATGCGGTAGCGAATCTGGACCTTGGTCGCGAAGGGCTCGATGTGAATATCAGAGGAGCGCCTCTCTACGGCCTCGTCGAACATGCGGTGCACTAAACGCACCACCGGCGATTCTTCATGATTCTCGACTTCGGTCTCGGCTTCTTTGCTGCCGGTGCCTGCGGGCGGCCCATAGGCGCGTTCGAGTGCGGCGCGCAGCGATGTCGGAGACGAGATCGCCAGAGCGACCGGAGCGTCGAGCAGGAAGCCCAGCGTGTCGGAGATGACGGCCTTTTCCGGGTCCGTCACGGCGACGATCACTCGACCGTCTTTTTCCGCAACTGGCAGCGCCTCGAGTTCCCAGGCCGAATTGCCAGCCAGTCGCTCGGTCAGCCGAGAAGGTGGTGTCTTGCCATCGAGATCGACGAAAGGCAGGCGGGCCTGTTTGGCCAAGGCTCGATGAATGGTGAGCTCATCGCATGCGCCTTGCTCGATGAGAATCGCGCCGAGCGGACGACTGCGCGTCTTCTGCCCGGCGAGTGCCGTGCGCAGGGCCTCTTCTGTGACCGCCCCCTGCGCCAGCAGGATCTCTCCGAGCTTCGATCGCACGGTTAGCGGCGCACCATCGCGCTGACTTTGATCTCGCGGGAAGCGAGGCCGTCATCGTCGGGGAAGCTAATCATCAAACGTCCACCGTGGCGGCCAATCGGAGCCTCGGCAGAGAGCTCAAAGCGAATGACCCATTCTCGGCCGGGTTCTTTTTCAACCAACTTCCAAGTGAAGTACGCGGGACCAGCAAACTCGATCTTTGGTGTAGGCAGGGTAATCGTTGGGTCACTGGCCAAGATCTTGACCTGACGCTTCGTGAGCGTGCCTTCGGTGACCGCGCCAAACTTCAGGAACTCTTCGGGGGCGTACTGAACCGGCCCGACGATGTTGGCGTACATATGAACTTCCAGATCACGCCCAAGCGTGGTCTCGGCCTGCACGCTGCGCATGAAGACACCCGATGGGATCGCGTCGGTCAACTTCAACTCGATCCAACGCGATTGACGTCCATCTTCCAAATCCTGGATCTCGTCGAGGACCTTCACTTCCACGCCCTGAGGAATCATCTTCCAAGACTTAATCTCAAAAGCAACGCGGCCCGTCACTTTGACTTTTTGCACCGCCGGCTGATCGCGCAGAGCGCGCACCATTTGTTGGCCGAAGCGCACCGTGCCCGGGCTGATTTCGAAATGACGTCGAATGAATGCCTGAAGGTTCAAGACGATCGGCAAGTTCATGGCGTTGCCGATCACTCGAATCGTCGAAGTCTTGACGTTGAGGTATTGGGCCGCATTGAAGACGCCGACGATCGCACCGCTTGAGCCAGCCTTGATCGGCGTGTTGATCGGATAGCGCTTGCCTTCGACCTCCAGCCAGACTTCGCTGCATCCGCAAGAGGCGTCCATTCCCGTGATCGTGACCGGATCCGGACCGTCGAGCACGAAGGGGAAACGAATCTCGACTTCGTTTTCTTGGTAGACGATGCCCAAGTCGAGATCCAAGAACTCAAACTTCACGCGGCTGGATGAGCCAGGTGCTTTGGGATCACGTTCGCCGACCGGAGTGGTCGACGGTTGGGCAGCCAGACTGGCAGCGCTTGGCTCGTTGCCTTGCCCCGAATCGGGCGAGGCAGCGGATTTCTCATCGGAGCCACCGCACGAGGCGAGGAGCAAAGTCGAGGCGAGGAGCAGGCGGGCGAAGGTCATCGTGATTGCGATTCCGAGTTCTCCGAGTTCGAAGCGAGCCCGAAGTACTGGATCTCCCGTTCCAGCAAGGACTCACGACCGGCGAGGCGGTGCGCGAGGCGAAGGTGGATTGTGCCGCGGAGGGGGCCAGATGCCAAGCCCGCGGGGAGTTCCAGTCTGAGTCGAAAACGCTTCCCAGCCTCGATCGTTTCATATTCCAGCTGAACGCCTTCGACTCCCTCACTTCGGACTTCTAGGACCTCCAACTCACCTTCGCGCGCGCCAAATTCCAATGGCGGCGCGCTAATCACGCCATCGACGACCTTGCCGAGCAAAAGGCGCTTGGCCGGCGCGACCCAAACTTGGCTTTGCACAAGTATATCGACTGGTATCGTTGCGGAGTACCCCTCGAAATCGCTGCGTAGCTGGAGGAAACTCGCCCGACGGCCCTCTTCCGAGGCGCCAGCCTCGCGAATCAGCTTGATCACCTGCTCGGTGCTGGAAATCGCGTTCGGTAGGCCCTCGATTCGAATTCCGGGGCTGGAAGACAGAATATCGAGCAATCGGAAGGGCTCTGGGCCGCGCACGGTGACAAACATTTCTTGTTCGACCTCGCGATCTGCGGCTGCAAACGCGGCGATTTCCGGTTCGATGATGAACCAGGGCTTGAGAAAACCCGAAAAACGCACGGTCTGAGGCAGGCCAGGCCCTTCGCCGAGCAGGCGGAGCGTCGATTCTCGATTCCCGATATAGCCGCTGGTTCGCCACACAGCGCGCAGTGCACCCTGCGTGCCGACCGGGATCCAGGCACCCAGCTCAAAGACTTCGCCCTCGTCCGAGACGAGCTCAATATCGATGCAACCACAGGAGCTATCAAAGCGATGGACCCGCACCGGTGCATCCGACACTTCAAAGGGGAACAGAACGAGGCGCTCTTCGCCTGAGACCAGTTCGCCGAGTTCCAAGCGGGGCTGCTCGAACAGCAGACCGACCGCCTCGGCCGGGTCGGACTGGCCACAGCCGCCCAGCAGGAGCCAAAGCCCTACGCCAGGAAGTGCCCATCGCCGTGCTTGTTCCCCCATCATGCTCACGCCAAGATAACGCGATGCCAGCGGCCCGTTTCCACTTCCCTGCGCGACTCCTGCAATTCTTGGTAGCGAGCGTGCTGCTTGGTCTGAGTATCACGAGCTGTGGAATCCCTCCCCATCTCCATGCCTACGCCTTTCGGCCCGACTTCTCCACGCCGGAACTGGCTGGGCGCAGCTTCCTGGTCGCGTGGTCAGACGGCGAGAATGTGCAGACTGAGTACCTCGCTTTGTCCGAAGCCTGGAAGAGCGAAGTCGGCGGCACGCTCGATGCCTACATCCTCGCGCGTCCGCAATTGCAGGCCGAAGTCGGATGGGTGAGCAGCCAAGCCTGGCAACTGGAACCCGTCGGACGGCAAGTCACGCGGGATGGTGTTGTGATCTGGTGGGGCTTGGATCCCAGCGACGACCCGGTACTTGGCTTGGAAATGGTCGCACAGAACTTCCTCGAGTTTGAAGAAGCAGGCGCGCAGCAACGCCGTCCGGGCACCTATTTCGAAGCGCCCCTCCAGGACTTCTTTGGCTTCGATGGCTCGACGCTTTGGGTCGAAATCGACGATTCATCGGTGCGCATGGCCAGCCGCCTCGAAGGCATCCGCAGCATCCAGCTCGGTACAGAATGGAAGATCCGCGGGCTGCTCGCCTGGGAGCCTCCCGCGGAATCGTGATCGAGCGAGCGCGGAAACAACCGCGCTTACACGCGCCTAGATGTGCGCCGGATCGACGATGACCCGATGCAAGAGTTCGCGCGCAGTTGCCAGCGTTGCATCAGGACTGACTGTCGTTGCAGTCAACCATTCGACCGGCTCTCCGGCGAGATCCTGCAGACGCAGTTCCTGCAGACCTTGACGCACGCGTTCCGAGAACAAATGCACACCCTGAGGACCGGTGTGTGGCAACAGGGCGAGGAAGGTGTGGTGATCGAATCGAGTCACCACGTCGACATCGCGCGTGTCGAGCAGAATGATGCTGGCGACGTCGAGTAGGCGCTCTTCAGCGATCATGCCGTCGATGCGGAAGGCCGCAAGACCGAGCGGGAAACGGAAACGATTGGAGCGCTTGAACTCCTCTTCGAGGCGATGCTCCCAGTAGTCAAAGACGTACAGACCGGTCTCTGGATCGGTGATGGACTGCACGAACTCTTCGCCGCCGCCTTCATCGCCACCGAGAATCGCGGTCAGCTTCGCACCGAGGTTGGCTTCGAGTGCATTTTGATCAATCTCCGGAAGCTCGCGCCCCTGAGTCGGCAAGCTCACGCCAAAAGGAGATGCCAGACGTTCGGCCAAGGCACCTGCGTCGACTGGAATCGAAAGCGCGCCTTGAGCGCCGACGAAGCGCGCCAGCCCTTCGCCGTCGTCGGCGTCGTCCAGCGTCAGTAGGAAGACCAGCGCTCGGTGCTGGCGGAGAAAAGCGAGCGACCATTCGTGGACTGCATGCGAAGGAACGCAGCGGGGATCGATGACCACCAAGCCGTCTGGCCCAGCCGCTTCGAGAGCCTCACAGCTTTCGAAAAAGGTCACCGAGGAAACGGCTTGCGGAACGGAGCCCACAGCTGCTTCACAAGCAGCTCGGACTTCGGCGTCGGCGGTGAGAACGGTCAGGCTGCGCTGCGGCATCGGTTAGACGAATTCGGCGTTGTGGTGCACGGCTTGGACGTCTTCGTCGTCCTCGATCGCGTCGACGATGGCTTGGATCTTGTCCGCATCGGCGCCGGCGACTTCCACTGTGTTATCAGGAATGTAACGGATGGAGGCGTCCAATACATCCCATCCTTGCTGATCCAAGGCATCTTTCAGCGCCATGAAGGCACCGGGCTGGGCTTCGACGACGAAAATCTCGGCCTCTTCGGTGCCGACATCATCGGCTCCGTGCTCGAGCGCGAGCTCCATCAGGGCCTCCTCGTCACAAACTTCGCGTGAGATGAGGAAAAGCGCCATGCGCTTGAACATGAAGGAAACGGAGCCTGAGTTGGCCATCGCTCCCCCTCGTTTCGAAAGCACGTGACGCATATTCGGCGCCGTGCGATTGCGATTGTCGGTCAAGGTCTCGATCAGAATCGCGACGCCACCCGGGGCGTAGCCCTCGTAGATGACCTCTTCCATGGCCGCGCCATCGAGCTCGCCGGCGCCTTTCTTGACCGCGCGCTCGATCGAATCCTTGGGCATATTGTCCGCTTTGGCCCGCTCGATCGCGTAGCGCAAGGCCAAATTCATGTCCGTGTCGCTACCGCCATTGCGGGCAGCGGTCATGATCAGCTTGGCCCATTTGCTGAATACTTTGCCACGCTTTGCGTCGACTTTCGACTTGCTGCGCTGAATGTTGGCCCAGTGAGAATGTCCTGCCATCTCTTTGCTCGATTGTAGCTCGTTGAGGGGTGCAATCAAAAGCTCAGACCGCCGACCTGAAGGCCGACGGTCTGAGGAGGGCGCGCAAAAGCGAACCCTGGGATCCAGCGCCGATTAGCGCTTGCCCCACTGGTGGCCACGACGAGCGCCGTGACGACCGGGCTTCTTCCGCTCGACCATGCGGGCATCACGGCTGAGGTGGCCGTCATCGCGCAAGATCTGGTGAGCATCTGGGTAGAGAGCCTCGAGTGCACGACCGAGACCCATGCGGACAGCGCCCGCTTGGCCGGTAATGCCACCACCTTCTGCATTGACGTATACGTCAACCTTCTTCAAGACCTTCAGGCTTTCCAGCGGGCCTGCGATGGCCTTTTGGTCAACTTCGCGCGGAAAGAAGTCCGCCGAGTCTTTGCCGTTGATCTGGAAGAGACCGGTGCCAGGACGAATGCGCACGCGAGCGCGAGCATCCTTGCGGCGGCCGGTGCCCCAGTGAAAGCCGTTCTTGGCCGGCTCGACCAGTCGACCCGTCGGGTCGATTTCGACAACGACTTCTTCGCCGTCAGCGTCCGTGTCAGCGACCGCGGTCGCGCCATCGACAGAGCCACCCATGGCGGCTGCAACAGCTTGCGCCATTGCGTTGTCACCCTCGGCAGGTGTCGTCGTCTCCTGTTGTTCGTCCATCTTTGTGAATCCTTATGAAACGGCGGCTAGAGCTTTGGAAGCGATTCGGGCTTCTGAGCGCCGTGCGGATGCTCTTCGCCTGCATAGACAAAGAGTTGCTTCAGCATTTGGCGACCAAGACGATTCTTGGGCAGCATGCGCTGCACAGCCTTGATCAGGATGCGCTCGGGGTGACGGTCGCGGACGACTTCGTAGTCTTCCTCGACACGGCCACCAGGGTAGCCAGTGACATGCACATACTTCTTCTGCTCGGATTTACGGCCAGTGACCGCAACCTTTTCGCAGTTGATGACGACCACAGAGTCACCGCATTGGGTGTGCTCGGAAACGGTCGGCTTGTGCTTGCCCTGCAGCACGACGGCAATATCGCGGGCCAAACGGCCCAGGACCTTGCCTTCGGCGTCGGCCACGAACCAGCCACGCTCGAGTTCAGCGGGCTTTAGGTGGGAAGTCTTCGGACGCATCGGTTCTTATGGCGGTTGGTCCGCCAAATGGGCCGAGCATCATAGACGAAGCCTTCGGGGCCGACAAGGCCCGCGAGCCTGCGATTTCTGGGCTCTTTCACCCCTCGCCGGCCACCTGGCCTAGCGAGGCCGCAAGACCACCCCGTCGAAGGGCAGTTGCTGGTAGTTGTTGTCCAAAACCAGAGTCTCGGTCTTGTGATAGAGCACCACTGCCTGGACCCCTGCCAGACGAGGATATTGTCGCATGACCGAGCCCAGACGAGCCGCTTTCTCTTCCGAGGAGGGCTCATCGGCCGAACTGGACAGGTCGCTGCGCCCCCAGTCCAGCTCGCGGCCGTCGTCGAGCACCAAGCGCAGGCCAGGCGCCGTGCTGCGAATCACACCAGGGACGGTGGCCATGGGCCGGATGCGCACCACGCGCAACTTGGCGGCCTCTTCGATCGCGACCACTTCAAAAAAGACCCGCAAGGCTTCTTGGGCGATCCGGCTCGACAGCTGACGGCCGGCGGCGGGCAAGACATCACCGGCTTCGAGCTCGACTTGGATGAGTTGGCCCTTGAGGTCTGCGGGCAGGCCATCCGGCAGGACGCATCCGTCCGCAGAAAGCACGCCTACCGGCCCCCCCGCTTGAACCAAGAGGAAACGCGCTTGACGTGGGTAGTACTCGAGCTGGATTCCGTCTGGCATGACCAATTCGGCCTTGACCGATTCCGGTTGAATCCAAGAAACGCTTCGCAGCACCTCGGCGGCGATGGATGGAGCCGCCGGATCGAGCAAAGAAACCTCGGGCGCGCGGTCGATCGCACTTTGCAGCTCGGCTTGCCAAGCATCCGGCATGGTCATCCCGAAGGGGGTCTGCTCGAAGTGTGCATCCGAAAGCCGACGCTCCACATCGGAGGCTTCCAGCGCGTCCGAACTCAATAACCAAGCCGCCAGTGCGATGAGAATCGCTCCCGCTCCTGCCCAAGTCCAGCGCGTATCCATTCCCCCGTTCTACCTTGACCGGCCCTCGGGTTCCACTCATGCTTGCCGCATGTCATCAGCGGGACCTGAGACCTTTAAAGGCTTTACGCTTGCGCCATTCCAGCGCAGGGCGGCCGCGGCGCTGGATACGGACCGCAATGTGCTCGTCGCGGCCCCCACCGGCGCTGGCAAGACTTTGATTGCCGAGTACGCAATTCATTTGGCGATGCAGCGCGGGATGCGTTCGATTTACACAGCTCCAATTAAGGCGCTGTCGAATCAGAAGTTTCGTGACTTCCGCAATGACCCGGACATTGGCGACGCTGGTTTGATGACCGGCGATATCACGCTGAACCCGGCCGGCCGAGTGATGGTGATGACCACCGAGATCTTGCGCAACACGCTGACCGAAGACCCGTTGCGCCTCGCCGATGTCAACGTGGTGGTCTTCGACGAGGTCCACTACATGGATGACCCGGATCGTGGGTCGGTCTGGGAAGAGACCCTGATGTTCCTGCCCAAGGACGTCATCATCGTTGCCCTTTCGGCAACCATCGACAACCTGGGCCAGTTTGGCGCATGGCTCGAACGGGTGCGCGATCGTCCACTTGAGTTGATTGCGGAAACAAAGCGTCCCGTCCCGCTCAAGAACTTCCTCTTCCACCCAAAAGCCGGCATCTTCCCGCCTTCGCGTTTGAAGCAGGTGCGCAAGCGCTTCGAGGAACATCGCCGCAACCGGGAATATAAGAAGCGCGATGACAGCGAGTTGGTCGCGGAGTTGTTCAACTCGAATACGCTTCCGGTGCTCTACTTCTGCTTCTCGCGGCGGCTTTGCGAAACCAAGGCACGCAAGTTTGCACGCAAACGCTGGCTCGATGCGAAAGACATCGAGCGCGTCGAAGCCGTTTGGGATGAAGCGCGAAGCGAGTTTGGCTTTGACGATCGACGCGGCCCGCTTTCCGAGTTAAAGAACCAAACCTGTCGCGGCGTTGCGTGTCACCACGCGGGCATGCTTCCGCTTCACAAGGAAATGGTCGAGCGCTTGTTTGGTGCTGGCCTGCTAAAGTTCTTGTTCACGACCGAGACTTTTGCGCTTGGAATCAATATGCCGGCACGCGCGGTGGTGTTTGATTCGTTGACCAAGTTTGACGGCGTCGACTTCGACTACATGCGCACCCGCGACTTCATGCAAATGGCTGGCCGCGCAGGCCGCCAGGGCATGGATGAGGTCGGCTTGGTTTATTCGGTGCTGGAATACGACGACGTCATCGACGCGCCGATTCACCGCATACAGGAAGGCAAGGTCGAGCCAATCATCTCGCGCTTCAACCTGGAATACGCGACTTTGGTGCACTTGCATGGCCTGGCTGGGCAAGTCGCCGCTGCCGATGCCTGGGAACGCAGCTTTGCCGCCTTCCAGGCTCGTGAGCACTCTAAGCAACGCGAAGAGGAAAACCGCCGCAAGGTGCGCGCGCTCTTGACGCAGCGCTTTTCCTTCCTCGAGCAGATGGGTTACATCCGCGGCGAACGCGAAGTGTTAGCGCGCGGCATCACTTGCCAAAAGCTACACGGCTACGAGATTGAGCTGACTGAACTGCTGTTCGAGGGCGTGCTGAGTCAGTGTGATGCGGCCGAGCTTTGCGGCCTGGTCACCTCGGTGATTTACGAGAGTCGACGCGGCGCCGAATACTGGCGCAATGCGCTGCGGCCGCTAAAAAGTGTGCTGCGGCAGTCGGCACGCGTGCTCGAACGCGCACAAGCCTGCGAGGTCGATCAAGGATTGGTCGCGACGGTCAAGTCGCTCGATGAAGCGATGACGCCGGCGATCTATCAATACGCGTCCGGTCGTCCATTCCGAGACTTGGGCGAATACACCAACGCCACTCCGGGCGACTTTGTGCGTTGCGCGCGCTTAGTAGTGCAATACCTCAGGCACCTGGCGCGCGCCTCAGAAGAAAGCGACCCGCAGTTCCACACGACTTGCTTGGACGCAGTCGAGTGCTTGTATCGCGGGCCAGTCGATGTACGCGCCGAACTCGGCCTGCGCGATGAAGATGTCGAACCCGAATGATCGCTAACCTTCTTGCCGCCTGCCTGCTGGTCGCCCAGCAAGACATCCAGGACTATGTTCCCGGCGGCCCGGATTGTGTGCAAGCGGATGCGGTGGAGTGGCTAGGTCGAGCGACCAAGCGCTTGCAGGAACACGGAGCCTTGCGACTTGAGTTCACCGAGACAGTGAATGGCAAGTCGGCTGACAAGGTTTTCCACCTTCGCCCACGCGTCGGATGGGAAGCCGATCCTCCCGAGTCGAGCTCTCTCGAACTCCCCGACCTTGAAGTTGTCACGGCGTTTGCCGGCGTTGAACACGCATGGCAGTCCGGGCCACTGAGCGGCAACCTTCCGGTCCTTGCTTGGATGGAGACGCGAGGCCCGGGCCTTGCTCGACTCCGTGCCGAGCTTGCGCCAACGAAAGATGTGGCAGTTCGTTTGCACTGGGTGGAAGACGGACTGCGCGGCTACATTGACCTCGACAAAGATGCCGCCCTGCTTTCTTGGACTTGGCAAGGTGATGACCATTGGCATCGCGTCGGACAGCGCTCTGCCCGGGTATTGAGTTTGCGCGGTGCTGCCCAGGATGAGCTTTCTGCCGAGTTTCGAGATGCTGCCCCCCTTTTCTGGGACCAGGCCGGAATCTGTACAACGGCGGATCGTCATTTTCGCTGGCCGAACGCGGAAGCCATGCTTCGCGAGGCATTGGCTCCATTCGCGGAAAGACGTGCGCTGGCCCTCAGCGCGGAGCTCACGATTCAGATCGGGGAATCAGCAGAGGAATCCGTCGTGCTGGGCAACATCAAACTCGACGGAGAGTTGTACTGGCCTGCGCGCGGGCAACTTCGCATGACCGGAGAACTCGGGCCACCTGACAAACGCAAAACGGTCGACACCGAAGTCTGCGGCAACGGTCGTCAGCTCTGGCATTGGGATCATGTTGAAGATCAGTTGCGCAAGCTGCCAGGCTTCGCCGAGCTTCTATCTGGAGTCCAGGGCATTTTGCCGGTTTACGCTTGGGCAGCGCGCGCGGTTCCCGATTCGGGCTGGACTGCAGAGTGGTTAACCGAGTCGATCGACAATCAGCGTTGGCTACGCGTTATCGACGGTCCGACCACGACCGACTTCCTGTTCTCTGGCCGTCGCATCCTCGAAGCAAAGGTTCGCACGACCTCGGCTCGCAGCGGAGCCCCGTTGATGCACTATCGCTTCTCGCGCTTGTCTTCCATTCGGCATTCAAGATACACCGATTACGAAACCGCCTCACTGCCTCTGGTACAGCGCCTTGACCTAGAGCAACATGCAAAGGACGCACTCGACCCACGCATGGGCGAGCTGCTGCCAATCGGCGAACGCGCGCCGAGTGCGGTTGAGTGGAAGACCGCGGATGGCTCGGCCGAGTCTTTGGCAGCATTGCGCGGCAAGCCTGTGGTGCTCTGCTTCTGGTATCGCGATGCCACCGCATGCGAGCCGGCCTTGCGCAAGCTTGCGCGCTTGCGCGGGCAGGTCGACCGAGCTGGCTTGGCAAGTCACTTCCGGGCCATTGCGATCGATGAACCCCTCGCCGATGCACAAAGCTGGCTGGAAGAAAAGTCGATCGCGCTCCCGCGCGTTGTCGGCGCTGCAGCGCAACTTAAGCGCGCCTTCCGCGCGCGCTGGCTGCCGACTACCTACCTGATCGGAACCGATGGCGTCGTGCTGGGACGCTGGCTAGGCGTGCCCACGAAGGAGTTGGAAGACCAACTCCGCGCGCTCATCGCAC
>Ga0055584_100005576_pt1 | contig 12341 bp, 11 predicted proteins | sample OSDHelmetaG_FD_58716 | JGI IMG/M metagenome (GOLD analysis project Ga0055584, IMG submission 58716) | Pelagic marine sediment microbial communities from the LTER site Helgoland, North Sea, for post-phytoplankton bloom and carbon turnover... | ecosystem: Environmental > Aquatic > Marine >... | reverse complement strand
GCCCATTCCCTTGCACAGGTATACTAGTTTGATGTTGTTCTGGTAATGTATTTTTAAGTTGCTTTTGAAAGTCAAATGTTTTCTTCTTATCTCCTGCTTTACCACCACTAAATTCCTGTTCTATCTGTTTTCTCTTAATATTTTCGATAGATTTACAAAATACTTTAAATGCGGCTTCATGACTTGGGCTATCTTCATATTTTCCAGATAATTGTAAATATTGCCAACCCTCTGTTTTTAATTGTTCTGTAACTATGGAATATGTAAAATAATTTTTATCTAATGAAAATAATTGTAAAAATCCATTACAAGCTGTAACAGTTAATGATATAGTCCAAGATGTCCAATAACTTATCGTATCAAAGTTTCTTGGTAATTTAGCTGGATCCATTTGTCCTATTGATAATATTGCTGGTAAAAATATAGATCCCACAGTTACAATGAATCTAAAGGCATTGTAATATTTTTTAGTATTATCCCTTTTTTGCTCATATAATAAAACTTCATATAAAAAACGATTCTTTATTATATCATTATCTGTCTTATTTTTTAATTCTAAACTATCTATAATATCATTTACTCTTTCATAATATCCTAAATCTTTAAAGTTATTCATTATTATATAATATTATATTAAATTTTAATATTATACTAAATCTAAATCACTAACATGATTGATACGATCATTTGTTAATTTTAATGGCTTCCATTTATCAAAATCCTTATTATATTCACATTCCATTATAATATCTTTATCTTCTTCACAATCAAACAAATCGTGTAGAAATTTACTACATTTAATATTCGGAATATAAGCATAATCTATTTTCACAATTGTATCTTTGCCATTTAAATATAATTCGTATACTTCTGGTTTCATTGTTTTAATTACCTTAAAATTTAATATATTCTTATTATTTTTCTTTACTTTAAAATTATATTTAAGTTCTTCATCACTAAACATATAGAGGACATTTGAATAATTAATATTCATCGGAATAAAATATAGACCTCTTGTTTTATAATTTAAACTTGGAATAAATTCTTCTATTGCTATATTTTTGTTACAAATATCAAAATATTTTTTAATTATAATTGGACAAATATTACAGTATTCATCATCATTATATTCATTTTTCATCATATCATGTAACATAGATACACGCTCCGTAATACACATGTTTTTCATTATCTTGCCCTTATAATAATACATATCTGCAATTAATAAACACCAATTATTACTATTATCTCTAACTAATTCTGTTTCAAATAAAGAACCAGTATATAAATCTTCATGAAATCTATATTGTATAATAAACATCTTCGGATAATTATGTCCTGATTTAACTTTTTTATCAATTAGAAGTGTGTAATTTACATTATTAATTTTTGTAAAATATAATAGATATGGTGCTCCATAACTCTTAAGACAAAATATATGTGGATTTTTAAAATTTTTCATGTAATCAACATTAAAAATCTTTGCATAACGGGAAGATGGGGTTAAAGAAGTTCTTAATTTCATATCATCAATAATATATTTCTTCAAATCATTGGAAATTATATTATCAACTGATTTATTGCAAAAACTAGTCTTATTAATTTCTTTAGGATCCATTTTATATATATATTTATAATATAATATTTAAATATTATTCAAATTAATTATATATATATATTATAATGTCTAAAAATAATGATGATGAAGCAATTCTTGACCATCAAGATTGGAAACCTATTATAATGAACGCCGGTAAAAGGGAAAATAAAAATGTATCAAAAGTAACTGTTAATAAAATAGACCCTAATTCTGCAAAACTAAAAAGTATTGAAAAAAAAGCTGATAATGATGAATTAAAACATAAAAAAATTGATAATGAATTAAGAATGAAGATAATTCAGGGTAGAAATGCTAAAAATTTTACACAAAAACAACTAGCAAACAGTATTAATTTACCTTTACAAGTTGTATCAGATATAGAATCTGGAAAAGCGATATACAACCATCAACACATTAATAAAATTAAAAGATATCTTAAAATTTGATAATATTAAAATACTTATTTAACATACATTTTATAAATGGATATTTATAAAAAACAATTATCTTCCAATGAACTCATATTATTATATTTAAAAGAAATGACAAATCATAATGTTGATATATGTAAACATATCTTAAAAATAAAAAAAGAAATTGAAAATAAAGAAATGATAGAATTTTATATTGAAAAAAGTAAACCAAGCAGACCATTTAGGTTTGTTAAATTAAAGATGTGGCCAATCAAGCACGATATAAAACATATAGGTTCTAAAAACTTTATACAAGATACTAGGAATAATAATATTAATAAGAATCCAAAATTAAAAGATAAAACAAAATTTATAAATAATTGTATTATTGAAAAATATCAAAGAACCAGACTTTTTGATATGTATTTAAAAGGTTATGAAACTCATCTAAATATAATATAATAATATGTGTGTAATAATTTATAATTTTTTTTTATTTATTAGTTTATAATGGAAAAGAAGAAAGAAGAAAAAAAAAACTCTGTTAGTCAAGTTTGGACTAAAGAGCAAGAACAACTTTTAGCAGAGTGGTCTGAAAAAGCATCTGGTTATAGATGGCTTCACAGTTGTTGTGAAAAAAACTATAGATGCAGAAATTATACATTCACTATTCCAGTTATTATATTATCTACATTGACAGGGACTGCTAATTTTGCTATGGATTCGTTTGTACCCGAAGAACAAAAACAAATAGCAATGGCATGTGTTGGAGGTGTAAATATTTTTGCTGGTATATTATCTACATTACAAAATTTTCTAAGGTATGCCGAATTAATGGAAGGTCATAGATTAGCGTTAGTTTCTTGGTCTAAATTTGGGAGAGATATTGCTGTTGAACTGGCTTTAGAACCTAAAATGAGAAAACCAGCCTTTGACTTTTTAACAGTTTGTAGGGCAGAATTTGATAGATTAATTGAACAATCGCCGTCGATTGATGAAGAAGTAACTAAAAAATTTAAAAAAGTATTTAAAACTAATATTAAAGAAGGTCTCCGGGTCCCAGAAATATGTAACGGTCTTCACAGAGTTTCTGTCTATGAACCTAGTCAGGAAGAAAGGGTAGCTTCTATTATGGCAAATGTTGCTGAAAAAGTTAAACCTAAACCAAGGTTGTGGGGTGCTGTAAATGTAGAAAAGGTAAATAAAAGCGAAAATAAACATACTAAGTGGACACCCGATCCTGAAAATAAAAAAGATATTCACGAATTAAAAAATTTAGGCAAAGTATCTATGTTTAAGAATAAAATAAATATCAATTCAAGTAAAACGGAAGCTGGAAATCCAAATATAGAGTTAAAAGAAATTATTTGTAAAAATGATGAATTACTTAATCCAAATATAGATCAGGAAAAAGAATCTTTGGTAAATAATACTCTAAAACATGATATAGAACAACCTGAAATATTAGAACCTGTAACAGTAGAACTTGACCTAGTATCAGAGCCAGTATCCGCGCCAGTATCAGACATAGTATCCGACATAGTAGAACAAGAAATAGTTGACCTTGAACCTGATCAAGAAGATTCTAAGCTAGAGCCAGGGCCAGCGCCAGCGCCAGCGCCTGAACCAGAACCAGAGCCAGAGCCAGAAAATCAAGAGTTAGAAGATAATAATAGTAATGACAAATCAACACAGAATGATGAAGAAAGTTTTTTAAATGGTATTAATTAATGCAATTTAAAGGATATTATATAAATAAGTTTCATCTCATATACCAATGGTAAGATATATAGAATGGAAAGACTTAGTATTGATAAAGAAATGTATTTGTCCATATGGTTCTGATAGAAATAACCATTGGCAAGATATGTCTCCTCATAATAACTTAATTAATAATTAATAAAAAAAATAGTTATAATATTATATATGCCTTATAAAAAAAATGATAGAAATAAAAATGATGCAATACATCCTAATAATGTAACAGGTTATTATTTTGCTGGCACAAGAGATAAAAGATATCCTATTCCAGGAGAAGGTGAAAATAAAATGTATGGTGTTACAGGTTATATAACAAATTGTGGTAGAACAATTGGAAGTGGGAGAGGTGAATGGAATAAATGTATAGATGGATATGATGAGATTACATATATTTATAATAAAGAAGGTGTAATAGATGATACATCACAAGCTTTTGGTGATGAAACATATAATACCGAATTATTAGCAAATAGAGGTGAATCTAATTTCATAAGTTATACTGCTCCAGGTGCTACGCAAAATCAAGCTGGTAATATATGTCAACAAGGGACTGTAGACGGATGTAAATGTATAAGTAGACATGATAGAAGAGTATGTAAAAGAAATTTAGAAAAAAAACCATATACAGGAGATCCTAAAAAATGTTGTTTAGAAAGTGATACGGACAAACTAATGGAAATGGATTGTGATCCCAAATATTTTAAAACTAGCGATGGATTAGATGTATCAGTAGCTTGTGATGAATTTATTAATACTATATGCCAAGAACCTCCTGCTTATAGTTCAGATAATTCTGAAGTAGAATTAGATGCAGAGTATCTTAAAATATGTGGATGTAATTATCCAGAAGAATATTATGATTTAATGTCTAAAAGTATAATAGACGATTTTCCAGGTATAACCGAAGGTATGTTAGGAGATAAAGTGTGCTGGGCACCAACATGTACTAAAGCAGATATGTCTGTTCAACCAACATTAAAAAATAAATGCCCCGATAATAATTTTATGAGTTGTATAAATAGTATAACAATTAATAATAGTGGAGTATTTAATGGTATTATTGATGCAACCCAGACAAATGAATGTCAACAAGTTATTGAAGATAGTCGAAGGGATATAGAACAAGGTGGAAGTGGTGGAGTAATAAACCATAAATATAAATGTGTAAATGATAAATGTGTAAAAGATGAAAATGGAGAATATAGTAATAAATTATGTGATGAAGATTGTGAACCTGCTGATCCAGATGATCCAGGTGATCCAGATGATCCAAAAGATCCAAATGACCCAGATGATCCAGAAGATCCAGATTATACTTGGTTATGGATTGTAATAGCATTAATTTCTGTATTACTACTTGGTGGAGGAGCCATATTATTTTTTAGTTCAAATGAACCTCCTGTAGAAGTAAATTATATTCAGGAATAATTAAATTTATAATTTGAAAAATATATAAAGTTAAAAACAATAATATAATTTAATCTTATCAATGAATGAATTAGATGTAAATGCTATAATTCATTCATATTTCCAACAAAAGGATATCCTTATAAGACACCAAATTGAATCTTATAATGATTATATAGATAATATCATTCCAAATATATTAGAACAATTCTTCCCTAAAGAAGGTTTAAATATAGAATGCGATGATCCAAATTGTAAAATAAAGAATATAAAACTATTGGTAAACTTGCCAGATGGTAATATATTAAAAGAAGCATATTGTATTGAAAATAATGGTGTTCAAAATATTTTAACACCAAAACTAGCAAGGTTAAGAAATTATACTTATTCTGCACCATTATATATTGATATGACAGTTAGTGTTACAATTAACGAAGATGGTAATAATATTATTCTACCCGATAATAAGATTAAAAATGTTCTACTTGGTAAAATACCAATTATGGTGAATTCTAAATACTGTATGAATAAGAAAAAATTTAGCGATGATTGTAAATATGACCTTGGTGGATATATGATTATTAATGGAAATGAAAAAGTAATTATATCTCAGGAAAGAATCGCAAATAATATTATACAGGTTTTTAAAAACAATAAGAGTAATTCTAAATATATATACTTATCAGAATGTCGTTCATGTTCTGAGAAAATATTTAATATACCAAAATTAACAAGTATTAAGATTACAAATAAACCAGATAAGTTTAATAATGAAATTCTAGTTAACATTCCAAATATTAAACCAGAAATCCCAATCATTATCTTATTCAGATTGTTTGGATGTTTAAATGATAAAGAAATCATTTATAATATTATTGATAATTCAGATAAAGATATTGATGGCACAATTGTAAAGGTATTATTACCATCATTTAAAGCAACTGAAAATGAAAGAACACAAAATGATGCTTTTAAATATCTATTTAATTACTTGAATAAGAATTATGCAAATATATCAATTGAGAGAAAGATGTTATTTATTAAAAATAATATAATGAAAAATATTATCCCACATATTACTTCGCGAAAAAAGAAATTATTATTCCTTGGACAAATGGTTAACAAATTAATTAAATCTTATCTGGGTATTACTAAAACAGATGATAGGGATAGTTATTACCATAAAAGAGTAGATACGCCAGGTGTTCTATTGGGTTCATTAACATACTTATGTCTAAATAAAATCGTAAAAGATATTAAATTATATATAAATAAAGAGATAACATCTGGAATATGTTTAATTAATAAGGATCTAAGTAAAATTATAAATGAAACTAATATTAGTAAAATCATTAAATCTTCTTATATTGAAACAACATTAAAAAGTTCTCTTGCTACAGGAAGTTGGGGGATTAAAACAGGTTCATCTGATAAGGCAGGTGTTTCTCAAGTATTAAATCGATTAACATATTCTTCATGTATTTCCCATCTAAGAAGGGTATCTACAACTGCAGATATTACAGGGAAATTAATTCCTCCTAGAAAATTACATGCTACATCTTGGGGAATAATCTGCCCAACAGAAACACCAGAAGGTCAATCTGTGGGATTAGTTAAAAATATGGCAATATCATGTCATATTACAAATCAAAGTTCTTCTGAACCTGTAAGATATATATTAAAAGAAAAAGTAGAAGATATTGAAGAAATAGATATATATAATTTTAATAAATATAAAGCAGTTTTCATATATATCAATGGAGATATATTTGGTTATACATATAATATTAATGATATTATACAATTTCTAAAAAAATCAAGAGTAGATGGTATTATTAGCACTTATGTATCATTTTATATGGATTATACCAATAATAATTTATACATTTTAAGTGATAGAGGAAGGTGTAGTCGTCCATTATTAAAAGTAGAAAATAATAAATTGTTATATACAAAGAAATTATTTAATAAAATTAAAGAAGGAAAAACTTCATGGAATGATTTAATTATTATACATAAGGTTATAGAATATATTGATATTTCAGAAGTAAATAATACACTAATATGTACATATTCAAAAAATCTAAAAGACAAAAATTATACACACTGTGAAATATGTCCATCTCTAATCCTGGGGGTAGTAGCAGCAGGCATTCCATTTGCCCACCATAATCAATCCCCTAGAAATACATATCAATCAGCAATGGGTAAACAAGCAATAGGAATTCACTCTACTAAATATAATCAAAGATATGATACATTTTCACATATCCTATTTTATCCACAGAAACCATTAATTACAACTAAATATATGAAGTATTTTAATGCCGATGACCTTCCAAGTGGTATTAATTGTATTGTGGCAATTGCATCATACTCGGGATATAATCAAGAAGATTCTGTTATTTTAAATAAAGGTGCCATTGACAGAGGATTATTCTCCTCAACATTCTATCGATGTTATAGGGAAGAAGAAAAGAAAAATCAATTAACTGGTGATGAAGACATATTTTGTAAACCAGATACAAATAATATATTATTTCCCAAACAAAAGAATTATAATAAATTAGAAAAAGATGGATTTATAAAAAAAGATACTTATGTTAATGATAAAGACATCATTATTGGTAAGATTATGCCAATTAAAAATAATCAATATAGGCATAGAGATACAAGCATTAGTGTTAAGAATAATGAAAAGGGTTATATTGATAGTATTTATATAAATACAAATGGTGATGGTTTTAAATTTTGTAAAGTAAAAATTAGAGCTACTAAATATCCAGAAGTAGGTGATAAATTCTCTAGCCGCCATGGACAAAAAGGAACTTGTGGAATTATATATGATGAATGTGATATGCCATTTACAAAAGATGGAATAGTTCCAGATATCATTGTTAACCCACATGCTATTCCAAGTCGAATGACGATAGCACAATTACTCGAATGTATTTTAGGTAAATCTTGTGTTATGGGTGGTTATAATGGTGATGCCACTGTATTTGGAAATACAAATGCCCATGATATATCCGATGCATTAAGTTCATTTGGTTATGAAAGAAATGGTAATGAAGTATTATATAGTGGTTTTAATGGAGAACAACTTAAAACTTCTATATTTATTGGACCAACATTTTATCAAAGATTAAAACATATGTCTGGAGATAAAGTCCATTCGAGAGCTTCTGGACCAGTTGTATCTATGACAAGGCAACCAGCAGAAGGGAGGTCTTCGCATGGTGGTCTAAGGTTTGGAGAAATGGAGAGAGATTGTATTATTGCTCATGGTGGAACTAATTTCTTGAAAGAAAGGTTAATGGATGTATCTGATAAATTTACTTGCTATATTTGTGATAAGTGTGGTTTAATTGGTATTGCATCACCACATAATAATTTATATAATTGTAAGAATTGTAATAATTTTAATAAGTTTTCTAAAATTAATATACCTTATTCTTGTAAATTACTTATTCAGGAGTTACAAAGTATGTCAGTGAATCCTCGATTTATATTAAATAAGAAATAAAAACATTTCACATACATTTATACATATTTTTTGTATGTTTATATTTAAAGTTTATTATATAAATAATAAAATAATGAAGAATGAAGAAGAAATAGACCCAAATAATATTATAGAAATTAAGACTGTTCAATCATCTGCTATAAAAATATTAGTTGAAGCTCTAAAAGAAATATTAACTGATGCGAACCTTATATTCGATAAAAATGGTATAAAACTAATTGCTATGGATTCAACACATACTGTATTAATCCATATGAAATTAGAATCTGATAAATTCGAATCATATCATTGTGAAAAAAAAATTACAGCCGGGATCAATATGTTAAATTTATTTAAGTTAATTAAAACAATGAATAATACTGATACTTTATCTATATATATTAATAAAGATGATACTAATAAATTAGGATTGAGAATAAATAATCAAGAGAAGAATACACATACTATATATAAATTAAATTTATTAGATATAGCAGATGAAGAAATCCAAATTCCACCAGCCGAATTTGAAACAGAATTAACTCTACCTTCTTCAGATTTCCAAAAATTAATTAGAGATATGGTTAATATTGGAGAAACAGTAGAAATACAAAGTATTGGGAATTCATTAAAATTAGAATGTAATGGTGATTTTGCAAATCAAATAACAATATTAGGTGAAACACAAAATGGACTTCAATATAAGAGTAATTTAAGTCCAGAATTAACTGTTCAAGGGGTATTCTCTCTTAAATATTTAACACTTTTTACTAAATGCACAAATTTATGTAACAATATACAGTTATATATTAAGAATGATTATCCATTAATCATACAATATACAATAGCTTCACTTGGTATTATTAAATTATGTTTAGCCCCTAATACTAACTAATCAGTAATATGTTTTTTCAATCTACAATTCCCTTCACATATATATGGTTCAAATGTATTGATATTTTTAAGTGTTTCTATATTATCCCTGAACCATATCTTGATAATGTTAAATTCTTTTTTAGGGGAAATTGATATCCCATTAATATTATTGTAATTTTTTATATCATTTTCTAAATTTTCTATAATACAATTCTTAATTAAATTATTCCATGTTGTTAATATATCTTTGCTAGTAACTTTAAATGAAGCACAACTCCCCATTCTATTATCAGGGTGTTCCCATATAGGAAATATCTCACATCTCATTAAGAATAACATAGTATTCTGTAAATTATTATTAGTAACAACTTCTTCTAATAATTTATAATCATATAAATTATTAATTGTATATAATTTTTTATAGCTATTCATGGACCAATTATTATCATTTATTGAATGATTCCATAAAACCCATGTATTTTGTAAGTTAACCATTATATTATTATATTATTTAAATATTTTTTAAATACTATTAATGAAAAAATAATATATTATATAATAATATAATGTATTTAGATTTATTTACTGTAGTCATATTTGTTGCTTATGTATACATTTTATTTTGTATGTTACAAAAGGATGACTATACTAATATGGTTATTTTAACCCTAATTGCTCTAATATTATTGTGCTATAGAAGAAAATCTAGAATGGAAGGATTTTCTCCTGAAAATATGGCCTATGTAAATGGTGGTGTCCAAAGCGAAGACAATATGGAAAGAAATTTTGTAAATGTTGTTAATGAAGTAGTTGAAAGGAATCCTGCTGAAATTGTATCAACAATTAATGTCCCCAATAATGATCCAGGTCTTTTATATAATAATGTAAGTGCTTGGGATGGATTATGTTTACAAACCGGAAATAAAGAATTCTGGAGTCATTCTCCCAATAATGTTCCATTGGTAAATGATGATACTTTATTTACTGTCCAGGGTCACAGTACCCCATTAAAACCAGTTATTTCAGACCCAACTTCATTAACTGGACCACCTGTTGATGGAATAGATGGTTCTCCAACTAAACTATTTATGCTTTCAAACAATGTATCTTCACCTGACTGCTGTCCATCAACATTCTCTACATCAACTGGATGTGTATGCACTACAGATAATCAAAGAGATTTTGTTGCTGCTAGAGGTGTCCTATAAATTTATCCCAATAATCTTTTATGTATTCTTTCATATTGATCAAAACCCCTTTGATCCCTTTCTTGTAATCTTTTAATTCTGTTTACTTCTTCTTTCTTTTCATTTTCTTGTCTAATTGCTTGATTACGCAAATCCATATCACTTAGTTTAAAACTTACATTACTTCTTTCTCTATTATAATCTTTCATATTTGTATTTCTATTACTAATATCTACATTATTTATATCTATTAAAGTTGGTTCTTCAAAGGCTTCCCTTAAATCTCTAAATTGAAGGCCATTTGTTTCCCCAGTATAACTTTTAACTTTACCAGAACCTAAGTTAACTAATGAATCTATATTACTAGAACATACTAACTCTTGTGGTTCAGAATATTTTTGTATTTGACTCCCTTTTTGTTTTTGTTTAAGTTTTTGAAATTCAGAATTAAATTTATCTTTATTATAACCATCCATTTTCACTTGTTCTATATTTTCGTCTTTTTTCATCCAATCACCATATCCTATATCATTAAAGTTATCTTCTAATTTATTTTCTTCATATATTTGATTAAATAATTTTACATTAAAATCTTTCATATTAATATTTTTTTTTTCACTAGTTGATTGTTCTTTTATAAATTCTATTGATCCATCTTTAAGATCATTATGTATTTTATCTGTATCTTTTGAATCTATACGTTTTTGTAAGACTTTATATGCTAAAGTAACCATTTTAAATTGTTTATCCATACCATTATTTTTATCAGGATGTGTTTTTTGAGCTAGTTTTAAGTATGCTTTTTTTAGTTTTTTTGTATCCATAGAATCTTCTTTAGATATACTTAGTATTTTATATGGATCTATCTTGAGTTTATGTTCTTTCTTCTTCCTGTAAGGTTCTTGTGATGCTTTGTTTAAATCTTCTTTTTGTTGAGCTTGTAATAAAGCTTGTATTTGGCTTTGTTGTTTTTGAATTATTCTTTGTTGTTGAATCATATATTGCTTAAAATCTTTATTACCTTCCATATTATTATTTATTATTTAAATTTCCTTTAATAACCTCATAAAATTGAACGACCTTTTTCATAATCAATTACTTCTCTATCTTTTTCTACATTTCTTTTAATTGAACTCTCTAATATATATGATTTCATTCCTATACTATTCATATCGCATAAAGTATTTGATATATCTTTTGGAAAACATGTTCCCCCATAACCTTTCATACCATCTGGACCCGGAACACTCGTATGACTCATCCCTATTCTTTCATCAATAGCTGCATTATTAATAACTTGTCCATAATCTATATTTTTATGTTGACAATATTCGTATATTTCATTACAAAAGGATACTTTAACTGATAAAAAATTATTTCTAAATAATTTAACCATTTCTGCTTCCTTATTTTTTATAAAACTATATTTTTTATATTTAATATTACCTGAAGCATGAGATAATTCTAACATTTTTTCTATTTTAACTTTAAAGTTATCATCCTGATTAGTTCCTTTTAAACCAAAGATCCAATTTTTATTATTTTTAAAATCTTCCATAAAATTTTTTTCTGTCAAAAATTCTGGCATAAAA
>Ga0055584_100005574_pt1 | contig 12344 bp, 10 predicted proteins | sample OSDHelmetaG_FD_58716 | JGI IMG/M metagenome (GOLD analysis project Ga0055584, IMG submission 58716) | Pelagic marine sediment microbial communities from the LTER site Helgoland, North Sea, for post-phytoplankton bloom and carbon turnover... | ecosystem: Environmental > Aquatic > Marine >... | reverse complement strand
CAGGGGACGATCTGGAACATCAACTCGTTTGATCAATGGGGTGTCGAATTGGGCAAGGTTCTCGCCAACAAGATCGTCCCCGAGTTGAAGTCGGACGAAGAGACGACCCTCTCGCACGATACTTCGACCAACAACCTGATTCGCCGATTCCGGCAATGGCGACGTGCCTGATGGAAATGTCCACAAAATCCCGGTGGCAGGAAAGCCTGTTCTCGCTGCATGCACTGCGGCGACATTCCGTGTGGATTCTGGCCGCATCAGCAACCGGTGCCGTCGCGGCCTTGTTTCGATACCTCGACGACTGGAGCGTTCTATTTTCGCAATGGTTGCAGACGGTCTCGCCCTGGATTCAGCCGGCGATGCTCTTCTTCGGCATGATTCTCATTTGCCAACTGCGCGACCGTTTCTTTCAGGGCACCGATGGAACGGGCATTCCGCAGGCTATCGCCGCCTTGAAGATCGAGGACGGGCCGGCCCGCAGCCATGTTCTTTCCTGGCGCATTCTTGTCGGTAAAGGTCTGCTTCTCGCGATCGGCCTCTTCGCCGGCATGACCATCGGCCGGGAAGGCCCCTCGGTCCACGCGGGCGCCTGCTTTATGTACCTCTCCAACCGCTGGGGGAAATTCCAGACATGGTTGGTGCAACGAGGCCTGATTCTCGCAGGGGGCGCTGCCGGGATCGCGGCTGCTTTCAACACACCCATCGCGGGTGCTGTTTTCGCATTGGAAGAAATTGGCCGTTCGTTCGAAAAGGAAAACGCAGGCACGATCGTGCGCACCGTATTGGTCGCATGCATCGTCTGCATGACACTCTTCGGCGACTATTTGTTCTACGGCAAAATAGAGACCCGCCTCGACCAGCCCCTCGAATGGTTGGTGGTCCCGGTCCTGGGCGTGGTCTTCGGTTTGCTCGGAGGGCTTTTTGCCCAGAGCCTGCTGCTGACCACGCGTCCCTACGGTCGCTTCTATCGCCGACAACCTCTCATGGCGGCCGCTTCCCTCGGCGCGGCCATGGCTCTCCTGGCGATCCTCTCGGAAGGGTTCAGCTACGGCAGCGGATACCCTCATGCGGAAGCCATCCTGATGGAAGGGACCGAAGTACCGACTTGGGGATTCGGGGCGATTGCTCTGGGGAACTGGATTGCGCTGCTTAGCGGAATCCCCGGAGGACTCTTTGATCCCAGTCTTGCGACCGGCGCCGCGCTCGGCCAACTCGTGGCACCCTTTCTGGAGTTCATGGACCCCAAAGCGGTGATTCTCCTTTGCATGGTGAGCTATTTCTCCGGAGTCGTCCAAAGCCCGATCACTGCTTTTGTGATTCTCGTCGAAATGACCGATGCCCGCTTCATGACCCTGCCTCTGGCGCTTGCCGCCATGATGGCGTTCGAGGCATCGCGCCTTGTCTGTCCGACGGCTCTCTACGAAGGTCTGGCCGAAAACTTCATGACTCGACTACGCCCACCCGAAAGCAAGGACGCCCCTCCTGCCTGACGGTCCAACCCACACGGCGCGGCGACCAACCCACACGGCGCGGCGACCAACTAATTTCAGGAGGAGTTCCTCGTGCAAAGAAAAACCATACTCACACTTGCCTGCTTGCTCTTTTTCCCGATCTCCGCTCGCGCTCTGGATACGATCGAAGCCTTTATTCGCGCGTACCCGAATCAGGAGCAGGCTCGCATGATGAACGAATGGCTGGTGGACAATCAGGCCGGGCAACTCAGCTTTACCGGATTGGTAGACCCGACCGACAAGACGGTTGTCACACCGCAAGCAACCGTCGATTACGGCTACGCCTGGTTCAGCCTCTCCAACGGCCCGGCCGTGCTGCATACACCGCAATACGACCGGTTCTTTTCCGTCTCGGTTTTCGACATGCTGCACAACGTACCCGCCGTCATCGTCAACCCGGGCAAGCCCATCGTCTTGATGCGGCCCGGACAGAAAGCCCCCGCGGGCGACTTTGATCACGTCATCCTCGAAACCGATCAGGGACTGGTTCTGACCCGGATGGTCGTGGTCAACAATTTGGACGAGGTGACAGCGCTCGGCCAGAAGATGCGTCTCGACGGTGGAGACGGCGACATGCATCGCGATGTGCAGCGATTTTCACCAGCGATTGAAAAGTCCGGGCTCGCCGTGATCGAGGCGAGCATTCCCCACCTCGATGCAGGCAGAGCTTTCGGCAAGAAGTCCGGTGACGTTGGTGAGATCACCTCAGCCAGCGCCGTGATGCTCGGCCAACTCGGAACCCCCTCCGACACCGTCCGCTACCTCCCCATCATGGTCGACGAGGGAGGGGAGCCTCTGTCCGGCACGAAAACCTACGAACTCAGGGTGCCCGCAGGCATCGTCCAGGATTCCGGATATTTCTCGGTGACAGCGTACGGAGCAGAGGATCGTTTTCTGATTCCGAACGATAAAAAAGTATACGACCAGACGACCTATTCTGCCGAGCCCAATGCGGACGGCACCTACACCGTGACACTCAGCCCCGACGGGTCCGGTAAAAACGGGATCCCGACCGGCAAACCGTTTTATGCGATCCTGCGCGCCTATGTCCCGGTTCCCGACGCAGATATGACCGTCTCGGTAACGACGCGCTAGCACCGCTTGAGCTCATTCGCGGCCCCGACCCTCAAACGGATTCTGCGACTACGACCGCCAGGGAGCGCGCGAGGTCTCCAACCAGATCGCTCATCACCCGAGCCACGGCATCGGGTCCGGTGGCGACTTCTCGTCGTTCATCAAACTCCCCTGATACCAGTCGTTTCCCGTCTTCGTCCCGCAGGATCCAACGAGCCCACAAGCGAACCTTCCCCCCGGGGTCGACCTCGAAACGCTGAATGCTGATCGAGACCCGCCGATCCGGCGCCGAGGTCCGGTACCAGGGAAACAACGAGATCCGTTCGGTGTAGAGCAGAACGGATAGATCGGCCGCGAGAACGCGCTGGACATTACCTCCGAGGCTTTCGGCCCATCGGTCATTCTCCGCGTAGGTGACCCTGTTTGCCTCGCTGCGAGTCGCAATGGAAAACCGATCGAGATAATCCGGCAGCTCGATCGGACCCACGCCGAGGCTCAATTTCGGCAGGCGCGCGATCTCACGCAATTCCGCACCCTCAGTCAGAACGTAATATCGATTCGGGCCCGCACCCGGGGCACCGGACAAAAGCGAGCAACTCGAGACGAGCAGCATGAACAACAAGCTTGTCTTGCGAAAATGTCGATTCACCATCACGGATTCTCCTCTTCCGGCTCACCGCCACGACCATAGAGCAAAGCGCTCGGATGCTCCTCGAGGAAGTTTGCCAACTCACGCACCGAGTCCGAGGCGCCCGAAACCTGGCGCAGTGTCTGGCCCACCTGAAACGCCAACGGCGACTCCGGGTCGAGCAATACGCCCACCGAAGCGATCACATCGGTCAGTTCCTGCAAGGTCGTATCGGCCTGCAGGGCTGTGCCTTCCACCGCTTCCGAGAAGGGGCCGATCTTTTCGTTCAGCGTATGCGATAATTTCCGCAGACTCTCCATGGTGTCGGCGAGGGACTCCATCGTCGACGGGATCTCGGGGGAGGTCAGCATTTCATGAATCGACTCGATCGTTTCCTCGACCGAGAGAAAGACTTCCTTGAAGTCCACCTGATCCAATTCGCGAACCACCCGACCCATCACTTCCTGCACCGCTTCGAGCGTCGAGGGAAGTGTCGGGATCACCATCATATCGCCGGCCTCCGCCAATCGAATCGGTGGTGCGTCCGGGTAGAAATCGAGGTTCACGTAGAGCAGGCCTGTCACGAGGCTTTCGGATTGAAGGCTTGCCCGGAGGCCCCGGCTGATCAGCGACTGCAGGACCTTAGGGTCGCTCAGGTCTACCGGGCGGTCGGCGCCTTTTTCGATCTTGCTCTCGTCAATGCGGATCACCACCGGAATCCGCACGCTGGCACTATCGTCGGACTCATCGAAGCGCAGAAGAATCTCGGAGACCGAGCCAATCGGCACCCCTTTGAATTTCACATTCGAGCCGACCGCCAGCCCGTTGATGGACCCATCGAAATAACAGACAAAAGGCTCGGTCCGCTCAAAGAAGCGTCCCGAGCCGAAAAGAGCCACGCCGAGAACTCCCAGCATGAGCGACGCAAGGACAAATCCTCCGATCCTCGTCGGGTTCGCCTTCTTACTCATGACGACCACCTCCGGAAATCTGACCCCGAGAAAGGAATTCGCGGACACCGGGGTCTTCTCCGTGGTCCCTCAACTGCTTGGGATTGCCTCGTGCCTTCATCGTTCGGGTCTCCGGGTCCAGGTATACGGAATCATCTCCGATAGCGAAAATACTGGCCAATTCATGCGTAACGATCACCACAGTCGAGCCAAGACTGTCGCGAATCTCCAGAATCAATTCGTCGAGACGCGCAGATGAGAGCGGGTCGAGGCCCGCCGACGGCTCGTCGAAAAATAGAATCTCGGGGTCCAGCGCCATGGCGCGCGCAAGACCGGCGCGTTTCTGCATTCCTCCTGAAATCTCGGAAGGATAGAAGTCCTCGAAACCGGACAGGCCAACCAGTGATAATTTCAGGCCCGCAACATCGCGAATCTCTCGCTCGGTCAGGTCCGTATACTCGCCCAAGGGCAGACCGATATTTTCGGCGAGCGTCATCGAACTCCATAGAGCACCGCTCTGGTAGAGAACGCCGAACCGTCGCAGGAATGCGGCTCGTCCATCGGCATCCGCTTCCGTGAAGGAGGCCCCGCTGTAGCGAATTTCGCCGCGGGCCGGCTCGACAAGTCCGACAAGGTGGCGCAGCAAGGTGCTCTTCCCGCACCCACTTCCGCCCATGATGATAAAGATATCGCCCGAGCGAATCTCGAAATTCAAATCCCGCATCACCACGAAATCGCCGTAGGCCATTGTGAGGTCGCGCACCTCGATGGCGCTCTCACGCGTATCTGTTGTTTTAGGTTCGTTCATTTAAAACCCGACAATATTGAAAAGGACGGTAAAGGTGGCATCCGCTACGATGATCAGGACGATCCCGGTGACCACCGCGGACGTTGCGGCCTCACCGACTGCCGAGGAACTATTGCCGCATTGCATCCCGCGAAGGCAACCCGCCACGGCAATCAGCACCCCGAAGACAGCTGATTTGAGAAGCCCGGAAGAGAAGTCCGAGAATGAGACCGCCTCGACCGTCTGGCGCAGGTAGAGAGAGGGTGAAAGGTCGAGCATTGTGGCGCCGACAACGGCCCCGCCCAAAACGCCCACGAGGTCCGCGAAAAGCGCCAGCAGCGGCATCATCAAACACAAGGCCACCATGCGCGGCAAAACAACGAAATCCATCGGAGAAATCCCCATCGTGGTGAGAGCATCAATCTCCTGCGTGACCCGCATGGTTCCCAACTGGGCCGCGAAGGCAGCGCCCGTGCGCCCCGCCATGATAATCGCGGCCATCATCGCGCCCATCTCGCGCAGCATCGCGATCCCGACCAGATTTGCGACGTAAATCTCGGCGCCAAACTGCTGCAACTGGATCGCGCCGACGAAGGCCAGAATCATTCCCACCAAAAACGAGATCAGCGTGACGATGGGCAAGGCCCGGACCCCGCAGTCCTCAATCAAGAGGAGTAAATCGGAGCGACGGAAACGCGCCTGACCGCGAGCCAGCCGCACCAGGCTCAATGCGGCTTCACCGACAAACTCAAGGCCGGAGCGGAACTCGGCGGCCAGGGCCAACCAGCCGTCGCCCAACTTCTCGAGGAAGGAGGGAGGCACCGGCGCTGTTCGAGCGTCTTCTTTCTCGGGAACGGCACGCGCCAAAGCGAGCAGGCGCTGCAGGCCCGAGGGCAACTGGTCGTAATCGACCGCGCATTGCCCCTGATCGGCAAGCGAGGCCGCGCCGACCAGAAAAGCTACCAGACTGGAATCCCACGCCTCGAGCTCCTCGACATGCATGCTGAGGACCGCCTGGCGGCCCCCGGCAATCCGCGTCTGCAGCTCATCCAGTTCAGGCACACCATCGGCCAGAGCCCACTGACCTCCGACCCAAAGCTGTAGTTGTCCGGAATCCGATTCCTCCAGACGGATGAGTCTCTCCCGATCCATGCTGGGCCACAGTAGCACAGATCCGGGTTTCGGCATCCTGTCGAGAGTGCTTCAACCCGCCCGAACCCGCGGTCACCAGAGCCTGGCGTTCAATCGAACTTCAGGAGCCCTTCTTTGGCAATGTCCGGGCTCTCGCGCTCCCCGACCGGCCCCATCTCGCCACACCAGCGATCATCGGGGCCCCGCACCAGCGCACCCTCCAGCGGAATACCAAAATGCTCGCGGACCTCATTGAGCGGCTTGGTCATCAAGGTATCGAGATCGATCGACTCATCCAGGTAATTGACCTTGCATGCATGTCCCCGCTCGGCCGCTCGGTACACCATGTCCGGATCGAATTGGTGACGCCAGGCTCGCACTGTCGGGTCATAGGCGTAGCCGAGTTGAAATTGCGCTACGACGCCGATCATCGCCCCGCTATAATTCGCCCTCGACAACGCACCATCGAAGGAAAATACGCAAAGCTCGCCGAGCGGAGTCGTGTCGTACCCGGCAAGGACATGATGACGATCATGCGCCGTCAGATTATTCGAAAACGGAGAACCCACGCTGCCGGGCAGCGGGAAGAGATTGTCCTCGTAATACGCGACCAAAGTGCGGCCGAAGGTATAGGCCGGTAATTCGCGAAGACTTTCGTACCGAGCCAGTTCCTTCTTGTCGCCATCGAGATGCAGGGAGCTTTTCAGAAACCCCCAGGAGAGCGCCGCCACGCCCTGTCCGAGTTCGGGTTTGTTGGTCCGGAAGCTGTCCAGATACAGAAGTGTTTTATGGCCCTTGGCAAGAGAGAGCGCTCCCTTGACCGTCAGGTCGGAGACTTTCCAGGCCTTGGCGAGTCGGCCCAGGGCCTCGCCTCGCTCCGCCAGATCGTCCGTCTCGAGGTAGGGCAGAACCGAGGCCATATGAACGACCTCGTGGCGCAGAGCTTCGTCGGCGATTGATTCCAATGGCCCGGCAAAAGATGCGGGCAAACCGCTCAAGTCCACATCGGCATGAAAGACATGCTCGGCAATCGCAGCAAGAGTCTTTTGATGAATCTCATGCAAGGGCAACCTACCCTCGTCGGTCGCAACCGCTTTGAAAATTTGCAGAACCGCGCAGGCCTCCGCTTCGTTCAGATCGAAAATTTTCGTGTTCATTGGATTCCCCCTCGGGCAAAAACAGCGAAGGCTAGAGGATTCGCTTCAGGACGGGCAAGCGGCAGAGCAAGGCCCCGGCGAAAAAGCTTGCACAAATCGCCAGCGGGAAGAGCAGCATGAAATGTATCAGTGGAATGGTCGGGAATTGCACGACCAACTCGGTCAAGGGCACCACAAAGAGCGGATGAACAATATAGGCGGCGTAGGCGCTGCGTGTCAGACCCCGAGGGAGCGGGCCTGTGCCCGCCAGATGCACCCGAAACAAATAGAGCAGCCCCAAAGACACCCCGACAAAAACGGTGGTTTGCCAGAGGCTGTAGAGGAAGGCGAGAGGGCCCCATCCACCAAAAAATTCGTCGAAATTCATCGTAGCATCGACACCCAGAACGATCATGAGCGGCATCAGCACGATCGCCAGGACCGCCACGCCCACCCAGACCCGCATCCGGCTGTAGTCAATCATCTCGATCCAGCCATACCGCCAGCTCTGGATGCCGACGATCCAACCAGCGAGATAGAGCGGGAATTCTCCGACGTTCAAATTGACATAGGGGATGACTTGTCCCGCCGGGAACCAGATCCGCAAGAAGTACGTGAAAACGCCCAGCCCGAAAATAAAACTGAAGATTGCCATATGCGAGGGGAAGGGGCGCGGTCGTTGCGGCGGAATCGGTGCCTCCCGCAAGCGCCGCAGCAGGGCGTACCCGAAAGCAAAGAGCAGCAGGGCGAACAGAAACCAGGTCACTCCCAACCCGAGGAATCGGAAGCCATAGGTACCCATAAAAAAGGCATACGAGGTGTCGGTGACGCCTTCGAAGCGCAAGGCCATCCAGTTCACCGTCGGGTTGATCAGGAAGAAATATGCGAGAAGGGGAACCCCGAGCCGTACGAGCCGACTGCGCAGAAACCGGGTCGACCCGTTGCGATCAAAAGCGGCCGGGGTGAAGTAACCCGAAATCCCGAAAAAGAGACTCATGAAAAATGCCTGATTGATCCCCGTGAAAAGAGTCATGGCCAGGACGCCCAGGCTCGCGCCGCGGGGATCGATCTTGAACACCCAATCCCCGGTCGCGCCAAAGGCAATCGCACAATGATGCGTGATGACCAGCATCGTGAGGCAGACTCGCAGGTTGTCGAGATAGTCCTGCCGACGCGGTGCGAGCGGGTCCACCGGCGCGAACCGATCGCGCAAACGCGGACCTGCCGGATTTCCTGTGGTGACCGATGCCATCTCCTCGACCTAATCAAGAGGCGCGTCATGAATCCAGCGACGCACCCGCGGAAAGAGAAGATATGCCGGAAAGGACAAGACAAAGGTCAGCACGAAGAAAGGCCCATATCCGAGAAACGCCGCCGAAAAGCCGCTGATACTTCCGGCGAGAGTCCGCGTCAGACCAAAGAGGGCACTCAGCAGCGCATACTCTGTCGCGGCCTCCTCCGGATCACAAATATGCATTAAAAAGGCGAGGAATGCCGCAGTTCCCAGCCCCCCGGTGAAACTCTCGAAGAGTGATGCGGCGTAAATACTCAGGCGGCCCCCGTCCCCGAGGGCTACCGCGGCGTATCCCAAATTGGAGAATGCCTGCAGCGCCCCGAGAAAGATCAGCCCGCGGAGGATACCGTAGCGTGAGGTCAGCCAACCACCCGCCAGAGCCCCGGCCACGCTCGCACCGACGCCAAATCCGGTCGAGACCACGCCGATCTCCTCGAGGGTCAGACCTCGATCCAGCCAGAACGGCTTGACCATCGGCCCCATCGCCGCGTCGCCCAATTTGTAGAGAAGGATAAAGGCGACCACCGCGAGCGCGCCCGGCCGGCGCACCCATGCCAGCAGCGGCGCATACCAACCTTTCTGGGTCTCTCGGGGCGCAATCTCCGGCCGCGGACTCCGCCACGCTCCCAGCGCCAGCAGAAAAAATATGGCCGATGCGAGGGGAAATACGACCTCCCATCCGAATTGCCCGGCCAGAACCACCAAGCCCCCACCGGCCAGAATCAACGCGACGCGGTATGCCGACACCCGAATCCCGTTGGCCATCCCCTCCTCGCCCGGGGAGACGATTCCGATGGTCCAGGCGTCGATCGCAACATCCTGCGTCGCCGACGCGACCGTAAAGAGCAACAGAAGCGACCATATCCAGAAACCGGGACTGCTCGGATCCAACCACGGGAGCACCAGAAGAATCGCCCCCATCGAGACCAGGGCACCGGTGATCCAATGCCGCCTCTCGCCAAAGCGATCGACCAACGGAGCCCAGAGCACTTTCAGCGTCCACGGCAATCCGAGCAGGCTGAGCAGCCCGATGGCCGCGAGCGATACCCCGTGCACGCGAAAATAGACCGGCAGATTGTCGACCACGATGCCGAAGGGCAAACCCTCGGCAAAGTAGAAGCCGGCAATCCACGCCATTTTGCGCTTGGCACTTGATGGATTTCCCGTCACCCAAAAGGTGATAGCACTGATGATATGACGTCTGAATACATCCGGCGGGAATCCCCGACCGCGGCGAAATCTTTTCGCATCCTCATCGGGCTTGTCGGGCTGATCGGCCTGACCTGCATGAGCAGTGCCTGTGCGCCCGGGGAGCCCGGGCAGCCCGAGGAGAATCCGGAGCGTCAGGTAAATCAGGCCGATCTGGCACGTCGCCTCCATTGGCGCGTCCCGCAGGCGCTTCCCGGGGCTTCCTCCTTCGCCCCCACAACACGAGCGGCTCTGACGCGCGCCCTTGCCGCACAACCAGCGGGCTATGAACCGCGCACGCATCATTTACGCAAGGACGGGGGCCCGAAATACACCAACCGTCTGATGACCGCGTCGAGTCCCTACCTGCTGCAGCACGCACATAATCCCGTGTCCTGGTATCCCTGGGGACCGGAAGCCTTCGCGGAGGCCAAGGCAAGCAATCGACCCGTATTTCTCTCGGTCGGATACTCAACCTGTCATTGGTGCCATGTCATGGAGGGCGAATCTTTCGAGGACGAGGAGATTGCCCGCATTCTCAACGAACGGTTTGTGCCCATCAAGGTCGACCGCGAAGAACGGCCTGATATCGATGCGGTGCATATGGATGCCGTCCGGATGCTCTCGGGCGGCGGGGGTTGGCCCATGACGGTGGTTTTGACGCCGGAGGGTGAACCGTTTTTTGGCGGCACCTATTTCCCGGCGCGTCGCGGCGACCGCGGAAGTCGCGCCGGTCTGCGCGAAATCCTTCTGGAGCTGGCCAACCGCCATGAATCCGATCCGGCAGGTGTCGCGCAAGAAGCCCGAAAAATCACCGCCGACCTGCAAGCCCAGTCGCGCGGTCGACCGCCCGCCGCCGTCCCTGACACCGCGGCTCTGCAACGGACAGCCAAACAACTGCAAGCGCGTCACGATGCCGACTGGGGTGGCTTCGGCAGTGCACCCAAATTCCCGAGGTCTTCGAATATCGAGTTCTTGTTGCGTCATTATCGTCGCACCGGCGATCCGGACTCGCTGGCGGCCGCCACACGCACCCTCGACAAGATGGCCGGGGGCGGGATTCGAGACCATGTCGGCGGGGGCTTTCATCGCTACTCCGTCGACAAGCGCTGGCTGGTCCCTCATTTCGAGAAGATGCTCTACGACAACGCGCTTTTGGCCCAAACCTATCTCGAAGCATTTCAAGTCACGGGCAAACCCCTTTACCGCAACGTCGCCACCGAGATCCTCGAATATATCGGTCGCGAAATGACTCATATCGATGGTGGGTTCTTCTCGGCTACCGATGCCGACAGCGAGGTGCCCGGCGGGCATCAGGAAGAGGGATATTTCTTTACCTGGACGCCTGAAGAACTCGCCGAATTACTCTCGCCCGAGGACGTGCGCCTGATCGAGCTTCACTACGGCACCACCGCGGGAGGCAACTTCGAAGGCCGCAATATTTTCCATACATCCCTGTCACTCGAGAGCGTGGCTGCGCTGACCGAGTTGACGCCCGAAGAGGCGCGCACCCGTCTGGCTCGGGCCCGCGAGGTGCTCTACGACCATCGCCGGACACGGCCGGCTCCCCTGCTCGATGACAAGATTCTGGCGGGCTGGAACGGTTTGATGATCAGTGCGCTCGCGCGCGGAGGCCGCATCCTGCAAGACCCCGAGCTTACCCAACGTGCCCGCGACGCAGCCGGCTTCATCCTCGACAACCTCGTCAACCGCGGCGCGCTGGGACGCAGCTGGCGAAACGGACAGATCGGCGGTGTCGCCGTCCTCGACGATTACGCCTATCTGATCTTCGGTCTGCTCGACCTCTTCGAAACCACCGGCGAGCCACGCTGGCTGACGGCCGCTGTCGAAATACAGGCAGTCCAGGACCAAAAGTTCCTCGACCCGGCGGGCGGCTATTATTTCACCGCCTCGGATAGTGAATCGCTCCTCACGCGCAAGAAGCCAAGCTACGATGGCGCTCGCCCCTCGGGAAATTCCGTCACGATCCAAAACCTTCTGCGGCTGGCGACGATTCTCACCGAGGATGCCTACCGCGAAGAGGCCGAACGCAGCCTGGCGGCTTTTTCGGTGACACTGAATCGAGGAGGCGCAGGCTCGCCGCGCATGCTTGCCGCTCTCGACTTCCGACTCGATACCCCACGCGAGATCCTTCTGATTGCACCGGATCGGGAAGCGTCCACGGCCGCCTTCGACGCGGTTCTGGCCGCGAGTTTCCAACCGAATGCTGTGCAGATTCGGGCCACCGAGGGGGCAAACCTCGATGAGTTGGCCGAAACCGTCCCTCTTCTGCGAGGCAAAGTCGCTCGCTCGGGGCAGGTGACCGCCTACGTCTGCGAGAACCGCGTCTGCGAGCTTCCCACGTCGTCGCCCGAGGTCTTTCGGGAACAGCTCGGCAAAGTCCAGCCCTACTCCTGAGGCATCCGGCCGCGGTCCTTCGCCCGCAGTCCCGCACCGCAGTCCCGCACCACAGTCCCTCGCCCGCACTCCCGTATCCACGGCCCCGCGCCCTTCGAGGAAAGCTGCGGTTCGTCCCGACGGGCTCAGGCCATACGCCCCGGCACGAAGGGATGCGAGCAGGACAGCCCGGCATCCGCGGCATAGGCCTGGCCATTCACGTAGCTCGCCTCGTCGCTGGCCAGGAA
>Ga0055584_100005573_pt1 | contig 12345 bp, 13 predicted proteins | sample OSDHelmetaG_FD_58716 | JGI IMG/M metagenome (GOLD analysis project Ga0055584, IMG submission 58716) | Pelagic marine sediment microbial communities from the LTER site Helgoland, North Sea, for post-phytoplankton bloom and carbon turnover... | ecosystem: Environmental > Aquatic > Marine >... | reverse complement strand
ATTGAATGTATCCCAAGTAGATGTATCGAACACTGTTTGCGCACTTTTTAAGGCAAACAGTATGTGAATATAATCACCCGAAATTGATGAGTCTTTTATATAAAGATCAAAATGCCAAGCACCATTTACATTACGGGCACCGAATGTTGCCCTATATATGCTTAGCACATCTTCGGGTCTGCTAAAATTAGGTCTACTAACCGAAGTAAAAGGGTTAGAATACACCATTCTTGGGTCGACCACATAGCCAGAAGTTGAGCCCTCCCAGTAGAATGCTTGATTATAAGCGTCTAAATAGTTACCTATTTCAGAAGGAGCCGAGTTATCTAAGACCCAAAGAGGTGAGTCTATTATCGTTTGACTGTCAACCCGCGTACTTAAGTCTGTGTAATCGGTTTGATAGATCTTCCCTTTTGGTAGTTTAGCCATGGTTAAGCTACCCTAACCTTTTTAATCTTTTTCAACCACCGCTTGTAATTCGGGAGCACGATCCGTTTTTTCAACCTTAGGTTTACTTTTCTTTTTAGAAGCTGGTTTTTCTTTTACAAAGTGATGGTCGGTTTCTGACTCTTTTTTCTCGTCCATAAGAACTGAAAAGAACATACGCTTGTACAGCCTGCCCTGCGTTCTGAATATATCGTCAGCCTCACGCTGATCTTTAGGTTCATAAGCATAGTGTCTACATTCTTTGTCCCATTCAAAGACATACTGTAAACGACTCATACCTTTTACTCTGATAACGGGGGTTGTTCCCATTTGATCTCTTTTTCCGATAATTATTATTTTCATGATTGTATGTAAAAAAACCTCTCCCCCGCTACGCAGAGGAGAGGCTGTTGTTAGGATTGGAATATGGTGGATATTCTCAAAAGATTAATACTTAAATCCTGGGATCTGACGAACTGCTTCAACAAGCTGAACACCTGGGATTCTTCCGTTAGTGTCCAAGTAAGCTGCCATTCCATAAACGGATTGAATACCAACAGAATTGAGGTGTGCCTCGTTTCCTGAATTGGAGTAATCGTCATAATGGAAAATCTGTTCGTTAAATACACTACCTTTTGCGTAGTATAGTGCACTTTTACCCATCGCTAATGCATATCCGATTGGAGTTCCAGCAGCATTACACTGATAGATCATTGAACCAGCGGCGAACGCTGTTCCGTCGGCAACCTGACTTCCGCCTTGACCAACGCTTATATCAGTATAAGCGAGAGTCTTAAGAGAAGCTCCGTCGTTAGATCCATAACCGAAGCATGAGTAAGATCCATCAGGTGCTACGATAAGGAAGTACCCAGGTGAGGATACAGTGTAATTTAATCCGCCTGCGCCAGGAATTCTAGCATCAAAACCGAGGAAGTTAGCGAATGTATCACCACCGAGAGTCAAATCTCCACCGTTAGTTGGAGAAAACTGCGAGGTTGTCAAAGCTGTTGGAAGCAAAGGAGAACCTTGGCGTCCGTCGGCTGTGTCAATCAACACATTATGGTTAGCAATTACATTGCCGTCCCACATTGCGTAATTACCACTGTACAACTTGTTAGAACTGCTACGCTCGTCAGCAGAAAGAATGGCTTCGAGGTAATCAGGATCTGAACGAAGAGGGCGTAAGCAAGCGTCAGGTGCGAAGAACAAATAACCGGGGATTTCCGTTTTGTCATCACCACCAACATTCATTGGCTCACCACCTTGGGCGATCAATGCTTGTTTAGCTTCCTGAATAATATCAGTGCTTAAACCTTCAGTGTATAGAAGATCGGCTCCTGCTCCGTAACCCGAAATAAGGTTAGAAGTGTTTGCGTTTAAGCAAGTGTCACGAAGACACATTTGGATATGATCCTGCTCAGTGCGGCCTGCCCATTCGGACATAACTTCTGCGGAAAGCTGGTCAATAGTTTTACCAGTAAAACGCATAAGTTTGATAACTTGTGTCCAAGCTACAGCGTGACGGATAAGATCGACTTCAACATTGAAAGTTCCAAATTTGAGCTTTCCGGTTGAGTTCTTAAGGATTTCTTCCCCACGAACACCTTGTCCTCTGATTGGTGCAACAGTAGTGAAAGTCACTTTGTCAGAACCACCAGCGGAAAGGTCGCGTTTTTCAACGACGGGAGATCCAGATCCTTCGGATCCGATGAATTTAGAGAATACATTTTTCTCACGAGCATCACGAGTTACGAGCTCAGACCAAAGTCTTGTACGCAAATCGGAATCAGCTGCTCCAATTGTATTAGCATGTGAAGTTAAAGTAGTAGTGAGGTCGACACCTGCGGTGCCGAATCCAGTAGTACTTGTTGGGAATGATTTAGAAGCCATTTTTAATAATTATTTAATAGGTTAACGGAGGAACTTTCTATTGTCATCGTGTCCTAGAAGCTGATAAAGCTGTTCGTTGGACATTTGACCGATGTTGTTAGAAACATACTCCGGTGTTAATTGAGTGTTTGCGGGTTGCGCAGTTTGGCCAGTCGTCAATACTTTAGCTTGATTACCCATTTGAGGGGCTACTTGCCTTGGTATTTCGGGAGCTGGATTTGTGGTATTTTGCTGCATTGGGGCTTGGTAGCCTTTTCTAGCAGCAAAGTCGTGTGCCAACATTTCCGGCCACCTTGGTGACTGAAAAACCGCTTCGTAGTCTGCATCGCTTTGAGCTTGGGCTACAAAATCATCGAACTCTTTTCTGTAGACAGTATTTTTGTCTGACAGATCGGGGTAAGATTCAAATGCACGATCCCTACTCTCTTGAGCTTTACTACGCTGATTTGAACTGTGTGCCTCCTGAGCTTTCTCCTCTTGGCGTTCTTTTCTGAAGTTTAAATCTCTAACTTCTAACTCTTTTTTCATGATCTCTCTTTGCAGTTGCAAAGCTTTGACCGTGTCTAAATCGTCAGCAGCTTGAGTAACTTCCGCCTCAAGTTCAGCTATTTCAGCATTAAGTGTCTCCGCCAACCCAGTAAACGAATTTGAAATTGGTTGCTCAGTTTGTTGAGCGGGTTGCGGGTTTGGTTGATTCGGGACAACGGTTTGGCCGTAAATAATTCTAGACGCATCTGCAAATGTACCGCTAAATCCTTCTGATCTATAAAGATCTATGACTTGTTGGTCTAATTCGCTTTTAGGTCTAATCCTTCTTTTGGCCAGCCTATCCTCTTCAGTTTCCTCGGAAACTACAGTTTCTTCGGTCGCTTCGGATTCTTCCGCTACAGGTTCTTCTTGAACGGTTGCCTCTTCTTGGGGTTGCCCCTCAGGTTCAGCTTGCTCAGTCTGTTCTGTAGCCTCATAAGGCTGCTGCGTTGATATTGCTTGTCGAAGGTCGTCAGTAGACACATCCGCAAGATTTAATTCCGTTTGTTGAGGGGAATCAACCACCTCGGTATCGTTATCCATTCCCGTACAATACTAATGTTATACGGGTCTGAAAACCGGTTGTATTAGTATCCGTACTGTCCTCGTTTACCAGGCTTACCCTCAAGTGCGCATTTCTTTTTTTCCATACACGCTTTAGGTGATTTACATTTACCCGACTGTACGCAACTGCGTACGCTGTTAGTTTTCTTTTTATTTTTCTTCATTTTTATAAAATCTATAAAGTTTCCATAACATATACCCGCATGTTAAAACGCCGGCTATTAGTCCTACTAAATCGTTCCACTGGCCGAGCGTAAAAGAAAGCCCAGTACCGATCATTCCTATTATTGGTGTGCTGTCTGTCATGATACCGTATCTAGTAATATGTAGGCTGTTGCCAACACTACTGCTGCGAAAATTAGTTTTCCTTTGCATGATAATGTTCCGTAGTATTCTTTGAGTAATTTAAAGTTTTTCATGGTCGCTGGGTCTTGGCGGCGGTCTTACCGGGAAAGGCGCTCTAGTTACACATTTCTGCACTTCTTTTTGGGCACTTCTTCTGGCAAGTAGTATTGGAATACAAAGATACGCGAGCAGAACTGACCCCGCTACCGTTAGTATATTTTTTATACTCCCCGTAAACTCTTGAAAGCCTGACGCTTGAGATTCTAAGCCCTTTTCAACAAGTTTTGAAACATCACCGTGTGTCAAGGCATCGACTGTCTCCTTAAGATCTTCATTCTCAGACATCATCTGAGCAGTCTTCCCACCCGCATAACCAATGCCGGCACCAATTCCACCTCCCGCCGGCCCTAAAATTGAGCCCGACGCCCCTCCCGCAACAGCACCCGCGGCGGGATACCATTGGGAAACTGTGCAACTCTGAGTCAGTAAAACCATAGCCACTATTAGCAGTATGTCTAAAAGTAAAGCTATGTCTCCTCTACTCATAATAGTGCGGGTATTATTTTTGTATTTTTATCTATTGAATTCACCTTGGCGTTGTTATTCAAAACGAACTCTACCATTGGCTGAACATTCGTAGTTAAAGCACCTGAATCCATAGATATTGGTTTGTCACCGTTTTCTGCATATAGAACGGACGCATAGTCGTCTCGATATAATCTGCCATCCATCACTACGACTGCGTTACTACCTATGTTCTGAATCTTTATATCGGCATTAGCTGTGACCACTTCGTAGTTTGCATTATCAATAGCTCGTATACCATTAAACCATTTATCAACACCATCCACTGTCGTTGTTGAATACACAAAGAATGCATACATTTCTTTAACGCTTGCTGTGCCATCCGCATCCGATACATCTACTCCCATTGGGTTGTTGTAGTCTGCGGTTAATGTTGATACTTGACTTCCGTCTATGGCATTAGAGTTGTATACGGTGTCCGCTTGTTGGGAATCTGCAAAAGTTATACCAATTTCGTTTATAACACCAAAACTTTCTACTGGAAGAAATGCTTCTGCTCCTGCCGTACAAGTTGCTCTTAATCTTAATGTATCTCCATCATCAACATTAACATTTGCCGAAAGGTCTAAGACCAATTTATATCCATTTGTTGTTAAAATTTGTGTATCAAGCTCTACACTTTTGCTAACATTGTAAATCTGCACCCTCGTTCCAGATAAGATATTCGGTGCTGATACGAGTGACCCGTCTACTATTAAAAACTCTGCTTCGTAATTTGCATCAGTTGTGACATCCAATCCAAAATAATTTACATAATCATCATAAGTTGTCCCTGTGTTTTTTGAGAAACTTATTTTATATTGTATCGTGTCTGCATCCCCATCAGTAAGTGCAGAATAAGCAGTTGCTAAAGCAGTATTATCTGCCGAAAGCCCAGTCCCACTCGTGTCAGTTATTTCGTAAGCACTAGAGTATGTCCCTCCAATTTTTCTCAACTGTACTGTGTAAGTAAAATCTCCAAAATCACTAAACACAAATCCATTAACTCCGGTCACTCCCTTGTATGCCCGTGACTCAAAACTTCCACCACCATTGATGTTTTTTATGTGGAGTTTGTTATTTGCAGAGTATTTATAATCTGAGTCAGCGTAAGTTCTGTCTGTTGTGTTTGCGTTGGGTCTTGAAAAGCATCCTGCAATCCTAGCCTGTGTCTTGTTTGTATTTGTGTATAACAAACCGGTTGATGCGTTAGTCATGGACTGAACGGCAAGTCCACATCTAAGGTCAAGATCATTGCTACGAATAAGCATACGCTCAACCTCTCCATCTGTTGGTAACAAAGTCCCTGCGGAAATGTTATGAGCATTTTGATTAGTAAAGTTTTTAAACTCACCATTAGATGTCTCACCATCTCCGTTTACATCAACATTAAAGTTAGTTGAGACATTCCATTTGTTAGCTCTAGTTCCAACTCCTCTGTCCCAAAGCCCATAACTTATAGCAGTGCCATCAACATTGAAGTCGTTGAATGTGTTTCCGCTAGTCCCTGTCTCACAATAAACTATAGAACTACCACCAGAACCAACTGGAATCTGATTATAATCATCAAATAGATTATCAAATCCTCTGCAATACACATGATTAATTTGTTTATGAGATTGAGTAGTGTAGAATTTAATAGAATGGTAAACCCCTCTGATAATTGCACGATTTGAGTCTATTCTGAAGCGACATGTACTTGCTATTGTAATGTCATAAACTCTAGAGGTTTGCCCTCCTAAAAGAAATGAGTTGTGATTTAGATGTCCAGCAGAAGCAGGCTCCCTGTTAATAAAGGCAACTTTTTCAGCTTCTACTTTACTTGCCCCGTTAGTATCCATAACACGATTATTCCTGCTTGAGAATACGCAATTCTTTAAAATAATGGTTTCTGCCATTCCATAAAAATCCCAATAAGACTGTGCCTTGCTACCAACATTTAAGAAATTGTAACTACCTACTTGCCTTCTATTGTTCATAAAAGTTGTACTTGTCTGAACAATTCCTACAGTATTAAAAACTTGTGTCTTTTTAGAATAGCCACCTACTTGGGTATCAAGCTCCAAGGCACAATTCGTAGCGTTTATTTGACCTACGCAAGTCAAGGTGGTGATACCGCTGATTTGCACATTGGGTATCCAAATTTTAACACCATTTGCAGGTGCTTCTAAAAACTCAATTTGATTGCTAGTTGTGTCATGCATGAAGAAATTTTTCAGACTTGCATGAGATTCAATATTAGTGAATTGGTCAATTTCTCCATAAGTGACCTTGTATTCTGTCCCGTTCCTAAATGTATCAGTACCCACCCAAACCGCACCAAGGTTGGTGTACTGATTACTTCCATCTGTAGGTAGCGTGAATGTTGTAGTTGTACCATTTCCAGTTGCTAATTCAATTAACCCACCATTTACATCCAATTCACCATTTTCAGAAATATCAAAATCTCCACCAAGTCCTACAAAGATTGGGTTAGTTGTACTTGTGTTCTCAACTAAAACTTTACCTCCTCCTCCACTAAATGTGAGACTTGAAATTGTTGCCGTTGTTGAATTTATTGTAAGAGTCGCGAAGTCGCTAACTACCAAAGTGTTGTTAGCAGTATGCCCACTAGAAGAATAAGTGGTATCGGATGTAATGTTCATGCGTAATCCTTTGTGATTGATGAGACATTACCATCTCCATCATAGGTTAAAGTCTTCGTGAGCGTAGTAACATCAGAACCGTCTTTTTCTACTACGCTAGTTAGATTACCACTTGTGTATGAAAATGTTTTGGAGGATAGTTTTGTTAATTTAGAACTATTGGACCAAAAAGTTAGTCCACTTAATAAACCATTTGTAAAAGTAGTTTCTGAATAGCTATCCGTAGGTGAGCCATTGCTTTGACCGATCTTAGCATCAAGAGCTTTTAACTCTTGACCGACCTTAGTACCAATCTGTTCAAGAATCGAAGCCACATCTTACACAGTCTTACCAAGGGAAACACCCGCTGCGAACTCAGAGAAATCACCTATATCTATTCCATTTATAGTAAGGCTTGTCCCACTTGAAACTGCAACAATTCCGCTTGCGTTGACATCCTTAACTTTAATATCAGCGTCCGACGACCCAAGACCAAATTTAAACATGGACTGACCTGTGTTGTCATCCCATATGATAGTAGCTTTATCCTCTACACCACCTACATGGTTGAAACCGATTATCCGTCTTACGCTAGAACCTGCACCTATCTGTTCAAAAGTATCAATAGAGAGGAGGTTACCTTTGGTATCAAAATCGAAAACCAAAGTTGCCCCTGATGAGTTAGTTATATAATTCTCACCCGCCTGGAGTTTACCGATATGAGAGTCTACTTCACTTCCTGTTGGTTGAGTATTAACGACATTAAATGTAACAGTATCAGTGCTCGGATCGTTCCCATCCTGTAGCCAACTTATAGTATGAAGGAAGCCACCACTAGGTGTTGCATTAAAGTTAGCAATACCATTACCCAAAGTTTCAGTAACTGACGCGGGGGATTCTCCTCGGTTAATCTGAATACCGCCTGTCTGTGCGGATTCAGACCCGTCGGATTTTAAATTAACCTCGATGATGTTATCCTCAACGACAACGGTCTGTGTATTTAAAGTTGTAGTCGTACCTGTAACTGTTAAATCACCAATCTCGGCTCTTGTTGCGGCAAGATCTGTAAATACATTAATCCCCGTTTTATAATTATTTAATGAAACTTTGGTAACATAATCCTGACCTGAGGAATTGCCCAAGCTTATAATAGCGTTACCTAAGCTTACAATAGCACTTGAGTTAATAGAGACTTGTCCGTCCGTATTACCTAAAGAAACCTGAGTAGCATATGTGCTGTCGCTTGTGGTTCTAAAGCCTTTAAGCTCTTCCCCGACTTTTTTACCGATTTTACCTAAAATATTTGTTGGGTCTGCCATAGTAGTTATTATTTAAACAGTTCGTAGTTAAGAATGAAATCGGTTTCATTTCCGTATTCTTCACGGATTGAACTGACTTCTTCTGAGTTCATATAAGAAAGTTTGCTCCACTCGTTGAAGCCGTCGCCTAATTTAATTTTATGATTCGTAATGTCCATACACAACTCACCCTGGTGTGGGACAGGGTCGTTTTCGAGCCACCGAGCCTCGGTATCGCGACGAATTCTTAAAGATACACTCATTAGTCATCGCACGGCTGGCTTCCGGAGTCACCACCGTCCAATACATAACAAGTGGTTGTAGTTGAATTTTCGGAAAACTCCGTTTTTTGCGGATAAGAGCTAAGTAACCGGTCTATATAAGATTTAACCGGTTCAGTAGCGGGTGTGTTTGGATTTATAACGGGAGCGGGTGGTCCTGTTAATACTTTAATCGGGTTAGGCATTATACTGGGTTAACTTTTGTGAAAAGGTTATTACTAGTCTTTACCGGTACTACTTTAGTAAACAAAGGGTTACTTACCTTTACGGGGTTAGGTTTATTCACAGGTTTAGTAACCGGGGTGGGACTCGTAACTTTAGCTGAAACTATAGATGTGGTTTTTTCGTTATTCACGCTTTTTTAATCTTAAACATTTCGGGGTTATGTTTTTTGAGATTCTTCGATTCTATTTTGATGACTGTTTCCGCGAGAGCCATTGGCGATAAGTTTTCCAACGCATTAACGACGGCCTTGAAAGCAATTGTTTCCTCGGGACTTGTTTCGCGGTCAAGCATCCTGGAGAGGTATCTACCTCTTTCGGTCTGAAACCGTTTTTCAAGATGCCCAAAAGCCTCATCCGTTGTAAGCCTTTTAACATCGGAAAGTTTATCAAATAGAACGATGTCGCTCATTAACCTACGGATTGTGCTCTATTGGTCTTAGAAATAACGCCTGTAAGTGTTGAGTAAGCTTTCCCGAGTGGGTGGATGTAGCTTCCAAAGTTAGCTCCGAGCTGACGCTTGACTACTTCTAGGTTAGCTCCTTTAAATCGGTTTAAACCTAACTTTTTCAAAGAAAGCCTAGCGTTTCCGTCCGGTCTTGTTTTAGCCTTTTGGCTAGTCGGTGTTTTTGAGTGTGTGTATTTGTTTGCCATGATAATTATCCTGTCTGTTGTTGATATTGGTTTTCGCCCTGGGGATTGCTGTTACCCATTCCCTGTATTTGAGCGTCGATTTGATTGTTTGCTTGAGGTACTTCGCCACCCCCACCACCTTGTGAGTCGGCCATAAGTTTCATTATCTCAGCCTCACTTTTAGGGCTTGGCGGAGCTGCTTCGGGAAGTAACTCATCGATATTTTCAAATCCAAGGGCATCTAAAATTCTTTTGAACATTGGTCGGCTGAACGGTCTAATTTCGGGAGGATGTTCTAAATACCTTTCCTGAACTTGAAGAGCTAGGTTAGCCTTCTCTATCGCCCGTTGACCTTGGTCCTGCGACATTATGACCTTACAGTTCATTTCTAAGTCCGCTATTTTTTCGGGTGTCATTTCGGCAAAAGCTGAAACTTCTCCTTCCATGTACTCATAGATCTCAGCCTCATCCATAGTAGCCATGGAGAGTTTTATGAGCTTAGTTAAATGCTCCTCAAAACCACGAACGATTCTACGCATCCAACGACGACCAATTTTAGAGGCTTCACGAAGAGTTGCTTCTACTCCTGTTGCGGTATTAGCTGGAGACAGAGCTTGGTAGTCTCCCTGAGCCATATTACTAACACCCAACCAAAGCTGAACCATTCCAAAAACAAAATCTATAAGTTCCTGTGTTTTTTGATCCATGTTTGGTAGAGCTGAGAAAGACAGAAAGTCTTCCATACCGTACTGATCTTTTAATTGAAATAGTTTACCAGCATGAAGTTCTACATCCTCGGGCTCATCTTCCACGGCCTGCGGGTTAACACCTATAATAGGATTAGCAGCAAGTTCGTTTCTGTAACTCTCTGAATTAAACTGTTTGTCGATATACTCCTGATACACCCTAATTTTCTCAGGTAAACTCGGCCCCCACCAACGGTTCTGCATTTTACCAATAGCAACCGTTACATAAGGTGGGCGGTTATCAGGTGTTAGTTTTGCGGTGTATTCGTAATAAATAGCTTTTTTAGTTTCCGTGTCTATGAATACACAGAACTCTTGAGGCTCGCCTGTTCCTAAAACATCGCGGCTAATCCAACACTCCACGATAGGAACCATTGGAACTTTCTCTTTATCGAACTTTTTAGAGTCTTTAGATTCCTCGTTCTTTTGTGATTTAGTTCTTGGGTTTGGATCTTTTTTAGCAGTCTCTGCATAATCAGCGTAAGAGAACCAGTCTCTTTCCAAGAATATATCACGACACCAATTTAAGTCTTTGTCGTAAAGTTCGGCAATAAAATCGGCATATTCTAAATGTTCTACACTACTAGGTGCTAAAAACCTGTCTGTATCTACGACCACCGACCTGGGACCTTTGTACTTTATCTGTTGAGTCGGTACACCTTCGGGAAATGATTTAAATTCATGCTTGCCGGGGATGACTGAAAAAGTTGGATCAGCAGCTAAACGGGTCTCCATTTCGCCGGTCTCTGGATTCATTTCGGGGATCATTTCGGTTTCCCCCTCAATCACAGGACCGATGTCTAGAAGTTCTACAAAGGATTGTTCTTCATTGTCATACAATGCATTACGCTCCATGTCGTACCAAGTAGACTTTCTTTCCTCGTAAACTGATTTAAATATAGCGGCTCTTTGCAAAAAGATGTGAAGAAAACTCTCTTCCAATCTTTCTCTAATCCTACCCTTGTCTTCTAATTTCCAATGAAAATACCTGTTAAACTCCTCGGCGGCTTGAGTGTCTGAAACTCCTTGAGGTTTAAACTCAAAATAAGGACTCGTACCGGTGATCTCGTCTTCTGCTCTAGCTAAGAAGTGATCTACGACTAAACTTGTAAGCGGTACGGGTGTGTTGGACTGAGAGTAAATAGAGTCCATATCCGCCCGATCACTCCTGTCATTCTGATAAGTTTTCCAAGCTAACTGGTCACTACTTATACGCTCTCTATTATCTTCGGCGAGATTTTCTACCCTGTCTAAAGCGTACTCTACAAGTTTTTCTTCTTGTTCCTGATTAAGTATTAGATTTGTACTCTTCATGTTATAAATTATTATACATCGATGCCCCGCTGTTTAGCTTTATATAAAACTTTCTTCCAAGCGTCTACCCGTTGCTTTTCGAGCTTTTCTCTTTTTATCTTCTTTTCCGCGGGTGGTATATTAGATTGTTCTAGTTTATCTAACATTCTTTGAAGATCTTTTCTTCGAGATTCAGCTCCGTCGAGTGATGCTTTTATACTAATAAGGTTTTTATTGTTCTTCATACCTTGTTTAGCCTCCTCAACTCTAACACCGTTTTTTAGGTTTCTGACATAAGTATCCGCTTTTAGTACTCTGTCTCTTAAGTTATAGAATCTTTTCGATATAGCGAAGTTGGAATAATCACCCTTAAAGAAACGGCGGGTTACGGGAACCTCATTCCAATTCATATCTATAGGCTCATCATCCATCAGAGAAGCAGTACCCGAAAGTATTCTACTTAAGAATGCTCCAGGCCCACCTGTGTAACCTTCGAATAAATGTTCCAATGCACTTCCTGACATTGCTAAATTAATATCAAAGTCACCTTCGGGTATTTCATCGGTAAACAAACCTTTTAATGTGGCCGGTTTTACCGAATCCCCACCGAAAAAGGAATTCATAGCTCGGGAGATGTCAATAAAAGCCTGCTTTGTTCCTTTTATCTCTCTAAAAGCTGGTGGCTTTTCTACATCAAAATCTCTTTTAGGTTTAGTTAATGGAGCCCCATAAAAGGTTTCGTTATCCTTTACGGCGGCTATCGGAGCAAAGACACCTGGGGTTATACCGCCAGCTAAAGGATTTAATGTGTTATGTACATCATTTACAATCCCCGCACCCTCGTCGATAATATTACCTCCCGCCATAGCGTGAGCAATTCTCTGACCGATAGACCAGAATATATTATACCCCCAAGGAAGAGGGATTGTTAT
>Ga0055584_100005571_pt1 | contig 12348 bp, 9 predicted proteins | sample OSDHelmetaG_FD_58716 | JGI IMG/M metagenome (GOLD analysis project Ga0055584, IMG submission 58716) | Pelagic marine sediment microbial communities from the LTER site Helgoland, North Sea, for post-phytoplankton bloom and carbon turnover... | ecosystem: Environmental > Aquatic > Marine >... | reverse complement strand
ATTAAAGCATTAAAGCACTAAAGTATCTATCTGTATTAGCCGCCTGTATAGGTAACTGAATTAGGGATAGAATAAAGCCCTCTTGTTTCACTATTTCTTCGCTTTATTTCTTCTAAGGCTCGTAACTCTATAGCTTCAAATAAGGCATTTATTAATCTATTAAAATGACTATGCATAGCACTTCTTGCTTGTGTTGCATCGCCTGCTTTTAATGCTTGATAAATTGCTTTGTGTTCAGCAAGGGTTTGAGAATTATTTTTACTACAAACACTGTCGTAATCTTTAATTATATTAGGCGTTGAAGAACGTAATTTCCATAAATTTTCTACCGATAATATCATGGCGCTATTTCGAGTTGCTGAAACTATTATTTCATGGAACTCTTTATCTGCCGCAGCGATGAATTCACTGTTTTCCATGTCAATTAATGTTTGCTCTAAACGTTCTAGTTCGTCTTTAGTAATTGTTGTAGCTGCAATTGCCGCAACTTCACCTTCAATTAGTGCACGGGCTTGTGTCACTTCAAAAGCATTGACTTCTTTTTGTGAACCAAGTTGATTCGCTGGTTTTAAAACATAAACACCTGAGCCTGTTTTAACTTCAATTTTTTCACGCACTTCTAGAGCAATGATAGCTTCACGAACAGTAGGCCTGCTAACTTTAAACGTTTCAGCTAATTCTCTTTCTGGCGGTAAGCGACTACCAGGTGAATACATTCCAGAGTCAATTAAAGCCTCTATTTTATCTACAATGCTCCAAAACAGCCTGCGGTTGCTGCTCATATTATTTTCCTTAGCTTAAAATTATATAAGTGTATTTATAAATTAATAACAATTACTGGCAATCATATCGCTTTCTTTTACGCATAGCAAAGTTATCAAGTTGTAAAAACGGTTGTTTTTTATGTATTGGTATAAGACTATTACGTTTTTTGGTATGTATGTAAAGAATAATATAAAAAATGTGATATTACCAATTTAATTGGTATTGGTAATATAAAGCGGTTGACAATTGGTGTGGGTATTGGTTAAATTAATTCATAGGGAATTTTATAGGCAAAATTCGAAGTAAAAAGTGGTATTGGTTGTTTTAAGTTTCTCTTCAACATGTAGTTAAGTGAAGCTTATTTTTTTTAAAATAAATTAAAGAGATATACATGTACTCAATTAAAACTCTACATTACATCAAAGTAATAACAATATCAGCATTTGCTTTGTTATTATCTAACCAAGTCACGGCAAAAGATTGGGTTGTTGATACACCTATAGCTTATGATAAAGTAATTCAAAAAGTAAAAGCAGGTGACAACATTGTTTTATCTAATGGTACATGGAATAACTTTGAAATTCTTTTTAAGGGAGAAGGGACCAAACAAAAACCCATAACTCTTAAAGCTGAAACCAAAGGTAAAGTTTTACTTACTGGACAATCTAACTTGAGATTATCAGGTAAATATTTAGTTGTTTCTGGATTGGTTTTTAAAGACGGTTATACGCCAAGCAGCGAAGTAATCTCATTTAGAGAAGATAAGAAAAAATTAGCCTTTCACTCTCGTATAACAGAAGTGGTAATTGATAATTATAGTAACCCTGACCGTTTTGAATCAGATTATTGGGTTGGTATTTATGGCCAATATAACCGTTTTGATCATAATCATCTAGTCGGTAAACGTAATAAGGGTGTTACTGTTGCGGTAAGGCTGACTTCTGAAGATAGCCAACAAAATTATCATCGAATTGACCATAACTATTTTGGACCACGACCTATATTCGGTTCAAATGGTGGTGAAACTTTACGTATAGGTACAAGTCATCATTCATTAACAAATTCTTTTACGACAGTAGAAAATAACTATTTTGACCGTTGTAATGGTGAAGTAGAGATTGTTTCTATTAAATCGGGTAAAAATACTATTGTTAATAATACATTTTTTGAATCGCGTGGCACGTTAACACTGCGTCACGGTAATGGTAACCTTATTGAAAACAACGTTTTCTTTGGTAACGGGGTTGATCATACCGGTGGTATTAGAGTAATAAACCGTGATCAAATTGTACGTAATAACTATTTAGAAGGGTTAACTGGTTACCGTTTTGGTAGTGGTTTAACTGTGATGAACGGTGTTCCAAATTCCAGCATTAATCGTTATCACCAAGTCGTTAATGCTAAAATTGAAAATAATACCCTTATTGATGTTGACCATGTACATTTAGCTGCGGGCAGTGATGCTGAACGTTCAGCGGTTCCTAAAAATAGTGCAATCAAAAACAACTTATTTTTTAATAACAATAATAAAGCGCCTTTCTCAGTGTTTGACGATATCAGTGGAATTACCTTTACAGGCAACCTTTCAAATAAACTTACCGATAATAAAATTGATTCGGGTATAAAAGAACAACATATAGTCTTAAAACGCGCAGCTAATGGTTTGTTGTATCCAGTTTCTGATATGAATGGTGTTGGTGTATCAAAACAGCTTCAGCCAACCCAAAAAAATCAAACAGGTACTACCTGGTATAGCAAAATAGAACCGGATGTTGCATTTGAATCAGGAAAAGTAATTACGGTTAACGCAGGCGGTGAATCTTTATACAAAGCAATAACGCAAGCTAATTCAGGCGACATGCTAATTTTAGATGATGGCAATTACAGCATTGATAAAATTGTTAAGCTTGATAAAACATTGTCAATTAAAGCTAAGAACAGTCATAAAGCAACTTTAGAGTTTGGTCGTTCAACATTATTTGAAATCAATAATGGTGGAAGTCTAAGCATTGATGGTGTTGTTGTTAGTGGTAAAAATAGCGCTGATTATTCAGGTAATACTTTTGTACGAACTGCTAAATGGGGTATGTTCAAAAATTACCGTTTCGCAATGAAAAATAGCATTATTAAAGATCTAAATGTTAACCACTCATTTCACTTTTTAGACTCAGGTAGCAGAGCATTTGCACAATCAATTGATATTGAAAATAATGTTTTTGAAAATATTACTGGCGATATCTTTAGATTAAATAAAGAAATTGATGATTTAGGTATTTATAACGTTGAGTATCTTAATATCATTAATAATACCTTTAGAAATGTTGAAGGTATGTTAGTTAATTTATACCGTGGTGGTTCGGACGAAAGTACATTTGGCCCGCATATATTTTTAAAAGGTAATACAGTAAACAACGTAGGTAATGGTAAACGTAATAAATCTAAGTCTGCGATTATCCTTCATGGTGTTCAAGTATCTAGTATCGAGAGCAATACATTTATTAAAAGTGGGCAAATTAATATTGAGCATACAGTTGGTGAGCCTAAAACAGTAGTACAAAACAATGTGTTTAATAAAACGACAGCGCCTAGTGTGATAGAACTTCATGCCAAAGGACCACATACAGCGGTATTATTAAATAACAAACAGTTGTAATTGATAAGCCTTTCATTGATTAACGTTAATTTAGTATCTCGATGGAAGGTTATATTTTTAGGTTGTACTACTAAAAATGAATGGTGAATAAATAAAGATTAAAAAGTAAACGTTATTTTTGTTTTTTAATTTAACTAAAAAACAATATTAATTTATATAGTATATTTTCATTTAATGGCTCTAAATATCATTTTGATGGCCATTTTAAATTTTTCGAAATTAAAGAATAGGAATCAATTATGAGTCAAAGTGATATTTTTACATCAGTAGAAACAGCTGAAATTGTAGATTTGGGCGATGGTTTAAAACGTCAAATGTTAGGTTACAATCACGAGATAATGGCCGTTAAAATTTATTTTGAAAAAGGTGCTATTGGTTACAATCACGCGCACCGTCATTCTCAAGTATGTTTTGTTGTTGAAGGTGAATTTCATTATAACATTGAGGGGGTAACAACAATAATGAAAGCAGGTGATAGTTGTGTGGTTCAACCTTGGAAAGATCATGGTGCTACAAGTCCAACTGGTGGTATTCTAATTGATATGTTTAGTCCTCCACGCGAAGATTTTTTACCGGAAGGTGCATTCGATAATATTGATCTAGAAAAACTTAATAGCAAGTCTGCGGAGATAAAATAATGCAACTAAAGGGATTGCGTTGGTGGGTTATTGCTTTAATAGCATTAGCTACCGTTATCAATTATATTGACCGCTCGGCATTAAGCGTATTGTGGCCAGATATTGTAGAGGATTTATTTCCTGATGAATCGGCTTTAGAGCGTAAACAAATCTATGCAAATATTTCTATTGTTTTCATTCTATCTTACGCTTTTGGTCAAGCTATATTTGGTAAAATATTTGATTGGGTTGGTACCCGTTTAGGTTTTGTATTGTCTATTGGTGTTTGGTCGCTTGCAACGGCTGCCCATGCATTTGCACAAGGTATGCTTAGTTTTAGCATTTTCCGTGCAATTTTAGGTGTGGCCGAGGCGGGTAACTGGCCTGGCGCAGCTAAAAGTAATGCGGATTGGTTTCCAACTAAAGAGCGTGCTTTAGCGCAAGGAATCTTTAACTCAGGTGCCGCTATAGGTGGCATTATTGCGATACCTTTAATTGCTTATATGACTGTTTATTTTAACTGGCAGATGGTGTTTGTTGTTATCGGTTTAGTGGGTTTGCTATGGCTTATTCCTTGGATAATTTTGGTGAAAGCGCCACCTAAGTCTCATCCTTGGATTACTGATGAAGAACGTGAGTATATTTTAACGGGTCAAAGAAATACGGATGTTAATGATTCAACAGAAGTTGAAGAATATAATCCTTCAACGGGTGAGTTACTTTCACGTAAAGAAAGTTGGGGCGTTATTATTGCTTCAGCGGCCATTGATCCTATTTGGTGGTTATTTGTTTTCTGGATACCTATTTATCTTAACGAAGTGTATGCAATGGATGTTAAGTCTATTGGTATCTATGGCTGGGTTCCGTATGTAGGTGCTATGTTTGGTGCTTGGTTTGGTGGTCTTCTCGCTCAAAACCGTCTAAAAGCAGGCTGGAATGTAGATAAAACGCGTAAATTAACCATTACGCTAGGTTGTTTGATTATGCTACCCGCTTTGCTTGCTATGGCAGATCCAGGCGGACCGACAACAGCTGTAATAATCATGGCCGTTATTTTATTTGGTTTCCAAACAGCTATTGGCAATGTTCAAACTCTACCTAGTGATCTTTATGGTAAAAAAGCTGTTGGAACACTTGCCGGGTTCTCGGGTATGGCAGCAAAATTTGGTGCTTTAGGTTTAACTGCGTTAGTACCTATATTAACTGCTGATGGTAACTACACGCCTGCATTTGTCATTGGCGCCTCTTTAGCTGTTATTGCAATAGCTGCTATTTGGCTTCTTATTCCAAAAATAGAACCATTAAAATCTAAAAGCTGATCATAAAATTTGAACAGTTAAGTCACTCGGTAACTTGTTACCGAGTAAATTTTAATTAAAGTTAATAAGGTTTTTTAAATGAAAAACATTTTTTTATTTGGCGAATGTATGATTGAGCTGATGGCTGCGTCAAAAGACAAGTCAGACAAGACACTTAAACAGTCGTTCGCTGGAGATGTTTTTAATACGGCTGTTTATCTAAAGCGTACCTTTGCTGATGTGAATGTTCAACTAGTAACAGCTGTAGGTAAAGACCAATTTAGTCTTGATATGATCCAGTATTTTTCAAATGAAAATATTGGTTCTGACTTTGTTTTTCAATCAGAAACAAAAATTCCAGGTTTATATTCTATTCAACTTGATGATCAAGGCGAACGTAGTTTCACTTATTGGCGCGATAATTCTGCTGCTCGTCAAGTAATGGAACACATTAATGATGAAGCGGTTAGCCAATTATCAAAAGGTGATATGTTTTTCTTCTCTGGTATTTCTTTGGCGGTTATTGTGCCTGAAGCGAGAGAAGCATTTTGGACACTAATTGATAAATTAAAAGCGGCGGGTGTACAAATAGTTTTTGACCCAAATTATCGTCCACGTATGTGGAGTGGTCCAAAAGAGGCGCAAGAACAATTTGAATTAGCTTTACATAAATCAGACTTGTCACTTCCTGGTGTTGATGATTTTGAACAATTGTTTGGTATGACTACCGTTGAAGACGTATATAACTACTGTAAACCTTTCGGCATAAGCGAATTAATTATTAAGAATGGTGAGCAAGGTATTTTAGTTGTTGTTGACGGTAATACCTCTGATTTTGCTATTACACCAGTAGAAAATGTTGTTGATACCACCTCTGCAGGTGATTCATTCAACGGTGTTTATCTTGGTGCGCGTACTGAAGGTTACTCTGTAAATGATTCAATTACATTAGCATCAAAAGCGGCAGGTTTTGTCATACAACATCGCGGTGCTATTGCACCAGCAGATGAATTTAATACATTTATAAAAGCGCAACTGGCATCAGTTTAATTATTTAATAAGGACAGTCATGACATCATTTTCAACATTGATGGGAAAGCAAAAGTTATTACCTATCATTCAAGCAGAAACAGCAGAAGAAGGGCTAAATATCGCTAAAGCAATGGCTGAAGCCGGTATCAATTTAGTTGAAGTTGTGCTTCGTACACCAGCGTCTTACGACGTAATTAGTCTAATTAAAAAAGAATTACCACAAATGGTTGTTGGTGCGGGTACTATTCTTGATGAAACGATTTTAAACAAAGCATTAGCGGTAGGCGCTGATTTTATTATTACCCCAGCAACGTCAGCTAAGTTATATGAAGTACTTGCTAAATGTCCTGTGCCTGTTGTGCCGGGCGTTTCTTCAGCAGCAGATGTATTAGTTGCCTATGAAAACGGTTATACAGAGATTAAACTTTTCCCTGCTGCATTAGCGGGTGGTGTAGCATTTTTAAATGCTATGTCTTCTGTTTTTCAAACAATGAAATTTTGTCCGACGGGTGGGGTAAATGCGTCAAATAAGTCAGAATTTTTAGCGCTTGATAATGTTATTGCTATTGGTGGTACGTGGGTAGCAGATAAAAAGTGGGTGAAAAATAAAGATTGGGCCGCTATTACGGCTGCTTGTCTTGATGCCGAAGGAAACAAATAAAAAATTATTGTTTTTTAGGTTATATTACGAGTGCTACGTATTTTATTAATGATAGCACTCAGTTTTTTTAGTTTTCAAGGTTTAGACGAGTTAACTTTACTGTACAGCCAACCAACTATATCTCGCCAAGTTAAAACCCCTATCGGTTTATTATCGTTATTTATCACAGGTAAACATGAAACCCCTGTATCATGAAAAATCCTTATTGCTTCACTAAAAGAAGAAAACTCTTTAATCGTCACTAATTTTTTAGACACTATTTGATGAACTCGTTTATTCAACATCGCTAAATCTTTTTCATTAGCGGTTGGTAATTCTAAGTTAGAGTTTGTTGCCTTTAAATAATCCCTTTCAGAAATAACAGCCATAAGCTTATTGTCATTATCTATCACCATTAAGTGGTGAAACTTATGTTTAATAAATAATTCTCTAACCATAGAGAGCCTTTCATCTAAATTGATGCAAGTGACATTATCACTCATTATTTCTTCAATTTTCATATTTTATTATCTATTGTGAGTTATGATCTAGTATTAGTTAATATTAGTAACTGCTACCTTATTGAAATTCATTTTCATTTAACTGATAAGTAATATTTCATTAAAATAGGTGTAATTAAATATGCCCTAAATATTTTAAAATTACCAAGCCTAAAGTTACAGTAATAGGACTTAATATTGTTGATAGTGTTATAACTTCTGCTGCTAGTCTACCATGATCTGTCATTTGTTGACTCATCACATAAGCGGCAGCAGCTGTAGGTGTCGACATCATCAAAAATAAAATGCCTAGCGACTCTCCTTTAATACCTATTATGACCGCACCAATACAAACTAAAAGCGGTAAAATAACCAGTTTAAAGGCACTACACCAAGTGGCTATTTTATGATTTTCTTTTAAACTAGACCACTCTAGACTTGCACCAATACAAAGTAGTGCGAGTGGTAACGTTAATTTTGCTAAATAGCTGATAGAAGTTTGTGCAATTTGTGGTAAAGGTTGATCAAAAGTAGACCAAAGATAACCTAAAGTAATCGCTATTATTAATGGATTATTTACTAAGTTAATGATTACACCACGCTTGGTACTGCTCAATAATATTACAGATAAAATATTGTATAAAATGACTAAAAAAGCTAAATAGACTGACACTTGAGCTAGTACGGTTTCACCATAGGCATTTAAACATAAAGCGATACCTATGATCCCCATGTTGCCCCGAAAAGCGCATTGCGTAAACACACCTTTTTGTGTTTTATCAACGAATAGAGGGGACAGAATCCATACTGAAGCAACACTAATAAAGGTAGCAATAATGGCATAAATAATGAGTGTAAAGTTAATCATTTGTCCATCTGGCTTATTTGCCATACTTAGAAATAACAAGCAGGGTAGGGCAACTTTAAAAACCACTTTATTACCTACCGCGACAAAATGATCATCAATCAATTGAATGCGTTTAAAGATTATGCCAATAATTAATAATATAAGTAAGGGAGCTGAAACTTGAAGGGATACTTCAAGTAATTGGAAAAAAGACACAAGTATATCTCGATAATAAAAAGTTAATTATAACGATTAACAAGTTACTTGACGCTATTTATTTTAGCGGTAAAGCATTATTCTTCATTCCTTGAATTTAGGTTTGACTTAATTGTGCAACCGTACTCATTTCATGAAAAGCGAGGTCGAATTTTGCTAAATCTACTCGAGCAGATTTTATATCTCCAGTTTGGTATTTAAGTTGTATTTCGTAAACAATTGCATGAATTTTATTATGCGACTTTTCGATATGTATAATATGTTCTTTTTCAAATAGCTGTTCTTGCTTTCTTAGGTTAATCCAGTTGCCACAATGACAAAGTTGACTATCAATAATTGGCCAAGGTATTGCGTCATTTGGTAGTGATAGCACTTTTTTTGTTACCCTAGCTTTCCACTGTTCAGTGATCAACTTAAACATCCGTAAGCTCTTTTCTCTTGTATTATGGTAATTGCTATCGCAAACAAGCCATGCTTTATTAGGAATATAATTTTCTAACCACTGATTTAAAACTGAAGCTGGCATAGGTTTAGCTATTCCATAGCCTTGGGCTTGTTCGCAGCCCATTAATATTAGCATAAGACCATGGTTGGTTGTTTCTACACCTTCAGCAATAACTTTACGGTTAAATGATTTTGATAAGGAAATAACACCATCAATAATGGAGTAGTCTCCTGGATCGTCTAACACGTCTCTGACAAAAGTTTGGTCAATCTTAATTGTTTCTGCAGGGAGACTTCTTAAATGGGTTAAAGATGAATAACCGGTGCCAAAATCATCTAAAGAAAACATAACCCCCAAAGTATTTTGACATGTTTTAATTATATTAGTAATTGCCGTGAGATCACCTAGAGTAGAGCTTTCCAGTATTTCTAATTCTAAATATTGAGCTTTGATCGCTGAGTGCTTTTCTAAGCATTTTTTAAGCACTTCAACAAAAAACGGGGAAAGAATATGGTTTGACGAAATATTAACACTGACTTCAAGATTAATACCTTGTTGCTGCCAATTACTAAGTTGTTGCAGCGCTTCATTGATAACCCATTCGCCAATGGTTATTTCTAATGGTGTGCCGTCTACCAAGGGTAAAAACTCCAGGGGAGGTATCAGCCCTTTCTCAGGATGAATCCAACGTATTAAGGCCTCAGCGCCATAAACTTTACCTGTAACCATGTTAACTTTGGGTTGATAGTACAATTGAAATTCATATCTAGCTAAAGCTTGTTCAATTTCGATGAGTTGAAGATTTTTTTGTATAATACGTTGGTCTGAATCTGGGTTATATAATTTACAACGATGCTTACCTGACAGTTTAGATTGATACATTGCATGATCAGCATGGCGTAGCAAAGTATCTATATCACCATTATCTGATGGGTATAAGGTTACCCCACTTGAGGCGGTTATATGATGCTCAACCTCATTAATAATATAAGGTTTGGCTAAAGCTTGATGAATACGTGTCATTGTTACTTCGTATTGTGAAGCTGATTTTATATCATTCAATAAAATAGCAAATTCATCTCCACCTTGTCGTGACACAGTATCTTCTTCCCTAATACAACTAGTGATACGCTTTGCTACTTCAATCAATAAGCAATCTCCTGCTTCATGACCATAATTATCATTAACGGGTTTAAAGTCATCTAAATCAAGAAAGCACACAGCCAATTGGTGTCCCGTACGTATACTATGAGCAATAGAATGATGAAAACGGTCTACAAATAATGCTCTATTAGGTAGTTTAGTTAACACATCATAATGTGCCATCAGATTCAACTCATCTTGTTGCTGTTTGATGCTGGTAATATCAGAAAATACGCCAATATAATGAGTAACTTCTTTATGCTCATTGGTTAATGATGAAATATTGAGTAATTCAGCATAAAGTGTTCCTTGTTTTGTCCTGTTCCATATTTCGCCTTGCCAGTGACCATCATTAATAATTGATTGCCACATTTGGGTATAAAATTCAGTAGTTTGTTTACCGGAATTAAATGTATTTGGTGATTTACCAATAACCTCTTCTTTGCTATAACCGGTTATTTGAGTGAAAGCAGGATTAACATCAATAATTGCCTGTGTAGCACTAATAATCATAATGCCTTCATGCGTTTCACTGACTATTCTTGCTGATAATTGGAGTTTTTCTTCAGTTTTTTTACGTTCACTTATATCTTGTACAATCATAATCAATCCCTGGGGTTGTTTGTTAATTTCCCAGATAGGCGATATCGTTAATTCAACCCAAACAATATGACCTTTTTTGTGAATGTAACGCTTCTCTATTGTTCCTTCTCTTTGTTGACCACTTAATATTTTTGCTCGAAAAGCTAAACCTGATTCTAGATCTTTAGGGTGTGTAATACTTTGAAAAACAGTTGGATTTTTCAATTCGTTTTTACTGTAGCCAAGCATGTCGCAAAGTCGTTGATTGATGCGTAAAACCTTTGTTAGATCATCACTTATTAATGCAACACCAATAGCGGTTTGACAGAAAATTGTACGAAATAGTTGTTCATTGGTTGCTAAAGACTTTTTGGACTCAAATTCTTCTGTAACATCGCGAATAACGCAAATTAATTCATTATTATGTGACACTTTATTGATACGGGCATCAAAGTGAAACTGCTTATTATTGGCTTCCAATTGATATTTAAACACGAGTGTTTTATTAAACTGTAATGCTTCATTAATCTTTGATTTGAATAAATCGCCTATAATTTTCGGTAAAAAGTCTTGTATTTTATTACCAATATTTCTTCCAATCTTTATATGAAATTCATTTTCATCGTTACTTTGGCAATCTAAAATAGTACCGTCTGGCATCAAACGAAAGTAAGTATCAGGTAGGGCATTAAATAAGCTTTGTAGTTCATCACTGTGATTGAGTTTATCTATTTCTGCATGTTTTAAGTCTGTAATGTCGATGGCTATACCAACTAAAAGCTTAGCTTGGCCTGTTGAGTCGAAGTAATGACCACCTGACGCTAATATCCAGCGGATTTCCCCATCTTTACGAACGATTCGACATTCGAGATTCCAATCACTTTCAGTTTCTATGGCTAGTTGATATTTTCTTTCTACTTCGGCTCTTTCTTCAGGAATAACATGCTCAATAAATATTTCATATGTCCATTGAGGCAATAGTGAGTCGTAACCAAATATTTTGTCATGTGCTAGCGAACGACGTGAGGTATGATCAATAAGGTTAAGTTCCCAATTACCAATATTGCCTTCTTGTAGAATTAACTCTAACCTAGTTTCAGTTGTTACTATCTGATTTTCTGTTTTTTTTCGTTCTGTTGTGTCGATAGTTTGAACAATATACCCGATAAGTTTTTTAGTATTAGGGTCGTAAATAGCAACGGTAGATGCATCAGCATAATGAATTTCGCTATCGATAGTTTGGTAAATATCTTCAGTTATAATAGGGTCTTGTTGATTAGATGCATTAAGTAATCTTTGTTTCCAAATAGCTTCCCATTCAGGCAAGTTACACCAAGCGGGGGATTTCCAAAAAAACTTATCAACATAGTCAGCTCGGCTAGCATTTTGAGATATTAAAGCAAAATTGTTCACTTCTATTACTTTGCCATCAGGAGAAAGTATTGCTATGAATTGAAGCTTTTGATTAGAAAATATTTTAAAAAGTAGCTCTGAATTATTAAGCACTATTTGATTCGAAGCATCTGCGCTATTTAGTTTCATATAGTTTAGTGTTATATAAAAATGAAAGTATAAAAAGTATAAAAAGTATAAAAAGTATAAAAAGTATA
>Ga0055584_100005570_pt1 | contig 12351 bp, 12 predicted proteins | sample OSDHelmetaG_FD_58716 | JGI IMG/M metagenome (GOLD analysis project Ga0055584, IMG submission 58716) | Pelagic marine sediment microbial communities from the LTER site Helgoland, North Sea, for post-phytoplankton bloom and carbon turnover... | ecosystem: Environmental > Aquatic > Marine >... | reverse complement strand
TCGGCTACCGACCACGGGTGCGGATCACACCGCCGGCACCACACCGGTTCGGCTACCGACGACAGGTGCGGGTCACACCGCCGGCACCACACTGGCGGCACTGATGGTCCTCACGTTGGGGTCGGGGATTCTCGCCATCGCCCGCCGCCGCCCCGCACGCCGGTGAAGCTCGAACACGAGCGAAGCACCTCACCCCTGGGACGCGACAGACGCTCGCCGCGGTGATGTGCCAGCGGCATCGCACCCGACGAACCCGGGTCCCTGACCGCTCGAACGATTCGCTCGGGGGCGGAGTCGACGACCGCGGTGACGACCCGGCGACGACCCGGCGACGACCCGGCGACGAGCACCGCGAGCACCGCCGTCCGGCGCCCACACCACGACCGAGGTCATCGAACGAGGCACGAGCGAGATCCGGACAGCGGCGTGGTCGAGACCTTCGAAGTCGGCCGAAGCGTCGGGGATCATCGGTGTCGGACAGCACGTGTACTGCCCTCAGTGCACCGCCGATCTCCTCGAACACAGGTCTCCCGGCTGCCGAGCGACACCGATGGGGCTCAGATTCGCCACTCCAGAACCGTGAAGCCACCCAGGCCAGCCGGATCCAGGAGGGCCTCCGATTCACTCACCCGGCTGCGCATCCTCAGGGCGTCGAGCGTTGGCCGCGCTGCGTGCTCCCGCCAGTAGCGACGACCCTCGTCGACGAGAGCGGCTGCGCCGTACATCTCCAGCCACGCCGCCTGCGTTCGAACTGCTGAAGGCGTCGGGAGCTGGTCGATCGCGACGTCGGCAGTGATGTCCTGAGATCCGGGCACAGAGAGGTAGTGCCCGCCGGGCTCGTGCCGGCGATGTGTCCGGAGCCACTCTCTCCATGGCCTGAGCGCCAGTCCGGCCGTCGTGGGCGAGGTGTAGTCGACAGCCACGACCGTGCCGCTTCGGAGCCTCCGCCGAGCCTGCGACACCCAAGCTGCCGCCGCCTCCTGGATCGGTGCGCGCGCGCCGAGCGGCGCCGACGGTGGCAGCACCATCGGAACCGGGTCGAACCGCTGACTCAGGAACTCCGTCAGACGGCCGTCAGAGCCCTCCCCGACGAACGCCTCTCGCCAGGCGCCATCGAACACGGCCAGTCGGAAGGGCAGGTTGTCGAGCAGTTCGTTCGCGATGATCACTCCGTCGAACGGCCCGTCGGGCAGATCCGACCTCGACTCGACACCATCGGGGTGCTGCTCACGTTGGGCATCGGACAGCTCGACGGCCACGTACCGCATCGATTCGGCACAGTCCGGCGATGCAGTGATCACGCTCCGGGCCAATGTTCCGGGGCCGGCTCCGACTTCCAGGACGACGAACTCGGTTGGCCGGTCGAGCCTGCGCCACTCGGCGTCCAAGAACCTCGCCACGACGGCTCCGAACAGGGGGCCGACTTCGGGCGACGTCACGAAGTCACCACGACGGCCGGCCCGTCCACGGCAGGTGTAGAAGCCTTCGGGGCCGTACAGTGCCCCGGCCATGAACCGATCGAATGGAATCGGTTCTGTCACCTCGGTTCAGCCGCCGAAGGCGCCGGTCAGGTCCTGGAGGTCGGCGAAGCGCAGCACGAGGCCGGGCAGGATGCCCAACACGACGGTGCCGACCGTGCAGATCCCGAGCGCCACCCAGATCGGCTGGGGCGTCTCGATCGGGGCGACGTCACCGTCGGGCACCGGCTTCATCCACATCTCGCGGAGCACCTTCATGTAGTACGCCGCCGAGATCACGGTGTTGACCGCAGCGATGACCGCGAGCGTGTATGCAGGGGTACCACCGGCGTCGAGCAACGTCTTGAACGCCTGCAGTTTGGCGATCCACAGACCGAACGGCGGGATCCCGGTGAGCGACGCCAGGAACAGCGTCAGCATCATGCCGAGCACCGGCGAGTAGGTCATGAGGCCACCGAACGACGAGATCTCGGCCGTCCCGGTCCTGCGACTGACGGCCATGACGACGGCGAACGCGCCCAGGTTCGACAGCGCGTAGATCAGGAGGTAGATCACGACCGACTTGAGCGCGGATTCGCCGGCGTCGCCCGTGGCGATCACGGCGAGCGGCATGAGGATGAAACCGCCCTGGCTGACCGACGAGTAGGCGAGGAGGCGGACGATGTTCGTCTGACGAAGCGCCAGCACGTTGCCGACCGTCATCGTCAGCGCCGCGAGCACCCAGATGAACGGCTCGTACACACCATCGGCGGCGTACATCGCCAGGAACAGCATCGTCACCAGACCGACGAAGCCGGCGGCCTTCGACGCCACCGACAAGAACGCGGTCACGTTCAGCGGGGCACCCTCGTAGGTGTCGGGCGCCCAGCTGTGGAACGGCACCGCCGACACCTTGAACGCGAACCCCGCGATCACGAACACGACGGCGATCACCTGCATCGCGTTGATCGGGTTCTCGGTCAGCGACGTTCCGATCTCGGTCAGCTTCGTGGTGCCGGTCGTGCCGTACAGGTACGACATGCCGTACAGCAGCACGCCTGACGCGAACACACCCAGGAGGTAGTACTTGACGCCGGCCTCGTTGGACTTCGGGTCGCGCTTCTTCCAGGCCGCCATCATGTAGGCGGGGATCGACAGCAGTTCGAGTGCGACGAACACCGACACGAGGTCGCGGCTCGACGCCATCATGACCATGCCCATCACGCTGGCGAGCAGTAGCAGGTAGAACTCGCCCTGGTAGTAGCCGTGCTCTTCGAGTTCGGTCTGGCTCATGAGCACGATCACGTAGCCGACGAGCAGGAACAGCGCCTTCAAGATCAGGGCGTACTCGTCGACGACGTAGCGGTCGAAGAACATCGAGCGAACCGGCGAATCGCCGACGACCGCCAGCGTCACGACCGGGATGAACGCACCCAGCAGGACGAAGCCGGTCAGCGCACCCATCATCCACTTCTTGGCCTCGTCGAGCCAGAGGTCGATGAGCAGCACCAGGTTGATACCGACGATCAGCACGAGCTCCGGAGCGAGCGCGTGCCAGTCGACATCGGGTCTGATCCAGTCGGACCCCTGGGCGAGCAGCGTGGCGATCACTTGATGCCGGCCCCGATCCGCTCGACGAGCTGGGTGACGGCCGGATCGAACACCTTGAACATGAGGTTCGGGAACACACCGAACACGACGATCGCGATGAGGAAGGGCGTCCAGGAGATCCACTCGATCGGCGTCACGTCGTTGATCTCGTCGTGATGGTCTTCGTCATGGTGATCATTGGCCGCCGCGCTCAGGGAGTGTGCCGGGTCACCCTGTGAGACGAACTCGGGGTTCGGCTCGCCGAACGCGGTGCGCTGGTACAGCCACAGGAGATAGCCGGCTGCCAACACGGTGCCGAGTGCGGCGATCACCATGAGCGTGCGGAACAGCGGCTCGCTGAGACCGAAGTTCGGGCTGTAGGCCGACAGGATCGCCGGGAACTCGCCCCAGAACCCGGCGAGACCGGGCAGGCCGAGCGACGCCATCGCGCAGAACCCGAGGATCCACCCCATCTTGGGCATCTGGATCAACATGCCGGACAGCCGCTTGATCTCGAGGGTGTGGTATCGGTGCTTGATCGAACCGGCGACGAAGAAGAGCATGCCGGTGATCAGACCGTGGGCGACCATGCCGAACAGCGCGGCGTTGATCCCGAACGTCGTCAGCGTCGAGATGCCGAGCATCACGAAGCCCATGTGTGCGACCGACGAGAACGCGATCAGGCGCTTCATGTCGGTCTGGGCGAGACAACCGAGTGCGCCGTAGATGATCCCGATCACAGCGAGGATGCCGATCACCGGCGCCCACGCCTTGGCACCCTCGGGGAGCATCGGCAGCGCGATCCGGACGAAGCCGTAGGTGCCGAGTTTCAGCAGGATCGCCGCCAGGATCACCGAGCCCTGGGTGGGTGCCTGTGTGTGCGCGTCCGGCAGCCAGGTGTGGAACGGGAACATCGGCACCTTGACCGCGAAGCCGATGAACATCCCGGCGAAGATCCAGATCTGGACGTCCCGGTCGATCAGCGCACCCTGCGTCATCAGGTGCTCGAACCCGAAGCTCTCGCCCCCGGCCTGGAAGAACAACGCCAGGAACGCGACCAGCATCAGCGCAGAGCCGAACATCGTGTAGAGGAAGAACTTCAGCGAGGCGTACTGGCGATCCTCACCACCCCACACACCGATCATGAAGTACATCGGGAGCAGTACGAGTTCGAAGAACACGAAGAACAAGATCAGGTCCTGGGCGATGAACGAGCCGGCCATGCCCACCTGCAGCACGAGCATCAGCATCAGGAACGCCTTGGGGTTCCCGGCATCGGGCACGTTGTTCCAGGTGTAGATCGTGACGAGGAACGTGACAGCCATCGAGAGCACGTAGAGCGGCAGGCTGATGCCGTCGAGCCCGATCGTGTAGTTCGACCGGATCACGCTGATCCAGGTCTCGTCGGCGAAGAACTGGAGCTTCTCGGCCTGCTCGTAGTCGAACTGGACCAACGTGTAGATGCCGATGGCCACCGTCAGACCCGAGACGAGGATCGCGATCTGCTTGTGGAGGCGCTCCTCGGTGCCGGGGATGAACATCATGATCAGCACGCCCACGAGGGGGAAGAACGTGCCGACCGTGAGGAGCCAGTTGTCGTTGGTGAGAACTTCCATGGAATGCCTTTGACTGCCCGTAACGCTTAGACGTTGGTGAGGATCAGGACGATGGCGCCGACCGTGGCGGCGCCGAAGAGCAGCGCGCCGTACTGGTTGACCTTGCCGGACTGGACGGGTTGGAGCGCGTGGCCGGTCTCGCTGGCCGCGGTGCCCGATGCGTTGACCGCCCCGTCGACCACCCGCTGGTCGACGTTCTTGTAGACCCAGACACCCGTCTTCCGGGTGCGTCGGCCGGCGCCGTCCACGACGCCGTCGATGACGTGCTGGTTCACCCAGTACGCCGCGTTGGCGATCGGATGGGCGATGCCGCGGACGATCACCTTCTCGTAGAGGTCGTCGAGGTAGAGCTTGTTCACGAGGAACCGATGGCCGGCGTTGGCCACGCGGCTGCGCTTCGTGAGGCCGGCGAACGGGTTCTTGCGTCCGCCGTAGACACCGAGGCAGATCCACGCCGACATCGCGATGCCGAAGAACACGAGCGCGATCGAGATCATTGCCTTCGACCACTTGAACTCCGCGTGCGGCACCTTGGGCGCGAAGCAGATCCCGTCGGTGGGCTTGTCGAAGCCGCAGCCGGTCAGCTCGCCCTTGTCGCCCTCGCCCGACTCGGCGGTGGGCAGCGGCGCGGCGCGACCGAAGCCGCCGGTCCCGATCACCAGTCCGTCGGCGACGATCGCCTCCGCGGTCTCGTCGTGGCCGCTCGCCTCACCGCTCGGGGTGAAGACGACGTCGTCGACCTCGACGCCGCGCGGCTCGACCCACTCGAGGAAGTACTCGGTCTTGAACGGCGCGCCCGGCGCGAGCAGGTAGCCCGAGAAGACGGCGAGGAACCCGAGGATGATCAGCGGAACGGTGATGCGCGGCGGCGACTCGTGCGGTTCGTCGTGGGCGTCATGGCCATCGCCGTGATCGCCGTGACCGTGACCGTCGTGGCCGTGGTCATCGCCGGACCCGCTTGCCGCGCTGGCGAACAGGTCGGCGTCGGCGAGGACGGCGCCGTGGCCGGCCATGTCGCCACCCACCGTCGCCACCTCGAGCTCGTGCTCCTCGGCATGCTCGTCGTCGCCGTGGTGCTCGCCCGCCGCGGCGCCGCGCGGTTCGCCGAAGAACGTCAGGTATGTCGCCCGCGTCATGTAGGCGGCCGTCATCACCGCACCCACCAGACCGACGACGAAGAACACCGTGTAGTTGTTGTTGGCGGCATTGTCGATGATCTCGTCCTTCGACCAGAAGCCGGAGAAGAAGGGGATGCCGCAGAGCGCGGCCGTCGACACCATCCACGTGGCGAACGTGATCGGCATGAACTTGCGCAGCCCGCCCATGTCCTTCTTCATGTCGAAGCTGTGGTGCGACGCCGAGTGACTGATCGAGCCGGCGGCGAGGAAGAGGCAGCACTTGAAGAAGGCGTGCGTCCAGATGTGGAACACGGCCGGTGTCCAGGCGCCGACACCGAGGCCCATCATCATGTAGCCGAGTTGCGAGACCGTCGAGTACGCGAGCACCTTCTTGATGTCGTTCTGCACGAACGCGAGGGCGGCAGCGACGATGATCGTGATACCACCGACGACGGCGATCAGGTTGACCCCACTGTCGAGGATGTCGAGCCCCGAGAAGAACACCGGGTAGAGCCGCGCGACGAGGTAGACGCCGGCCACGACCATCGTCGACGAGTGCAGCAGCGACGACACCGGTGTGGGACCGGCCATCGCGTCGGGCAACCAGGTGTGGAGCGGGAACTGGCCGGACTTGCCGATGCAGGCGATGAACAGTGCGACCGAACCCCAGAGCAGCACCGTCTGGCTGGCGTCGTTCGACATCGCCCACCCGGAGATCGCCTGGATGCTGAAGCCGTTGGAGCCCCGCTCCTGGGCCCACTCACTGGCACCGAAGTAGATGATCGCCGTGCCGACGAGCAGGCCGACGTCGCCGACGCGGACGGTCCAGAACGCCTTGAGGGCGGCTTCGCTGTTGGCCCGGTCCTCCCACCAGTGGCCGATGAGCATGAACGAACAGAGGCCCATGATCTCCCAGCCGAGGATGAACTGAACCATCGACTCGGCCAGCACCATCACGAGCATCCCGGCCGAGAACAGCGTCAGGGCGGCGAAGAAGTGCGTGTACCGACGGTCACCCTTGACGTATTCGGTCGAGTAGATCTGCACCAGCAACGAGATGAAGCTGACGAGCAACAGCGCCATGATCGCGAGCCCGTCGATGTGTTGGCCGATCGTGAGCTCGAGCCCACCGTTCTGCCACCACGTCCAGTTCCGGATCACCGGTTCGACGTACGGCAGCGAGTGACCACCCTCCTCGCTGGCACGCGGCAAGACCGTCTGCGCGAAGCCGCGGGCGACACCGAGGGCACCCTCTTCGCCGTGGCCCTCCGCCGAATGCACACGCTGGATCCACTGGTACGTCGCGCCGCAGGCGAGCACGAAGGAGGCGGTCATCGATGCGATGCCGACCTCGGAGCCACCCTGCGGGAGGCGCTTGCCGAACCCGATGATGACCGCGAACGCGATCGCCGGGATCAGTGGGATGAGCCAGGCGTTCTCGAGGAACCAGCCCGACGACAATGCCTCTGCGGTTTCAGCTGCGAGCACCATCAGCCCTTCATCTCCGAGAGCTCATCGAGCGAGATCGAGCGGCGGTTGCGGTAGATCATCAGCACCATGCCGAGACCGACACCGACCTCGGCGGCGGCGACGGCGATCACGAACAGGGCGAATACCTGCCCGTCGATGTTGTCGTTCATGAGGGCGAACGCCACCAGGTTGAGGTTGACCGAGTTGAGGATCAGCTCGATCGACATCAGCACCATCACCGCGTTCTTCCGGGCGATGACGCCGTACACGCCGAAGCAGAACAGGGCCGCGCTGAGGAGGAGGAAGTTGACGGCGAGCATCAGTCTTTCCTGGCGAGAACGATCGAGCCGATGGCAGCGGCGAGCAGGACGAACGAGAGGGCGATCAGCGGGACGAGGTAGTCACCGAGGTACCCGTCGGAGATCCGCTGTGTGCTGCTCGCGATCCGTTCGGCGGGCAGCTCGGTGATGACGTCGTCACGGTACTGGTCGATGACGACCCACGACAGCATCCCGAACAACAGGAGTGCAACGGGGACGCCGACCCCCCACCCCTTGTTGTTCATCTCGTCCTCGTGACCGATGGTGGCGCGGGTGAGCATGATGCCGAACAGGAACAGCACCATGACGGCTCCGATGTACACCATCACCTGCGAGACGGCGACGAACTCGGCGGCGGCGAGGATGTACTGGGCGGCGACGCCGCCCAGTACCACCACGAGCCACAGCGCGGCGTGCACGACGTTGTTGGTGGTCACCACACGGAAGGCACCGACGAGCATCATCGCCGCGATGATGTAGAACCCGACGTTCTGCGCGACGTTGACGTCCGAGGCGAGGATCAGGCCGCTCATTTCTTCTGCGCTCCCGCTTCGAGCTCCGGCGCTTCCGGCACGGTCTCCACACCGAACCGGGAGCTGCGCCCCCGGACCCCATCAGCGCTCGGCTCGCTGGCGCTCGCACGACCGCTGGAGACCACGTTCACATTCATCACTTCTTCTGCGCTCCCGCTTCGAGCTCCGGCGCTTCCGGCACGGTCTCCATCCACTCACCGAGTTTCGACTTGTCGTGGAGCAGGTCGGCGATGCGCGGCTCGGAATACTCGTACTCGGGGCTCCAGAACAGTGCGTCGAACGGGCACACCTCGACGCAGATCCCGCAGTACATGCACAGTGCGTAGTCGATGTCGAAGCGGTCGAGATGGTTGACCTGGCGCGGCTTGCCGCCGGCACGACGAGGCGGCGCGAGCTGCTTGTGGGCCTCGATGTAGATGCACCAGTCCGGGCACGACCGCGAGCAGAGCATGCACGCGGTGCAGTTGTCGTTGTGGAGTGCGATCACACCACGGGCGCGGACCGGGGGTGTCTCCTTGGCGTGCGGGTACTGCACGGTGTTCGCACCGTCTTTGAACGTGCGACCCATCGTGGCCATCGTCACACCGAGACCCTTGATCAGACCGGGAACCTTGGGCATCGCGACTACACCGCAACTTTCAGGATCGAGGTGATCACGATGTTCGCCAGCGACACCGGGATCAGCACCTTCCAGGCGAACCGCTGGAGCTGGTCCTCGCGGAAGCGGGGGTAGGTGAAACGGACCCACATGATGATGCCGACGAGCAGCATCATCTTCGTCAGCATGATGATCGGACCGGCGACGTTCATCCAGTCGGCGACGTCATCGATGCCCGACCAGCCGAACCAACTGAACGGCACGCCCCAACCGCCGAGGAACAACACCGAGGCGATGAAGGCGAACACGCCGGCCGTGGCGAACTCGCCGATGAAGAACATCAGGAAACGGAAGCCCGAGTACTCGGTCATGTAACCCGACACCAATTCGGACTCTGCGATCGGCATGTCGAACGGCGGCTGGGTCAACTCGGCCTGCACCGCGATCATGAACACGACGAAGCCGACGAACTGCGTGATCACATACGGGTTGCCGATCCAGTCGATCCCGAAGATCTCCTGGGTGTTCTGCGCGACCACGATCTGTTGCAGGTTCATCGAGCCGGCCTGGATCACGACGCCGACGACGGCGAGCACCATCGGGAGTTCGTACGCGATCAGCTGGCCGCCGGCGCGCAGGCCGCCGAGCAGCGAGTACTTGTTCGCACTCGACCAACCGGCCACCAGGATGCCGATCACCGAGACCGAACCGATCGCGAGGGCGTAGAACACCCCGGCCTGGAAGTTCGTGAACCACGCGTCCGGACCGAACGGCACGACCACGATGAGCAGGAATGTCGACAGCAGCACGATCACCGGCGCGATCTTGAAGATCTTCGCGTCGGCGTTCTCGGGGATGATGTCTTCCTTCTGCAACCACTTGCCGACCTCGGCGAGCAGCTGCATCGAGCCGAAGGGACCGGCCTCCATCGGGCCGAGCCGGCTCTGCATGAACGACATCATCTTGAACAGGAACAGGTAGACGATGCCGCCCGCCGGGAGCAGCACTGCGACGATGCCGCCGAGCACGCGCAACAGCGACTGTCCCCAGTAGGGGATCTCGACGGCCAGCGACGAGATCACCGGTCGATGTCTCCGAGGATGAAGTAGAGGCTCGCGAGGATCGTGATGATGTCGGGCACGTAGACGCCCTTCAGCACCCACGGCGTGATCGAGATGTTGTTGAAGCTCGCTGAACGGATCTTGACCCGGAAAGGCCCGAGGTCGCCCTTGCTGGCCACGTAGTAGCCCATCTCGCCGAGCGGGTTCTCGGTCGACACCCACGCTTCGCCCTCGGGCACCTTGATGATCCGCGGCACCTTGGTCATCACCGGGCCGGCCGGGATGTCGTCGATCAACTGTTCGACGATCTTGCACGACTCCCGCGTCTCTTGCAGACGAACCCAGCAGCGGGCCCACGAGTCACCGTCGGGGTGGGTCCAGACCTTCCAGTCGGCCTGGTTCCAGACCATCGGAAGGTCCTGGTCGCGGCGCAGATCCCAGTCGACTCCTGAAGCGCGCAGGTTGGCTCCCGACAGACCGTACGACTTGGCGACGTCGGCGGGGATCACCCCGATGCCGCGGGTACGACTCTGGAAGATCTCGTTGCCGAAGAGCAGGTCTTCGATCTGGTCACAGAACTCACGAAGCTTCCGCATCACCTGCTTGGTCTCGTCGATCCAGCCCTTCGGCAGGTCGTCCTTGAGTCCGCCGATGCGGTCGAAGTTGGGGTGGAAACGCCCACCCGTCGCGCCCTCGATCAGGTTCAGCACGTACTCACGATCACGGAATGCGAGGAAGACCGGCGTCACCGCACCCATCTGAACACCGAGGTCGCCGAGGAACAGGCCGACGTTCGCGATGCGGCTGAGTTCGAACAGGATCGTCCGGATGTACTGGGCGCGCGACGGAGCTTCGATCTCCATCAACTTCTCGGCGGCCAGGATGAACGGCACCTCGTTGGCGAAACTGCCGAGCCAGTCGATGCGGTTCACCAGGGTGGTCACCTGGGGAAACGTGCGAACCTCGGTGAGCTTCTCGTAGCCGCGGTGCATGTACCCGGCGACCGGTTCGGCCCAGACCACCTGCTCACCGTCGAGCCGAGCGATGATGCGCAGCGTGCCGTGCGTCGCCGGATGCTGCGGCCCGATGTTGAGGGTCATGCCCTCGGTCTCGAGTTCGACGTTGAGGCGGGCGTCGGCGGCCTGGCTCGCGATGTACGAGAGTTGCTGGCGCTCGTTGAGCATCGTCATGCCGATTCGCCCTCCCTCCGCACGAGTCCGTGCAGGTGGCTTCGGGTCGGGGGTGCGGCGAGCTTCGTCGTCGGCGCATCACTCGGCGGCATCGGGGCTCGGCTCACGACGCGTCTCCGTCCGCCTCGTCGCTGCCGCGACCCTCGCCGGCGCCGACCTCGTCGGCCGGCTCGTCGAACTCTGGCATCGGCTCGACGTCGACGATGCCGGGCCACGGCTTCACCATGCGCGACAACAACGGGAAGTCCTTGCGGAGTGGGAACCCCTCGAACTCACCCGGCAGATAGAGGTTGCGGAGATCGGGATGGCCGTCGAAACCGATGCCGAACATCTCGTGCGTCTCGCGCTCGTGCCAGTTGGCACCGGCGTAGTGCGCGATCCAACTCGGCATCGTCATCGAATCGGGCACGTCAGCTTTGATCGTCACACCGACGTGGCGTCCGACGTCGGTCACGCGAGCGAAGAGCTGGAAGCGGGTCTCGCCACCGGCGTATCCCTGCCGGATCTCCGTGTCGGGCTCGGACGGCTCGGCATCGGGGTCGTCCTCGCCCTTGCCGTACGGCGACGGCATCCAATCGATGGCCGACAGGAAGCAGAAGTACTCGAAGCCCTGCGCCTTGAGGGACTGTCCGGTCAGCGCCCAGGCGTCGGCGCTGACACGAACCCAGAGGTCGTCCTGGGGGACGAGATGGGTGTCGACGAGGTGCTCACCGAGGTCGGCTCGCAACGAATCGACGATGCCCTCGCGCAGACCGTCACCCGGCAGCGCCTGTGGCTCGTCCTGGGTCTCGGTGTCACTCAATCGGACCACCGCCGACCACGATGGGCTCGGCCGCCTCGAGCGCGGCGGTCTTCTGCAGCGAGGTGTACTCCTCGCCTCGCCACTTGGCCGCCATGTCCTCGTTCTTGATGCGTTGCTGCAACAACACGATCCCCTCGAGCAAGGCCTCGGGGCGGGGCGGACAGCCCGGCACGTAGATGTCGACCGGGACGATCTGATCGACGCCCTTGGTGACGGAGTACGAATCCCAGTACGGACCGCCGCAATTGGCACACGAACCCATCGAGATCACGTACTTGGGTTCCGGCATCTGTTCGTACAAACGCTTGACCGCCGGGGCCATCTTGTCGGTCACCGTCCCGGACACGACGACGAAGTCGGCCTGCCGCGGACTCGCGGGGAGCGGGATGACACCGAGCCGCATCACGTCGTAACGAGGTGATGCGAACGCGGCACCCATCTCGATGGCGCAGCAGGCGAGACCCCACTGGTACACCCACAACGAGTACGAGCGACCCATGTTGAACAGCTTCGTGAGCGGCGCGGGCATGCGGCCGCGGTCGACTAGACCCATCGGAGGAGTCCTCGTTTCCAGGCGTAGACGAGACCGTCGAGCA
>Ga0055584_100005569_pt1 | contig 12351 bp, 13 predicted proteins | sample OSDHelmetaG_FD_58716 | JGI IMG/M metagenome (GOLD analysis project Ga0055584, IMG submission 58716) | Pelagic marine sediment microbial communities from the LTER site Helgoland, North Sea, for post-phytoplankton bloom and carbon turnover... | ecosystem: Environmental > Aquatic > Marine >... | reverse complement strand
TTTTTTTTTGAAGCTAGCGCAAATACTTGCGATTCTTTGTAAAGCGATGATAATAGCCTCTCCTGCAGGCGTTTAAACTGCTCGCAGCAAGAATTGGAGAGACATAATATGAAGTTGGTTACAGCTGTAATTAAGCCTTTTAAAATGGACGATGTTCGTGCCGCACTATCTGATATAGGTGTGCATGGCATTACTGCTACAGAAGTAAAAGGTTTTGGCCGTCAGAAAGGACATACCGAATTATATCGTGGTGCTGAGTATGTCGTTGATTTTTTGCCCAAGGTCAAGTTGGAAATCGCAGTTGACGAGCCCCAGCTGGAAGCGACTATAGAGGCAATCACCTCTGCTGCAAATACCGGCAAAATTGGTGATGGCAAGATATTTGTGAGCGCCTTAGAGCAAGTAATTCGCATTAGAACTGGCGAAACCGGCCCCGACGCAATTTAAGACCGGATCAAACCCTCTTCACCAGGCTGTTGATGTTGTTTTAGTCAGAACGTGCAATCGCTGCACTGATAGTCTCAATGGCTTCTGGTAGTTCTTCCAGGTGATTGATTTCCCCATGGGGCCGCTTGCCCCCTGGCCACTTATTGCCTTGTGTATTCACCCAAATGGTATACATACCGACTTGCTGTGCTCCGATGATATCGTGTTCCGGATTGTCCCCCACGTGAATCGCCTCGGCAGCTTTGATTGCGCAGGTGCTTAACGCCGCCTCAAACATAGCGGGGTGCGGCTTGCTGGCATTGACCTGTTCTGCCGAATATGAGAAATCGAAATAATCCCCTGCATCCATTTTGCTCACATCGGCATTACCGTTGGTCAGCGCGCCAAGGGTAAATCTTGACGCTAGCAATTCCAGGGTCTCTAGGGCCTTTTCATAGAATGTGACTTGGTGGCGCAGGTTCATGAATTCCGCAAAGGCTTGTTGAGCCCCCGAGTCAGCCTGAGACTGACTGTAACCTACGGAAACCAGCATGGCCGTTAAAGCTGCTGTGCGCAGTTCACTGATTTGGTGATCAAACTGCGGATTCTGCCGGTGGAATTCATTTTTTATATCGCGCATTTGCTCCAGACTGAATTTGTCACAGGCTATGGGACGGTATTGCCGCAGCCATTCGTACTGCGCCTGTTCAGCCCGTCTGATAACGGGATCGACATCCCATAGCGTATTGTCCAGATCAAAAGTGATGACTTTAATGGTCATGCTAGTTGCCGGAATTCTGCTGCTTGTCGTTTTCAGGACTCAAGGCTGACTTATTCTGGGTTTGTTGCTTGGCTCGGGGGTGAGTTTGGTCATAGACTTTGGCCAGATGTTGAAAATCGAGGTGGGTATAGATCTGGGTGGTAGATATATCCGCGTGGCCAAGCAATTCCTGCACGGCTCGCAGATCGCCACTGGATTCGAGCATATGGCTGGCAAAGGAATGCCGGAGCATATGTGGGTGAATATTTTGTGGCATTCCAGTTTCATACCCCATTTTGCGCATGCGCTGTTGAATATTACGCGCTTTGATGCGGCTGCCTTGCAGGCTGGTAAAAAGTGCCGGATCTGCAGTTTTTTCGGGTTTTACTGCCAGCCAGTTTTTAATTGCCTGTAGGGCCATTTTACCGATCGGCAGGGTTCGGGTTTTGCGGCCCTTGCCTAATACGGTAACCAGTCCGGCGGGGAAGTCGATGTCGGAGATATCGAGTTGGCTCAGCTCCGATAAGCGCAATCCAGAAGAATAGAACAGTTCGGCTATGGCCTTGTCTCTGAGTTCCAGCGGGCTGTGTTTTGCTGAAGTCAAAAACTGCTGCAACTGATCTGCATCGAGAGTTTTGGGTAATTTTCGAGCCTGTTTTGGTGCGCTAATACCGACCGCAGGATTTGTCCTTAAGCCATAACTGCGGCCGAGAAATTGATAAAAACTACGAATCGCTGAAAGTGATCGCTGAATACTGCTGCCTGCCATGCCCCTGCGATGATGCTGGCCGATATGCTGACGGATATGGCTGGGGTGAATACTTTCAGCGCTATCGATTTGTTGTTGGCTGCAAAATGAGACCAGTGACATAAGGTCTCTGCGGTAGCCGCTAAGGGTGTGGGGTGACAGCTGTTTTATGTCAGACAAATAGAGCAGAAATTCTTCGATTTGCTGTTCCAACTTTGACGACATGGTATTTAACCGTGTTGAGAACTCTCAGCTAGTCTGAGTGGTCAGTTTAGGGATAATCCGAATGAGTACGTCGGCGACGTGTGTCAAAAACAAGGTGCCCATATTACTACGGTAGTAATCGGGGTCAGCACTGCCAACGGCGATAATACCAACATCCTGCTTGCCCTTTAATGGCTGCAGTGCGGCAGAGCCGACGCCGTTGCCGGTATCGGGAAATAGATAATTCAATTCATCTTTTCTGAGGGCGCCACACACAGACTTATTGCCGTTCAGCAATGCCCCGATTTCACGCTTGGCAACCTCCGGAGCTTCGCAGCGGCAGTACTCGGTAGACAGTGCAGGATCTCCAAAAACGATAATGCTGGCGAATTCTGCTCCAAAGTCATTTTTGAGTCGTTCACTATAGATTTTGCACAGCTCGTCCATATCTTCTGCTTCAAGCAGTGCTAAAACCAGCTCTCGGGTTAATTTGAAGAGTCGGTCATTGTCTCTGGCATTATCCATCAGGCTGTTAAGGCGTTTACGCATTTCCATATTGCGTTCTCGCAACACCGTTACCTGCCTTTCTACCAGAGATACAGCATTACCTGAGCTGTGGCTGATTTGAAGGTGGTCGAGAATATCGGGATGCTGATCAAAAAAATCAGGATGTTCTTTGAGGTAATCGCGAATATGTTGTTCTTCGATTTCGATATCTTGCGCCGCTGAATCGTTATTGGTAGTTGACATCGCTGATCCGTTATCTGAGCTGATTGTTATTGGATTAGAGCCTTATTTGACCCTCAAATACACTGGCTGCCGGCCCTGTCATTATGACCGGATGTCCTTGCCCTTGCCATTCAATAAGCAAATCTCCTCCTGGCAGTGTCACATTTACACGTGCATCAAGCAAGCCTCGCAGGCGACCGCTGGCAACGGCGGCGCAGGCTCCACTACCACAGGCTAGCGTCTCGCCAACACCCCGTTCATAAACTCTGAGCTTGATCTTTTCACGAGAGCATATTTCCATAAAGCCGGCATTAACACCCTCGGCAAAACGACTATGCTGTTGCAATAGCGGGCCAAGTGTAGCCATATCGAGGTACTCAACACTGTCTACAATGGTCACTGCATGGGGGTTGCCCATAGAGACAACACCCACTTCTAGTGTTTGCTGCCCAGCTTGCAGGGCGTAACTGGTGGCAAATTGTTCCGCGTCAAACGGGATAGACTCTGGGTCAAATACGGGCACGCCCATATTGACAACTACCTGTCCGTCATCAAGAACATTTAGCTCGATGATACCGGTATTGGTTTCTACCTTTATCACACGCTTTCCGGTCAATTTCTGATCGCGCACAAATTTGGCAAAACAGCGAGCACCATTACCGCATTGTTCAACTTCGTTGCCATCACTGTTATAGATGCGATAGGTGAAATCCACCTCCGGATTTTTAGGCGCCTCAACGACAAGTAGCTGATCACAGCCGACACCGGTGTGTCGGTTGGCAATTGCGCGGACATGCTTAGGCCTCAGCTTAAAACGCTGACTGATTAGATCTATAACAACAAAATCGTTGCCCAGACCATGCATTTTTGTGAAGTGTAATAACATGCCTGATTGCCGTTTAACCGGGTAACAAGGATTCGTTTTCAAACAGTTGGGTTAACGTTTCTCTGGGTCTTGCCAGATACGCCTTTTTACCATCAACAATTATTTCAGCGGCACGTCCGCGTGTATTGTAGTTTGAACTCATTACAAAACCATAGGCACCAGAATCCATTACAGCCAGATAATCACCAGCGCTAATAGCTAATTCACGATCTTTGGCGAGAAAGTCGCCAGTTTCACAAACCGGGCCGACGACATCGTAACATTGGCTTTTTGCATCACTTTGTTGACGCAACGGTAGCACGTTTAGCCATGCCTGGTAGAGGGCGGGCCTGATCATGTCATTCATGGCTGCATCGACCAGAGCAAAGTTCTTGTGGCTGCCAAACTTCAGATATTCAACCTGGGTGAGCAGTATTCCGGCGTTGGCCGAGATTGATCTGCCTGGCTCAAACATCACAGTGAGTTGGCGATTTTCAAGCTCGGCGCGAATCTCAGCAATATAGTCTCCAATCGCCGGTGGCTCTTCATCTCTGTAGCGCACTCCCAGTCCGCCACCCAAATCCAGATGCTGGATATCAATGCCAATCGAAGCAAGTTCATCAATGAGTACTAACAAGCGGCGTAGCGCGTCGATAAAGGGGCTGGTATCGGTGAGTTGTGACCCTATATGACAATCGATACCCCTGATTTCTATATGGGATAATTCATCGGCGCGCTTATAAACCTCAAGGGCCTGCCCGATCTCAACACCAAACTTGTTTTCCTTAAGACCAGTGGATATATAGGGATGTGTATTGGCATCAACGTCGGGATTGACCCGCACAGAAATCGGAGCCGTCAGGTTCAGTTTTGCTGCAACGTCGTTTAATACTTCCATTTCAGCGGGCGATTCGACGTTAAAACAGTGAATGCCGGCTTGCAGCGCTCTTGCCATGGCGGTGCGAGACTTGGCTACACCTGAAAATACAATTTTTTCCGGACTGCCGCCGGCAGCCAGTACTCGTTCCAGTTCACCCTCGGAGACAATATCAAAACCGGCGCCAAGGCGACTGAGTAGATTGAGCACGGCGATATTAGAGTTGGCTTTTACGGCATAGCAAATCAGATGATCGCAGTCTGCCAGGGCATTTTGATAAGCCAGAAAGTTTTGCTCAAGAGCCGCGCGTGAATATACGTAGGTCGGTGACCCATAGTCTTTGGCAATTGAAGCCAGCGAAACGCCCTCGGCGTAGAGCTCGCCATGTTGATATTCAAAGTGACTCATAATATTGGCTTGTCAGGTAATGAGTGAAAAAGCTACTCGGTGAATTTTGTGTCAGCCAGGGGCGGTTTTCCTGCGTAGCCGGATTGTGGAATATACAAGTCGCCCTTTTGACCGCAAGCCGACAAAAGGGCGCAGAGTAGGGCTGTGAACAATAATACTCGCATAGCTTCGATTTCCGCGGTAAATTCGCTAGGTATTATAGCTGCCTATAACGGGGCAGGCGAGCAATGGCTGACCCGGTGGTGATTTTGTAAGTGGTAATTTTCTGGATTAATGACATTAGGTATTACTGTGGCGATGACTGATAGCGAATTTAATGAATGTCTTGAAGAACTATTTCAACAAATAGAAGAGGTATTTGATGAACAGGACACCGATGTCGATGCGGAAAATTCTGGTGGTATTCTAACCATTGAGTTTGAAAATGGTTCGACTATTGTGCTCAGCCGCCAGATTGCCACCCATCAACTGTGGATGGCGGCGCGCTCAGGGGGTTATCATTTTGAATTTACCAACAACCAGTGGCAATGTACTCGCACTGACAGGCCTTTCTTCAGGGCTTTGACGGAAGAGTGTTTACAGCAGGCGGGTGTAGCTATTGCCTTTATATAGGCTATTATCTGCACTTGCTTTATTACTAGTTACTGTGCCTTTGACTGCGCAGCCACTGTCTGTAATCAATCAGTCACCCTTTGCAGCAATGGTAGGTCTTGCACCCGCCAGCAGTGCACAGCTGGGAGACGCTGGTGAGTTTTCTCTGCGGACAAATACTATTATTTCCAGTCATTTTATCGACCAGTCAGCGTCAGCTGAAAGTGTTGTATTTGATGGAGAAAGCGTGCTGGTGGATCTGGCCGCAAGCTATGTTGTCAACAAAGATTGGCGTCTCGATTTCAGGTTACCCTATAAAAATCACGGTGGCGGTCACCTGGATGCGCTCATAGAGGGTTGGCACAGTGCATTGGGTTTGCCAGATGGAGGACGAGACAAAGTAGCCCGTAATCAATTGAATTTTGCTTACAGCAGGGGCGATAGAGTAAACACAAACCTGACGACTAACAGCGGTGGCTTTGGCAATATTCAGGTCGGTGTAAGCCGCCGTGTTTGGCAGCGGGACGAGCAGCAGGCTAGTGTACGTTTGGTATACAGCGCTAATAGAGGCGAGGATTTCATTAGCGCTGATTCCAGTGCCTGGTCAGCTTCAATCAACTATAGCAATATCGAGTTCATTGAAGGTTTGCCACTGGGTCTGGATGTACGCTTGGGTTGGCTGAGTACTGCCCAAATTCGGGGATTGAGCCGCCAAAAGAGTGGTGTTTGGTTTACTACACTTGCATCTCAATGGCAGTTTGCTGAGCACACGGCGCTCAAGTTTCAGTTTGATGCCCATGGTGCCATTACTGACAGCAGCCTCGACGCATTGGGTAATGATGCAATGATGTTGAGTGTTGGCCTAAGTCGCCAACTTGGTCCGCAATGGAATGTCGAGTTTGCGGTAACTGAGGATGTTGCTGTTGAAACTGCGGCCGACGTCAGTTTTTTGTTTGCGGTGAAGTATCAAGTTAGATGAGAAATTCGCTTACCTAACGGCAATGTTGACCGTGTCGGGTTCACTCTTGCCTCATGCATAAAGCTAGCTTTTTAGTTTTATAGGGGAGCTGTGTAACTCTGAGTTGTGAGGCCGGTCGCCCGGCTCTCTTTACGCAGTAAATTTTAGCCATTGCACAGAGCTTCATAAGCCTGCGACTGGCCTCAGCGCCTCTACAGCTTGTGAAGCGGATTAACCATGCCCAAATCAGCCAACAAAGTAAGGCCTAATTTCAGTATGAGCTACTTACTTGCGGGACTTGATCAGGGCTAGAGCCCGTTGAGCAGCTTCTGTCACCTGATTGGGGGCGGTGCCACCAATGTGATTTCGCGCAGCAATAGAGCCTTCCATAGTTAACACATCAAATACTTCTTCGCCGATGACTGTGGAAAATTGCTGTAATTCCTCTAGTGACATCTCCGCTAAATCCTTACCTGTTTCCACACCGTAGGCTACAGCCTTGCCAACGACTTCGTGGGCATCCCGGAAAGCAACTTCTTTACCGACAAGATAGTCGGCAAGATCGGTGGCGGTAGAAAATCCCCGCAGGGCAGCTTCGCGCATAACCTCCTTGTTAGCGATGATTGAAGGCACCATGTCGGCATAGGCCTTGAGGCAGTCATGCACAGTGTCAACAGTATCAAACAGGGGTTCTTTATCCTCCTGGTTGTCCTTGTTGTAGGCCAGTGGCTGGCTCTTCATCAGGGTAAGCAGAGATATAAGATGTCCGTTAACACGCCCAACCTTACCGCGGACCAGCTCTGGTACGTCGGGATTTTTCTTTTGGGGCATGATCGACGAGCCGGTGCAAAAACGATCGGGTAGGGTGACAAAATTAAATTGGGCTGAGGTCCACAGTACCAGCTCTTCTGAAAACCGTGACAGATGCGTCATTAGAATTGAGGCAAAGCCTGTAAATTCAATGGCAAAGTCGCGATCAGAAACCGAGTCCAGAGAATTCTCAGTGGGCTTGTCAAAGTCGAGCAAGCTGGCGGTTAGCTGACGATCAATCGGGTAGGTGGTGCCCGCCAGTGCTGCGGCGCCCAAAGGACATTGGTTCATCCGCTGCCGACAGTCGAGCAGGCGGCTGTGATCGCGTTCCAGCATTTCATTCCAGGCCAGTAGATGATGCCCAAAGCTGACCGGCTGGGCGGTTTGCAAATGAGTAAAGCCGGGCATGATTGTATCGCAGTGGCTGGTAGCCAATTCGATCAAACCTTGCTGTAGCCGGGTTAATTCATTGGCGATAACGTCCATCTCGGCTCTAAGGTAAAGTCGGATATCTGTTGCCACCTGATCATTGCGGGAGCGACCGGTATGTAATTTTTTACCGGTAATGCCGATTTTTTCTGTCAGTCTTGCCTCGATGTTCATATGCACGTCTTCTAGTGCTACAGACCACTGAAAACTGCCGGCTGCGATTTCGCTGCGAATTTCTTCCAGGCCCGTTTTGATCAGCTCGAACTCACTTTCGCTGAGCACTCCTGCCTGTGCCAGCATTTGCGCATGGGCAATAGAGCCTTGAATGTCTTGCTCGTACATGCGCTGATCAAATGTTACCGACGCGGTAAATCTTTCAACAAAAGCATCGGTTGGCTCATTGAAGCGACCGCCCCAGGGCTTACTGCCTTGCTGTTTATCACTCATAATTGTTTCGACTTTCCAGAGGCTCGTCAGTTGACAGGCCAATCAAATTACGACAAAAAGGGTAGTATAACAGCATAACATCAGGGATATGCGTGAATGGCAGAATTTGATCGAGATCCGCATAACGAAAATCGGGAGTTTTTTATCCCTGATCTGTGCGCAGTGCAGCCGATACTTTTCTTGATTATTGTCACCGAGTTATTGGCTGTCGTCTATGTGTTGGCCACCGCCATGCAGCCACAGCTCGATTGGGAAAAACTGGCGTTGCTGTCTTTGTTTGTGCAGTGGGTAGTGTTGCTTTGCGCCGCGACATTATGTGTGTCTCGGCAGGTGCTTGGTGGCCTGGTGTTGTATCAATCAGTGTCTATAAGTTTACTGATCATTGTCATTGTTACGGCTTTGGTGAGTTTGCTGGCGCGGGAATTTTTGCCATATTACTGGCCCGCTGACTATGCACTGTGGTGGTTTTGGCGAAATATCGCGGTGGCCCTGGTCTTGGGCGGCATAGCGCTGCGCTACTTTTACCTCCAGTATCAGTTAAGAATGCGCGAGCAATTGGCCTTGCAGTCAAGGCTGCAGGCTTTGCAAGCGCGTATACGCCCGCACTTTCTCTTTAACACAATGAATAGCATTGCCAGTTTAATTGGATCCCAGCCGGATAAAGCTGAACGGGTTCTTGAGGACCTTTGTGAATTGCTACGAGCCAGTCTGTCTGAATATCGCTCCACGGTGACTTTGGCTGAGGAACTTCGACTGTGTCGCCTTTACCTGCACATTGAACAGTTGCGTCTCGATAGCCGCTTGCAGATTAATTGGCAAGTCGATCCAGGCCTAGAATCTGAACAGATTCCCAGCCTGATATTGCAGCCTTTGCTGGAAAATGCAGTTCACCACGGTGTGGCTCAGTTGCGCCATGGGGGTGAAATATCGGTGCGGATTTTCCTGCAGGGAAAATTTGTCTGTCTGCAGGTTGGCAATCCGATTCCCGAGACCGAGACAGTTAGTCATACCTCTGGATATCATCTGGGGCTCGATAATATCTCCCAGCGTCTGTCTGTGCTCTATGGAGCCTCGGCGGAAATGGATGTTACCACCCAGGAGGGTTACCACACAGTTGTGCTGAGTTGCCCTCGAGATGAGGATTTGCCGTGAAAGTGCTTGTAGTAGATGACGAGAAGCTGGCGCGAGATCGCCTGGTGCGGCTATGTGCAGAGCTGGATGAAGTGGATCAGGTAGTCGAGGCGGCCAATGGTCAGCAAGCTCTGGAGCTTATTCAAAGCGCGGAGCTGGATCTGGTGTTGCTTGATATTCAGATGCCCGGTGCCGATGGCCTGGAGGTGGCTGAACAAATCAATAAAATTGACCCCGCGCCAGCCATAATTTTTTGTACGGCGTTTGACCAATATGCGCTCAAGGCCATAGAGAGAAAAGCTTCTGCCTATTTGCTAAAGCCGGTGCGCAGGGATGAACTCAGCAAGGCAATAACGAACGCCCGGCATAGCAGCCGTTTACAAATTCAGTCGCTAAGCCAAGAATCTGGGCGGCGACAGCACTTGCCCAGTGAATCAAGCAGAACCGTGGAGTTAATTCCAGTGGAAGATATTCGCTGCTTGGTGGCTGATCATAAGTCAGTTAAAGCTTATCTACCTAGCCGTGATATCTGGGTGGGCGAACCACTAAAAAAAATAGCTGATGAATTCCCCCAGCGTTTTCTTCGCATCCATAGAAATGCATTGGTCGCCCTGGAGCACATTACCGGTTTGCATCAAGGTGATAACGGCCAAACGCAGGTCTTGCTCGATTCTGTAGACGTTCAGCCCAGTGTCAGCCGTCGCCATCTATCTGAAGTAAAGCAGAGGCTTAAAACCCTCTAGACTATCACTATCGAGGCATGTGGTTTGCGTAGCGATTGTATGGGTACTGCCGTATCATTAGCGCTCAAGGTTTTTATGTAGTGAGACAATGGACGGATTGATTCGAATAGCTACCCGCGAAAGTCAGCTGGCGTTGTGGCAGGCAGAATACGTCAAGGCCAGGTTGGAACAGGAGAATACTGATCTAACAGTGGAATTAGTGGCGATGACGTCCAAAGGTGATCAGGTCTTGGATGTGCCTCTGGCTAAAGTCGGAGGTAAGGGGCTTTTTGTCAAAGAACTGGAACAGGCCCTTTTAGACGGTCGTGCTGATATTGCCGTCCACTCCATGAAAGATGTGCCAATGGATTTCCCTGAAGGGCTCGAGCTCGGTGTTATTTGTGAGCGTGAAGATCCAACGGATGCCTTTGTCAGCAATCGCTGGAAGTGCCTGGCAGAGCTGCCAGGCGGGTCTATTGTTGGTACCTCCAGTTTGCGTCGAGAATGTCAGCTCAGAAAGCACCGACCCGATTTGGAGGTCAGTTTTTTGCGCGGCAATGTTAATACTCGGTTGCGAAAATTAGACGAACAACAATACGATGCGATTATTCTTGCCAGTGCTGGTTTAAAAAGGCTCGGCATGGCTGATCGAATTACCGAAAGTTTAGCGGCTGAATTTTGTCTGCCCGCCGGAGGGCAGGGTGCTGTCGGCATTGAATGGCGTTGTGACGATGTTGATGTGCATACTCGGTTACAGTCATTACACAATAGTGAGACTGCAGAAGCGGTGTTGGCTGAGCGCGCAATGAACCGGCATCTCGACGGTGGCTGTCAGGTGCCTATTGGTTGTTATGCGATCACTGACCCCGACAACCCCCAGCAATTGTGGCTGCGCGGTTTGGTGGGCAGTCCAGACGGCTCCAGAATTTTGAAGGCGGAGGCGCGGGCGCCTAGAGAAAATAGCCAGGCACTGGGCGTTGAGGTAGCTAAACAATTACTCGCCCAGGGCGCGCGCGAAATCTTGCGGGAAGTTTATGGCTGATAGTGGCAGTGGTGCCAGAGTGTTAGTGACAAGGCCCCTGGACCAAGCCCATGGGCTGGTAAATACACTGAAAAGTCGAGGTTTTACTCCCTTGCTACAGCCCTTGCTAGAGATTGTTCCGGCAGAAAAAATTGAGCAAGATCAGCGCCAAATATTATTGGAACTGGATAATTACAGACACATTATTTTTGTTAGTACCAACGCGGTTCGTTGGGGCATGCAAGCGATAGAGAAATTTTGGCCGCAATTACCTACTGGCATCCACTGGCATGCTATAGGAGCCGCGACAGCAGAGGCTTTGGCGAAATTATCGATTGACGTGGTCAGCCCTGATGGCGACATGAACAGCGAGGCTTTGCTGGACTCGGCGAGCTTGCAGCAGGTGGCTGATGAGAACATATTGATTGTGCGTGGGCAGGGTGGGCGCACCTTGATGGCCAAAGAACTGCATAAGCGAGGTGCCAGAGTCAGCAGTTTGGAGATTTACCAGCGGCGGCTGCCAAAAAATACTGGGTCATTACTGGCGGATACTTTTTCTCAGGGAGTCGATGCCATACTGATATCCAGCGGTGAGGGCTTAATGAACCTGGTTAGCATGCTCGAAGACAGCAGTCAGACAGGTGTGCTGACCGACACGATATATTCCTTGCCCCTGGTTGTTCCGGGCACACGAGTGGCAGCACTGGCCGCCGAGTTGGGTTTTAAGGATATACTGGAAGCGGAAAACGCCACAGATGCGGCAATGATAAAGGCACTGTGTTCAAGTTGTTCACAACAACAGTAGCAGGGGATTAAACGTAAGGTGAGTGAAGAACAGAAAAACAGCGAAATTGTAGAGTCGGAGACTGAACTGCAGGCAGCCGAGGTTACACCCGTGGAGCCAAAAACCACCGGTGGGTGGGGGCGATTGTTGCTGACGGTTCTTGTGTTGCTAGCACTGGCGGCAGGACTCGGAGGTGGTTGGCTTGGCTATCAGGCTCAGCTGCAGCTCGATAGCATTGTCAGTGACCAAGACAAGTTGGTAATGGCCAATAAACAGCTGCGCCGGCAAATAAGTGATGAGTTAAATAATCGGCTAGCAAATGTCTCCGATGGACTAAAAGCTGAAAACGGCCAGTTTGTTGCAGAACAGCAGCGCCAGTCTCGACATATCGATGCTATACAGGCGCTGGTAGATGAGCATCGCCAGCGTTTATTAGAGCTG
>Ga0055584_100005568_pt1 | contig 12353 bp, 13 predicted proteins | sample OSDHelmetaG_FD_58716 | JGI IMG/M metagenome (GOLD analysis project Ga0055584, IMG submission 58716) | Pelagic marine sediment microbial communities from the LTER site Helgoland, North Sea, for post-phytoplankton bloom and carbon turnover... | ecosystem: Environmental > Aquatic > Marine >... | reverse complement strand
CGTTGTCCTGCCGAAGACGTTGCGGCAGGGTGAAATCATGGAGCTGAAGCCCACTGCTGTGTCGAAGCTATCTGGTGACGATCAAACGGCAGAGCAGAGGAGTGTGGCAGAACCGCGAAGTGACAGGCGCAAACCAGGGATCAGTGCCCCCGGCCGGTCAAAACGGCCGGAGTCTAAAAATTCCGGCCGGCGTCCAGGCAAAAAGGTAACTAGACGAACTAAGCGCTAAGCGCACGAAGTCGGTTATTCAGTCGCTTTTTAAGACGTGCAGCGCGGTTGGAATGATGCAGGCCTTTGGATGCCGCACGATCAATACGGGCAGTAGCGTCCTCATACGCCCCCTTTGCGCCGTCTACGTCCTTATCTGAAATCATTTTCAACAACTTCTTGATAGCAGTGCGCAGGGCCGAGCGCTGGCTCATATTGTGGATGCGACGTCGGGTATTCTGACGCGCACGCTTCTTAGCTTGTGGTGAATTAGCCAAAGTAAAATTTCCGTCTGGATGCTGATTTTGGTCCGAAATTATGATCCGCTTCGGGACCTATACCACCGAAACCCGGGGTAAATTCGAAAGGCACGGGAATATCGGCAATTTTGCGCCAAAAGTCAAGTAAAACCAGGGTTTGTGCCCTGGTCCGCACCATTGCAGCAATGCCGTGATTTAAGGCCTGACAAAGCCCCGCATCAAGCGCAGATCGGCGATCTAAACCTCTATAATCCCCTGATGTCAAAAAAGCTCATAAAATCCACCTCAGTAGTAGGTTCAATGACGCTTTTGTCCAGAATCAGTGGGCTTTTACGGGACGTGGTGTTCGCCAATTTACTTGGCGACCGGCTGGCGGCTGATGTGTTTTTTGTTGCTTTTCGAATTCCTAACTTCTTCCGCAGAATCACTGCTGAAGGTGCATTTTCTGCGGCCTTTGTTCCGGTTTTTACCGATTTCCGCCAGCACCGGGGAGCCGATGATATCAATCGATTCCTGGAACTGATGATTGGCCGTTTCGGCTTTATTCTGTTGCTGACATGTCTGGCAGGGGTTTTACTGACGCCCTGGATTGTGCAGGGCCTGGCATGGGGATTTACCCAGGAGCCCGACAAGTTTGATCTGACGGTCAGGACAGCAAGGCTTACCTTTCCCTACCTGTTTTTTATCTCACTGGTGGCCATGTCAGCGGCTATGCTGAATACCTGTGGTCGCTTTGCAGCACCCGCTGCGACCCCGGTGCTGCTGAATGTCTGCCTTATCTTTGCGGCACTGACCCTTACACCATTATTTTCAGAGGCGCCAATCGCTCTGGGCATAGGGGTGTTGCTGGCCGGGGTGGTGCAGCTGGCATTTCAATTTCCCTTCCTGCGCAAGGAGGGGCTGTCCATACGCCCACGGATGCGCGCAGTGGAATCTGATGCAACCGCTGTTACCGGTGTTGTTCAGGTTTTTAAACTAATGATCCCGGCAGTTTTTGGTGCATCGGTATCCCAGCTTAACGTGTTGATCAATACCTTGTTAGCATCGTTTATGGTGACGGGTAGTGTTTCGTGGCTATATTACTCTGACCGGCTGTTTGAATTCCCGGTAGGGGTGTTTGGTATCGCCCTGGGTACGGTAATTCTGCCGGACCTTTCAAAGAAATATAGCGAAGGTTCTCACGATGATTTCAGCAGGACCCTTGACTGGGGTATGCGTTGGGTGTTTCTGATCTGTGTTCCTGCAACGGTTGCCCTTGCGGTGCTGGCGGTTCCCTTGATTGCCACTATTTTTTTTCATGGCGATTTTACTGCCAATGGCGTATATATGTCGGCGCAAAGTCTGACGGCTTATAGTATTGGCTTGCTGCCTATCGTGATGGTGAAGGTTTTGGTCCCCGGTTTCTTTGCCCGCAAAAACACACGCACGCCGGTGAAGATTGGCGTCGTCGCCGTGGCAGTGAATATCGTCATGTGTCTTGTGCTTTTTTATCCGCTGCAACATACCGGTCTCGCTTTGGCTACTTCACTTGCTGCAATGGTGAACGCTGGCTTGCTATACTCCAGCCTGCGCCGAGATGGCGTTCTGCAAACAGGCGCTGGCTGGTTTACGCTGCTGGGTAAAATAGTACTGGCGTCATTGTTTATGGGCACTGTGCTTTGGTGGGGCGGTGGAGAGGCAGGCCATTGGCTGGCGCAATCCATACCTTATCGGGTAATCAAAATAGCGGGACTTGTAGTGGTCGGCATTGTGGTTTACTTCCTGGTTTTATACCTGCTGGGTTTACGTGTTAAATCTTTCTGGCTGCAACGGGGTGTGGAGTGAAACTGGTCAGGCGTATTGATTCAGCCGCATTGCCCACAGATGGTTGCGTGCTGACCATTGGTAATTACGACGCTGTTCATATTGGTCACCAGCAAATTCTCAAGCGTTTGCGGGACAAGGCTAATGCCATAAAGCAGCCGGTGGTTGTAATGACATTCGATCCCCATCCGGAAGAATACTTCCTTGCTGACCGAAGCACCCCCCGGCTGACAAACCTGAGCAGTCGGTATTTTGCGTTGCGCGATAATGGCGTAGACGTGATGTTGTTATTGCCCTTTAACAAGAAACTGGCGACTACCACCGCTGAAGAATTTATTCAACGATACCTGGTTGATGCACTGAAGGTCAGGTATCTGCTGGTAGGGGATGATTTTCAGTTCGGCAAAAATCGGCAGGGTGATTTTGAGATGCTGCAGGCCGCAGCCGCCGCAAAGGGCTTTGAGGTTGAAAATACCGACACTGTTTTATTTCAACAGGAGCGAGTGAGCAGCACGCGGATCAGGACACTTCTGACCGAGGGTGAAATGAATCTTGCGGCGACACTATTGGGTCGTCGATACTTTATGTCGGGCAAGGTAATTCAGGGTCAGCAGCTGGGGCGGCAATGGGGTTTTCCTACGCTGAATCTTGCAGTGAATTATAAACCGGCAATTACCGGCGTATTCGCGGTTAATGTTAAGGGCTTAGGTGGCAGCTCGCTCCCCGGTGTTGCCAATCTCGGCACCAGACCCACAGTAAATGGTTTAACAACGTTGCTCGAAGTACACCTGTTTGACTTTGATCGGCTTGTATATGGACAAAGAATTTGTGTTGAGTTTATTGAGAAGATACGAAATGAAAAGAAATTTGCTTCCTTTGATGCCCTTAAAGCACAGATCATGCGCGACGCGGCAACCGCTAAAGCGATGCTGGAAGTAAGATGAAAGGTAACGGGTTAAGATATTCTGTTTATCTGCTGTTTGCGGCAGTATTGGTGGTCATTGATCAGGTCACCAAACAGATGGCCTATCAACACCTGGGTGGGCAGCCGAGTATCGAAATATTGCCTGTTTTCCAGCTCGGCTTGGTGCTCAACAAGGGCGCGGCCTTTGGCTTTCTGCATGATGCCGGTGGATGGCAGCATTATCTGTTTGTTGGTCTGGCCGCGATTTTTTCGCTGGTTTTGCTGGTATGGATCTGGCGCGAGCAGGAGCGCAACGTCTGGCTGGCCATTGGCCTGGGCTTTGTCCTTGGCGGCGCAATAGGCAACATGATTGATCGGGTCAGTGCAGGTTATGTGATTGATTTCCTTATTTTTCACTACCGGGACTGGTATTTTCCAGCGTTCAATGTTGCCGATATTGCAATAACCGTGGGAGCGATGATGTTGATTCTGGACAGTTTACTGTTCTCTACAAAATAGACGATGATTTATTGATGCAAGTAGTATTGGCGAACCCAAGGGGTTTTTGTGCCGGTGTTGACCGGGCGATAGAGATAGTAGAGCGCGCACTGGAAAAGTACGGTGCTCCCATTTATGTACGACATGAGGTGGTGCATAACCGCTATGTGGTGGACAATCTGCGCAAGAAGGGCGCGGTATTTGTTGATGAACTCGAAGAGGTACCGGAAAATGCCACGGTGATCTTCAGCGCCCATGGCGTATCCCAACAGGTGAGGCAGGAGGCCGAACGGCGCAAATTGAATGTTTTTGATGCGACCTGTCCGTTAGTGACCAAGGTCCATGTGGAGGTTACCCAGTACCGCAAGAAGGGTCTGGAAATCATCCTTATCGGCCATGCCGGGCATCCCGAGGTAGAGGGCACCATGGGCCAGGCAGATGGTGGTATTCTGCTGGTGGAGACTATTGAGGACGCTGAAAGTCTCGAGGTGAAGAATCCTGATCGACTTGCTTATGTCAGCCAGACCACACTTTCCATGGATGATACGGCGAAGATTGTTGATGCCCTGCGTCGGCGCTTTCCCAACATAGGCGGTCCCCGTAAAGATGACATCTGTTATGCCACGCAGAATCGTCAGGACGCGGTTAAACAGATGATCCAAAAGTGCGATGTGGTGTTTGTGGTTGGCTCGCCCAATAGCTCTAATTCAAATCGGCTACGCGAAATTGCTGAAAACAGGAGGATCCCGGCTTACCTTGTGGATGGCCCCGATGAAATACGCGACCAGTGGTTAGTGGGAAGAAAATGCGCCGGCGTCACAGCCGGGGCGTCGGCGCCGGAGTCACTGGTGCAGCAGGTGGTATACAAACTGGCGGGTGCCGACAAGACAGTGATTGAGCTTGATGGACCCAGGGAAAATATATCGTTTTCCCTGCCAGTTAAACTGAGAACGACACCCCAGGGCTAAACCAGTCCTTGAGGTGCGGCTGGTGCTAATCCGGTATCTGATCCCACGGAGTGCTGGTCCAGGCGGTTGCGCCGTTAGCTCTATAGCCCTCTGAGCCGCGCTCATCGATTGTCAGATCATAAGGGTCCCGGGATTCATTGGCTGTCGCGATCACATCGTAGCTCGTAGCGTTTCTGTTAATACTGTAGGTGTACAGCTGCGGGTCGCTGGAGTTAAACAGCGACAGCGTTGAATCAAGATCGACCACGTTATAAGCGCGATCCTCAGTAAACGCCCGCTCCATTACTTGGGCGATTTCATAGACATTAGACTTCGCATTGGCCCGATCGGCGTGACGAGTGTATCCGGTATAGGCAGGAACGCCCAACGCGGCGATTATTCCTACGATCGTGATCACAAGCATCATTTCGATGATGGTAAAACCTTTCACCGAATGTTTTCCTTGTCGGGCAAGTGTCATTGTATTGGTAATGTTGGTTTGATTCTGCATGACTATAGTAAATGCGGTTTGATTGCGCTTATACGTGCAGCTGGTTTGGCATTGTCCGCGCGGAATTCGACATAAACGCCGACATCGATATCGTCCAGACTCAGGGTGCCAGATTTGCTGCCGTCCTGCTCAAGAATAGTGACGCGCTTGCTGATACGATATTTTTTCTCGTCGATTTCCAAGGTGCCGGCATCCTTTTCAAAACTTTGGATAAAGCCTGCTTTCATCCCTCCGCTTTGGGCAAATGAAAGCTGGCTGACAATTAACAGCGTGGCTATAAATGCCATTGAAGCACGATAAATTTTTGTGTTCATTTTCATTCTCCGAATTAATTTAACCTGCGCCATGAAGTGCGCGATCGCGGCGCCTGGTGCACAAACTCCGCAAGATTTCCAGAAGAGTCACTGACAATGCCCTTGAGCGTACCGTCTTCGCCACCACCAGGCTCTACTCTGATAATTGAAGGCGGCAATGGTGCACCGGTGCTTGGCTGAATGCCTGCTGCCTGCACAGTACTGCCGTCTGTCAGCGCCACCACATCGCTATCATCAAAATTGCCATCGTTATTGGTATCGAACACCACGGTTTCCGGGCTGCCGCCATTAAAGGCGTCGACTTCCATTAACCAACCTGATACTGACGGAATACAGGGGTCAACCACGCTGGGGTCAGTGGGAACAATAGTGGTGAAAAGAATCCTGTCCTTGATTGCAATAGCCTCGTAAATGACGCGCTCGCCACCAGTAGGCAGATCTATATACCAGCCAAATGCACTGCTGTAATCAACCGTATTACTCGATACAGTTCGCAGGTCGCCACCGGTATTTTCAGTAATCGTCTGCTCCTGTAAATAACTTTTGGTCATCGCGGTGTAGGAGCCTCCGGTTGAATCACCACGGTCAACGACACCATAGAATGTTCTGACAGGTTCGTAAGTAGTGTCAATCTCTCTATCTTCAATGTCATAGAATTTTCCGGTGCCAAAGTGAATCATCAGTGATCCGGACTCTCCAGGGAAGCGGGTGACTTCAACTGCCGCAGTGATCGGTTGTCCTGTGCCGAGGGTTGAGTCTGTGGCGGTAAAGAAAGGTACCGGATCGCCGCCATTACTATATTCGCTGACAAACGTGTCGCTGGAATCGTCCCAGTCAAGGCGCCAGATATTGCCTTTAATGTCAGACAGGTAGACACGATCAACAAGGTCATCGCCGTCAATATCCACTGCTGTATTAGAGACAATGCCGTTGTCACCGGTATCGTCAAGCACGATTTCATCGACCTTCGAGCCGTCATCAAGGTCTATCATAAAGAAAACCGCATCACCATCGGTGCTGTGGATACCGTTTCCGGTAATGACCATCCACTGATAAGTTTCTGGTGAGCCACTGGTGCCCACCCGAATAACGGATGGCCGGTCTGTGATATGGCCCATCTGTTCATAGGTCGCTTCGGTATCCAGGCCATTGACTATCAGCTCGGCTACACTGAGGGCGTTAGTATCGTGAAGCTGAACCCGAACATACCTTGTTAACAAATTGTCAACGTCAATGGTAGTCACCGCAGCCGCGTTACCTGAGAAGTAGTATTCGGTGACACCGGCCTGGTTCTGTGTGGTAACGAGATTCTCTGACTCGAATGGCTCCTTGGAGACGAATACTGAAAAGTTGCTTAATCTTTCAGGGTTGGCGTCGGTGCGGTTGTAAATCTCGATTTGTTCAACCAGTGCGAGCTCGTCTAATTCCAGTTCCAGCCAGGCTTCGCTTTCGGTCTGGGTGTGAGTTACCGATCCATTGGTATAGTTACCGTCATTATTGCCGTCTATGGCTTCGTCAGCATGTCCATCGCTGCCGTCAAAATTTGAAGACTGTGTTGCGGTAGCACTCAGAGCGACATTGCTGCTGGCGCTGCCCTCACCGGCTTCAAGCGGATATGAATTGCTGATCTCCCATAGATAAATTTCTTCAGCATTCGACTCGACATCGCTATATCTTGAAGGATCTGTGATGTCCAGTGCAAACAGGCCTTCAGCCCCGGCACCCATGGCAGAGATTAATACGGTTGCCCATTCTGCGTCATCGCCATCGCCGAGCTGTACGTCCAGACCGACACTGCGACCATCAACGAAATAGTGGTGCAGGTATGCCGGGCTGTCAAAGTCGTTGTACAAAGGATAGACAGCCCTCGGTGCAAATGCAAAGGACTCTGATCCACCATCGCTGCTGGCAGCCGCGTTGAATCCATGCATAAAGCCATCATTGGCTCCTACATAGACGATGGGCTCCCTGTTTTGTACCAGGCTTGATTCAAGAAAGGTCTGGTAGCTTGCATCGGCATAACCGTAATCCTGGTTTGCAATATACACCGGTTGAGAGTGAACAACATCGCCGAGCAGTTTGCTGCGGTTTCTGCGGCTGCCGCCGTTTATTCTTTCTTCCGACTGGTCTCCCAGGATATAACTCAGCTTGCCCGGATCATCATCGAGCTGGGCACGCTGGGTGGTGGACAGGTTTGCCCATTCCATCACCACAGGTTCATCGCTGTTTGTGTTGCTGGTCAGAATGTTACGATCGGGCGAGTTGCCCAGCTCATCTTCAGCAAAGTTATCATCGGTGCTCCAGATCGGCGTGCTTAACTGTCCAAAAGTGGCGCTGGCAGGATCTGAATCGATAGTGTATGAAAGCAGTGAACCAGACCAGTCGTTGGTGTCATATTTAACCTGGAATACCTGGTTACCGGTGGACAGGAATGCGGTAGTCGCGGTAGATGCCGCGGAGGAACCCACCAGGCCCACCACATCTGCAAGGATGGCATTTAATGCGCTGGTCAGCTGCGTAGCATTACCTGAAGAGAAGGACAGGCCATCTCCATAGGTCGCTGCATCTTCGAGCATCTGATTATCAATGCCGAAACCGATGGTGTAGGTTTTCAGGTTTTGATGGCTGAAATCGCTGTCATCATCCGGGTCAGTGGCATCGCCCCATGGCGCGCCTGCGTTATCGTTACCACTTCGGAAGAAATCAATTTCATTAGCAAACAATGCCAGATCATCGAGATACAGACTATAGCCTTCGCTGCTGGAGCTGCCGCTAGGGCCAAAGCCATCAGAATACTGCGGCACAATATTATTGTTAAAGTCTGCTGATGTAGTTGTGGGTGCCAGGCCATCCCAGTTGGGCAGGCTGGTATTAACCAGACCAGTGCCTGTATCAATAGGGTCAAGTCCAAAGTCTGCGCGGTCTACGCCGCTTGGAAACGAAGTATCGCCGGTGGGATAACCATCGGTAACAATCACTGCAAAGTTTTTCTGGCAGCGATACTGGACCGGACTGGGGGCGCTGAGTTGACCACGAAAATATCTTGTAATCTCATAGTATGTTTCAGCGAGTTCAGTGCCGCCGCCCTGGAAAGTGTTATTGATCACCGCTTGGGCGGCAGCTGCATTATTACTACACTGTTGCTGCGGAAAACCGGGGCTGTTCAGGTCAGAAATACACCATCGTATACCGTCTCGGCTTGATACCAGTCTGTTAGCAGCTTCCCGAAGCACATTCATGCGGTAGTCATCAGGAATCACGCTGCGCAGATCCTGATAATCCGGAGTTCCAGGGAACGCATATGTCTGAAACAGATACTGCAGGTAATTGAGCGCGTATAGCGTGTCTCCTGCACCTGAGCCGGTCAATGGATCGGGTAAACGCAGGCACTTCGTGTTGAAACCAAGCGTACCCTCAATATAGCGTGAATCACCGCTACACCTTCCCAGATTGCCGTGAGGAAGATTATTGGGATAATAGGGTGGGCCTAAGCCGCCAGTGTTTATGTTCCAGGCTTCATAGGTTGCATTGCGGTCATAACCACTGTCATAAGTGATGCTGCTCATGCTGCCCGAATCATCCAGATTCAGCATGATATTTGGTTCTGCCAATATCGTCGCTTCCAGGGGTGCCTGGGACAGCGTCTGGGCCGAAGCGGTACCGGCTATGGTCAGACTTACCAGGGTCGAAAGCCCTGCAGTTTTCAGATTTTTACAGAATTTATTCATCATACTTCTCTCGTCGTTTAGACCCGCCCCCATCAAAGCTGCGCGCGTATTGAAATTTTTCATCGTGTTTTCCGATTCTTTATTCTTGTACCACTACGCCCTGCAGCGTAGTGTTCGAGGTGGTAGTGTCACCTCGGGCGAAGGTTGTGACGCGGTAGTAGCGTTTCGCCAACTCTTCATTATTTTCACCCTTGCCTGTCTTAAGGGAGTCGGTGTTCTGCATTTCTTCAATCATCGCCCGTGGCAACGCAGCGATATGGTCATCGGTGACCTGGCTTACTTCCCAGCCCGCTGTGCTCCAGTCAACTGAATTGTAATCAGGCGCGCTTTCAGGATACTCGGCGGTAGAATGGAAGCTGTTGGTACTGGCAATCGCCTGATAACTGGTGCCCAGATTAAGTCGTTGCACAATTCTCAGAGCGCTCTCGGAGGCCTGAAAAGATTTTTCCTTATCTACAAAGTTACCCGCCATTCTTTCCTGCAATGCACTGTCGCGCATTGAGCTGATGGCAATTACACTCAGGATAGTCATCAGGATCATGCCCACCGGCAATACAAATCCATGCTGTTTGTTTGTCATTCTGGTGATTTTCATAACACGACGTTTCTTAAATTGAATACTTTTGATACAACCCTTCGAAGGCGGCGCCCGTTAGTGGTGCCAGCGGCTTCATCATCATAGATATATCCGGGGCAGGCGCTTTGCGCCGCAGCGCCCACCGGGATGTTTACGCAGTTTACCGGGGTGCCGTTAAAGTCAGGAAACTCAATATTCTGTCTTGCAGAACTACCCCGCGCACCGACATCGGCCACAGAGTTCAACATCAGACTTATTTCAACGGATATAACGTCAGCAAAGGTCTCGGTTGTACCGTCAGAATCAACATCGTCAGTGGTCAAAGTGCCAATGCCGGAGAAATCCAGGCCGGTCAGGTACCGCACTGCTCCAGTTGAACCTTGAACGCCATAACGGGCGCGGAGGTTGTCTACACCTACGATCAGTTCGACCGGCGCGCTATAGCTGCCGTCACTGCCAATGGCGAGGCCCCAGAGAGAGTTTCTGGTCGCGCCGTCAATACTGCTGGGGGCGATGAAATAGGACCTGGCCAGCAGGTCGGAAATATTGCTGCCTGCGCGAAAAACATATTCTTCGTAGTTGGTACTGTCATCGCAGGTTGGGTGGGTGGTGCCACCTTGTTTTCCAAGTAAGACCCTGCCACTACTGGCACCATCGCAGTTATCAGTATCTGCCGATGCGTAGCTGAAGGTAGTGGTGTTGTCGGTGGCGCCGTTATAAGTCCCCGTACCGACACCAAACATCGCGGAATTAATGCAGTCATTTAAAACGATAATTTGATCATCCAGCACGCCAACCAGGTTGCCCCTGAACGTTACGGTTTCTGCCGCGGCATTATGTTCGACTAAAACAGCGCTTGCTGAGCCGGTGCTGAGGGTAGTGATCACGTCACCTATCGTGACACCAGAATCGCTTGCCCGTGCGGTAGCACCAATGACGCTGCTGGCATCTGCGCTGGATGGAAACAGCCGAAGGGGAATATCCATATTTCCCACCCACTGGGTTGCACTTTCCAGCTGCGATACATTGACCAGCGCCTCGGGCTCTGTTGAGTTACAGCCGATAAATCCCGCCTGATCGATCGCCATTGCAAGGGTATTAATGCCGTATCGACTGTTTTCCTGAATGTACGACACCGCCTGGTTGTTACGATAAGTGCCTACGCTTGGCACGAATATCGCACCCACCACGCCAAGCACTGATATGGAAACAACCAGTCCCACCGCAAGTTCTATCAGGGTGAAGCCTTTTGATTTGGCCGCTGCTACCGGGCCCATGGTTTTAAAGGTTAACATCGGTAGTATAAGTAAAGTTAGTGACGGCACCTTTGTCGGCATCAGCCCGTGAGTCATCCCAGGTGATTGCCACTGTGCAGTTAAGGCCGGTGCAGGTGATTTCAGCATCCGCCGAAGTGCCCCGCAGAACAGTGTTCTGCAGACCGGTTACCCAGTTTTTTATATCGATTTCTCCCTGGATGGTGGGGCTTCCGGGTTGGGTGTCACCGTAGCTTAAGTTGTAATCACCTGCGGCGACGCCAGCCAGATTCATCCGCATCATATCGATAATTTCAGAACTTCTAACCGCTGAATCGGTTTTCAGCAAGGAGCTAAAAGTGTTTTTTGACGAGGTGATCTGCGCACCAGCCAGGGACAACATCGCTACCGAAAAAATAGCGAGCGCCACCATTGACTCTATAAGCAGGGCACCTTTTTGATTCATATTCTGTTTCATAGCTTGGGCAGGCGTGGATTGACTCAGTTAGGAACGATGACGAGCTGACCGGATGGCAGTGAAGTAAACATGCTGCGGTATTCATCCGTGCTGGAGCAGTCAGCATTGTCGGAATCAGTATGACAAAACGTGAACATAATAGGGGCGCCGGGCAAAATGGCGCCATTGCCGTTGAACGAAATGGCATTGACGTCGGCAGTGGTGACGAATGTCACGTTATTTACCGCATTCTGGCTTCGCAGAATTTCTGTTGCGGGTGTATTGATCACCTGATCAGCGTTTGCGTCGTCAAAAATGTACCAGCCCTGGTCCCAGTCGTTTGCCGAAGTGGTATCGCAGGTATCGTTCGAGGTTGTGGATGCCACGCACATGGTAACGTTTGAATTGCGTTTTACCGCTTCGGATTGTGCGTACTTCAAGCCGCTGATAAAATTGCGTTGCTTGCCGTCGACCTGGAATTCTTCAACCAGACCCATAAACCCGGGAACTGCCAGCGCAACCAGAATGCCCAGAATCGTCAAGGCGAACATCAGCTCTATAAAGGTGAAGCCTGTGCTTCTACCTGGAAATTTTGGATAATTTAGAAATTGAACAGTATTCACAGTAAAACGCGCCCCCGTTTTTTATCTATTTGCGCTTATTCAGGATTCAAAGTGTAGCCGATCTGCGACAGGCAAAGGTTTTCAATATGTAACAGTATGCTGTCGATCGCGCCGTTAACGCCCTGAAATATGCCGCCAGTCAAACTTTTTCAGGCCATAGACCGCGACAAAGCCCCCGCATATAATCCGACAGCCCCCAAAGGTTGTCACCAATGCCGGAATAGCTCAGTTGGTAGAGCAACTGATTCGTAATCAGTAGGTCGGAGGTTCG
>Ga0055584_100005567_pt1 | contig 12355 bp, 9 predicted proteins | sample OSDHelmetaG_FD_58716 | JGI IMG/M metagenome (GOLD analysis project Ga0055584, IMG submission 58716) | Pelagic marine sediment microbial communities from the LTER site Helgoland, North Sea, for post-phytoplankton bloom and carbon turnover... | ecosystem: Environmental > Aquatic > Marine >... | reverse complement strand
TTACGCCGCCCGCGACAACACAATGCCGCCGCTACCGTGGACTAATTTTGCACCGCCGCATACAATATGGAAACAATTAAAGGCAACATGCTCTAACTTTCACAAAAAGAAACTTCTGATTTCCCGGGTTTTTTGCAAGAACATATCCAGATTTCCGGAACATTTGGCTCTCTCAACGCTAGCTCCAGATAGGCCGGATGACTTTCTGGGAAGTGGCTTTTTCAAATTCCGAATTCACATGAGCTGGGTTCTTGTTGCCCCGGTGGCTGCTCGTATCGAAACTAGCGACCTCTGTCGATTGCCCGTGATTGCATCCTCGTTTTAACAGTGCGAGGATGGGTGTCACTTTGCTCAACCGTTTCATTTGTTTCTGCAGACAGGAGTGCTTCGCGCCTTTGTTGTTGCAGTCGGGCAATCGCAATCTCTGCAATATCTTCCATATCAGGCCGAACGATTGGAAGGGCTTCAGTGAAGAAGCCTTTGAAGATCGGCCCAGCTACTTGGCCACCTGTACCGCCACGCCCAAGTGATATGGGCTGGTCATAGCCGACAAAGGCCCCCACAACCAAATCATCGCTGAAGCCAACGAACCAAGCGTCTCGGTTGTCACTCGTCGTCCCGGTTTTTCCATAGAAGGGAATAGGGAAGTCTGGCTTCACTCTTCGCCCTGTACCTGCGTCCATGACTGATTTCAGCATGATACGTATGTCCGCAATCGATTCTGGCGTAAACTCAGGAACATTGCGCTTAGCGAGCGCATTTTTTCTTTTGTGGATTACCGAGCTTTCGAGGCATGTTTCACAGTCAAGAGAGCCGGAATCAAGAACCAAGTTTTGCTCATGATCGAACACGCGCTTGATTGTGGTTGGAGCAACGATTTTACCACCGTTGGCGAAAACCGCATAGGCACTGACCATATCCAGCAAAGTGACTTCACCAGCACCTAAAGCAATTGTCAGGTTGTTCGGAAGCTTGTTTCCGATCCCGAGAACGCTTGCATAATCTTGAAGCCGTTCAACACCGACTTTCATGGCCGTTTTAACAGAAGGAACGTTTCTGGAAGCCCGCAGGGCGTTGAGATAGGTCATGCGCCCTCTGAAGCCACCGTCATAGTTCCTAGGGGCCCATTTGCCCAATCTTAGCGGACTGTCGACGACAATAGTTTGAGCGGTGTCGCCTTGGTTAAGAGCTGCAAAGTAAACAATAGGCTTAAAGGTCGACCCTGGCTGACGATAGGCAATAGAAGCTCGGTTAAATTGGCTTGCCTGGAAATCATAGCCGCCAGAAATAGCCAATACGTGGCCGGTTTTTGGATCCATCACGACGATAGCGCCCTCGATCACCGGCTTTTGTGCGATGCGATAGGCGTACCCACTGGTGTCAATTTTGGGATCAGAGATAGGGCGGACAAAAACGACGTTGCCGGGGCGTAATCCTCTTTTGGTACCCTTAGGGGCAGTAGGGGCCAAACGTCTTGTCCAGCCCAAAAGTCGGTTCGGGATTATGCCGCGTTCCATCGATTGGAAACTAAGTTCGGCGCCTTTGCCGCTGACGGAAACAACCAAAGCTGCTTTAGTTCCTGGCAGGGCATTCTCATATTCGCGTAGCAGGAAGTCGCTGCGCCAGGTACTGTTTTTACCAATGTCGATGTGATCAATAGGGCCCTGCCAGCCTTCACGGGCGTCGAAGGACTCTAGTCCAATACGCAGGTGTTTTTCAGCCAGTTTTTGTAGTTTCGGATTGATCGCAATCTCGACTTTAAAGCCACTGTCATAGGTTCGGTCTGAGCCAAAATGGTCGATCATATCGCGACGCACCTGATCCAAATAGAACGAATCAATGATGGTGTCGTCCACACTCTTGTGAATGGCTGGGATTGGTTCGGGTTTCTTGAACTTCAGCTGTAGTGATTGCACGGCATTGATCTGCCCGTTCTCAACCATTTGCCCCATGATCCACTCGCGGCGGGCTTTTGCTCTGTTTGCGTGTTTGTCAGAACTGTAAGTAACTGGCGCTTTGGGAAGGGAAGCCAAATAGATGGCTTCGTGCAGCTCAAGTTCTTGCACGGTTTTATCGAAGTAGGTTTTTGCGGCTTGCCCAATTCCATAGGCGCCACGACCGAAGTAAAGCTGGTTTAAATAGAGCTCCAAAATACGCTCTTTATCGAGCTGGCGGTCAATCCTTACAGCCAGGATAGCTTCACGTAGTTTCCGGGTCACGCTACGCTCTGAACCAGTGAACAGCATCTTCGCAAGCTGTTGAGTGATCGTCGAAGCACCAAGAAGGCGTTTATTTCTGGTGAGATTGATCAGGTTTTGGACCATAGCCCGTGAGAAAGCAGTAGTGTCTACGCCGCCGTGCTCAAAAAAGCGCTTGTCTTCGGTGGAAGTGAAAGCGTCAATCACGAATTGTGGAAGATCGTTATACCCAATAGGAACACGGCGTTGCCGGTAAAACCGAACGACCTCTTTTTGATCTTGGTCATAAACACGAGTGACAGTAGGAGGTGTGTAGTTATCCAGCACCTCTACATCTGGCAAATCGTGAACGACACCATAGAAAAAACTAAATGCAATTAGAGTTAGTTTCACTGTTTTACGTTTCCTCAATCCTCCGCCGGACAATAGAGTTTGATTCGAGTAAGATAAACGTCTATTTGGATTCGCTCACTAAAAGGTTAAGCCTATTTTAGGTGGCGAAATTGGCAGGCGACGTTTTGAACAATCAAGAAGCATGGCCTATGGAATATCTAATAAAGCAGAGGCATCAAGTTTAAGGTTCCAATAGTTGTTCACGAACCAAGTGTGGTTGAACTTTCCCCATAGCGTTTCGCGGCAGCTGATCTGTGAAGATAATCTTTTTCGGATGTTTAAATCGAGCGAGATTTTCACGGAACAAGTCCAAAAACTCTTGATCGTCAGTACTCTCGTTTGGATGTAGGACGATGAGAGCGATCGGCACTTCACCCCAGCGATCATCTGGCATGCCAACGACCACTGTTTCTTTGACTTTGCCAGAAAGCGCGATGACGCCTTCTATTTCAGCGGGTGAAATGTTTTCTCCGCCCGAAATAATCAAGTTCTTCTTACGGTCCTTGAAGTAGAGATAACCTTCAGCGTCCCAAGACCCAAGGTCACCAGTTTTGAACCAACCATCAACGATAGATTTCGTGGTTTCCTCCGTGTTACCCCAATAGTAGGACAAAGTAGACGGACCCGCGACTTCAATTTCACCCATAACATCAGGAGACGTGATGATCTCGTTTTTATCATTAGTTAGGCGGATTTGATTGTGTAGGGCTGTTTTGCCGGTTGAAGCAGGGTGGGTTTTGCCTTCACCGATAGCTTGATAAGCCGCGATCGGGCATGTTTCCGTACTGCCGTAAACCTGAATGACAGAGCAGTTTTTGTCTTCGAAAGATTTGATTAGGCCCACAGGGACGATCATAGACCCCGTGCCTAAGGCGCGCAGATGAAAGAAATCGGCAGTCTGCCATTCATCGGTTGCCATAACGGCTTCCATGGTGGCTGGCACTAACACCCCCAACGCCATGTTCGGGTTAAGGAGAGATCGGATTGCGGCCTTTGGATCAAATCGTTCATGAAGTTCGATGGTGGCCCCTAGATAAAGCCCTGGCGTTAGCTGGATGTTCAGCCCGCCAACGTGAAAGAGCGGTAGGGCGACGAGGATTAAGTCATCGCTTGTCATGCCATGCATGTGGCGAGAGTTGAGAGCATTGTAGAGGAGGGCTTCTTGAGTGAGAACCGCACCTTTGGGCTTCCCCGTTGTGCCGGAGGTGTAAACAATCAAGATTGGGTCTTGCTGTTTACCACCTCCAACCAAGCATTCATTGGTGCATCTGGCTAGCTTTTCGATAGGAAGAGCCTTGCAGCCATCAGAGCTCAGGGCGACTTCTAGAAACTCGTTGCTACTATAGTGCTTGTCAAAAAATAGGAGGCTTGCACCAGCGTCCCCAACGATGCCGCTGAGCTCTTTTGGTGTGAGCCGCCAGTTCAAAGGAACCAAGATGGCCCCCAGTCGCGCACAGGCAAAAAGCAAGGATAGCATTTCGGGTCGATTGAGACCCAAATAGGTTACTCTGTCGCCATGGGAAATACCTTGGTCAACCAAGTAACCGGCCGCTGTCGCGATGTTTCCCGCGAAGGATTTGTAAGAAAGATCCTGTCCTTCAAATTTAATCGCAGTTTTATCTGGCGTGAAGGCAGCGTGGCAAGATATCCAACTGTCAATGGACTGCATTAGTCGTCTTTCTCTCCGGCCTCATAGAGGGCACCATGACCGATGCGATCCATGCATAGTTCGGATGTCCAGGGAAGCATGAGTGCACCACAGCGGCTGTCTCTGTACATGCGCTCTAAGGGAAGGGATTTTAACATCGATTGGCCACCACAAGTGCGAATAGCAAGACGGCAAATGTCGTTGGCGTTTTCCATGACTGTGTACTGAGCAGCATAAGCGCGCAACAACTGCTCTTTGCTGGGTTTGTAACAAGCTTCGGAAATCACTTGGAACCAAAGCGCTTTGGTCTGCTCTAGTTTGATTAGCATCTCAGCGACAGCTATTTGCTTGGTTGGATACATACGACGTTTAACGGGAGGTGTGCCGGGGTACTCACCTCTCAAGTATTTCACCGTGAAATCATAAGCCCCTTGGCAAATACCCATATAAGTCGGGGCCAATGTTAGGAACATATGGGGCCAACCAACGGCCATTTCAAAGTACGAGCCTTGGGGCATCAGCTCATTAACGGGGTCGACGATGACGTTGTCGAATAGCAGGGTTCTGGAGACAGTACCACGCATGCCGAGAGGGTCCCAATCGCCGACAACAGACACGCCTGCAGCGTCGGCAGGGACTGCTAAATAAAGAGTGTTGCGCCGGCTTGGCTCGCCATCCGTCACATCGGTACAAAGAACACCATAGTAATTGGCGTTTCCTGCAAGCGACGCGAAGATCTTCTTCCCATTCAAAAGCCAACCCTTATCGGTTCGCTTTACTAACGTGCCCCAGGCCACGGCACCGGCTGCGGCGGCACCGCCTTCTGAGAAGGATTGAGAATAGACAGCACCGTCCTCAAGGATCCGCTTGCGGTGAACAGTGCTGCGTTTGTCCTGGGCCTCTTTTGCTTGTGGTGACATCTCTAAAGTATCCAGAAGAGATCCTGTCCAAAGAGTTGAACTGACGTGCATATTCCAAGTTAGCGCCGTGGCCCCACAATAACGGCCCATTTCGGCAGCTGCCAAGCAATAGGCGCGGTAGTCGGCTCCTAATCCACCAGATTCTTTTGGAATACAGATGCCAAGGAGGCCATTTGTGGCCATGTCGCGGTAATTTTCCGTGGGAAATACGGCGTCCCGGTCCCATTTCTCAGCCCTGGGAGCGAGTGTCGATTGGCCGAAATCACGTACTTTTGCACAAAGCTCGCTTTCCAAATTGCTTAGTCGGAAAGCCTTAGGATCGAACATGGGATTGTCAGTCATGGCTTAAAGTGCCTCCAGAAAATCGTTGAGAGCTTTGTTGAATGCTGTGGGTTGTTCGAGGTTAGAGAGATGACCTGCGCCGGGTAACATCGTGTATTTCGCAGCTGGAATTTTGGTTGCCATCTTCTCCATCATCGGAGCCGGCGCGTTGGTGTCTTTTTCGCCTGCCAAAACCAACGTTGGAACATCAATGTTGGCTAAATCATAGCGCATGTCGAAATTGACGATAGCATGCATAGAGGCCCGGTAAGTGTCAGATGGGCAGCTTGCCATGGAAGCGATTGCCACTTCAATGCCTTTAGGATCAGGGTTGTCAGCGACGAGTGTCGGCACTATTCCTGGGGCCAAGTCGGCGAGTGTTTTGCCTTCGTCGAGCGGTTTCAATCGGGCCGCTAAAAACTTCTTTTGAAAATCACCGTCTGGGTTTCCAAATGCTGGGCTGGTGCCCGATAAAATCAATGATATCAAACGATTGGGATGTTTCTTAGCAAAGGATTGCGCAATCATGCCTCCGAAAGAATGGCCGAGGAGGTGGCAGCGTTCATACCCCAATTCGCTAAGATCAACAGCCAATTGATCAGCCAAGCTGTTAATCGTGAAGGGAGAAATCAGTTCTCTGCCACCATATCCAGGAGCATCCCATCCCACGACGTCGTAAACTTCAGAGAAGAACGCCTTTTGGAACTCCCAAACAGAGCCGTTGCCACCAACACCGTGGAGGAAAACAAGTGCTTCCTTTACCATCAAACCAAACTGCCTTTTTCAACCACGGCAACCCCGTCCAGTTTGATTGTGCAACCCTTCATGGGCAAGTCGAAATGGCCCTGAGTAAAACGGCCCACGAACTCGTTGGCACCCGTTGAGAAAAGAAAGTTCCCTGCAGAAGCTCTGATTTCAGTGCCGTTTGTTTGGTTTTGATCGTAGAACGTTAGAGCTTCAAAGCGTGCTTGTTCGTTGAGGCCCCAGCCGACATGAGAGACTGCGTAAGCGTTTTTGTCATTCCAGGCTGCATAGTAGCGTTTCATCAGCTCCGCGTCAGTGCCTTTGCCTGAGATCTTGGTGACGAAATCGTTTTCGATCATCATCTCGACTGGAGAATCAAGATAGCGCTTAAAAGTTAAGTTGGCATCTCCCGCATCCATAACAAGACGTCCGTTGACGCAATTTTGTTTTGGAAAGCCCACGACAACACCAGCTGGCCAGTGTGTGACAGTCCCAGGACGATCGGTGAACCCCCATACACCGGCGCAAGGCATGTCAGTTATGTCAACGACTAGATCTGTGCCTGCCTCAGACTGAACTGTCATGGTTTTGGCGACTTTGAGCTTAGCGATTGCTTCTTTTGCTTTTTCTTTCAGCTCAGGTGTAGGGACAGTTCTTTCGAGTGCATCTGGATGCTCGTTAGAAACCATTATGACACGCGGGCCTGATTTTAGAATTTTCGGCAATTCAGGTGCATGGAGCATTCCTTCTACTGTGCAATCGATGACCAGCGAAGAGGCTGCACAAGCCGCCATTATGGCTGGATTGCCTTCCAGGGCTTGGCAGGCACCAGTAGAACGAACCGGAACAGGGGCTGTTTGTGCCGGCGTAGGGATCTGCAGATGGATTGGCTTAAGCCCTAGTTCCTGGAGAGCTAGTTCCGTCAAATGGACATTTAAAAGACGAGATTGTGTTTCAGACAGAATGACCACTGTTTCTTCGGCTTTAACGGATGAAAGCATGAAAGTTTTCTTAAAGGCTTCAATCCATCGCCTTTCAATACGGTCAACGAACACAAAAAATTCCCCAAATGTTACATATCAAAGCAGATTAGCAGAGCCGAAACTTGTTTCAATTATTAAGTGGTGGTGCTTATGGTGATTGGAAAAGGCTCATTTGTTGCTAATGTTGCTAATGTTGCTAATGTTGCAAGTGGTACTACTTGACTTGCAGGTTCGCTAGGAGAATTTCATGAGTAACAAATCAGGCGCGCTATCCCCCCAGGCCGTTGCAATCGTGGTTTCAGGCTGTGTGATTGTCCTGGTGTCGTTTGGCATGCGCAGCTCTTATGGCGTTTTCTTGCCTGACATGTCTGAATCTATGGGCTGGGGCAGGGAAGTTTTGGCCTTGTCCTTGGCTATTCAAAATTTGATGTGGGGTGTTGCTCAACCTTTCGCTGGTGCCCTCGCGGAGAGATATGGCGCTGGTAAAGTTCTCGTCGCTTCAGCTCTATTATATTGTGCCGGACTCTATTTGAGTGCTCAAGGCTACTCGGAACTTGTCACGCACATGAGTGCTGGTTTTTTCGTTGGAATTGCTACGGCAGGCACTGGGTTTGGTGTCATACTCTCAATGGTCGGGAGAGCTGTTCCGGCGGGCAAAAGAAGTTTCTGGCTTGGTGTGGTAACCGCGGCGGGATCAGGTGGCCAGCTCTTCGTCGTACCCATAGCAGCGGAGATGTTGAACTACTTTGATTGGTCTAGCACTCTGACAATTTTCGCTTTTTTGGTGCTGATCATTATCCCAGCGGCATGGTTTCTGCGGGGCAGTGTTGAGGAAAGCGGTGATGACGTTCAAAGCTCGACATTTGGCCGGACAATGAAAGAAGCCAGTCGTCATTCAGGATTCCTTCTACTGACATCAGGTTTTTTTGTTTGTGGCTTCCACGTCGCATTTATAGGGGTTCATTTTCCAGCCTACGTCAAAGACTTGGGCTTCTCTGTGCAATTGGGGGCAATTGCACTGTCAGTTGTCGGAGGAGCAAACATCATAGGCTCTCTTCTTTCCGGATACCTCGGCGGTATCTATAGCAAAAAATATTTGCTTTCTTTCCTTTATCTGTCCCGTGCAGCCACCTTTACTATTTTCCTCGTTACGCCGCCTTCGGTCACGTCGATTATGATTTTTTCAGTTGTGATTGGGCTGCTCTGGTTGTCGACAGTACCCTTAACCTCAGGCTTAGTTGCTCAAATTTTTGGCCCTCGATACATGGGGACCTTGTTTGGCGTTGTTTTCTTTAGCCATCAAGTTGGATCGTTTCTGGGGGTATGGCTTGGGGGCCGTTTCAGAGATCTTTATGGGTCTTATGACATTATCTGGTGGAGCGGTGTCGTATTGGGTGTCGTTGCGGCGATTCTCCATTGGCCAATAAAAGAGGAAGCATTTGATTGGTCGAAGTCTAATGGAAAAGCAGAGCAGGGCTAAAGAAAATGTAACAGATTGGTGATGGATTGGCCTTCTTCTCGGCAAATTGTGATGTTAATTTTTTTCCATGGCCAGATCAGGGTTTTTGAGGTAGCCTGCTTAGGTTATTGGGTTTCTTTCGCTACCCTGCTGAATTCAAATAGGCAAAAAGCATTAGAATAAAGAGTAATAAACAGGGAAATACTTGATGATAGATCTTAAAAAACTCAGTAAAAAAGTTGTAAGCGGCAAGCTTTCACGCCGTGATTTTATGGTTAAGGCGATTGCTGCCGGTGCGACTGTGCCATTTGCAACGCATTTGCTGGCCGAAAGCGCGAAAGCTGCGACCCCTAACAAGGGCGGTAACTTGCGCATGGGCATTGGTCACGGTTCAACCACTGACTCAACCAACCCTGCGACTTGGGAAAACGGTTATATGGCGAACGTCGCCGGTGCCTTCGTTAACCACTTGGCTGAAGTAAACAATAAGGGTGAGATTTCCCCTGAGCTCGCTGAGAGCTGGGAAAGTTCACCGGATGCAGCAACTTGGAGATTTAAGCTTCGCAAAGGTCTTGAATTCCACAATGGCAAGACTGTTACTGCGGAAGACGTTATTGCATCATTCAATCATCACCGTGGCGACGACACGACCTCAGGTGCTAAGGGTGTTGCAAAGCCAATTAAAGACATCAAAGCTGATGGCGACACAGTTGTGTTTGAACTAGAAGGCGGCAACGCTGACTTCCCATTCATCGCATCTGACTATCACTTCGCGATTATGCCTTCAAAAGACGGCAAGATCGGCGCTGACGGGTTTGACGTCGGTACAGGTGGCTTCATGATCGAAAGCTACGAGCCTGGTGTTCGTACAACTTTCAAACGCAATCCTAACTATTTCAAAGAGGGCATGGCTCACTTTGATTCTGTTGAGATGCTTTCTATTCTTGATGCAAACGCCCGTCAGAGTGCTCTGATCACTGGCGATATTGATATCATGGATCGTGTGGATCTCAAAACTGTTGACCTCTTGGCTCGTAACCCTGCGGTTAACATCATGGAGACAACAGGTACACTGCATTACACGTTCCCAATGCGCACCGATACAGCGCCATTCGATAACAACGACGTTCGTATGGCTCTGAAATTGGCTTTCGACCGTCAAGAGATTGTCGACAAAGTCCTCTTCGGTCATGGGTCAGTTGGTAACGATCATCCGATCTCATCTGCGAACCAGTTCCACAACAGCGAGTTACCTCAACGTCAATACGATCCTGAGAAAGCTAAGTGGCACTTGAAGCAAGCTGGCATGGAAGGTCTAACTGTTGAGCTCAGCGCTGCTGATGCTGCATACGGTGGTGCTGTTGATGCGGCTGTTCTTTACAAAGAACGTGCTGCAGCTGCTGGTATCAATATCGAGGTCGTTCGTGAGCCAAATGATGGCTACTGGTCAAACGTTTGGATGAACAAGCCTTGGTGTGCTTGCTACTGGGGTGGTCGTCCAACAGAAGATTGGATGTTCTCAACAGCTTATCAAGGTGGTGTTGATTGGAATGATACATTCTGGTCAAACGAGCGCTTTGATGCCTTGCTGCTCGAAGCGAGATCTGAATTGGATCAAGCTAAGCGTCATGAAATGTATGGCGAAATGCAGGCTATCGTCTCTAATCAGGGCGGTGTTGTTGTTCCAATGTTTGCTAACTACGTCATGGGTCTTTCTTCCAAGATTGCACACCATGATGATGTTGCAGGTAACTGGGATCTCGACGGTAACAAGGCTGCTGAACGCTGGTGGTTCTCTTAAATCACCGATAGAATTTAGTAGATTACTAAAGGGTCGTCTTCTCATTGTGAGGAGGCGGCCTTTTTCTTTGCCTTGCTAACGAGACGGTGGAGTAGTAGTCTTCCTGTAAGGTTGAAAATTGAATGGAATCAAAGAACTACCGTTGAGGAGGAGATGTTTGTTATGAAGAAACGGCTTAATCTGGCAATGGTTGGGTTTGCGTTGATGGCTTCAGCAGTTTCTGCTCAGGCAGCCAATATTAAGTATCCTCACGATATTTCCTGCCACCCGATACAGGAAGAAGCTATTCTGGCAACGTCCAAATATGATGGCCACAAGAAACCCGAAGAAATTCACTCAAAGTACGCAACTTGGGTCTTAGGTGCACCCGGTGACACACAAAGTTTTGAAGTGGATTTTGAATGGCGGCCAGCAAAAAAGTTTCCGGTCCGTTTGATGGTTGTTCGAAACGGTTTTGACAGAAATCGGGTTACTCTTGTTTCGACCACCACACACAGTCTCATTGGTGTGTCTACTTCTTCTGACCAGCTTACGGCGAGAGGCTGGCTTTTCACTTTTAATTTTCGAAACGAGGTTGTGATAGGCACGAAGTTGCAGACCAACATCGCTGGGGTCAAAGGGTCGGTTGTCCATTTCGACTGTGACTTCAAAGAAAAAGTCCCAACATTGGTTTTGCCCAGATCCAAGACCGGCAGCGTCGGTTAGTTATCAACAATGTAGGGGGAACTTCGCTTTGTTCAGCAACAGAAAGAACTGGTGTCAGCTGGATTTCTTCGCTAGCTTCAAGGCAATAATTACGAACTAAAACAATTGATTAGTTGAGGCTGTTCAAGGTCCTTTGATTGTTTGCTAACAGGGGTAGAGCTTTGGCATGAATGCAATCCTTACTATGATTGCACAGAGATTGGCGTTGGGAGTCCTAACGCTGTTTATTGTGTCTCTCATTATTTTCTTTTCAGTTTCACTCATGCCTGGCGACTACGCTGAGGCAATACTGGGGCAAGCGGCTTTACCAGATACTGTCCGGGCCTTTCGTGAACAACTCGGTCTCGATCAACCGGCTTATGTTCGTTATTTTCAATGGCTAGGCGGGGTCTTTACAGGGGACCTAGGAACCTCATTTTCAAGTGAGCGTGCAGTAACAGAACTGATCGGTGCTCGCTTCGGTAACACGATGTTTTTAGCGGCTTACGCTGCCTTGATCGCTGTTCCTTTAGCGCTGGTCCTGGGTGTGTTGGCCGCTCTCTATCGTAACTCTTTCTACGATCGTACAGTTAATGTTGTGACACTGACAACGATCTCATCTCCAGAGTTTTTCCTGGCTTATGTTTTGATTATGTTCTTCTCCGTTGGGCTGTGGAATGGATCAGAAATGATCATGGGGGGCTTTTTCCCTCCTATCGCCAACGTGAGCGATGATGTTGGGTTTTGGGAGCGAGTTTACCGAACGACGCTCCCAGCCGTAACCATGACCCTTGTCATTGTTGCGCACATGATGCGTATGACAAGAGCGTCTATTATTAACCTCTTAGCCAGCCCATACATTGAGATGGCAAACCTTAAAGGGTTAACTAAATCTCGGATTGTCTTTAAGCACGCACTCCCCAACGCGCTGGCTCCGATCATAAACGTCATTGCCGTTAATATGGCCTATTTGATCGTTGGTGTTGTCTTGATTGAGGTGGTTTTTGTCTACCCTGGTCTCGGCGGGTTGTTGGTTGATTCAGTCAGTAAGCGAGATATTCCGGTTGTTCAGGGCAGCTGTCTTGTTTTCGCGGCGGTCTACATCCTGCTAAATCTTACGGCAGACGTACTCTCGATTATTTCCAACCCCCGTTTGTTACATCCGAGATAAGGGAGAAGTTTATGACTAGATTCTTGAAGTTCA
>Ga0055584_100005566_pt1 | contig 12356 bp, 12 predicted proteins | sample OSDHelmetaG_FD_58716 | JGI IMG/M metagenome (GOLD analysis project Ga0055584, IMG submission 58716) | Pelagic marine sediment microbial communities from the LTER site Helgoland, North Sea, for post-phytoplankton bloom and carbon turnover... | ecosystem: Environmental > Aquatic > Marine >... | reverse complement strand
TTTAAAGAAACAATAATATACCTAAATTTTGCTGTAACTCATCGTCCTCAAGGACTAAAAACCGCTATAATCAATACCTGTTGTCTGAAAAGAGGTAGTAAAGTGCCAAAAATAAGTCGATTAAGCCGGTCTGTCGCCGGACGTACCGTAATAATAACCGGAGCCGCTAGCGGCATGGGCTTGGCTACAGCAAACCTTTTCGCCGATGAAGGTGCCAATGTTGCGCTTACAGATATTAACCTTGAAGGTGTAACCGAGGCTGTTGCGCGCATTGAACAATCAGGCGGTGCTGCTCGAGGCTGGCATATGGATATCGCAGATAGAACTGAAGTTGCTAACGTTGTTGAGCAAATATCAGACACATTTGGAGGCATTGATATTATCGTTAATAATGCGGCGAAGGTGTTTTCTGGTGCTATCGACGATGACGGTTTTGAGCAGGCTTGGGATAACTCTATCGACGTCATTCTGAGTGCCCAAATGCGGGTAATAAGAGCTTGCCTGCCTTGGCTCAGAAAATCTGATAGCGCGCGTATAATTAATATTTCATCCACAGAAGGCCTCGGCGCCATGGCTAATACGGCGGCCTACACTGCTGCTAAACACGGTGTTATAGGGCTTACTCGATCACTAGCATTAGAGTTTGGCTCCCAGGCAATTACTGTTAACTGTATATGTCCGGGCCCTGTCCATACCGGCATGACAAGTAAAATACCCGATGAACATAAACAAAAGTTTGCGCGTCGATATACGGCTTTAAAACGCTACGCAGACCCTGAAGAGATAGCCCATGCAACTTTAAGCCTAGCCCTGCCGGCGTCATCTTTCATAACTGGCGCTGTGTTACCCGTAGATGGTGGCTTGACGATTCGCAATGGCTAATACTGCTAGGTAGGCGAATTTAACAGTAACAATTGCTATGATAGCCGCAACGTTTTCTTGAAACTGCTGATTTGCGCGGTGTTCACTCCTTAATTCAAGGCTTGCCTGTGCCCTCGTCATCCAACAACGTCATAATCGAAAAATCTCGCTGGCCAAAATCCCTGACGTCACTAAAAGTAGCAGAATTTCGCTGGTTGCTGGCGAGCAATACCATGTTCTTTTTAGTTATGCAGGGGCAGTTTTTAACCAGAACTTATCTGGCCTGGGAACTTACCCATGAAAAAATGGCTCTGGCCAATGTAAATTTAGCCGTGGCGATTCCAATGCTATATGCAGCCATCATTGGAGGTGCTATTAGCGACCGGGTCGAGAGAAAGAGACTCATCATAACCGGCCAGATCATTCTTCTGGCAAACGAATGTTATGTGTTAGGCCTTATTTTCACTGATGGTCTTGGTTACTATAACCTGCTGCTTGCATCTTTTATCACCGGCTGCATCCTGCCCTTCCTGATGCCAGCCAGAACAGCAATCATCTACAATATTATTGGCTCTGGTGGTCTTGGCAATGCTATGGCCCTGTCTAGCGGCACCATGAATTTGTCTAGGGTGTTAGGTCCAGCCTCAATCGGTTTTATTCTTGAGTTTTATGGGCCTAAGGGAGCCTATCTGTTTTCTGCCTTCCTCTATGTTTTAGCCATCACTTGTATGAAAAACGTGCAGCCTTGCCACCCTGCTTTAGGCAGTCGAAAAAAATCTCTCTATTCCGATGTTGCAGAGGGATTTTCCTACGCCCTTAACCACAGGCAGGTACTGATTTGTTTGCTTTTTGGTTTGTTGCCGATGTTTTTAGTACAACCCTTTCAGAATCTACTGGTGCTATTTGCCGATGAAGTATGGCACGTCGGTGAGCGCGGACTGGGGCTTATGTTAGCCTCTGCCGGCCTGGGTGGTGTCTTTGGGACTCTATATGTAGCACGGCGTGGAGAAAATCCCAGAAGAGTCGGATTAATGATACTAGCGGCTTTTTGTTTTGCGGGGTTTTTAATTGTATTCAGTTTATCATCGAGTTTTTACTGGGCCCTTTTGCCTCTGGCACTAGCCAATATGTGCGCGCAAGCCTGTACAACATTGAACAATACATCAATTCAGCTATTGGTTGATGATTCTGTGCGCGGCCGTATGTCCAGTATTATGATGATGTCTTTTGGACTCACTCCCCTTGGGGTTTTGCCCCTGGCCTATCTGGCAGAACATGTTGGCGCGCCGATGTCGATCGTTACAGCCTGCTGCCTATTAATAGTGTCAGTAGTTTTATTTTATGCCTTCAGTCCAACCCTAAGACGCATGGACAGGGCTGTTAAAGGTGCTTTACGCGACAAGCTTGCTACCTGACGCATGTCTGTCACAGTGGGCGAATCAAACCTTCCTGAATGGTGGTGGCAACCAGCGTACCCGACTCAGTATAAACACTGCCGCAAGATAGTCCTCGAGCTCCTGATGTAGATATGGGTTCACACTGATAATAAAGCCATTCATCAGTTCTAAAAGGACGGTGATACCAAATCGCATGATCGATCGACGCCATAGCAACTTTCAATTTATCATCCTTAGTGTCTTTTGCTCGCATGCCATGTGGTTTCAACGTTGAGCCCAACAGCCCAAAATCTGACAAATACGCCAGCACAGCACGATGGGTGTTGGCATCGTCAGATAGTGGATCTTTGACCTTCAGCCACCAACGCAATGCATAATCATCCTTCATCCGAACGGGTCGAATATCAAAATATTGAACGGGACTGACCTTACCCACTTTAGAGTCGGAAGCATTTTTTAACTCCGATGGTAGGCTCTCTGAATCAGGAACGCTGGGTAAATCAAGTGGAGTTTCGTATTCCAAACCCTGCTCAGAAATTTGAAAAGACGCAGAAAGTGTGAAGATTGGCCTGCCGTGCTGAATAGCGACAACACGCCTGGCCCCAAAACTTCTGCCATCCCTGCTCCGGTCTACCTCATACACAATTGGCGCATGTACATCACCTTTACGTAAAAAATAGGCGTGCAGTGAATGTGCCGAGCGGTCGTCATCTACCGTTGATTGAGCGGCAACCAGTGCCTGCCCCAGCACCTGCCCACCAAAGACCTGCCCGGTATGTAAATCCTGACTTTCTCCGCGAAAGATATTCTCTTCAATACGTTCGAGGGTCAAAAATGTAACAATATTATCCAAAATATTCTCCGCCCATTAAAGCCTATAGCAACAGTATAAGTGATTTGGGCTCAGCCATGCCGCTTTTAGTCAGGCTAGTTCCGTAGTTGCTGTTGAAGGTTTACAGAGTCCATCAATTCCCACACTTCATAAATAGCCCCTTCCCTAAAGTGAAAGGCAAAACAATAACGGTTGCGGTAGTCCTTGCCGGAGCTTGTTTTAGCATGTAGCTGAGCTAATACCAGCGCCTGGTCACCTTCTACCGCCTGAGTTTCAATATCCATTTGCATTGAGCCTTTCTTGAAGACTTTGCCGGCAGTCCCACATATAAATTCGAGTATCGCTGGCTTGCCTTTTAGCTCAGAGTTTTCTACAAAGGGCGGGAGGTGCCATTCAACGTCGTCTGTGAGAAGTTTTTCGAGTTGACTGCGGTCATGGGAAAACATAGCTGGGAAAAATAGCTGAAGAATTTCGTGATTTAAGCTCATTGTGAACTACCCCTAATGTGTACCTACTCATATTTTAATAAAAGCAGTGTACAAAGTTTTATAAAGGTAGAACCAATGTTGATGGGAGGTATTGGTACAAAGAATCAGCCAAACAGAGCTTTTAAAAAGTAATGAGGCTAGTTCGTTTTAGATCAAGCTTTTTACCGGTGCTTTGCTATGGCGCGATATAAGTGCGGCCATAACAATATTAAGTAGTTCCTTTTGTTTTTCGAGATTTTCGGAATCTAGTACATCGCCTCCCCCCAATCTGGCAAACCAGTTGCGACTGGAAAAGTAGCCGGTTGTTAAGTTGAAAAACATCATCAGCATGGCAACGCCATCGGGGGTATTCATTTCAGTGTGCCCCTGATGCTCCCACAAGGCGGCGCCCTTGCGAAACAACTCGTCTAGCCATTTTGTCATTACCTGAGTGGCATTACTGTCGTCATCTGCTAGCAAGGCTCTTTGAAACAGTGTTGGTATATACGGGTGTTCAGCAAGTAAATCCATCATTATCGATGGTGTAGACAGCAACAGCTCCTGTTGATTGTCGACGCGCTCCAGAACCTTGTTCATCGCGTCGGACATTGGTCTTAGGGCAGATTCCAGAACAGCTTCATATAGCGCGTCTTTACTTGTAAAATATTTGTAGAGTCCGGGTTCCTTAATGCCTACCTGGTCGGCAATTTCTCGTAAACTGGTGCCGTTATAACCGCGCTCTGCAAAAAGTCGCTCAGCCACCTCAAGAATTTTTAGTGCAGTGCGCTCCCCCTTACGAAGTTTGGGTGTGCTAGCTTCGGTTGTCATATAATCCCGCAATTTTTATACTGTAACTCACTTTAAATATACTCTTTAAAGCCATGAATTTAAATAACTTATTAAATAATGATGGCTGCTATGCTATAAACTCGGTTAAACAAAGCCAAAAGATCAATTATGAAACTCAAGCACTGCCACAATATAAATGACCTGCGCCGTCTGGCTAAGCGACGACTGCCTGCACCTATGTTTCATTATATTGATGGCGGCGCTGATGATGAAATTAGCCTGAGACGAAATACCGATGCTTTTTCTGACTATGAGCTATTACCTAGAACTTTGATTGATGTGGAACACATTAATACCCAGACAACGGTACTGGGGCAGGATCTGGACTGGCCTGTGATTGTTGCACCCACTGGCATGTCGAGATTGTTTCATCATGACGGTGAACTGGCTGTCGCAAAAGCAGCACAAAACTTCGGCACTATGTATTCTCTTTCCACAGTATCTACCTGCGATATTGAAACGGTAGGCAAGGCTACCGTTGGGCCCAAGATGTTTCAAATATATATACACCGAGACCGGGGCTTGACCAGTGAATTTGTGCAACGCTGCAAGGACAGCGGTTATAAGGCTCTTTGTTTGACTGTGGATATGCCAGTTGCCGGCAACAGAGAAAGAGATCTGGTGACAGGAATGACTATCCCTCCCCGTTTCTCTCCGTCGAGCATACTTAGCTTTGCGCTGCATCCGTATTGGTCTGCTAACAAATTATTTCGAAAAAAAATAGAACTGGCTAATGTTGTAGAAAAGATACGTGCAGCAAAGGAACCCATGGGCTCCATTATGGAATATGCAAATTCGCAATTTGACCGCTCGGTAAACTGGACGGATGCCGAGCATCTTGTTCAGCAGTGGCACGGCCCATTCGCCATCAAGGGCATAGTCACAGCCGATGATGCCATTAGAGCAGCTGAAATAGGTGCAACTGCAGTCGTAGTATCAAATCACGCAGGTCGTCAGCTTGATGGTGCTCCGGCAACGATAGATTGTCTGCCTTCGATAGTCGACGCTGTTGGCGGTCGTGTTGAGATTATTCTAGACAGTGGAATTCGCCGCGGCAGTCATGTTGTCAAGGCACTTGCCCTTGGTGCCAATGCCTGCATGGTCGGGCGTCCCTATTTGTACGGGCTTGGAGCGGCAGGTCAGATTGGCGTTGAGCATGCACTGGGCTTACTGCGTTCTGAGCTGGAACGAACCATGGCGCTATTAGGTTGCTCTGATATAGGGGCTATCAGCCGTGCCCACATTCAGCACTGTAACGCTCGTATTGGTCACAGCTGAGCTTTCACAAAGCATCAACTAATTAGTCATGGGCTACGAGAATTCTCCCGCTAGTTTTACCCTGCAGTAACAGATCAAGTGTATCGGCTACCTGATCTAGACTGATTTCCGTGGCCAGTTGTTCAAGGCTTTCCAGCTTCCAGTTATCTGAAAGCAACTCCCAAACAGGCAGTCTCTTGGCATGAGATATCTGCACAGAGTCGATACCAAGCAGATTCACCCCTCTCAATAAAAATGGAAACACCGAAACCGGGATTTCAGCAGACTCTACCAGCCCTACAGCGGCTACACTGCCACTGTGTTTCAAGCCTTTTATAATATTAGCCAAGGTGTGACCACCTGCGGTATCGATACCGGCATCCCACTGATCCTTTGAGAACGGCTGATCTGTGGGTTCTGAAAGAATCGAGCGTTCTATAATTTCATCAGCGCCTAAAGCACTTAGAAATTCTGCTTGCTGGGGAGAGCCGGTACTGGCAATGACTCTGCAGCCAAGTTTGTGTAGCAGCGCAATAGCAAAACTGCCCACGCCTCCAGAAGCGCCGCTGACAATTACCTCATGCCCCGCGGCCAGACCCATTTGATCAAGCTTATCGACACACAGTGCTGCCGTTAACCCAGCAGTACCTATTATCATCGACTCTCTTAAACTGAGGTTTTTAGGTTTGGGAACTGCCCAGCTTGCAGGAATAGAGATGTATTGCCCAAAGCCACCCGGTGTGTTCATACCAAGATCATAGCCAGTGACTATTATTTCATCCCCTGCTTTAATGCTGTCAACTGAAGATTTCTCCACAACTCCAGCGGCATCAATACCTGGCGTATGAGGAAAATTCCGTGTTACTCCTCGGTTACCACTGGCGGATAATCCGTCTTTATAATTAAGTGACGAGTAATTCACCTTTACTAACAAATCACCTTCAGGCAAATCGTTTGTATCTAGCATTTCTATATTTTTTATAAACTTGTTTTCTTCAGTTTCTGTTACTCGTAGTGCTTTATATTCGCTCATTTTTATACCTTGAATTTACTTGTTGCCTGCTGCCATAATTTTAGAAAGCTACGTTCAATAGTTCCCTCAGCCGCCATGCCGAGCTTTTCCTGCCAGCTTTTCTTGTGAACAAAATCCAGCTGAAAAACATCAGCTTGCTGAACCGCCTCCATGATATAGCTATCACTGGTTTTAAGTTCGTCGACCAGCTTTTTGTTGAGTGCGCGCTGCCCATACCAGACTTCTCCAGTCGCTACGCTTGCAATTTCTACATCCGGACGATGCTCAGAGACAAAAGATTTGAACAGAGCATGTGTATCCTCCAGCTCCTCCATAAATTTTTCACGCTGTTCATCGGTATTTTCCCCGAACATTGTTAACGTCCGTTTGTGTTCGCCAGCGGTAAGTAATTCAAAATCAACTTTATTATCTTTCAGCAAACGATGGAAATTTGGGATTTGAGCAAGCACGCCGATTGAGCCAATCACGGCAAAAGGTGCGGCAATAATACGATTTGCAACACAGGCCATCATATAACCTCCACTGGCCGCCACCTTATCTACAGCAATTGTAAGCCGTATGCCTCTATCTGTTATCCTTTGCAGTTGCGACGCGGCCAGGCCATAGCTATGCACCATGCCGCCGCCGCTTTCCAGCCTAAGCAAGACTTCGTCCTGTTCCCCAGCCACAGTGAGAATTGCACTAATAGAATTTCTTAGGTTATCTGTCGCACTGGCCTTTATATCGCCATCAAAGTCCAGAACATATACTCTGCGCTTGGGGTCGTCGGCTTGACCTTTAGTTTTTTTCTTATCGAGTTTCTTTTTCTTTTTGAGTTGCTTCTTTTCTGCCTTTTGTTCATCGTTGCTGAGAATCACAGCTTTGATTGACTCAGCCTGGTTGTCATACTGATCGTTAAGCTTGCGTATTTCGATGTGGCCTGGATCATCGGAACTTTCTTTGTGTCCCATCGCAGCAATAGATCCAATGACAAAAACAATAGCGATGACAATAGTTATTGCCTGGGCCAGAAAAAGTCCGTAATGGTACAAGTATTCCAAGGGTAGTCCTCTATTAGATAATCTGAATAATTATGATTGTATACTTTCAATATAGGCAGTAATTAATTGCCCCGAGATCGCATTGGCTGGCGGCGTGTTGGGTAGTTGATCAATTTTCCACCATTTGGCGTCTGCAATTTCCGTTGGGTCCGGGGTAATACTGCCTGATTCGTATTCTGCAAAAAAGCCCAACATAAGCTGACTGGGAAATGGCCAAGACTGTGACTTGAAATAACTAATATTACTAACTTCTACTCCAACTTCCTCCCTGACCTCCCGTATAACAGTCTCTTCGGCAGTCTCGCCGGCCTCTATAAAACCGGCAAGAGTACTATACATACCATCGGGAAACCCAACGCCTTGGGCTAAAAGCACTTCATCACCCCGAGTAACCAAGACAATGATACAGGGAGAAATCCTGGGAAATATCATTTGTTTGCAAGGCCCGCAGGTCATAGCCCTTTCAGCATTATGCTCTGCCATAGGCTTACCGCAGCGTCCACAATATTGATTGTCTTGATGCCAGCTAATAATTTGCTGCCCACGACCAGCTGCGGCAAACAACGCATCGGGAACCCTGCCAAGTATCTGGTAAAGGCTACCGAAACTGTACTGCAACGAATCCATCTCGACGTGATCCTGTATCGACCAGGCATAACAGGGTCTATCCTGCCAATAGCCTATAAAGTGCGATTTGTCTGCGCTGATACCCAAATCTATTACCTGTTGCTCAGATAATAAACAAGGCTCTATTGATTGAATATCAGTCAATAGTTGCCCTTGTTTGTAGAGCATGTAACAGGCATTGTCATTGTTTTTTGGGGCTTGGGAGTCTGCGCGAAATAGCATGTTTTGTATGACCCTATTATTTTTTAGACTAATTGTATAATTTTCAGTGCTTATATTACTTGGTGCTACGAATATTTCATACAATATCGTATACTAGCCGCGCCTGAGACACTCTCAGGCGTTTCGGTTTTGAACAGTGTGCAACACACTACGCAAGGGTTTAATCAATGACCAATAGTTACGGCGACGCAATAGTACGGAATTTTCTTGGCCAGGCTCCGACGTGGTATAAATGGACCATAGTTACATTTATTGTGTTAAATCCGCTGATGTACTATGTCCTCGGCCCGTTTGTGACTGGCTGGATACTGATTCTTGAGTTCATTTTCACCCTGGCACTAGCGTTAAAATGCTATCCATTACAACCGGGAGGACTCTTAGCTATTGAAGCGGTAGTGTTGGGCATGACCTCTCCAGAAAGCGTCTTTCATGAAACCGCTGCAAATTTCGAAGTAATACTCCTGTTGATGTTCATGGTTGCTGGCATCTATTTCATGAAGGATCTGCTGTTATTTGTTTTTACCAAAATACTACTGGGTATACGCTCTAAAATATTGCTGTCATTCTTGTTTTCAGCAGTGGCTGCCGTGCTATCTGCATTTCTCGATGCACTGACCGTTACAGCCGTACTCATTACAGTTGGGGTAGGCTTCTACTCCGTTTATCACCGTGTTGCATCTGGCAAAAAAATCCATCATGACGGTCACGATCACGGCGACGACAGCAATGTTATTGAATACCATCGAGATGAACTGGAATCATTTCGGGCGTTTCTGCGCAGTCTTTTAATGCATGGCGCTGTTGGTACCGCTTTGGGTGGAGTCTGCACCCTTGTTGGTGAACCTCAAAATCTATTAATAGCAGAAAAAGTAGGCTGGGACTTCATTGAGTTTTTTATGGCAATGGCACCAGTAACAATGCCCACCCTTGTTGCTGGCTTTATTACCTGCTGCCTGCTGGAGATGTCAGGAAAGTTTGGCTATGGAGAGCAGCTATCTGAAGAGATTAGAGGTGTTTTACAGGAATTTGATGACCACGAAAATAGCAAACGCACAAAACGTCACACCGTTAGTCTCGTTGTGCAAGCAACTGTGGCTCTGATTCTCGTAGCGGCGTTGGCCACGCATGTCGCCGCTGTAGGCCTGGTGGGTTTAATGGTTATTGTATTGCTAACGTCTTTCAATGGAGTTATTGAAGAGCATCAGATAGGTCATGCGTTTGAAGAGGCATTGCCTTTTACAGCACTACTAGTGGTCTTCTTTGCCATAGTTGCAGTTATTCACGATCAGCATTTGTTTTCACCTATTATCGACCGCGTGTTACATATGGATGCCGAAATACGCCCCGCCATGTTTTTCCTTGCCAATGGCGTTTTATCGATGATTAGCGACAATGTGTTTGTCGCAACGGTATATATCAATGAGGTCGCTTTAGCCCTCAAGGAAGGCGTAATCAATAGGGAAGAATATCAACACCTGGCTGTAGCAATTAATACTGGCACCAACCTTCCTAGCGTCGCTACCCCCAATGGGCAGGCTGCCTTTCTGTTCCTACTTACCTCTGCGCTTGCGCCTCTTATTAGGCTCTCCTATGGGCGCATGGTGTGGATGGCCCTACCCTATTCCGTAGTGTTGGGTAGCGTCGGTTTATGGGCAGTAATGTACCGACTTTAAATGAACTTCAATCTTATCGATTTTCTAGCTTTTGCCACAACGGAATATCACCGTGGCTATTTTCTATCATAGCCAAATGCTGCTGATGCGCTTGAGTTTCTTCCGTTGAGGCTGCCAAGACCACTAGCGGCTTTCGATCTGGGTCTAGCCGCTTTATCGAAACCCCATCTTCTTGACTGACGCCTTCCTGCTCCTGCTCTCCTGCCAGAAGTAAGTTAGTTTGACCACCCGTCATCATTAAATAAACGTCAGCCAATATTTCAGCATCCAGCAAGGCACCGTGCAACTCTCGCTGAGAGTTGTCTACTCCATAGCGCTGACAAAGGGCGTCGAGACTATTACGTTGCCCTGGATGCTTCTGGCGCGCCATGATCAGTGTATCTATTACTGAACAAACACCATCTACCGGTTCAAGAGTACGCTTGAGCAGCGCAAACTCGTGATTTATAAACCCAATGTCAAAGGGAGCGTTATGAATAATCAAATCCGCCCCGGCAACAAACTCAAAAAATTCGTCTGCGATCTGATCGAACACAGGTTTATCAGCCAGGAATTCTGATGTAATACCATGAACTTCGATTGCACCTTCATCAATATCACGTTTTGGGTTCACATACTTGTGGTAGTGATTGCCTGTTAATTTTCGGTTTATCATTTCCACGCAGCCAATTTCGATAATTCGATGGCCCTGGCTGGTTTCCAGACCGGTGGTTTCTGTGTCTAAAACAATTTGTCTCACAATAACTCCTCTCTACTCACCGAGCTCATCGATACCACGATTTGCCAGTTGGTCAGCTATTTCGTTTTCTCGATGACCACTATGACCCTTAACCCAGTGCCAGTTTACATTATGTAATTGGGCCTGCTCATCCAGAGCTCGCCACAAGTCAGCATTTTTAACCGGTTTTTTCGCACTGGTTTTCCAGCCTCTTTTCTTCCAATTGACAATCCATTCAGTGATTCCCTTGCGTACATATTCAGAGTCAGTCGTCAATTCGATAACACAGGTCTCAGTGACAGACTTGAGCCCTTCAATGGCTGCTGTTAGTTCCATACGATTATTTGTGGTTTCAGCTTCACCACCATAAAGCTCTTTTTCATGGTCACCATAACGCAATAACACACCCCAGCCACCAGGCCCGGGATTGCCGCGACAAGCACCATCGGTAAATATTTCTATAGTTTTCAAACTCCGACCTCTTTGCTTCTAGGCAGGTTAGCTGTGGCCGTTCTCGATGCGGTTAAGCCAATTAGTGGCGCCCTCACCCTGTTCCAGCGCGGTCGTATTGGCGTCAAGGTTGATAATTGTTTGCTCGCAGTTATAACAAACACACCACCCAGAGGCAGATTTTTAGACGTCATATATTGATCAACTGCTGACATTTTTCCCCTCAAATAATCACTCTGAAGCGGGGGTAGTGAATAACCATAATGCACCGCTCGAATATCAAAGCCCAACAGCGCCAGCCAATCGCCAAGACGTTTGCGACTTATTGTTTTTTGCTTCCATCGACTTCTGGGCAGTCTGCCCAGCGTTTGAGCAAGTACCCCTAACAGACTCAGAGGATTGAAACCCACTATGATCAGGCGCCCCTGGGCGGCGATACATCGTTGTGCTTCACGTAGCAAATGGTGGGGTTTGTTATAGAATTCAAGACTATGATGCAGAATAATAATATCGAGCGAGTCAGAATCAAAGGGCAACTCTGACAAGTCTGTTATTAACTCACTACCTGCGGTCACCCCAATAGTTAACTTATGATTTATCGGGCTACTTTGGTAGAGTGGGTATCGACTACTAATACCTATTTGCACCAGATGGTGGCCAAAAAATCTGTCAATCTGGCGGTTTACTAGCTCTGTTTCAGTATTTAATAGGTATTGGCCTGATTCTGTTTGATACCAGGATTCCAGTTGAGTTGAAATGTCTATAAAATGTCTTTGCATCGTCACTGACTGGCAATTTTTAATAGTTAATACTAGCTCAAATATATGTTCCCGGCGATGCCGGCAAAAAATTTACCTACCTGGACATTCAAAATCATGCTGGATATTACCCCCATAAGTGCATTTTCAGACAACTATATCTGGATGATAG
>Ga0055584_100005565_pt1 | contig 12356 bp, 11 predicted proteins | sample OSDHelmetaG_FD_58716 | JGI IMG/M metagenome (GOLD analysis project Ga0055584, IMG submission 58716) | Pelagic marine sediment microbial communities from the LTER site Helgoland, North Sea, for post-phytoplankton bloom and carbon turnover... | ecosystem: Environmental > Aquatic > Marine >... | reverse complement strand
GTAGGAAATTTGAATAAAGTGTCCTATTACAATCATGTAGACCTCCTTTATTAACAAGCGCTATTGCATAATTTTATTGTTATCATGTGATGTTCTAATTAAATTTAACTAGGACATCTATTCTTATTTGAAAACTTCAACTGCGATAGCACAACTCATTAGTTCATTTGACACCCCATATACCATGATGATTAACCGTATTGAACAGCTACTACTTTGATAAGCGTTTAGCAAGGGTCAATATTCCTGACTCTATCGGGCTTTCTTTACGATAAATAATTGATAGCTGAATATATTTTGGGCCATAGTTAACGGGTGTAATTTTAAGAGAATTTTGATATCGACTACCTAACACCATATTTTTACCCATAATAGTGTAGCCTAATCCTGCAGAAATACAGCCTAAAACACCATCAGCACTACTCATTATCATTAATTCATCATTTTCTCTATTAGCTTTATGCCTCCAAAATAGGGCATGCTTTCTATAACCACAACCTTTATCGCGTAAAAATAGCACAGGTTCATTACTGGTTTCTAATGGTGTTACTATAACAAGCTCTTCTTTGATAACAGGAATGATAACAAGGTTTTTATGTTTTTTGGCATTACCTATTGCAGCACAATCAATTTTATTATTAAGCACATCAAATACTAATCTTTCACTTGTGTCAGTCGATATTTTTACTTTAATTTTTGGGTTGTTTTGTTTGATACTCTTTAGAGCTAAAGGCATATGAACAGCCGCAAATGTTTCTGGCATACCTATACGTAATTCGTAACTACCATTATTATTTGAAAGTGCTGATTTTGCTTGATATTCCAAGAGTAGAATTTTATCAGCATATTGATAAAGTTTTTGTCCACTGAGCGTTAATTGTAATTTCCGGCCGATAATAGTAAATAGTTTTGTATCGAGTTCTTTTTCGAGTTTTTTAATGCGGTTCGTAATATTTGACTGCACTGTATGTAGTGCTTCAGCAGCGCCTTTAATTCCTCCTTCATCAACAACAGCTTTAAACGTTTTTAGTGTTAAAATTTCCATATACTTCTCATAATAAGAATCTTTAGTTCGAAATAATTCAATTTTTAAGATTAACAGAACAAGATATACTTTGTTAATACTATTTACTTGATAAGGTAATAAATATGCCCATGAAATTAACAACATTTCGTGTCTATTTTGCAGGCATTTGCAGTTTAATTGTGACTGCAGGTGTGGCGCGTTTTTCTTACAGCCTTTTAATACCAATAATGCAAGAGGGGGCTGCGCTTACTGATTCAGGTGCTGGTTGGTTGGCGACTACAAACTTTATGGGATATATGTCAGGTGTTTTTCTTGCTGCTAGCATGCACAAACTACAACATAAATATCACTTGCATCGTTTGTACCTTGTATTAAGTGTATTGACCTCTGTAGCAATGATATCAACTACTGATATGGTGACTTGGGCTGTATTACGATTTGTTGCCGGCACTTGTGCATCAGGCGGGTTTATCATAGCGTCTGGTTTGATTTTAAAATGGCTAGTTACAAATAATTATCGTCCAGAATTAGGTATTCACTTTGCTGGTGTTGGTATTGGCATCATAATTACATCATTGCTGGTAGAAGCTATGTTAACTATTTCAGCCAATTGGCAGGATCAATGGTTAGCATTAGCGGTTATGGCTGCAATCGTTGCCATTCCTGCATGGTTATGGATGCCTCGACCTGTCACGGATAACAACAAACATGATACCGTTAAAGATAATCCGCCAACTAAAACCTTTAATTCATTCATGATGTTGGCTTATTTTTGTGCTGGTTATGGATATGCGGTGAGTTCTACATTCATTGTAGATCTGGTTGAACGTACTGAAGGACTCCAAGGACAAGGAGGGTTTGTTTTCCTATTGATTGGGTTTTCAGCTACACCAGCATCGTTAATATGGGATCGCGTAGCGAGAAAAACGGGTTACCTTAAAGCCTTATTAGCCGCATATACGTTAAACGCGATAGGAATAATTCTTCCTGCGTTAAATGATTCATTTACTACGGTTATTTTAAGCGCAATACTCTTCGGTGGTACCTTTGTTGCCTGTGTCAGCCTAGTGTTAACTATGGCAGGAAAATTTTACCCAAGCAACCCAGCTAAGTTCATGGGCAAAATGACCTTGGCTTATGGCGCAGCACAAATCATTGCACCCGTTACAACAGGGTATATTGTAGAAGCTTTTAGTCGCTATGATATCGGATTATATCTATCGGCTTTTGTGGTGATGGTTGGTACATTATTTTTATTTGTATTACTTAGTCTTGAAAGTCGTCCTGTGAAGAATATCAATATAAATAATGAGACGCTGAATGGCCGTTAATAAATAAGCTGATGTGATGGTCTCATTCCTTTACGGCACTATGTGCGATGATTGAAGTTGTTAAACACAATCAAAACGGGATAAGACCTGATCACATCAGGTTAAATAGAATGTTAAGCATATTCAGGGATTAATTACTTTTTTTGTTAACAGTATAAGGGGAACAATTAAAAATCCTTATGAAGATTGTGGTTTTTCCTAGGGTTCTAGGGGTATTTAACGAATTCATTATAAAAATAATTTACCGGGAAAGCTTTTTGATTCATCTTTTCTCTCATTTTTTTGTGTCAGATTTTTTTACACTTATTATGTTTTTTTTAAAATTTAATTTTTTAAGGTATTGAATATTAATGGTTAATTTTTACTGGTCTATATGATGCTTAATACTTAAATGGATAAATACTTAAAAATAACTAAACGGGAAAAAAATATGAAAATTACTAATTTATTAGGTGTGTTTTTTGCACTGGCGTGTGCTAGCTCTTCGGCTTTTGCATCACTCATTACTTTTGCGGGTGTTACCTTTGATACCAATAACGGACCTACTTTAGCGGTTGTTGGTGGCACAACGTCAATTTTTGGCGCAGGAGCCGCCGATACTTTCGGTGATAATTATTTAACAGTCGGATCAATGGTGCTGGGTAGCCAATATCTAAACGATAATACAAATGGGACTCAGGCATTTTCTGCTGGTCTTGGGAATGCTAAAGAAGTAGGTAGTGTAACGCTTAAATTTGGTGAAACGTTTACTTTTTACAACTTTACCGTCTTTGAAAATGGTTCACTTGATCCTTCAGGGCCTTTTGCAGAAGTATTTACTGCACAGTTAAGACTTAATGATGGTACGTTAACTGATCGTATTTATCTTGGAGCCGATAGTTTTGAAATGTACGCACCTCTTGTCAATCAACCAGCTGTAACAGCAGGTGCCTCTGCTACCACATTTAGTGCAGCTGATTTCAATATTGACTCTACAACATTAGTAAGCGAAATTATCATTCAAAACTTACGTTATAGTGAAGCGAATAGTTTTTCGGTACCTAATTCTTTTGGTGCTGGTGAGTTTGACCCTGACATTACATACGTTGTGTTGAATACGACTGTAACGGATGTTCCTGAGCCTAGGGCTTTGTTGATGTTTACAACTGCATTAATAGGGTTGTTTGGCTCTGCAAGTATACGCCGTCGTAAAGCTTCTTTAAATACTTAGTCGTTTGAGTGTTATAAACACATTTTAACTTAATGCGGTGAAATCTTATTTCTACCGCATTAAGTTATTTATGCCGTAAACTCGAATATATATTTTAATATCAGTATCTTAAGTTGATTGATGAACTAGGTCTTATACTTGTTGTTTGAGTTTTTTCCAATGATTTAATCAACTAATTTTACTTCCATGTAGCCAATATTTCTTCCACCGAGAAAATATATTTTTAGCTAAAAAACTGTGATTGTTCCGCTTTATACGTTTGTAAGGTTGCCATTGTTTTGGGATTAAATGAATGACAATATTTAAGTAGTTAGGAATATGAAAATATGTAATTTCGTGATCTGCTGAGATTTCCTTTAAAATCGTTAATAATAAATTTACTTCGTTATCTGAAGCGTCAGGTAAATTGATAGACAAACACGTAGTTGGCGTTATCTTGGTGATAAGGTGTTCTAATTGACTTACCGTATTTTGATAGCTTTGTATTTCTTGCTGATAAACATCGCAAACGTACCATTCGTAATTACCCGTGTTATTTTTTAGCCATTGTTTACTATCACTTAATATTGTTATTGAATCAATATTCTCGGGGTTGAAATACTGATTGAAGCAATCAATTACGACTTGACTATGTTCAATACTGTATAGCGTTATTTTATTTGATATATGATGAATAAAACGTTGAATATTGCCGCCACCTAAACCTAATTCAACTATATTATTGGGTTTGAAAAATAATAAAGGCAACATCATTGCTGTTTGGTGAGGTAAAGTTAATTTCCAAGGTTTGCGTTTAAGCATCACACTTTGAATAACGGGTTCGTTACTATTCTCATTATCTGAAACCGCACAGTCAAAAGCGAGCCAGCGATAATATTCATTTTCGCTGACAGAAATACCGTCATTAACTTGGCTTGAGTAGGTTAATTTTCCTTGTGCAACGTGCTTAGCTAATTGCATAATTCTCCAGTGGGTTAAATAAAATAGTGATTATTTTTATAATCGATAATAAGGATAGACAGACAATGTACACTTTAAGAGCACCAATTACTGCAACTGAGTTCTCACAATATTATCATTTGCGTTGGGATATATTAAGAAAACCTTGGCAGCAAGCACTTGGCAGTGAACAAGACACACAAGAGAAATATGCTATTCATCGGATGATTGTTGATGAGCAGGATAATGTAGTGGCCGTAGGGCGTTTAGACAAATCTACTGAACAACAAGGGCAAATTCGTTTTATGGCCGTAGATGATGATGCCCAAGGCAAAGGCCTAGGTAAAAAAATTATTAACGCGCTCGAAAAAAAAGCTAAACAAGTTGGTCTGAATGATGTTTTCTTAAATGCACGAGAAAATTCTGTTGGGTTTTATCAAAAACTTGGTTACGAATTACAAGGCTATTCGCATACCTTATATGGTGTTGTTAAGCATTACCGTATGATTAAAAAATTAACAGAATTATCTCAACATAAAGAAATTGAAGCGCAAGCATTACAAAAAATTTGGCACAAGACCATTCCATTAAGTAAAGCGATGAATTTACAAATTAGTTATTATGATGGCACGAAACTCATAACCAATTGTGATACTGACTTTAATCAAAATTTACACCATACAATGTTTGCTGGCAGCATTTATACTTTAGCTACTTTAACTGGCTGGGGTTGGGCTTATCTTGCATTAAAAGAGCGACAACAAGTTAATACTAACTTTGATGGTGATATTGTGTTAGCCGAAGCTAATATTCGTTACCATTCACCCATTAAAGGCTTGGCTTACGGTCAAGTAGTTGAAGCGGATGTTTTAGGACAATTTGATAATTTATTACAGGGTAAAAATGCTCATATTACTATAATCGCACATATATATTGTGGTGAAAATATTGCGGCCACATTTAAAGGTAAGTATTTCATTTTACCTAGGGTTTGTTGACCTTTCATGTTTACACTTTGTTCAAATTAAATGCTTTTTGATTGTGGTAAAAATAATCAGCAAAGATCAATAGAGCCTACTAGGCGATAGCTTGCGTGCTAATTAGAAATGAAGAGTCAAAAAAATAGAATGATTAATGAAATAGAAAAAATAGAGAGTAACACGGTCGGCATAATTGGTTGTGGTTGGCTAGGAAAAGCCTTAGCGGAAACGTTAATTAAGAAAAAAATCTCAGTGCTAGCGACCAGTAGCAAACAAGAAAATGTTGATGTGTTAAATGGGCAATCAATTTACGCTCAGCAATTAACGTTACCCGCATCGGTAAATGATCTAGCTCAACATGAGGTGTTTACACAGCAAAGTTTAGTTATTGCCATCACGCCACAACTTAGGCAAGGGAGAACCGATTATGCTGAAAAAATAACTCAATTGGTTAATGTTGCTGAAAAAGTTGGTGTGACTCAACGTATTATTTTATTATCTAGCACGGCTGTGTATGACGGATTAAATGGAAGCGTGAATGAAGATAGCCCATTAAATTTTACAACAGCAAAAGTGAAAATATTGAATGCGGCAGAGAAAGCAGTGTTAAATTTCTCTAAACAAGAGATTGAGACAGATGTTAAGCAACAAACCAAACAAGGAGTCGTTCTTAGGTTAGCAGGTTTGGTCGGTCCCGATCGTCATCCAGGTAAATTTATTTTGGCAAAGAAAACCCTAAGCAGCTCAACAGCACCTGTAAATTTAATTCATCAACAAGATGCAATTGGCCTTATTGAATTATTGCTTGAAACACCGCTAACATCAGCAATTTTTAATGGTGTTAGTGATACTCATGTTACGAAAGAGCAATACTACCAAACTGCCGCTGAGGCGCTAGGATTAACACTGCCAAAGAAGATTGCAGTTAGACAGAGCAACCAAGTGACTAAAATAGTTTCAGGTGAAAAAACGAAAGATATGTTAGGTTACCAATTTGTTTACCCAAACTTACTCACTTGGTTATAATAAGCGCCTGTAACAATATTTTTATTGGTTTATCATTTGAATTTATTCTCTAAAAACTTTCTTGAGCGACATAGATTAAAGCTACTTTTTATTATTATTTGGTTGCATATATCAATATTGGATTTATTTTTTATTACTTATCGTGGTCCTGTTTTTTTGTGGCAAGAAAATTTGCAGCCGCTTACGTTTTTAGTTCACTCTTTGATTGCGCTAGCAACGACAGTTCTTTACTGGCTGGTAAATAAATACATTAAGTTTAAGTCGCGTGTTAAGTTCAAGTCCACCACTCATGCCAAGACTATTTCTAAGAAGATTAAGTAATTATGCGAGTAGTGTTAGCGCCGATGGAAGGTGTTTTAGATCATTTAATGCGTGATTTACTGACGAAGGTTGGTGGTTATGATTTATGTATTACTGAGTTTGTCCGCGTGGTTGATCAAGTCATTTCAGATAGAGCTTTTTTTCGTTACTGTCCAGAATTAACACATGCTAATATTTATGGCTCTACTACTCAAACTGGCGCTCCTGTACGTGTACAGCTATTAGGTCAAAACCCAGGCTGTATGGCTGATAATGCAGCTAAAGTTATTGAGCTTGGCTCACATGGTGTTGATATTAACTTTGGTTGTCCTTCAAAGATGGTGAATAACAATCGTGGTGGGGCTATATTATTAAAAGATCCTGAAAACCTTTATCAAATTGTCAGTGCAATTAAAAAGTCGGTACCAGAAGATGCTATTGTCAGCGCAAAAATTCGCCTTGGCTATGAAGATAAAGGTCTTGCTATAGAAAATGCACAAGCCGTCGAAGCCGCTGGCGCAAATGAATTAACAGTGCATGCTAGAACAAAAGTAGAAGGTTATAAGCCACCTGCACATTGGCAGTGGATTGCTAAAATAAAGCAAAATATTAGTATCCCCGTTATTGCGAATGGTGATGTTTTTAGTTATGACAACGCAGTTAAGTGTCGGGAAGTCTCTGGCTGTCAAGATATTATGGTGGGGCGTGGTGCCTTAATGATGCCTAATTTAGCGCAAGTGATTAAACAACAATCGGCTATTATGCCATGGCTTGAAGTACAAGCGTTGTTGCTGGATTATACGCGTTGTGAAACCTATGGTGATAAAAGTAAATATTATCCGAATCGTATTAAGCAGTGGCTTAAGTACTTGAAGCTACAATATGCTGAGGCAGATGTGCTGTTTCAAGAAATTCGAGTTCTTAAAACAGCGCAAGATATTGTGCAAAAATTGCAAAATTAAACGTATTTAGCTTAAATAACTTCTACGCTTTCAATCGATTTTTTAACTTCGATTGGATCATCTATTTTTTTAAAGACTACATTACTAATGCCACGACCTGTTACAGTAATATCACCAAAACCAAATATACGACCAAAAATGCTTTGGTCTATTTCTACCGTTTCAACTGAGTCCATTTTCATTTCTTCAGTGTCTCTAGAGATTATTCCCGTTTTTAGTACAATTCTTTTATTGGTAGTTCCTTGTTCTATACTGCGAAGATAAAGCCATTGATATAGTGCTAATAGTAATGGCACAACTACAATTGAGGCTTTAGCCCAGATAGGAACTTCTATTATAAAGCTTCCAGAAAAAGCAGCTATTGCTATGATAACCCAAAGAATCATGGGTATTTTTGAAAACCAATGTAATTTATATATTTCATGAATTTCTTCACCTTTTGATAGAGACTCTTTTATGTACGCCATTTAACTTCTCCTTTATGGCTGAGGGGGTGGGTATTGTCAAAAACTGAGGTTGAAAAGGTTATTTTTTAACGTAAAATTAATCCCTTGTAATTAACCATAAGGCATGAAGAATACCTGGCACATAAAAGAAAAGACATAATATTATATTAATTATCAGGTGTTTACCTACACCTGCATTGAGAAAAACAGCAATTGGTGGTAAGAAGATGGCTAGGATTATATGTATTAATTTATTCATTGTATTTCTCCGGTATTTTAATTTAAGACTTAATATTTTAGATAAACTAAGCTCTTATTAATGTGTTTTTTCTGCATGTAAACCAGAAAAAACAATTTATCAAAATTGTAAGTAAACTCTATATGTATAAATACAAAAAATCAATTACATAGAAGCCTAAAGTAACTAAATATCAGAAGTTAGCATCAAACACTGGTCTATCATGACCATGATCATATTTTTTTAATCTGTATGGCCATTTTGCAGCGCTGTGCCTTGAACATTATTCGCTCAATTGTTCTGACATTAGATTATTGAAGTGACTTTGATAGAATCATAATAACAAAGCATAGTGACCATAATTGTTGACTCATCAGTATCGGTTTATCTTGTATTAATACCAATTGGACTAATTAATTTATCACTTAGCGAAAATTAAAAGTCTTAATAGGTAAGAAATTTCAATAGCTTACCGTTTAGGTTAGCCACCTTCTTATCTTTTGCGCTAAAATTTTAGCTGGCTGCCTAACCGGTATTTATCACCTGGTGCTGTTAAAATAGCTAAACTTACAATCCCTTTGCTTGACCAAGTTTTTCGTTTTATTTGTAAGCAAGGCTGACTAATCTTCATATCCAGTAATTCACAGATATCGTTAGTCGCTAAAATTGCTTCCACTTCATGTGCTACTTCCGTCAGGGGAGCTATATCAGATAGGTATTCGTGGGGAGTTATTTTGGTAAAATCTTGCAATATATACTCAGGAATTAATTTTGCGTTAACATATCGCTGTTCTAGTTGGATAGGTTGATTGTTTTCTAAATGTAGTACTTGAGAAAAGAAAGCCTGTTCATTATTTTTTAAATTTAATAAAATCGCGACTTCTTCATTAACCTCTATTGATTCAAGCTTCAGTTGCTTAGCCTGATGTTTATGACCACGTTCACTAATTTCATCGCTAATATTACGAATTTCTAGCAATGATGATTGTGACTTAAAGGCAGAAACAAAGGTACCAGAGCCTTGTGTTCTAACAAGAATGCCTTGCTCAGTTAATTCTTGTAGGGCTCTGCGAGCGGTCATGCGACTAACATCGAATGTTAGTGTTAACTCGTTTTCAGAAGGGACTTTATAATGCTGTAACCATTCTCCAGATTCGATTTTTTGGCAAATGTGTTTTTTAATAACACTATATTTCGTCGGTTTTTTATTGTTATTTGAATTACTCTCATCCATGATATAGCTAACAGATTCTTTGATAATAATGATTGTATATACATTCTCATAATTCATCATACAACGCAATAATTGTATATACAATTATCTATTGAATCACTCAATTAGCTAAAATGCACTAAATGGCTTTTAGCTCTAGTTGGAAAATTAGAAAAAATACCATCTACCCCTAATGTTTTCATCGTTTGAATATCTTCTAGCTCATCAACGGTGTAAACAAACACTTGTAAACCACGTTTATGAGCGTCTTCTACAAAATGTTTACTGATAAAGTCAACGCTTAAATGAACTGAGTAAGCATCCAGTTGTTCTGCAAATTTTGCGTAATCTAGCGGGTAACAAGCGGTGAGTGCACCAATAGAAAATTCAGCTCTTTGTTGATGAATGATGTTTAATAAACGATGATTAAATGACGATAAAATAATACTCTCAACACTTAATTCTGTCGTTTTTATAGCATCATCAAGATAAGAAAATAATAACTTTATATTATTAAGTCCTTTTAACTCGATATTGATAATGCACTTTCCTGCGATTAATAATAATACTTCATCAAGGGTTGGAATTCTTTCACCTAAACCGGCATCTAAACTACGTAAATGTTCGGTAGTAGCATGAGATATTTGCCCATTACCCGAAGTAGTACGATGTAACCAACGGTCGTGAATAACAAAAAGCTTGTTGTCAGCTTCGTAGATATCTATTTCAATGCCGTCAACGTTCATATCAAGAGCGACTTTAATTGCGCGTAATGTGTTTTCTGGCTCTGTTCCACTCGCACCACGATGAGCAAAAATTTTCATAATAATTACACTGTATTGATGTTGGTTTTACTATTGGGTTTTAGCATTGGCTTTTAGTATAATACTTAATTCATCAAATACCTTTAAAAAAGAATATGGCAGATTACGTAATGACTAATAGTGGTACTAATGACGCAAGCAATGACAAGCGTTTAAATAAATTTATTAGTGAATCTGGTTTTTGCTCTCGCCGCGGTGCAGATAAGTTAATTGAAACGAATCGCGTCACCATCAATGGTAAGCTACCTGAATTAGGCACTAAAGTTCAATTAGGTGATGAAGTTAAAGTTGATGGTAAGTTAATTTCGGCCAGTGCGAAAAATAAATCGGATCGTATCTACATTGCTTACAATAAACCTATCGGTATTACTTGTACTTCAGAAGCACATGTACGTGGCAATATTATTGACGCTATTGGTCACAAGGAGCGTATTTTTCCTATAGGTCGTTTAGACAAGCCATCAGAAGGGCTTATTTTTCTGACCAGTGACGGTGATATTGTTAATAAAATTTTACGCGCTGAAAACGCCCATGATAAAGAATATATTGTTACGGTAGATAAACCAGTGAGTGAGCGATTTATTGAACGTATGTCTCGTGGAGTGCCTATTTTGAATACTATCACTAAGCCTTGTGTTGTGCGGGCGAATAGTCGTTTTGTTTTTACCATTATTTTAACACAAGGGTTAAATCGTCAAATTCGTCGTATGTGTGAATATTTAGGGTATGAAGTTAAAAAATTAAAGCGTTCGCGTATTATGAATGTGACATTAACTAATTTAAAACCTGGGCAATGGCGGGATTTAACACAAGTTGAAATGGATGAAATTAATCAAGCAGTAAGTGGTTCAAGTAAAACGGCGAATAAAAAGATCAAACCTGAAAAGAAAACATACAACGAGTTAAAAAATTAACGCGTTGTATGTTGTTATTTTCATTATAGACTAGAGATATTAGCTAGATATTCCTGTTAATCTAGGTGACAATTCATCTAATACCTGTGAATCATCAATGGTAGAAGGGATATCAATTTGTTGGCCATCAATCATCTGTCTTAACGTTTTACGTAGTATTTTCCCTGAACGAGTTTTCGGTAAACGTTCAACAATAATTAGCCCTTTTAATGAGGCAATAGCACCAATTTCTGCACGTACTTTATCTTTTAATGCTTTACTCAGGCTTTCATCACTTTCTTCAATGCCATTTTTAATAACGACTAAACCAAAAGGAACTTGGCCTTTTAATGTGTCATTGATGCCGATAACAGCGCATTCAGCAACAGCAGGATGCCCAGATAATACTTCTTCCATTTCGCCTGTTGATAATCTATGCCCTGCGACATTAATTACATCATCAGTTCGCCCCATAATAAATAAGTAACCGGTGTCATCTATATAGCCACCATCGCCAGTAACATAATAACCAGCATGTGTAGATAAGTAGCTTGATTTAAATCGCTCTTCATCTTTATATATCGTGGCTAAACAACCAGGAGGCATAGGTAATTTTATCGCCACTGTTCCTTGTTGGTTTGCTGGCAGTGCTTTACCGTAAACATCTAAAATTTCAACATTAAAACCTGGCACAGGAAAACCGGCTGAACCTGCTTTTGTTGGCATTAGCTCAATGCAACTTTCATCTGTAAATGGTGTACTGGCTATTGGCCAACCTGTTTCGGTTTGCCACCAGTGATCAATAACGGGTAGCTGAGATTTCTCACTTAACCAATGATAAGTCGCAGGGTCGAGACGTTCACCCGCAAGGTAAAGTCGCTTTAAATGAGATAAATCATAATCTTTTATTAATGCGCCATCAGGATCTTCTTTAGCAATAGCACGAAAAGCGGTTGGTGCACTAAAA
>Ga0055584_100005563_pt1 | contig 12358 bp, 12 predicted proteins | sample OSDHelmetaG_FD_58716 | JGI IMG/M metagenome (GOLD analysis project Ga0055584, IMG submission 58716) | Pelagic marine sediment microbial communities from the LTER site Helgoland, North Sea, for post-phytoplankton bloom and carbon turnover... | ecosystem: Environmental > Aquatic > Marine >... | reverse complement strand
GCCGGGCTCGGCCACGCGTCCGTTCTTCGGCATCAAACCCTCGATCGTGAACAACGAGGGTGAAACCCTGGTCGGCGCCTGTTCGGGCAATCTGTGCCTGACCGATTCCTGGCCCGGCCAGATGCGCACGGTCTATGGCGATCACCCGCGCTTCATCGAGACCTATTTCTCGGCCTACAAGGGCAAGTACTTCACAGGCGACGGCGCGCGCCGTGACGAAGATGGCTTCTACTGGATCACGGGCCGCGTTGATGACGTGCTCAACGTCTCGGGCCATCGCATGGGCACCGCAGAGGTCGAAAGTGCGCTGGTTGCCCATCCCAAGGTCGCGGAATCAGCCGTGGTTGGCGCACCCCACGACATCAAGGGCCAGGGCATCTATGCCTATGTCACGCTGAATGTCGGCGTCGACCCCAGCGACGAACTCAAGAAGGAACTGGTCCAGTGGGTCCGCAAGGAAATCGGCCCCATCGCCAGTCCCGACTGGCTGCAATGGGCTCCGGGCCTGCCCAAGACCCGTTCAGGAAAGATCATGCGCCGCATCCTGAGGAAGATCGCCGAAAACGACTTCAGCAATCTGGGCGATACCTCGACGCTCGCCGACCCCGGCGTCGTCGATGATCTGGTGGAGAACAGGCAGAACCGCTGATCCGCCAGAGCAGGTCAGCGCCCCGGTAAACCCAAGGCTTATCCGGGGTCTGGTGCGCTACACGCGGCCGTCAGGCCGCGACGTCGCGTGACGACATGTCAAAACCGGGTTTACGGCCAAGGATGCGGCGGACCATGGGTTCGAAGGCCGATAGCGGCATGGTGTCGAAGGCGGGATCGAACGCGTTCTGGTCGTACTTCTCACAGAAGTCGACACAGGCCTGGAAGTGCGGGTGGCCCTGATACTTGTCGCGCTGGTTCCGGTCGTTGCCGAAATGGTGAGCGTAGTAGTAGGTCTGAAACAGGCCGTGATACTTCACCACCCAATGGGTGCGGTCCGAGACATAGGGCCGGAGAATACCCGCGGCGACATCGGCATGGTTGTAGGGCGCGATGGTGTCGGCGATGTCGTGCAGCAATGCGGCAACCACCATCTCTTCGTCCTGATCATCACGGAAGGCATGGGTGGCAGATTGCAGAGAATGCTCCAGGCGTGAGACCTGATAGCCGATATCATGGCCTTCGTTCTTCTGGAGCAGTTCCAGCAGATCGTCGGCCAAGGGGTTGTGGGCACTTTCCATTGCCTCGGCAATGAGCTGGTAGTCCTCGGCCGTACCGTCGGCCATGTGCACGAAGCTCACCTTTTTCATCACGCATTCTCCTGTATCTGTGCCGACATCTTGAACATCATTGCCGTGCAGACGCAAGGCATGCCGGGCCCGGCTTTACCAGGCAATCGGCGCACGGTCGCGGAAGAAGCCGCCTGTCGGGCCGCCATCGGGCAGGGTCGCCAGGAACAGCGCGGTATCGGCGCCCTCCTGGACCGAGCGGCTGGCTTCATCGCCCCCCATGCGGGTGCGCACCCAGCCCGGGCACATCGCATTGATCAGGATGCCATCGCTCAGTTCGCGCGAAAGGCGCACCGTGAGCGCATTCAATGCGGCTTTGGAGATGGCATAGGCGGCAGGTCCCTCAAGGCCGCTTTCGAACGAACCCCAGGTCGATGAGACGTTGACGATGCGCCCCCAGCCTCGCTTGGCCATGCCCGGTGCAAACTCTCGCGTTGTCTGGAGCGGCCCCATGAGATTGACGCCAAGCGCGCCCTTCATGGGGTCGGGACCGGTGAGCAGATCACCTTCGGCGATGACACCGGCATTGTTGACCAGCACATCGACATCAAGACCCTGCTTCTTCAGGGATGCCGCGCACTTCTTCACCGAAGCAGCCTTGGAGACATCGATTTCCACGGCCGTGACATCCAGACCTTCACCGCGCAGTTTGGCGGCAGCCTCTTCACCTTGGGCCAGATCGCGTGCGCCCAACAGGACGGCATGACCCGCCTTGCCAAGCTGGCGGCTGATTTCAAAGCCGATGCCTCGATTGGCGCCGGTTACCAGGGCTCGTTTGGTCATGACGTCCTCACTCGGTTCTGTTGCATTATAGGAAAGTTCTAGCTTTCCATATTTCCATGGTCAATCTGCCGTGATCATGTTGGGCCTGTCTTCAGCCAGCACGTGCAGCACCTGATACATGAGAGATGCACTGGCCAGTGCCGTGACTTCGCCGTTGTCATGTTCGGGCGCGACCTCCACCAGGTCCATACCGACAATGTTGAGGCCCTTGAGACGCATCAGGATATCCAGGGCCTGCATGGTGGTCGGCCCACCCACCACCGGCGTTCCCGTGCCCGGCGCATAAGACGGATCAAGAAAGTCGATATCGAAGGTGACATAGGCTTTGTTGTCGCCAACAACGTCGTGGATGCGCTCACCAATGGCATCAGGAGAAAGACGCTGGGCATCCCACCCGCCGATCTTGGTAAAGCCGTCATCCCAGTCGACAAACATGCGGATACCCATGTGGATCGAGCGTTTGGGATCGATCAGGCCTTCCTGCATGGCGTGCCAGAACATGGTTCCGTGATTGAGGTTGTCGCTTCGGCTCGTATCCGTGTGGGCATCGAAATGGATCAGCGAAAGTGCTCCGCCATGATGTTTCGCCGCCGCGCGAAGCAAGGGGAGTGTGACGAAATGGTCGCCGCCCATGGTCATGGGGAAACAACCGGCCTGAAACATCTCAAGCGTGTTGGCTTCCACGGATTCCAGCATGCGGTCGGTATAGCCGGCGCTGAAGCTGTGATCGCCCCAGTCGGTCACCGCCAGGCGATGAAAGGGATCGAAGTCATAGGGCCATTGCGGACCCCAGGCGATGTGGCTGGAGGCCTGCCGGATGGCGCGCGGTCCGAACCGTGTGCCTGCCCGGTTCGATGTGCCCAGATCATAAGGAATACCCGAAACCGCGACATCAACGCCGGTGAGATCACGCGTGTAACGTCGGCGCATGAAACTCAATGCGCCCGAATAGGTGTTGTCGTCGGATGTGCCGTAAAGCGAGTCCGATGTGAAGGCGAAGTCGCCATTCTTCTGCGCCATGCGCCTCTCCCCTTGGTGATCTGCTTAGGTTAGCGTGAGGATTAGAGAACGGCCAACTTTCCAACCACGGGATGCTTTATGCCCAAGATCCAGCCGGAACTGCTTGAAACTTTCTGCGCCGAAATCCTGACGGGCGCAGGAATGCAGCCCTGCGATGCAGAAACGGTTGCGCACCATCTGGCTGATGCGGAAATGAAAGGTGTGGTTTCCCACGGGGTCAATCGGGTCGCCTACTACCTCGACCTGTTCGCCACCGAACAGGCCCGGCCAGTCGGCAACATTACCGCGAAGCGGCGCAGCAACACCGTGGTGCATGTCGATGGCGGCAGAGGGCTGGGCATTCCCGCCATGGAGCGTGCCGTCGACGAGCTGCTCGATATGGGGCGCGATCAATCCATCGTCTGCGCAGGAATCACGGAAGTCGCCCACACCGGACGCTTGGGGGCCTATAGCGAACGTCTGGCGCGCGAAGGCAAGCTTGCCATTGGTTTTGGCGGCGGCGGTTCAGAGCGATTCCCCATGGTCGCAGCCCATGGCGGTCGCGGTGGAACGATGTCGACCAACCCCTGGGCACTTGCCATGGAGGCAGGCGAATCCGGTATGGTCTCGGCAGATTTTGCAACCTGTGTTGTTGCCAATGGCAAGGTGAGCATCCGGCGTCGCACCGGCGAACCGGTGCCCGAGGGCTGGCTGGCCGACCGTGATGGCAACCCAACCACCAGCATCAATGCCTATGACGACGGTGGCGCCATTTTGCCGGCCGGTGGCTACAAGGGCTATGGCCTTGCCACCATTGCCGAGCTGGTGGGCAAGTCCATGCTGGGCAATGCCTTCGAGTTCAACTGGCTCCTCATCGCACTCGACATCGATGCCTTCGGCATGGGCGCTGACTATGCCGAAGCTGCGGAACGCGAAGTCACGCGCATCCGTGCGACGCCACCGGCATCTGGCTTTGACAAGGTGCAGGTCGCAGGCGAACCCGAAGCCGAAAAGGAAGCCCATGCGCAGGCCAACGGCATCGTTCTCCACGATGGTGTCTGGCGCGGTCTCTGTGATGCTGCGCGACAGGTGAACGTGGCGCTTCCGACATGAGCACAGCACAGCCACCCATGGTTCGGGGACCCGTGCGCCAGGCATGGCGCGCCGTTCGAGCCGAAGAGATTGCGGGTGCACGCCTGGGAGCAAAACTGCGACTGATCGCCATGCCTCTGGTGATGATCGCCATGCTGGTCTGGGTGCCGTTCGACATCCTGTGGCTGATCGAAGCGTGCCTTTTGGTCATGCTTGGCCTGGGCGCAGTACAAATTGCCTTGTTGTCGAGCACCTGGTTTCGATTCTGGCAGGTCTACCTGATTGTTGCTCTTGAAATCAGTGTCGCCGCATTTGCCATGTTCGGCGCCCAGATCATCTTCGATCCGCCGTGGCCGCCACAGATGCTTCTGGACAACCACCCGGTGGTCTATTTCTACTTCGTGCTGGCCCTGACGACACTCTACTTCTCGCCCTGGCTGGTCCTTTGGGCCGGCGCGTTTTCCGCACTGGTCTGGAGTGCCGGGTTCTGGTGGGTCGCGTCCCTGCCAGAAAGCATCGTAGTGATTCCCCAGGGCATCACCGTCGAAGAGGAAGTCGACCTCATCAATCATCCCGACTTCGTCAATGTCGAGGTCTGGAGTCAGGACCTTCTGGTTCTGGCGATCACGACGCTGGTGCTTTCCGTCGTCGTCTGGCGCACGCGCCGGTTGCTGTCGCGCCAGATTACCGTCGCACGCGAACGCGCCAATCTTGCGCGACACTTTCCTCCCACCATGGTTGACGAGCTGGCAAGCCACGATCAGCCCCTGGCGGAAGTCCGCCGCCAGAACATCGCCGTGATGTTCGTCGATGTCGTGGGCTTCACGCGTCTTTCCGAACGGCTTGGTCCAGAGGCCACCATCGCCCTGCTGCGTGAACTGCACGGCCGGCTGGAGCAGGCCGTGTTCGAGCACGGGGGAACGCTCGACAAGTTTTTGGGCGATGGAGTCATGGCAACCTTTGGCACACCCCATCCCGGCGAACACGATGCTGCGCATGCGCTTGAAGCGGCCCTTGCCATTCTCCAGGTCGCCGATGACTGGAACCAGGTGCGCACCAGCATGAATCAGGATCCTGTCACCCTGTCTGTTGGTGTGCATTATGGCGACGTGGTTCTCGGCGATGTCGGCTCAGCCTGGCGTCTGGAATACGCCGTCATTGGCGACACCGTGAACGTTGCTTCGCGCCTGGAGGAACTCTCCCGCACGCTCGGCGCGTCCCTGGTTGTCAGCCGCGATCTTCTCGATGCGGCGGGTTCCGTGCCTTTGGGCATGATCGAGGGCGGCCCGCAAGACTTGCGCGGGCGAAAGGCTCCCGTAGAGGTCTGTTACCTCCCGCGCGAAATGGTCACCTCATGATCTCGCCAAGCCGTTTGGCCGCGCGCATGATTTCAGCCTCGTTCACCGCGGCGTAACCCAACACGAGTCCGGGCCGCACCACTGCAGACGTTGCATAGGACGACAAGGCGACCGTTGCGATACCGGCATCATCGGCTTTGGCAGCCAGTGCGACATCATCCCTCCGGGCATCATCAAACGTGCCAACCAGATGCATGCCCGCGTCATCCGGGGCCAGGGTCACCAATCCGTCGAGATGTTTGGCGGCTGCTTCCAGCAGGGCTTCCTGACGTGCGCCATAAAGACGCCGCATGCGCCGGACATGGGCCGCAAAATGCCCCTCTTCCATGAATCGGGCCAGCGCTGGCTGCGCCGTCAGCGGGGCATGGTCATCCAACGCCGCGCGCACCTTGAGGAAGGCATCGATCAGATGTTCGGGCACCACCAGGTAGCCCAAACGCAGGGACGGAAACATGACCTTGGAGAAGCTACCGGCGTAGATGACCCGGCCTGAGCGGTCGAGCCCCTGCAGGGAAGCCAGCGGCCTGCCGCGATAGCGGAACTCGCTGTCGTAGTCGTCTTCCAGAATCCAGCCGTTCGAACGCTCCGCCCAGTCGATCAGCGCCAGCCTGCGCTGCAGGCTCATGACGGTTCCAAGGGGATAGTGATGCGACGGCGTGACACAGGCCAGGCGTGCATCCCCTGCAAGCGTTTCGCCGGCGTCGAGATCCAGACCTTCGGCATCGACCGGCACCGGCACCGCATCGACTCCCGCACCAGCCAGAGCGCCTCGCACGCCCGGGTATCCTGGATCTTCGACCCATGCACGATCACCCCGGTTCAGGAGCGACTGGCAGGTCAGCCCAATGCCCTGCTGTATGCCCGAGGTGACAATCACCTGATCGGGTGAACAGGCAACGGCACGCGCAACCGCCAGATAGCGAGCAATTGCGGCACGCAGGGCATCAAGTCCGGCTGGCGCCCCCAACGCCAGGGTATCGACGCCTGGTCCACGCCACGCCTGCCCCATCAGGCGCGACCAATGCGCAAAGGGAAAGGCGTCCAGAGCCGGAACACCAACGGCAAAGGCACGATGACGCCTTGCCCGTGGCGGTGCCATGGCAGCAAGAGCCTCTCCGCGCTGCGAGGGCCCAGGCAGATCCTGGATTGCCGGGAGTTTGTCTGTCCGGCCGGAACCTGCAGCGCCTTCGGCTACAAAAGTGCCGGCACCCACGGCACCACTTACGTAACCTTCGGCAAAGAGCTGATCGAAGCATGCCACCACGGTGTTGCGCGACACCGAAAGCTCGGCTGCCAGCCCACGTGTTGAAGGCAGGCGCGTTCCCGGAGGCAGGCGGCCCGAAAGGATCAGCTCACGAAGCTGGTCATAAAGCTGGCCCGACATGGGCGTACCAAGACCGCGGTCAAGCGACAGGGGCAGAGGTCCGGCGTCGGGAGCGGGAAGTGCCATGGTCGGTCCAATTGGCTTGCAAAAGCTGTTCTCAGTGGACCTTGTCACAAGTCCAATTTGACCGCCACCATCTGGACGGATCAACCAACAGAGCACCATTGTCATGTCGCAAACCCGGAACCTGAGCGGTGACGCCGTCGCCAGACTTTCCTCTCCCCGTCCGGCTGCCATCTCCCATACAGGTCGCTGGGCAGCCCTGGAGCCGATCCACACACCCAGTCATTGCGCCGAGCTCTTTGCAGTTGGTCATGAAGGGAAAGCCGGTCAGGCGATCTGGGACTATCTGCCCTATGGCCCGTTCGGCGATGAAGCGGCATTCCAGACCTGGTTCACGGCCTGCAAGGCCAGCACCGATCCGCTCTACTTTGCCATCCGTGACCTGGAGAGCGGACGCCTGGCCGGCATGATGAGTTACCTTTCCATCGAACCGGATCACCGCTCCATCGAAATCGGCCATATCTGGTTTGCGCCGTTTCTACAGAAGACCCGGGCAGCAACCGAGGTGATCTTTCTCTCCCTGCGTCACGCCTTTGACGATCTGGACTACCGACGCATGGAGTGGAAGTGCAATGCCCTTAACGAGGGCTCACGCGGTGCCGCCCTGCGCTTCGGGTTCCAGCACGAAGGGATCTTCTACCGCCACAGGATCATTGACGGACATAACCGCGACACCGCCTGGTACAGCATCACCGATGAAGAATGGCCCGCCGTTCGCGCCGGGTTTGAAGCATGGCTGGATGCAGGCAACTTCAACGAAGCCGGACAACAGAAAGAAAGACTGGCGGACCTCATCGCAAGAGAGCGCGGCTAGATGAAGCGCTACATGCCCATGGCGTCGAGCACGGCGTTGCCGGCTTCTTGTGCACGCGCAACATGACCGGAAACGTCAGCATTGTGGACATCGTGACGCAAGGCTTCGACGTCCCAACCCAGCAACTCGGCATCGCCTGAGATGAGCGCAAAAAGTTCGTCGACATCGCGCCCGGTGATCTCGGCAATGGTTGCGACCGACTCACCTGCGGTGTTCGGCGCCATCATGAAGGCATGGATGACAATGGCGTCTGCTTCCTCGGGCAACAGATACGCCACCGCACCGGCCAGAGCCGGGGTCTGCTCAGGAAAAGCGCGCGCGCCAAAGTCGATGGCATCGCGGAACTGCCCGTCGACCATAGAGGCCGCACCCATGGTTTCGATCATGTCATCTTTGCGCTGGATGAGGGCATAGGCGATGATCTCGCGCTGCTGTGATACTTCGCCGGTCGCCATGACCAGCTCCATGTTGACGGTGCGCAGGTATGTCGTGAGGTCGGCTGCAGAAGCAGATTTGATTGTGCCGGCGACCTCTTCGGGAAGGTTCTGGGCCCACACCGCGTGAACATGGCCCAGGCCAAGGACCAGAACAAAAAACGAGACAAACAGGTGGCGCACGACAAACATCTCCAGACGGTGAAACCAAGCGCTGCTCTCTAACACCGTACCAAGGCTGAGGAAAAGATCATGACCGACATCATCTGGATGACCGCTGCGGAGTTATCGGCGGCCTATGCGGCCGGCACCCTTTCTCCGGTTGAAGCGACGCATGCCGTGCTCGCCCGGATCAATGCGGTCGATCCGGTCCTCAATGCCTTCTGCCATCGCGATGACGAGACCGTCCTGGCCCAGGCGGCAGATTCAGAGGCACGCTGGCGTGCCGGCACGGCGCGCTCACCGCTGGAGGGTGTGCCGGTATCGATCAAGGACCTGATGTGGCTGAAGGGTTGGCCCACGCGCTATGGCAGTCTGACCACGTCGGACGAACCCAATCCTGAAGATGACCCTGCCGTTGCACATTTGCGTGCAGCAGGTTGCGTCTTTACCGGCAAGGTGACGACCCCGGAGTTCGGCAACTCCGGGGTGACGGATTCCCCGCTTACAGGACTCACGGTCAATCCCTGGGATATCGGGCGCACGCCCGGCGGCTCCTCGGGAGGCAGTGTTGCCGCGGTGTCTTCAGGTTGCGGTCCGCTTTCCCTGGGCAGCGACGGTGGCGGATCGATCCGCACGCCTGCTTCGTTCACCAATCTGGTCGGTCACAAACCCACCTTCGGGCGCGTACCCCAGGCTCCGGGCGAGCATTTCGGGCGGCTCTCAGCATCGGGGCCCATTGCACGGACCGTACGCGATGCAGCGATGATGATGAACGCCATGGCAAAACACGCCCTGATGGATTGGCACAGCCTGCCCGATGACGGCGTCGATCATACCGCCACTCTGGAGAACGGCGTAGCGGGTCTGCGCATTGCCTATAGCGCCGACCTCGGGTTCACCTGGTGCGACCCCGAGATCGCCCAGGGCTGCCGCATCGCCATCGACGTTCTGTGCGATGCCGGAGCTACGGTTGAAGAGGTCGATCCCGGGTTTCCGGATCCCTATCCCTGGTTCGGCATACTTTGGGAAACTCTTTCTGCAGAGTCGGCTTCGGGCATGGATGAGGAAACCCGCGCAGGGATCGGCCGGGAGATGCGTGATGCCGTCGAAGCAGGAAACACGGTGACCTTCGAACGGTTTTTCCACGCCCGGCGCATGCGCAGCGAAATGACCCGCCTGATGGATGAGTTCCATTGGGACTGGGACCTGATCATGACACCAGCGGCTGCCGTCACGGCCTATCCCACCGGTCAGGATGCTCCGCCTGACTGGCCCATGGCAGAAGACAATTACGAGACCTTCCCGCAACCGTTCAATGCGACCGGCCAGCCCGCCATCAGTGTGCCTTGCGGATTTACCAAGGCGGGCCTTCCCTACGGCCTTCAGATCGCCGGGCGCCGTCGCGAAGACGCCCTGGTCCTTCAGGCCGCACGCGCGTTTGAGCGTGCCAATCCCCTGTTCGACTAACGCCCTCCGATGACCTGATTTACCTCACTCAAGTTGGCGGGCGAGTTCTTCATTGAGTTCTCTACCCTGCCACCTGTCCAGGTGAACGACGTCCCGCAGGGGCATGCGATCGAGCCAACGGCGCTGTTCCAGATCAGGGCGCGTGGGAAATCCGCTGACATAGCCAGCGCAGAGATAAGCGATCACTTCGATCTCTTCGGGAATGCCCAACGCTGCTCGCAGATCATCCCTGGCAACAATGGATACCCATCCGATCCCGACGCCTTCGGCGCGGGCGGCAAGCCAAAGGTTCTGCACGGCGCAGACTGCACTGTAGAGATCCATGTCGGGCTGATGGGTGCGGCCCAGCACGACGGGCCCATTGCGGCTTCGGTCGCAGGTAACACAGATGCCCAACGGCGCTTCCAAGATGCCTTCAAGCTTCAGGTTCCGATAGGCCTTCGCGCGTTCGCCCACGAACATCAGCGCTGCCTCTTCATCGGCACGGCAAAAGGCGGCATGGATCCTTTCGCGCACGCCGTGATCACGCACCAGAACAAAATCCCAGGGCTGCATGAAGCCGACGGACGGGGCGTGGTGACCAGCCCGCAGGATCCGGGCCAGCACGTCATCAGGGATACGATCGGGCAGGATTTGCGCACGAATGTCGCGCCGTTCGAAGATACAGCGGTAAACGGCTTCACATTCTTCGGGCGTAAACGGGTCGGAATAGGTAACGGCGTCCATGATGGTCCCCCTCATGGCAAGCTGGCGAACCTCCATCTGTCCACGATGGCGTTCTGTTCGGTTCCAGGCCGGTCTTCCGACTGCGGTTCAACCCGGCGGCACGCCTTCCCGGCCTGAGCCAGTGGCATTGTGTACCGACGGTCCCCGTTCACGGCGTTGGGCACGTGGCGGATTTTCACCGCCTTCCCGATTCTCCCGGTTACCCGGGCACCTGAACCAACGACCGCTTAACACAGCCCTGCTGGTGCATCCAAGACAGGAATGGTTGTTCAGGGAGCGATTGCCGCATCGCTAAGTTTGTTGAGGCCGGCATCCATTGCGGCCACGGTGTCCTGTGCGCCAGCGACACCGCGTTCACTGGCAATGGATGAGGGGACGACATAGGCGAGCCAAATGACGCCATCGGCGGCTTCCCAGGCAAGCGCCTTCATGGGGAGATCAATGCCAACCACGGCCTCTTCCTGCATCAACAACGTGCCCTTTGCAGGATCGCCGAACAACAACAGTTGGGAAGGCGCCAGTTCCAGGCCGACACGCTCGGCATTGGCGGCATGATCAATGCGCGCCATAACGCCGATGCCGTTCTGGGCCAACAGGGCCTCCAGGCGGTCCAGGGTTTCGCTGACGCTGTAGGGGCTTTGCTTGGTCACAAGGTCTGCCGCCATTAGGGGCGACGACAACACTAGAAAAACAAACGCTACCGAAACGGTAAGTCGTGGCACCAACATGAACCAATCCAATGAGTTATTGCTACGATGTCTACCATGTTCAAACGCTGACTGGCTGTGGCCTCACCGCGTTGTGATGACATGAAGCCCGGCCCTTGGCGGCTTCGAACCCGGAACCATTGGCTCCATTTTTTGATATGGAATGGACCTTTTCATAGGGCCATTGTTTCGTAAGCTAGTCAAAATTCAGAAGGATCTATGACATGACCGATACAACCCATCCCGATGCGTGGACCGAAGAAACCTCGCAGCACTTCATTGATTACGGCGCCTATTTCGTGCCCGAGCGCGAGGTGCAGGTCGAAACAGTAGTGAGTGTTATCCCTCCGGCACCTGATGGCGCCGTGATCGTCGAGATCTGTTGTGGTGAAGGATTACTGGCTGAGGCCATTGCGCGACAGTTCCCCAAAGCGGTCTTTCACGCCCTGGACGGCTCGAAGACCATGCTTGATTCGACTGCAGCCAAGCTGGATGCAGTCGGCGTTGAACACAGCAGCGCCCTGATGGACATCGCAGAGACCGGGTGGCGAAACTTCGACTCACCGGTCCATGCCTTTGTCTCATCGCTCGCCGTGCATCATCTCGATGGTCCGGGTAAGGCACAACTTTTCAAGGACCTGGCAGGTCAGCTTGCACCAGGCGGTGTGGTGGTGATCTGTGACCTCGTCGAAGCCCAACGTGACGCCGGGCTGAAGCTCTGGGAGCGCCACTGGGATACCGGCGTTGCACAACGTGCCCAGGAACTTGATGGCAACGACAAGATGCTCCACTTCTTCCGCGACGACGGCTGGAACTATTACAGCGCGCCCGACGCCGACCCCATCGACATGCCCTCAAGCCTGTTCGACCAGATGCGCTGGATGAGCGAAGCCGGCCTTGTTGAAGTCGATGTGCATTGGCTCAAGGCAGGCCACGCCATCTTCTCGGGCCGCAAGGGGTAGAGGTTTATCTTTGGCCTCAATCGCCGGGCGTTCGCTCCGTTTCATTTTTTTGTTCCCTCAAACGCCGGGCGTTCGCTCCGCTCACTTGGCTTCCGGGCCTGACCGGCCCGCCGGTGCGGTCGCACCGGTC
>Ga0055584_100005561_pt1 | contig 12361 bp, 11 predicted proteins | sample OSDHelmetaG_FD_58716 | JGI IMG/M metagenome (GOLD analysis project Ga0055584, IMG submission 58716) | Pelagic marine sediment microbial communities from the LTER site Helgoland, North Sea, for post-phytoplankton bloom and carbon turnover... | ecosystem: Environmental > Aquatic > Marine >... | reverse complement strand
TTACTGCGCGCTTGTATCAAGGTAGAATTCGTTCGTCCATCAGTTAAGAAGTCGTTACAGTCAATGCCCAAAGTTAGATACATTGACCCAAATGGTAACCGCCACGAAGTTGAGCGTTTTGACGGCAAACTGCCCGACATCAAGATATTTTCGCAGCCGAACGTCGCACCTGCAGCAGAATAAAACCTCAAGCGAGTTGCTTCGCGAAATCGAGCACTCCCCTGGCAAGAGCAGCCCGGTCTTCTTGACTGTACATCACAGTGTTCACGTTCTTTACTGAAATACTCATTGACGAGATATCCTCGCTCAGCGCTGCATCACTGGAGTCAATAATCAGGCCGTCTATTAGTCCCTTGTAGTGTTCCGCTATTTGAGTCGCTGAACATGGGACGCCAAGCTCCGCCATGATTTTCGCAGTTGGGCCTTTGAGAGAATCGCCGCAGACAATTGGCGACACAGCGATAACAGGTGCATTGTTGTTGCGCAAACCATCGCGAACGCCCGGCAAAGAAAGCATCGGATCGATACTCAAGTAGGGATTCGAGGGGCAGATAACAAACGCGGCCACGTCATCACTGTTGAGGAGATCAAGAAATTTTGGCGCCGGGCGCGCCACTTCGATACCACGAAAGACGATGTCTTTAACCACGGGCTTGCATTGATCGCGAACAAAGTACTGTTGGAATTCAATCATGCCGTCCGCCGTTTCAATCGTCGTTGACACTGTCTCGTCGCTCATTGGAATGATTTGCACTGACACTCCTAGCTGTCCTGCAAGATATTCTGAAACCTCGCTCAGACTCTTACCGCTATGCAGTTGGGTGGTACGAAGGACATTTTGTGCCAGGTCTTTATCGCCAAGATTAAACCAGGTGTCGCCGCCCAACTCGCTCATCGCAGCCATGAACGACCAGGTTTCACCGTCTCTCCCCCAACCCATTTCAGAGTTGTTTACACCGGCTAAGGTATAAATGAGTGTGTCAATATCCGGACAAACCTTGAGGCCAAAGTGCTCGAAGTCATCGCCGGTATTGGCAATAATGACTAGCTCCTCGGAATTGCATATTTGCGCTAGCCCTGTCGCGAGCTTGGCACCACCGATACCTCCCGATAAGGCGACGATCGACTTGCTCATCGAAATAAGTCCAGATCTTTTGGGCGGATCAAATCTTTAGCGGTTGTTGCTTTATCAAACGCCGAAAATCCTCGAACGATTACAACCGGAATGCCTTCATGCGCCTGCCCCATAAGCAGCGTTCCAGCAGCTGCGATCTCATCGGCTATCGCAATTTCGGTCACGCGTAACTCACGGCCATAAAGATCATGTGTGCTCCGCATGTCAATCACCGCTTCCACCCCGGCTACTCCGATTGCGTGGCCGACAATTCCGCGACGCCATGCCCTGCCGATGCTATCAGCGATAACGATGCCCACATCGATCTCGAGCTCATTCTTTAAGGCTGCTCTAAGATTCGCCGCCGACTGATCGGGGTCTTCTGGCAACAGCAACGCACAACCTGACTCCACGTTCGATTGATCGATGCCTGCGTTGGCCATGACAATGCCAATTTTATTTTCGGTGATGAGAAGGTTTCTTTCCTGGCGAACGACCGACACAGATTCACGAAGAATCAGCTCAACCAGGCGTGGATCTTTATCCGTTTCGCTTGCGCGGCGTTGCGCTTCTTCGGAGGGCGCAACCTGATGCAGATAAACCAGTCGTCCTTCCGCTTTTGAAATGACCTTTTGCGCGACTACCAATACGTCATTATCTTCAAGACGAAGGTTGTTCTCACCTAGCGCAATTACGATTTGCCCGGCTATATCATCGCCGGCCTCTACCAGTGGCATTCCGGTGAGCGCGGTGAGTTGCAGACTTGACGGCGTGGTATTCGGCAATGGTTTTACTGCGTGTCGCACATTTCGCGTACCGCATTACTGGCCTTGCGGCGACGCACAGGCGTGTTAACGATCGGCAGCAAGTCGTGAGAATCGAACTGCTGCTTTGACGAATTGATATTTTTGTATAGCGTCGTTCTTTGTTGCGACGGGCGGCCTAGATCAGCCGCAATCGATTCAATACGTGACGGCGATAATTCCTGTCCATGCGCGCTGCCCGCGGCCCTGCTGATGCTCTCGTTCATCAACGTTCCACCAAGATCATTACAGCCCACCTCAAGACAGTCGCGCGCACCGTCGGCACCCAATTTAACCCACGATGTTTGAATATTACTAATATGCGGATGGAGTACCAAGCGAGAGACTGCTTGCATCAGCAGGGTTTCGCGATAAGTCGGCCCTTTGCGCGCCCGCCCCTTCAAGTAAATTGGCGCCTCGGTATGCACAAACGGCAGCGGTACGAATTCCGTGATGCCGCCGGTTTGCTTCTGCAGTTCACGCAGCCTGAGGAGATGGCGTGACCAATGCTTGGGTTCATCAACATGGCCGAACATTATTGTTGCTGTCGTTTTCAGGCCAACTCTGTGTGCCGACGAAATTACGTCCAACCACTGTTGCGTATTGATCTTATCCGGGCAGATCATCTCTCGTATTTCATCATCAAGAATCTCGGCCGCAGTTCCCGGCAATGTATTCAAGCCGGCCTCCTGCAATTGCTCCAGAAACGACGGCACGCTGATACCCAGCGTCTGCGCGCCCTGCCAAACCTCAAGCGCTGAAAACGCATGGATGTGAACATTGGGCAATTCCTGTCGAATCGTACGGCATATTTCCAAATAGGTTGCACCGCTGTAGCTCGGGTGAATACCACCCTGCATACACACCTCTGTCGCACCACGATCTACGGCTTCTCGCGAGCGCCTGACTATTTCTTCAAGGTCAAGATCGTAGGATTTACCGCGCAGGTTTTCGCTGTGCTTGCCTTTCGAGAACGCACAGAATCCACAGCGAAAATAGCAAACGTTTGTATAGTTAATATTACGATTCACGACGTAGGTAACAACGTCGCCGTTGATCTCCTGCCGCAGTTCATTTGCGGCATTACAAATTTCGTCGAACGTGTCGCCACGCGCATTGAACAACTCGGTGATCTTCGCTTCAGATAAATCATCACCGTTACGGGCACGCGAAAGACTTTCCGTAATGGAGTCGTGTGCCGATTGTCGTCGATCGCCCATTGGCTGCGATTTTCTATCCGGTACGTCCTGCGCCTGGCCTGGTGACCAGTCGTTATCGCGCACAAAGCCCTGGCTATTGACCGATTGCAACGCTGCTGCTCGTAGCTTTGGTGAGAGCCCATCGCCGGACGATAGCAAGTGCTGTGGATACACTGCGAGTCGCTCAAGCAATACCTTACCCGCGGCACGCGTTTGCTCAGCTAAAGATTCCAGATGTGGCCACGGGGCTTCCGGATTCACAAAGTCGGGTGTTACAGGAGAAACCCCACCCCAATCGTTGATCCCGGCGGCGAGCAGAGGCTGCAAATCGCCACGATTGAGATTCGGTGGCACCTGAATATTCATCTCAGGTCCAAACATCAAGCGCGTCGATTCCACTGTCCAAAGCAGCTCATCGAGGGACGGCTCGGGCGCATTTGCCATTAAGGTATCCGGCTTGGCGCGAAAATTCTGCACGATGATTTCCTGGATGTGCCCGTACTCTTGATGCAGGTCATACAGTTTTTGCAATGACTCCAGGCGCTCGTCGCGAGTTTCTCCAATGCCTATCAGTATTCCGCTGGTAAACGGGACATGCAGTTCTCCCGCCAATCGAATGGTCTCCAGACGTATCTCAGGATCTTTGTCCGGTGAGCCGTAGTGAGGACCACCTTTCTCACATAGTCGTGCGGACGCGCTCTCCAGCATAATGCCCTGCGATACCGACACACCCTTGAACATCGCGATTTCATCGCCCGTCATCACACCGGCGTTGATATGCGCAAGGAGTCCGGTCTCGGCGAACACAACGCCAGCCATGTGCGCAACATATTCGAGCGTTGTTTCGAAACCCAGCTCTGCCAACGCTTCGCGTGCGACACGATAGCGAAGTTCGGGTTTATCCCCTAATGTGAACAGCGCTTCTTTACAGCCGGCTGCCTGTCCGGCGCGGGCGATATCGAGCACCTGTTGCGGTGTCATGTACGCACTTTCTATGTGCCGTGGCGTTTTTGCGTAGGTACAGTAGTGACAAACATCACGACACAAACGCGTTAACGGAATGAACACCTTTTTCGAGAAACTGATGGTGTCGCCATGGCCCTGATCGCGGCACTGTGCTGCAGTATTCATTGCGAGGTACGCCCCGTCGCCAGCACACAGTCCGTAGCAAGCAAGCGCGCAGCGATACCGCTATTCGTCAGAAAGCTGTGGGTTCTCGTCGCAGCGTCACGTTGCAGAAGGTTAATCAAATCGTCGCGGTCATCGATATCCAGACCTAGCCCAGGCAGACGCAGAACACGACAAGCTATTGCGGCGTTACTGGCAGAATTGCTGTGGCGGGCGAATGAGTTGCTCCCAAACTCGTACGGAATGACGTCCGGCGGAGAGCAGGCCAGACTATTTGTGCCGGTACCATCGAAGTTAGGAACAATAGTTACGCTAGGCGCGTCCTCGATACTGCGACAGACCGCATCAATTTCAGTCCCACTCATCAGCGGAACATCACCTGGTATAGAGATTGTATTCTCGATGCCATCGCTTGCGAGTGATCGCGCAGCAAAACTGACCGCGGCAGATTGACCGCTATCGATGTCGACCTTGAATATTCGAGCACCAATTTGATTGCCGAGCTTAATGATCACCGGGTCGCGAGTAACCATGGCGAGGCCGGCGAGGCATTTTGAATCTGAAATCGCAGCCATGACGTCAGCCAGCATTTCGTGGAACAGCTGCTGTCTTTCTCGTCCGGAAAGTACGTCGCTCAGGCGCTGTTTCGCGGATTCCACGGTTTTTACCGGAAGAATCGCCCAAGTCTTCGGTGCCGCGCGATTAATCATCATCGCCCTCGGACAAACCCGTAATCCTTATTCCGGCACCATCAATTTTGTATTTCTTATTGATGAATATAAGAACCGACGTAAGCGCCTCGCTGACGACCGAATTGTCGATTGAGCCCGCATGCCAGCCGCGCAGGCCGGTTGCTTCAACCAACTCGATGACAGATGTGCGCGCATCCAGATTGTTGCCATAAACCAGTACATCACCGTCGTCGTGACTTTCTTCTTGTTGCAAATGCGCGGCAGCGACATTGTGAAACGCCGATACAACTCTGACCTTTTCGCCCAGTAAGGATTGTGCCTTTTTGGCTACTGGCCAGTCTGCAGACAACTGCACACGACTGACCTTCGGCGGAACCAACGGCACCGTCGTATCTACGACTATCTTGCCATCGGCGAAGGGCGCAATTTCTTCCAGCGTCGCATCGTGGTGCGCGAATGGAACTGTTAAGACGATGATGTCCGCCTGAGCGGCGGCTTCCTTATTGTCGGCGCCGCTTACTTTAGCTTGCGGCAGTCGCGAGAGGAGACTTTCAGCGGCTAGTTTTCCCTTTTCTGCATCGCGCGAGCCGATGGCGACCGTGTAGCCTGCCCGCGCCCATCGAAACGCCAATCCACTGCCAAGAGCACCTGTTCCTCCGACTACAGCAATTTTCGGTAATTCTTTCATCACTAATCTCGTCCGGTTGTGACGTCGATGACATGCAATGTATCGCAGTACTCTCGTACCTGTTTAATCCTTGATCCTTGCATCTCTACAACAAATACGTAGCGGTTCTGATAGACACGCTCGTTACTCAATTTAGCAAAGCTCTCTGCCTCCAGGGCGACGAAATCACCATCACTAAAGAGCCGAATCGGCGTTACATCAACACTGGCGCCAGAGTAACCTGAGTGCAATCGGCTGCGCATGTAATCGAGTTTTTCTGTAATCGTAATGACTCCGTGTAACGGGTAGCCGTTTGCAGTACCGCCATGGGTATCGAAGTCACCGCGGTCACGATCCGTGCCGCTATCTGTCCACCAGCTAGCATCCGCATGAAAGCAGGCACCGAATGCGTCGATATCGCTGGCAGCCAACGCGGGCCACAATGACATCACGAGCTTTTCATTGTCTGTCCTGGCAGCGGCTGCTGATGCCGCTGTTGGCATGGGCGCAGTCGTCCGCTTACTCGCGCGTTCGCTGCCGAAAACATCATCGGCATGCAAAGTGTCAAGATACTCACGCACAGACTGGATCCGATCCCCTGCAACATCGATTACGAATGCATAGCGATTGCGGTATGCCTTGCCACTTGCATGCATACCGTTACCTTCCGCTTCGATAAGCGCAACGTCGTCGTTACCGAATGATCGCGACACAATTCGCCGACCCAGACCCTGCGGAAAAATTTCAGGCGCGATTCGCTTGACAAATTCCAGCTTCTCGCTCATCGGCATGGTGCCGTGCAATGGCCAGGGCCGCTCGTCCCCGGGATCATGACCTCGTTGACCCGCCACCCTGTCTCTTCCTGTATCGATCCACCATGTCGCATCGTCATTGACCAGCTCGCGCAGTCGCTCCGTACGTTCGTCAAGCTGTGCTTCATCAAGCGCATTGACGAACCTGAGCCCAAGCTGTACTGCTCTAGGAGCCGAATTTTCGCTGCTGGTCAATCAGTACCTCCGCCGTTCTCCTTGCGCGCGTTTTTTTGTTTCACGAATGCTCGAAATCCCGACTGCACCTCACCCTCACGTAGCCGTTCCGCCAGAATTCGAAACTCATGTAGAACTCGATCGGCTATTGGCTCCGCGCTGCGCTTCAGCAGACGCTTTGAAGCCATCATTGATCCAAGCGACTTGCTCGCAAAGGTTCGCGCCTGTTGCATCACTCGAGTAAGAAGCTCGTCAGGTTCAGTAATCTCCACGGCGAGCCCGAGGTCGAGCATTTCTGTAGCGGTGAGCGTTTCGGAACCCAAGAGAATACGCGCGGCGCGCTGTGAGCCAACAGCATTCGCCAGCAGTTGAGTACTTCCCAGCTCGGGAACCACTGCGAGGTCTGTAAATGGAAATGTGACGCTAGCGGTAGTGGCAATGAAAACTAAATCGCAATGCAACAACAAGGTTGCGCCAAATCCTACGGCAATGCCATTGACCGCGGCGATCAGGGGCTTTTCGAGCTCCATGAAAGCGAAAACGACATCCACTGCCGCCGAGTTGGCAGGATTCGCAAATTCTTCCGGATCAATATTAGCGTAATCAAGAAACTCCTCGACATCACTACCGGCGCAAAATGATCTACCAGCGCCGGTTATGACGACTACATGCACGCGCGGATCTCCCTGAGCCGAGCGCAGGCCGTCTCTCATTTCGGCGTATCCAGCCTGAGTCATGGCATTCAGGCTGTCCACCCGATCAAGCGTAATGGTCGCGATCGAATCTGCAACTTCATATCGAATCATGCTGTCAGTCACCATTTCAGAGTCGAACCCTGATTATATCCCGCCGACATCACAGCCGTCGCTTTGATAAAATATCCAATTCGAGTAAGGCACCGGAGCATACGAGCGACATGAGCTATCAAGCATTTGACCTGCGCGGCAAGGTCGCATTGATCACTGGCGGTAACGGCGGCATTGGCCTTGGCATGGCAAAGGCGCTCGCCAGTGCTGGAGCAGACATTTGTATCTGGGGTACTAACCCGGACAAAAATGCTCAAGCACTGGCTGAATTGCAGTCGTTTGATTGTAAATCGGCGGAGTTGATTTGCGACGTGAGCGACGAGGCCGCCGTAAATGCGGCGTTTGCGGAGACGCTTTCGATATTTGGGCGAATCGACACCTGTATCGCCAATGCCGGCGTCAGCGGCACTCAAGCGGGTCCGTTCGTTGATATGAGCAGCGAAGAATGGCACAGAATTATTCGCATCAATCTCGATGGCGCTTTTTATACCTTGCGCAGTGCGGCCAAACACATGGTTGATAGAGCTGGCAGTGGAGACCCCGGTGGGCGCCTGGTAGTCACGGCGAGTCTCGCCGCTCTCGCTGGCGCGACGCGCAACGAACATTACGCAGCGAGCAAAGGTGCGGTTGTATCCATGATGCATGGACTCGCGGTTGAACTTGCGCGATATGGCATCACGGCTAATTCTCTCTTGCCCGGCTGGATCGATACCGACATGACTGCGAGTGTTTTTGCGAATGAGAAGTTTTCGGATCATGTAATTCCCAGAATACCTATGCGTCGCTACGGCAACGCAGATGATTTTGGCGGCATAGCGATTTATCTCGCGTCCGATGCATCCAGCTATCACACAGCTGAATCGTTTGTTATTGACGGCGGATACTGGCGCTTCTAGCTGCCGTCAGTGGAGATGATTATCTTGCCGATATGGCCACCTTGCTCCATGTAACGGTGCGCATCGGCCGTCTTTTCGAGCGGAAAAACAGAGTCAATAATTGGCTTGGGCAAGTCGCTCAATAACGGCCACACACGTTCATACGCCGCTCGTTGTTTACGAGCTTTGAGCTCGCGATCGGTAAAAAACAAGCTCGAACCTCGGATACTGATGTTCTTTGCCATGAGTGTGGCAACATTTAGTGAGCCTTCGGCACCACCCATCATTCCGTATACCACCAGGTGCCCCCAAGACGATAGAGCAGCGACGTTTCGATCCAGATACGGCCCACCCACCAGATCAAAAATGGCATCAACACCACGGCCGTCCGTTTGCTTATTGACTGCATCGACGAAATCTTCAGCCTTGTAATTGATGGCACGAACGACGCCAAGGTCGGCAAGCACTGCGCATTTCTTTTCGCTTCCCGCGGTTGCAATGACTTTAGCGCCCAGCGCCTGGACTAACATCACAGCGACTATTCCGATGCCGCTGGTCGCACCATGTATCAACAAGGTTTCTCCCGGCTGGATAGCGGCTGGATCATAGAGGCTACTCCAGACGGTCATTACGGCATCCGGTAATGCAGCCGCTTCATGATCTGAGTAGTCATCGGGAACGGGCCAGCAGGCAGTCGATGGAACGACGCAAAATTCGGCACACGCGCCTCCACCACTTAGCCCACATACTCGGTCACCGACTGAGAAATCACTAACGCTTGCACCTACCTGCACAACCTCTCCCGACAACTCCATGCCCGGCGTGCGATTACGCTGTTTTATCGGTAGCGGGGTGTCAGGCGAGCGCATGATGATGTCCGCCTGGTTCATACCAATGGCGGCTACGCGGATCAGCAATTCATGGTCGCGCGGTTGTGGCACCTCTGCTTCACCGATATTCAGAACTTCGGGTCCACCAGGCTCCATCATCAACACGGCTTTCATTGTTTTTACCATTTGACTCAATGCGTTAAGCTTTAATTTAATTAATTGACGGATGTCATCAGCATTGACAGAATCGTAGCATACCGACCGGTCTGAATGTTGTGAGGTGAACGATGACGAAATTGATAGCTGATATCGATGAAGTACTCAGCACCACCCGAGCCGTGCGATTTCGAATGGATCTCGAAAGACCCGTGGAACGTGACGTAATCGAAGAATGTTTGCGACTCGCGCAGCAATCAACGATGGGATCTAATCTTGAAGACTGGCGCTTTGTTGCGGTGACTGATGCCGTCACGAAAAGCCGCATTGCAGAAATCTACCAGGACGTCTGGCTGAAGACCGTCGAAGAACCTCTCGCACAAGGCGAGGCAGCGACTGTGACTCGATTAGCTCCGGATGTTCGCAACGACGACGAATCCAAACAACGCCAGGAACGTACCTTAAGAAGCGTCAAGTATCTGGTTGATCGACTGGAACAGGTTCCGGTCCTGGTATTCGCGTGCAGCGCCAAACCCATTCCCGATACTGTTTTGGGTAACAAAGCATCCGGTTACTACGGTTCGATTTTCCCAATTGCCTGGTCATTCCAGTTGGCTTGCCGTAGTCGTGGCCTGGGTACCGTCATGGCCACCGCGATCGTCTATCACGCCGACAAGTTGATTGAGATTCTGGAGCTTCCGGAGGGTACTCATCCGATCAGTATGATTCCTGTCGGCTATAGCAAAGGTTTGGACTTTAAGCCCGCAAAACGACTACCGGTGGAAGAAATCCTGCGCTGGGAACGCTGGGGCCAGGACGACTGACCCCAAGCGCTCAGCCGCTTTGATTACGGGCGATACTTGAGTGTCAAACCGTATGTAGCTGGCGCGCCCCATAGTACGAAGCGATCCCCAAGGAACGGTATGTTATGAGTCGTGTAAAGCTCATCCGTAATATTTTTGCCCCACAACTCAACTTCCCAGCGACCTTCCGCAAACGACATGCCAATACCGGCATCCAGCAGGCCATTGCTTTCATGCTTGTGGACGTTCAGGTTAGCGGGATCATCGAAGTATTCATCCTGAAAACGATATTCAACTCGAGCAAAGAAACCCGAGTCCGCGGTGTACTGAATGCCTACGTTGTACTGAGTTTCCGGCGAAAACAACATACTGTTGCCTGAGACATCAAGACCGGTGTTGTCGATAAAGTTCTGAAATTCAGTATCCAGTACTGAAAAGCTACCCCAAATGTCGAGCTGCGGTATTGGTCGCGCAATGAAGTCAATCTCAATACCTGATGCTTCAGCATCGGCCGCATTGGTGACGCGCAATACGGGGAGAGGATTGTCTGGGGTAGTGGCATTCTGCCGCACCTGCAAGTCTTCATATTCAGTGGTGAATATCGCCGCGTTCACCATCAGACGATCGTCAAACCAGGTCGTTTTGGCACCAAGCTCGACGTTCCATGCGAATTCCGGATCGAACGGCGTTTCTGCCGCACGAGCGGTCGGCGCCTGTCCTTGAAAACCGCCACTCTTAAAGCCCTTCGATACAGAGAGATAAAAATTTGACTGATCCGACGCTGCAAAGGCTAGAGAAACGCTCGGCGTAAATGCATTCCAGTCGTCCTTGGCCGCAATGCTATACGTCTCCGTAGGTGGCGCTGCAATGAAGCCGAATTCGCCACCACCACCGTCGCGCAGCTCTCGAACCTCTGTCGCAATCGTCTTCTCGTCGGAACTATAACGGCCGCCAACGGTTCCTGACCAACGATCACTAAACTCGTAAGATACGCTGGCAAAGACGCCCAAGCTGTCGTTCTGCGCCTCCTGCCAGGTGCCGCTGGAACCCAGCAAGCCGCCGAGAACAAACGGCAGTGCCTCACCGATAGCCGACTCAAGATCACTGACTTCAACGCGGTCCACATCCTCCGCCAGGTAGTAGACACCCGCTACACCGCTAAACTTGCTATCACCGCCACCAAAGGCCAGGCGAAGCTCCTGACTAAATTGATCTGCTACGTCAGTCTCATAGTTTCGCGTATCAAGAAGCGCATAAGGCGGTGAACTGATTCCCGTAAACGCATCCTGAATTTCGCCGTCTGAGTTTCTGAAAGCGGTGATGGAAGTAACCGTACCCCAGTCCTTGGTCCAGGTCAGGTGTGCGGAAAAACCAGCAAGCTTGATTTTCTGAAAAGTGTCGCGCGGCGTTTCTGAGACGCGAGGGTCGAGAGAGGTTTGTACCGCGGTGACGGATCCGAAGGGTGCTCCACCGAAGTCTCCAGTAACGCCTTTACGAGTCACGCCATTATCAGAGTGCTCACTGTAATCTCCCGACAATAGCATTTGGAAGGTTTCAGAATATTCGTAAAGAAGCTTGCCTCTAACGCCAAAGAATTGACGATCATCAAGGTCACCGCCCGTAACAATGTTCTCTCCATAACCCGAACGATCGCTGCTTATTAGAGATACCCGGGCGCTGGTCTTGTCCGTAATAGCGCCGTTAAGCATCGCTTTAAACTCCAACAGGTCGTAGTCACCAAGCGTTAGATCAGTTTTAAACTCCGTCTCTTGGTCAGGGCGAGCTGAAACCAAATTGACAACGCCACCCACAACGTTTTTGCCGTACAAAGTTCCTTGCGGTCCACGCAGTACCTCAACACGTGCCAAGTCGTAAATTTCCGAGGCCTGGCCTGTACCGCGCCCGATATAGACATCGTCTACGAACACAGCAACCGAATTATCCTGCGCGGCACCGTCGTCAGTGGAACCAATTCCACGAATAAACAAGCGCGGCTGGCCGGCATTGAAGCCGGTCATCGTAAAGTTCGGCGTTCGAGTAACGACATCCTCCATCGACGTTACTCGAGAACGCTCCAGGGCTTCCGACGTGAAGGCAGTGATTGCGATCGGAACCTCTTGCAAGCTTTCAGCGCGACGTTGCGCCGTTACGATAATTTCCTCTAACGCAACATCGTTCTGAGCTAACGCAATGTCAGCACCTCCGACCGCTATCAAGCTAATGATTAGTATGGTTCTACGCATATCGAGCTCCCCCGGGCAACGGTTAACTGCTAACAGCTAGCTGTTAGCTGTTAGCTGTT
>Ga0055584_100005559_pt1 | contig 12361 bp, 13 predicted proteins | sample OSDHelmetaG_FD_58716 | JGI IMG/M metagenome (GOLD analysis project Ga0055584, IMG submission 58716) | Pelagic marine sediment microbial communities from the LTER site Helgoland, North Sea, for post-phytoplankton bloom and carbon turnover... | ecosystem: Environmental > Aquatic > Marine >... | reverse complement strand
ATCCCTTCAATCTTCATTGACTTGGTTGGTATGAGAGGTTAGCGTTAGCGCCTATTTTAAAGGACTGGAACCGTCCAATGCGAATTGTATTATTAGGCCCCCCGGGTTCGGGTAAAGGAACGCAGGCAGCTTTGCTGGTTAAGCAACTGGATGTGCCGCATATTTCCACTGGTGCACTGCTGCGTGATGCCGCTAAAAGAGGCACTGTTCTTGGTTTGCAAGCCAAGGCAATCTCTGACAGAGGTGATTTGGTGCCGGATGATGTCATCGCCGGCATGCTCGAGGAAAGACTCGGTCGCAAAGATGTAAGCAATGGTTTTATCCTCGACGGTTATCCACGCAACCTGGCACAGGCCAAATCTCTGACTATCCTGTTAGAGCGCCTGGATCAACCCGTGGAAGAGGCCATTCTCATTGATATTAAACCGCATCAAATCATCAAGCGTATCGCCAAGCGTGCGCAAGAGGAAGGTCGCGCCGATGATACCGAAGAAACCGTGCGAAATCGCCTGCGGGTATATGCGGAACAAACTGCACCGGTGGCGGATTATTATGCGGAACGGGGCCTACTGACCAGGGTTCTGGGTGATGGCAGCATCGACGAAATTTTTCAGCGGATTCGCAGCATATTAAGCCTCGGCGAAGTATCCGCCTGAAGTGACGGGTTGGTCATCTCCTGTCGCGTCTAAAAGCAAAAAGCAGTCACTCTTAATATGAATGACATGCTGATAAATCTGTTGAAGATGTTGCGCTTGCGGGGCGGGCCACAAAACATGTCCACTTCGTGGGCGTTGATGATTTGTCTGCTTGCAGCTTACCTGGCGCAGAACCTGTTCACTGGTCAGCAGTTTGAAGACGAGAATCTTGCTGTTAAAAGCCTGCTGGTTGTTTTCCTGCAGGTCGTTGCTCTGACTGGTTTATTATTCTGGCGAAGGCACTTGGAACGCTTTGTGCAAACGATGAGTGCCCTGACCGCGGTGGGTATCTTCTTCAATGCAATTACCGGGGCGTTGCTGTCAGTATCGGACCCGACGGTCAATCAGCCGATTCTGGCTATGGTTTGGTTCGCTGTATTTATCTGGAGCCTTTTCGTTGACGCGCATATTTATCGCAACTCCTTATCCGTTCCATATGCGGTAGGAATGCTGGTTACCGTACTTGTGCTTGCAGCAAGTTATGTGTTTATTGAAATGGTGTTTTTACTTGGAAACCCCTGAATCAGCGATCATTTATACAAATTGAAACTTGGAATGAAATGAAAATTCATATTCTTGGAGCCTGTGGTACGTTTATGGGTGGTGTAGCCATGCTTGCCAGTCGTGCCGGTCACGAGGTTACCGGTGCCGACCAGCATACCTACCCGCCAATGAGCAATCTGCTGGAAAATGAAGGTATCAAACTACATGAAGGTTACAGCGAAGAACCCATGCACGATAAACCGGATCTGGTCATTGTCGGCAATGCCCTGAGTCGCGGTAATCCTGCCGTTGAGTACGTCTTGAACCAGAGGCTCAATTTTACTTCCGGCCCGCGATGGCTGGGTGAAAACTACCTGCGGGGCCGAAAAGTCATAGCGGTTGCCGGAACACATGGCAAGACCACCACGTCCAGCATGTTGGCGTGGATACTGGAGTTTGCCGGGCACAATCCTGGTTTCCTGATTGGTGGGGTACCGAAAAACTTTGATGTTTCAGCGCGAGAAGGTTCGGATTATTTTGTAGTGGAAGCAGATGAATACGACACCGCTTTTTTTGACAAACGTTCCAAGTTTGTCCACTACCGCCCGCAGGTCGCCATCCTGAACAACCTGGAATACGATCATGCGGATATATTTCCGGATCTTGCTGCGATAGAGACTCAGTTCCACCACCTGATGCGCACCATTCCGGGTAACGGCACCATCATCAGCAACGGTGCAGATGCAAACCTTGAAAGGGTAATCAGCAGGGGATGCTGGAGCAAACTGCAGCGATTCTCCTTCGACGATAAGTATGACTGGCAGGTGGAGTTGATTAAAGCCGATGCCAGTGAGTTGCGCTTCCACTTTCAACAAAAAGCAATTGGAACACTGAAATGGAACCAATGCGGGCGCCACAACGCCATGAATGCCTGTACCGCCATTGCTGCGGCTGCGGCTGCAGGTGTACCGGCCACAAAAGCCATTGAAGCCTTGTCATTATTCCTCGGTGTGAAGCGTCGCCTGGAGGTGATAACACAATCTCAGGACATCAGTGTTTATGATGATTTTGCCCATCACCCCACCGCTATTCGACTGACACTGGAAGGTCTGCGGCGCAAGGTTGGTAATGCCCGAATCCTGGTCGCGCTTGAGCCGCGCAGCAACACCATGCGAGCCGGTGTCCATGCAAATGAACTGGGGCCTGCATTAATGGCCGCCGATTACGTCTGGCTCAAGACCGGCGATGACATTGACTGGGACCCGAATGTCGCACTGGCCCCGCTGGACGGGCGCTTTAAAAGTGTGACCCGGGTGGATGAGATGCTTCAGCAGATAAAGAATCACCTGAATCCGGGCGATCACGTCGTTTTCATGAGTAACGGTGGTTTCGAAGCAGCCCCCCGCAGACTGGCAGAATTTTTAGAACCCTCGTGATCCATACTGATATTCCTCTCTTCCCATTGCGTACCGTTCTGTATCCAGACGGATATTTGAAGCTTAGGATATTTGAACAGCGCTATATCGACATGGTGCGCGAATGCAGCCTCAAGGCTTGCTGCTTTGGTGTTTGCCTGATTAATAATCCGGAGGACGCAAACCGCCCGGCCAACCATATGAGAGTGGGTACAACGGCGGAAATTTGCGACTTTTCAACCCTTGAGGACGGCCTGTTGGGTATTTCCGCCCACGGCAGGCAAAAATTTATCATTCAAAAAACCCGGATGCGCGACAACGGTTTATTGATGGCTGAGGTTCAAACACTGGATGAAGCCGGCCCGGTTGACCTGCCGGATGAGTTTTCTGTGCTGTCCATGATTACCGCACGCTTCATGGAACAGGTCGGGAACAACTATCCATCTTTTCAGCCACAGTATTTACAGGATGCCAACTGGGTTGGCTATCGCCTGGCCGAATTGCTGCCGCTGGAAAACAATGAAAAACAGGTATTACTGCAACTCGGTGACCCACTGGAGCGTTTGCAAATACTGCTTGAGTTGTTACCCCGGTTTCAGGAGCCCGCTGACAGCTAACCCGCATATCTCACCAGTATCCCGGCTAAGATTCCCTGATCAACAGAAGCCTGCCCCCAACATTCCTGGTTTGCAAACCTTCGGACTCTTTTTTCAGTTGCTCCAGTCTTGCTTCTGGAGCAAGTACGGCACGCCAGTAACTGAAAACCTTCATTCTCTGGATCAATATCTCATCGTTAATCTGACCAAGATAAACCGTCCGGCCGCCTGGTGTCAGCCTGAAACCGGAATCCCAAATGCGAATCGTCTCCTGTTTTAACGGGTCACCACCAAGACGGTGTAACAACAGGATATCGGCATGGCCGAGGTAATCCCGCTTCAGCGGCGGCAAGGACAACTCTGTGGGCTCCGGATTCAACGATAACAGGCTCCAACGCCAGTTGGCAGGCTCCGCTTCCTGCCACCCGTGCACCGCCAGTACCCGCGCAAGGTTTGCCGCATCTCCCGCAAATTGAAAGTTAAACTCGCGGGCAACAACAGTTGGCAAGTGGGTTCGCTCACGCGGCAATGTTTGCCATTCACTTTCCCACCAGCCCTCTGCAGTTATTTCACTTTGCGGCAAGGGGAGCTTTAATGCCGCAAGGTCACCTTCAAGGTTCTGACCAACCTGCCAGGTAAAGGTGGCAGCCAGCATTCCAAAAAATATCAGGCAGGCTGCAATGCCGTTGAATGACCGCATGGCGCGTTGACGATAGGCAATACCAACCACAAATGTCCATGCCATACCCAATGCCACACCCATTAGCGCCCCACTGAGCCAATCCAGCCCAAGATATAACCTGGCCAGAACCAGCAGCGACAGAAGAAGGCCCACAAAAACATATGGCCACTTTCGTTTTCGGCGTCTTAATTCCCTGGCAACCATCACGGCGAAATAGCCCAATACAACCGTCACCAGCGTTAATGCCGCACTTGGATCGTACACGGCATTAAACCCTGCTTCGCTCAATAACGGTGTTGAGCGAAGTGACCAGCCAAGCAGTATCTGTAAAACCACCCCTCCACCCATCGCTACCAGCCAGTGCAATGCCGCCTTTTGACGTCCGGCACCAATCAGCCACAGCAAGACTGCCATTGAAGTCGGAATAAGCACCCATAGACGGGACAACTGTGTCAGGGCAACCATCAATTGATCGGCAATATGGTTTCTCAGGGTCAGCGCGTATGCCTGGACTGACTGGTCAATGGATTGTGGAGATGCCGAAAACGGTGACAGGAATAGCAACATCACCATTCCCCAGAAAATTAACACCAGCAGCAAACCCATCATGGTGACCGATAACACTTCCGGCTGGGTTGAATCCAGCAGTGGCCCGGCAATGCGTTTGAACACCGGGTGCCGGCGCATCCACCGGATCACGTGCCGCATCCAGCGTGCTGAATGACCCGCCAGGTACTCGTAGGCGGTCCAGATAGTCCACCAGGTCAACCAGAGAACCACTGCACCAATGATCAATACCAGTGACAACCGGCCGGCATATTCAGCTGCTACCTCCAGAGAAGCACCAAACAGCATGCCGGGGATCAGGTAACTTGGTGTCCAGACAATACAAGCTGGAATATCGACCATGAAAAAGCGACGTGGAGCCAAACCCATCATGCCGGCAGTCACTGGAATAACGGGGCGAAGAGGACCGATAAAACGGCCGATGACAACGCTTTTTGGGCCATGCACATTGAAATAATCACGACCCCTTTCAAGCATTTTGGGAAACCGGGAAAATGGCCACATCTCGGCCAGGTGACCCTTGTATCGACGGCCGATGGCATAGCTGACCAAGTCTCCGGTAAATGCTCCAACTGACCCCCATAGCCAGATAGGCAGCATCTCCAAGGCACCGAAACTGATTAATGCCCCCAGACCAAACAGAATGATTATGCCGGGAATCAGGATACCGACAAACGCCAGTGATTCAACGAAAGACATGACAAACACCCAGAAACCTGCCCAACCCGGGTTGGCAGACAGCCAGTTAAGCAGGTCCTGTGTCCAATCGGTATCCACTTGGGTTCAGCTCGCCCTTCTTTGCGCACAATTCACAGCTATAATACGGGATTGAACTGCTTAATGCCTGATGCAGGGACCGTAAATGCAAACACTCAAAAACAAAACAATATTTATCACCGGGGGATCCCGCGGGATCGGCAAGGCCATTGCTCTGCGTGCAGCGCGTGACGGCGCCAATATTATCATCGCCGCCAAGTCAGACAAACCTCACGCCACCCTTCCCGGCACAATTTTTTCAGCCGCCGAAGAAATTGAACAGGCTGGTGGCCACGCCCTGCCAATCAAGCTTGATGTTCGTGATGATGAAGCCGTTCTTGATGCCGTCAACAAGGCCGTTGATCATTTTAAAGGCCTGGATGTTCTCATAAATAACGCCAGTGCCATCACTCTGCGAAACACGCTTGATTTATCAATGTCAAAGTTTGACCTGATGCACTCGGTCAATGTACGAGGCACCTATGCCTGTTCAAGAGCGTGTTTACCCCATCTGCTGAAATCTGATAACCCCCACATACTCAACCTGTCACCGCCGTTAAATCTTGACCCTAAATGGTTCAAAGATTACCTGGCTTATACGATTTCAAAATACGGTATGAGCATGTGCGTACTTGGCATGGCTGCAGAATTTCGCGACCGGGGCGTTGCCGTTAATGCCCTGTGGCCCCGCACGGTTATCGATACCGCAGCCATCAATATGCTGGGTGGTTTGGTCAAAGCTGATAACTGTCGTAGCGCAGAGATCATGGCAGATGCAGCCTATGTGGTACTTTGCCGCGACAGTAAAACCACGAGCGGCAACTTTTTTCTGGACGAGGACGTGTTGCGATCTGATGGCGTTAAGGATTTTGACCCCTATGCGGTCAAAGCTGGCCAGCCCCTTATGAAAGATCTCTTTCTAGATTGAGTCGCCCCACAAGCCAGGGCCGTCAGTATGTCGCCTCGCTAACCGGTTTGCGGGGAATGGCTGCCATATTCGTATTCGTGTTCCATTATGGATATTTCAACCCGGGAATCCGGCTGGACCTGACCGTTCCGGTGATTGGCAAAATTTTGCAGCTTCCTCTGGGGTTTGGTTTCGCCGGTGTTGACCTGTTTTTTGTATTGAGCGGATTCCTGTTATCACTGCCCTTTGCACGTGCCACCCTGACACGCTCAGCGCACCCGCCTCTCACACAATATTACAAAAGACGTCTTCTGCGGGTGTTTCCAGCCTACTATGCTCAATTGGCCATCATCCTGATATTTGGAGCATGGTTCATCACCTGGCAACCCCTTGGCGGGGTCACGCTGATTGCGCACTTGTTGATGCTTTTTAATGTTGGTTGGGACCCGGTCCGGCCGGTGGTCGGGTTATGGTGGACCTTACCGGTTGAATTATCATTTTATTTGTTATTACCCTTTATCGCTTCGTTCATGCGCCCGGGCAAATGGATGATACTTCTTGCTGGTGCTGTTTTATTAAGTATGTTCTACCGTCTTTGGTCCGCAGATCACTTCGCAGCAGCACCTGAAGGGGCTGTTTTTCTTGCGGCTTCACACCTGCCCGGTTCCTTGCCCGAGTTTTTGCTGGGCGCATCAGCTGCTATTCTGGTTCAGTGGCTCGACTTGCGGTCGGGCAAGCGACCCAACCTCTGGATGATGGACGGCTTGTTTCTCATTGGAACCACACTGGCTATTTTATGGCTATGGAAAATAGTACTTCCAAACGGCGGCATCTACTGGTCCGGTCACTGGAGCATGGTGATAGCACCGCTGGCACTTGGCCTGCCGTTGTCACTGATGGTCTTCAGCCTGTACCGGGGCAGCAGAATTGGCAGATGGTTGTTCGCAAACCCGGTGGTCTACTTTCTTGGTTTGATCAGCTACAGCCTGTACCTTTGGCATTTCGTGGTTTTGCAACAGGCTGATCTTGTATTTGGTGAAGGCTATACAGACATGCAGGGCTTTCCAAAATTCCTGATCACTTTTTCACTGGTTGTGCTGGTGTCGACAGTGAGCTATTTCCTTTTCGAGCGTCCTTTTTTTCGCCTGGGTGCCCGGCGCAAACAACCGGACCAGGGTTCAGCGCCTAACTAGGCGCCTGTCGGGTTTTTCGCACGACTGCATGGATGCAGGCGGTAGAGCACCAAGAGTAGGTGCTCCAGGCGACGCAGGAGCTGTTTGCCGAGCAGATCATGTTAAATCCGACAGGCTCCTGGCACACTCGCGTAAAGCTTCCCTTGCTGCATCGATCGTCGCATGAATATGTTCCTCTGTATGCGCTGAAGAAACAAAGCCGGCTTCATATGCAGATGGTGCCAGGTAGACACCGCCGTTAAGCATGGCGTGGAAAAAGCGTTTGAAAAGGTCAACATCCACGGCGCCTGATTGTTCAAAATTGACAATCTCCTTCACCTCGCTGAAATACAGGCCAAACATTCCCCCGACACGGGTTGTTGTAAATGGTATTTCAAAGAAATCTGCCTCAGCCTGAATTCCCTCCGTCAGCATCCGGGTTTTATCTGTGAGTGCCTCGTAAAAACCAGGCACCGTGATCTGATCCAGTGTCGCCAGGCCCGCTGCCATGGCTACCGGGTTGCCTGACAGGGTACCCGCCTGGTAAACCGGTCCGGAAGGTGCGACCAGTTCCATGAGTTCGCGTTTGCCGCCGAATGCTCCGACGGGCATGCCGCCTCCGATGACCTTGCCAAAGGTCGACAGATCAGGCGTAATCCCGTAATAGGCCTGGGCACCGCCAAGCGCCACACGGAACCCGGTCATGACTTCATCAAAGATGAGCACAACACCGTGCTGATCACAAAGGTCACGAAGTCCCTGCAAATACCCTTCCACCGGAGGAATACAGTTCATATTGCCGGCCACAGGCTCGACAATCAGGCAGGCAATCTCGTCACCCTGTTGGTCAAAACAGGTACGTACTGCTTCCAGATCGTTAAATGGTACGGTCAGGGTCAGATCAGCACAGGCTGAAGGAACACCGGGAGAGTTCGGCACGCCCAGGGTCAGCGCACCACTTCCTGCCTTGACCAGGAATGCATCGGCATGACCGTGATAACAGCCTTCGAACTTCAGGATACGATCGCGGCCGGTTGCCGCGCGAGCCACGCGTATGGCGCTCATGGTTGCCTCGGTGCCGGAGTTGACCATACGCACCATTTCCATACCATCAATCAGTTCACACAACCTTTCCGCCATGGTGACTTCGGCAGCTGATGGTGCTCCAAAACTCAAACCCTTGTTGACCGCTTCCTGCACCGCCGCGATGATGGCCGGATTAGAATGACCAGCAATCATCGGCCCCCATGAGCCGATATAATCGATATAGGAACGTCCTGAAACGTCATACAAACAGGCACCCGATGCATGATCGAAAAATACCGGGTCACCGCCGACACCGTTAAAAGCGCGAACCGGAGAGTTTACTCCGCCCGGTATACGTAATCGTGCACGTTGGATCAATTCGTGGCTGCTTGTCATTTTGGCTATTCTCAGTCTGAAAAAACGTCATTTTAACCCGCAAAAGGTTTAAGCGCGCGCATTTGCATGGCAAACTAGCATTTTTGTCATCACAGGATTACTAACGTGTCGGAAAAAGGCTATAAAGTCTGGATGTGTATCATCTGTGGCTGGGTATACGAAGAGGAAAAAGGTTGCCCCGAAGAAGGCTTGGCACCTGGTACACGTTGGGAGGATATACCGGAGTTTTGGGTTTGCCCGGACTGCAGTGCGGGGAAAGAGGATTTCGAAATGATTGAGCTCTGATAAGGGCTGGTCGAGGGAACAAGGTATAGATATGAGCTCTGGAATTACAAGAGACAAGCGCAATGGAATGATTGGCGGGGTATGTGCCGGTCTTGCGCGGCATTTCGGTTGGTCAGTGACCGGTACGCGGGTCGTATATGTTCTTGCCTCGATTTTGTCAGCGGCTTTTCCAGGAATTCTCGTATATATCATTCTGTGGCTGTTAATGCCTGAGTCCGACTGAAGTCTGAAATCGCCCATAAAATTGCACACCGTAAAGAAGATACCACGGCCTTAAACGCCGGTTAGCGTTGTACCATCCGCCTTTAATTCCAGCCACCTGAATGCCGGGCCGCTCGCATCAGATGTAAACTTCTGCGCTGCCTTCAGACCATTGATTGCGCTTGATGGGCTACCCAGCATGGCGATACCTTTTCTGCTCGCCTCGAATACCTGGTGAACGTGCCCCCAGACCATTGCTTTAACATTGGCTTGTTGATCGATCAGTTGCAGAAAGTGCTCAGGATCCTGCAGGCGGTATTTATCGATCCAGGGGCTGCCGATACTGACGGGTTGATGATGCAGGGCAATGAGCAGCGGTCGCTGCTGATTGTTCCCAAAAAAGCTTTCCAGGTCCGTTAATGTCTTTTCACTGAGTCGGCCTTCCGGTCTCCCCGGCAGGCAGGAATTCAGGCGAAGAATCTGCCAGGGACCATGTTCTGAAACCTTGATGGTGTCTACAGGACTTCCGGGAAAAGTCTCCGCAAGCAGATGGGGGTCATCATGGTTTCCGGGTAATGCGAGCACCGGTATGCCGAGCGGTTTAAGATAATTTTTTAGGGTCTCGTATGAGGCCCTGCTGCCATCCTCAGAGAGATCACCGGTGGCCAGCAACAGATCAGGATTCATCGCCTTAACCCTGTCGATCAGCTTATTCAGGTTATCGTGCGGATTGATACCACGATACTTCTGTTTCCGGTCTGCCGGCAGATGACAATCTGTTAGCTGGACAATCAGCGTGCCTGAGCTCACCGCCGTGAAACCCAATCAGTCCAACTCGATGGTCAGCTGGTCTCCCGGTCCGACGCCCAGTGCTGACGCAACACCTGCATTAAGTTCCAGTACATACATGGCTGGCCCGGTACTCGGATAGGAAGGACAGCGGCTTACTCTACACGGGGGTGTATTTGCAGAAATACTGACCATTTTCAAATCCTTGTCAAAATACATGATGTCCAGTGGAATACGGGTGTTCTTCATCCAGAAACTGCGCAGAGCCTCATTCGGAAAAATGAACAACATACCCTGATCGGGCGGCATACTATCCCTGAACATGAGCCCCAGGCTCTGCTTCTGTTGTGTGTCTGCAATATCAACTTTGAAGGTTTTACCACCCAGTTCAACACTGGGATCACCCGCGGCACAGGCCACGCAGGAAGATAACATCAATATACAAAGCAAAAGTCGCATCTGGCTAATCCGGGTTCTGGTTCAACCGAATGATAACAAGCATCGACCGGGAAAGTGGATATTCATGGCCAGCGGTAGTTATCCAGCTTTACGATTTGCGGTGGGTGTTGTGTTTTTTCAATTTCGCACAATTCAGTGCCAAACGAGCGCAGTGAGGTGGGTAACACCCACTGAGACTCGCCGTGAATACATCCTTGTAGGCTCGAAGCCAACATCCCTGTTGGCTACGGTCTCATTGGGTGTTACCCACCTCGCTGCTTGAGTATTGTGGATTCTACGATCGGTATAATTATTTGGAATAGGTATTAATCAATTGAAGCAATCTGAACTTCAGGCGCATCATCGACATCCAACGCTACCATCACATCCCCGAAATGTTCAGGTTGTATGTCACCCATCACATTGACGACCACGACTTCTTCATCGTCAGCTGAAACGATGGTCAGCCCCTGCATACCCCTGGAAGAAGATTTGGAATACATTTGTACCAGTTCACCTTCTTCGCGTACCAGCATGACCGATTGCCAACCATCGTTGCTGAGCTTGCTACCCATACGATCAAACCGCTGTGTTATGCGGTCTGAATCACCATGTACCTCGTAAATACGGATCCGCACCCCGTCGAGACTTCTTAACAAAGCCTGGGTTTCCGGTTCGTCATCCAGAAAGCGGGCAGCAAAACGTAATGTTGTCGGACCCAGTGACAATGCCATCGTGCGGTTGGTGTCGCTTATACCAGGTGAATCAAGGTTGGCATATCCATCGTTACTGCGCGGTGCTGTAATACCGCAGGAAGAAAGCGTCAACGCGGTTAGCGTCAGTAACAGCACCAGTGCGACAGCATGGTAGTTTTTTGATGATCTCATCATCTCAGTCCAGGTCCAGGTCAACATCGACATCAAAGCTATCCATTACCTTACCCAGTTCAGCAGGGTTCAGCTGACCGATGATATTGACAAATACCGCTTCTTCTTCATCAACCACCATCACCGTCATGCCTTCCATGTGCCCTTCAATCATTTTCATGTAAACCAGGACCTGCTCATCGTCTTCATTGACCTGCACAATTGGCTCCCAACCGGAGGATTTAAGACTGCTCTTGGTCTTGCCAAACTGATCCCGGGCAGCGTCAGCGTTTTCATCCAGGGTGTATATCTGCACCCGAATACCCTTGAGTTTTGAAATCATCTCCGAGGTCTCGGGGCTTTCTGATGAACTCATCATGCCAACAAAGTTGAGCATTGTTCCGCCCAGGTTAATGGTGATTTTTGGCTCACCATAAGTCGCCGACAGGTCACCAAAGTCAACGTAGCCTGCCAGGTCTTTGAGTTCATCTTCCTGCGCCATGGCCGGCAGTGCCAGCAATGCGCAAAATAACCCGATAACAAACTTATTCATCAATAAACGTTTCATGCTTCTTTCTCCTTGGAGTTTAAATTCTGTGATTGGATGGCTTTGTTGACCGACCCGGTAACTGCATTTGCCATCGTATGACCAACTACTGATTCAATTTCGCGCCCGGTAATGACACCGGCTTTGTCGAGGTAGGCGAAGGCGATGGCCATTTCCTGACGTGCCTGGGCGATCTCGCCGGCTGAGGGTGTATCAGGACGCATCAGGCTGACAGCGATGACCACCAGAGGAATGACCGCCAGTGCCATCGCCCAACGGGGTTGCAATAAGCCGAACTTCGGTGTGCGTCGATGTTGGCGTGGGATTGCCTTCAAGCGTTTTCTGAGACTGTCCGGCGCCCGCTCTACTTTTATCTCATCCATTGCCTGCTGGAGTTGATACGCCTCGACAATGGCCCGCGCAAGCTGGCGATCATCCGTGGCTTCAGCCTTTAACAGATCGGCATCTTCTGCACTCAGTTCACCATCAAGCAGCGCATTGATTCGATCTTCCCATTTTTCATCATATTCATTCATGGTC
>Ga0055584_100005556_pt1 | contig 12363 bp, 10 predicted proteins | sample OSDHelmetaG_FD_58716 | JGI IMG/M metagenome (GOLD analysis project Ga0055584, IMG submission 58716) | Pelagic marine sediment microbial communities from the LTER site Helgoland, North Sea, for post-phytoplankton bloom and carbon turnover... | ecosystem: Environmental > Aquatic > Marine >... | reverse complement strand
TTTTTCGTCAATACTCATTTCATTTTGAGAAAATGCTGTTATACTCTGTAACAAAAAAAGTATTAAAAAAGTGAGTTTTTTAATCATGTTCTAATTTATTTAAATTTATGTTAATTGAAACTAGTTGAAATATTATATATTTCGTTCAGTTTGTGTATTTGGTCGGCATCACCAAGAACGATCACCCTAGATGAAGCTTCTAAAAGTTGATTTGCCGATGGATTTACTATATATTTTCCTTTAGGTGTTTTATATCCTATAATTGTACAACCTGTCCTAGATCTTATGTTCAAATCCAAGATAGATTGATTCTCTTTACCTTGAGTTAATTTTTCTGAAGGCAATTCTTCTATGTTCACAGATCCTTTACCTACTAAGGATATATTGTCTAAAAATTCAACTAAATCAGGCACAACAACTAATGATGCCATATGATCTCCACCAATATGATCCGGCATAATAACATTATCTGCTCCTGCTAATCTTAATTTTTTATATGTTGATGAATGAGATGCCCTACTAATAATTTTTAACTTTTTATTGGCTTGCCTTGCCGAGAGTACTATAAACAAATTATCTGCATCATCTGGTAGAGCCGAAATAACACAACTAGCTTTATTTACTCCTGCTTCTCTCATTATAGCATCATCGATTGCATCTCCATGAATCATTGGAATCTCAATAGATTGGAATTTATCCACTACATCTTTATCCCCTTCAACTACTATAAAAGGTCTATTATGAGCTAGTAATTTACGAGCTGCTTGCTTACCATTTCTCCCGTACCCGCATATAATAACATGATTTTCTATATTCGAAATCATTTTTTGAATCTTTTTTTGCTCTATTAATTTAGGGTTACTCTTATTTACTATATACTCTGTTATTACAGAAAGAGAAAAAGCAATTACTCCTAAACTTGTTAATATTAAAAAAACAGTAAATAATTTACCTGCAGCATTTAATGGAATTACTTCTCCGTAGCCAACAGTGGCAATTGTAATTACAGTCATATACAATGCATCGACCCAATTATAACCTGCTATTACCATAAAACCAATAACACCTACTAATATCAACAAGATAATTAAACCTAAAGAAAGGTATACTTTGTCCGATTGTATGTTAGGTCTAGGTAATACTGACTTCATTTATTAGTAACTATCTATAAGCTCTTTCAATCCAAATTTAATATTATGTTATTTTTATAATAAATTACAAATATTAAAAAATAACAAAGAGTAAACTAAATATCGAAAACTGATGTTCGCTTGGTGTAAACCAAGTCCTTAAGCTTTAACCAAAAAGCCAAAGTTAGGTATATAAAAAAACTTAAACCTACAGTTGCAAATGTTGTATAAATAAAAAAGATGCGAACATTTTTAGTTCGCATTCCTAGTCGATCTGCTAAACGACTACAAACATAAAATCCATGAAGTTCTAAAAAATGTCTTAGACTATATAACATGCGCCAAAAATAAGTATTAATCTTAAAACATCAATTAAGCTATTTGATAAAAAAAGGGAGGTTAATTGATAATATTGTTTTTTTTTAACATTAAAATGCTAATTTAATAAAATTAATCAATCTAACGAATCACCTTTGATTGATATTAATATCGAAGAATATTTAAACCACCTAATTAATAAACAAAAAAAACTAAGGAAAACAGAAGAATCCTTAATTTTTTCAATGTTTTTTTTGTTTATTAATTCTACTGTAGACCAATAATAAGAACTCAATAGTTTAAAAGTTAGAGAAAACTTAATTTTACGCCGTACATAGTTAAAAGCTTTGAGATGCTTCGCCAAAAAAAGGCTTTTTTAAATTTTTACTTAATATTTACTATATTATTTTGATAAGAATTTACATGATTAACTCTTCCGTTAATTGAATATGCATATTGATTTACAAAATTAAAGTCTGCTAAATAAAGATCCTTGTCTGTCGTTTCAGCCATTAAAACCTTTGGTCCTTCTACATAACCCTTTTCAATCAAACAATATTTATCAGCTATAGATTCTTCTATAATATCTCCTTTATTAAACAAATCTTCATATTCTTTATCAAGAACGTAATGTATTCCCAATTCTTCAAATTCACCGTAAATACCCGTGATACCATCTACCTTATTATTGAGTACAATTCCGTTACTTTCAACGTTTTTATAGCCTCCATCAATATAATCATTTTGATTTACATCTTTTATAACAACTCTAAGTCTGTTTAAATTCTCTGTCGTAAACTTTAATTTTGAGATAGGCAATGGTGCAAATAGTGTTTCTATGTTTTTAGACACTCTAACTAAATGTTCTTCAAAACCTTTCTCATCAATTTGCAAAATTGAAAAATTTAATCTTACATCGTCATTATTATTTTCATCTGCATACAGTAAAACATTAAGCTTGTTATTATTTGCAAGATTTTGCGCTAAAATCAATTTGCTTTTTTTGCTGTTAAATTCTTCGGGAGAATTTATGTAATCGGCTATTAAACTTTTAATTGTTAGAAAGTCTGCATATTTTTTATTTGTTGCATCTAATTCATTACGATAATAAATACTATCCTTTACTAATTTTTTGATTTTTTTATTTAAAAAAAAATAATCTTCATTAAGTATCGGAATCATACCTACTTTAACCTCTTTCTCATACACAACCTCAACCACACTATAAACCGATGGAACATTTTTTAGATCCTTCATTTTTTGATAGTTATGATTAGCTTTAAATTCATAAATGTTACTTTTTTGACCATAAGAAATTTGAGCCATAAATAACAATCCAAGTAATTGTAATAGTTTCTTCATCTTCCAACATTATTAAATTCATTAATTCATTTTTCAAAACCACACTTGTTCATTTTTTCAAACTACACGAACTTATTTAAGATACTATAATCAACCCTATATTTATTCACTGAAATCAAAATAACCAACTTTTTAAAGTTACGAATAAAAAGCATAAATACCTGACAATCAGTGTTAAACTTTATTTATAATTATTGCTTATTGACTTTTTTTGATTAATTTTTTAATAGATTATCTATAAAAACAAATACTTCTTAACAATTACCTCAACTACTGTAATTAACTATTAACGTGTTACCTATACTGCATGACAAACATTTACCTAAGTTACAATAGCTTTTATTTAATGTTAATAATGCTTGTGAATGTAAACTAGATTTAACCCTGACACCTGCTGCTTTGTAACGAGTTACAATACTATTGCTTTCTGGATCTAACTCCTCTAAAAGCAAAATTAATTCTGATGAACAATCAGTAGTTTCTTTTGTTAAATTCTGAAATAAAAATCTTAATGGCAATACTGAATTCAAAAGTAACATTTGCTGAAAAGATGAAGTTGTTTTTTTCTTTTTCTCTGCACTTAATTTACCAAAATTATAATGTGAAGACCAATAACCAGATACTTGAGAAGTCAGCAGACTATTTAATTCCGAAATATTTTTTGAATTATTAAGCAGCATAAACAAATTATTTGCTTTAGCATATAATGTTGCTAATTGAGCCAATCTGATTGTAGGAAAATTAGGAGGCCTCAATCTAAAAAACTGTACAGTTATTCCATTTAAAGTCATTAATTTAAATTTATTTTTTAAGTAAGTATACTCTGCATATAATTCTTTTTCATAAACATCATCACTTTCACTATTCAACATGTTACATTGCCCCATAAATAAAGCCTCTAACTTAAACGCCGACTTTTCTTTTTGAATAATTGAAAAAGGAATAGATTTTGCCATCGTAAAAAAAGCTTCACCGTTAATGTTACTCCCAAAAGCCTTTGCCAACAAGCAAAAACATGTCTCTTCCCAATTGTTTTTGTTTATTAGAAGCAATTCTAAAATAGGTTTGCATTTTTCTTCTAAACGCTCAAAGTACAATCGCTCCAACCAATTATCCCAAACAAAACTACTCACCTTATTTAATTGATTTTCGCAATTAATCCAACGCTCTTTATTGTTTTCATATAAATATTTATAGCCATGTAATGCTTCCGCAGAAACACATGATTGTAGCTCAAGTGTTGGTATTATTATATTACTCGACCTATATATATCTACATCATCCTCCCAAACCACATGTAAAATTACAGAGTCATAATTACTATCTATTTGGTGATTATGCCTATACCAATCACTAGATTTAACATGAACCTCTACATTGCCAGCCCATTTTTGGTTATCAATAACCAACTGAGCTGTCAAAAAATCTGGACCATGTGAATCCGTATTATGTGTACCAACTTTTAAAACTTGGAGTTCCTCTTTATTAGTGGTTAACAATTCTAAGCTTGAGAATTTCTGAAATTTCCATAAATAGTGTAAAAAATCTTCTTTCATGACAACAAAATACAAACAAAACATTGATAATCAATTAATTAAATATTTTGTAGTTTGTAAAATTTTATTTTTTTAAAAAATAACACTTGTTTCATTTTATCTTAATGAGAGTAATAATTACAAATAGATGTATATTGAACCCTTAATAAATGATTAGGTATGGAATCCAACAAAAAACTGTTTTTATTAGATGCTTTTGCATTAATATTTAGAGGTTATTACGCACTAATAAAAAACCCTCGAATTACCAGTACTGGGATGGATGTTTCAGCAATTATGGGATTTACAAATTCTTTGTTAGATGTTATTCGAAAAGAAAAACCAGACTACTTAGCTGTAGCATTTGACAAAGGTGGGAGTCATGAACGTGTAGAGATTTTTCCAGAATATAAAGCAAACCGAGCTGAAACCCCTGAAGCTATAAAAATTGCTGTACCTATTATTAAGGACATTTTAAAAGCAATGCATATTCCTATTATCGAAGAACTAGGAGTTGAAGCTGATGATCTTATTGGAACATTATCTAAACAGGCCGAAAAAGAAGGTTTCAAAGTATATATGGTTACCCCCGATAAAGATTATGCACAATTAGTTTCCGAAAACATCTTCATGTATCGTCCAGCACGCATGGGTAATGGTATCGAAATTTGGGGAATTCCGGAGGTTCAAAAAAGATTTGAAATTGAACACCCTGAACAAGTTATTGATTACCTTGGAATGATGGGTGATGCTGTAGATAATATTCCTGGATTACCAGGAGTTGGAGACAAAACAGCTAAAAAATTTATTGCCGCATATGGGAGTATGGAAGGCTTGTTAGAAAACACTGATAAGCTAAAAGGTAAAATGAAAGAAAAAGTAATTGCTAATGCCGAGTTAGGTTTACTTTCTAAAAAATTAGCTACCATTAATTTAAATTGTAATGTAACTTTTGATGCCAATTCTTATTTACTAGAAGCTCCAGATGCTGAAAAAGTAACTAAACTTTTTGAAGAGTTAGAATTCCGAAGAATGAAAGATCAGTTTTTTAAGCTTTTTGATGCTGATGGACTAAAACAAACTACCAAAACTGTTAAACCTTCACTAGCCAACACTGAAAGCACTGCTGGAGCTGGTCAGTTTTCTTTGTTTGGTTCTGGTGACACTACAAATGACGCCTCAACTGAATTTAGTTCTAGAAAAACAATTGCCAATACATCTCATCATTACCAAACCGTTCAGCTTGGAATGGGGTTAAAATTGTTTTTACAAAACCTAAACAATCAAACTTCAGTATGTTTTGATACCGAAACAACAAGCTTAAACGCACTACAAGCCGAATTAGTGGGTATAGCTTTTAGTTGGGAAAAAGAAAATGGTTTTTATTTACCGTTCCCTGAAGATAAAGAGAAGGCTCAAGAGCTAGTTAACGAATTACTTCCTTTCTTTGAAAATGAAAAAATCCAAAAAATTGGACAAAACTTAAAATACGATATTAAAGTATTACATAAATATGGTGTTTCTGTAAAAGGAAAAATATTTGACACTATGATTGCGCATTATTTGATTAATCCTGATATGCGACATAACATGGATGTGTTAGCCGAGACTTACTTGAACTACACTCCCATTTCTATAGTTGAACTTATTGGTAAAAAAGGGAAAAATCAACTTACCATGCGCCAAGTTCCTCTTGAAAAACAAACCGAATACTCTGTAGAAGATTCTGATATTACTTTTCAATTAGCAGAACATTTTACACCTGAACTTAAAGAAGCTAATACACTTGATTTATTTAACGACATTGAATTACCGTTAGTTGAAGTTCTTTCAGCTATGGAAATTGAAGGTATTAATTTAGATATTGAATTCCTAAATAGCCTTTCTTCTGAACTAAATAGTGATGTTTTAAAACTAGAAGAAAGTATCTACGAACAAGCTGGCGAAACTTTTAATATTGGCTCCCCAAAACAAATGGGAATTGTTTTGTTCGAAAACATGAAATTAGTAGACAAACCTAAAAAAACAAAAACTGGCCAATACTCCACGGCTGAAGATGTGCTTTCAAATTTAGCTAAAGACCATAAAATTGTTGAAGATATTTTAACCTATCGTGGTTTAGCCAAACTAAAGAGTACTTATATTGATGCTTTACCTTTACAAATAAACCCAAATACAAACCGAGTCCATACCGAATATATTCAAACGGTGGCTGCCACTGGGCGTTTAAGTTCAAACAACCCAAACTTACAAAATATTCCTATCAGAACGGAACGTGGACGCCAAGTACGTAAAGCTTTTGTTCCTCGTGATGAAAACCACGTGTTAGTTGCTGCAGATTATTCGCAAATAGAATTAAGAATAATTGCTGCTTTAAGTAACGAAACTGCTATGATGGAAGCTTTTCAAAAAGGAGAAGATATTCATGCTGCTACTGCTGCCAAGGTATTTAATGTAAGCTTAAATGAGGTTACTCGTGAACAACGTAGTAATGCAAAAACAATTAATTTTGGTATTATGTATGGAGTTTCTGCTTTTGGATTAAGTAATCAAACCAATTTAACACGTTCTGAATCTAAAGAATTAATTGAGGCTTATTATCAAACTTATCCTAAGTTAAAAGCTTATATGGGTGAGCAAGTTAATTTTGCTCGCGAGAATGGTTATGTACAAACTGTGCTAGGAAGACGTAGATATTTAAAAGACATAAATTCTGCAAATGCTATAGTTCGCGGTGCTGCCGAACGAAATGCAGTAAATGCTCCTATACAAGGTAGTGCTGCCGATATTATTAAAATTGCTATGATTAATATTCATAACAAATTAATTACTGAAGGTTTTAAAACAAAAATGTTATTACAAGTTCATGATGAATTGGTTTTTGATGTTCCTAAAAACGAGTTAGAAATTATACAAAAACTAATTAAACACGAAATGGAAAATGCTCACAAGATGGATGTGCCTTTAGATGTTGAAATTGGTGTTGGAGACAACTGGCTAGAGGCTCATTAACATTTTCGTGATTTTTAATTTATTACTACTGTAATATTTACCAACTGTATAAATTTAAAAATCCCTAAGATCCTGTGATCTTGGGGATTTTTAAATTTAAACGATCATTATTGATCATTCCACAAAGTGTAAAACAATTGAAAAAAAAGTAAATAGATTACTCTACAAACAACTTCTTTTTAAGCTAGCTTTTATTTTCCCTTATGTATACTTCATTTTAAAAGACATAAATAATCAACATTTTTATGTTATTACACTGATTTATTCCGACCAATATTCTCTAAATCGACACTTATTTTAATTAAAACACTAACTTACTTAGCTTTACTTTTATCTTTAGAAGATTTATGCTTGCAATTTATAAAAGAAGGATGAACTTTATTTTTGTATTTTGTGGATTACTAAAGAGTTAAAAAAACAATTAAAGCTTCATGCTTAAAAAAATTATAAAAAAGTGTTCCTCTTCGGAAATTAACTATCAATTTTATAGTAGCATAGATAAACTACCTAAACTAGATTGGGAACATTTTAACACAAAAGGTAATATATTATTTAAACCAGGATACCTAAAAGGTATTGAGAGTTCTTTAAAAAACGAAATAGAGTTTAATTATATATTATTTTTTGATCCTCAAAAAAAACCAATTGGTTTTGCTGTTACTCAATTTATCACTGTTAATACAAAAGAACTCCAAAGTAGAGAACTACCCTATAACATTTGTAAAAGTATAAAAAACACCTTACTTAAAAATATAGATGTTAATGTGTTAGTTTGTGGAAATATTTATGCTTGCGGTGAACATCATTTTGTTTTTAATGAACAACAAATTTCACATAAAGAAGCGTATTTAAGTTTAACAAAGGCTTTGAAAGATACTCGCAATATGGATCATTCCGAGAAACCTTCTTATATTTTAATTAAAGAATTTTGGCCTCAAACTTTTGAAAACAGCAATGAAATTATAAAGGAAGGTTTTTCAGAAATAAATATTGATCCTAACATGGTTTTAAAACTAAAACCACATTGGAAAACCTTCGATGATTATTTAGTTAGCATGCGTACAAAATTTAGAACTCGAGCTAAAAAAGTGCTCTCCAATTCTAAAAGTATTGAAACAAAAAACCTGACCGCAAACGACTTAATATTTCATAAAAAAAAGATCGAAAAACTATATTACTCAGTAATTGATAATGCTTATTTTAAACTTGGAAAACTAAATATTGAAGTCTTTATAAGTCTAAAAGAAACACTCCTAGATAAATTTATTTTCACTGGTTACTTCATAAAAAGTGAACTTATTGGCTTTAAAACTTGTTTTGTACAACAAAATAACATTGAAGCCTTCCATGTTGGTTTTGATTACAATTATAAAAAATCTCATAATATTTATCAACGCATTTTATACGATTACGTCGATTTAGCAATAAAACATAAAGTTCCTAGATTATTATTAGGTCGTACTTCTGAAACTATTAAAAGTTGTGTTGGTGCAGAGCCTGTAGACATGAAACTTTTTGTTAGACATAGAAACTCAATATCCAACAAACTATTAAAACCCTTGACCGATTTTATAACCCCTAATCAAAACGAGATTAGAAACCCTTTTAAAAAGATTTTAAATTAATGGATTCATTAACACAAATTGTACTTGGCGCTGCTGTTGGCGAAACTATATTAGGCCGTAAAATTGGAAACAAAGCTATTCTTTGGGGCGCAATAGCAGGAACTATTCCTGACCTAGATGTAATGGTCAAATTATTTACCAATGATATAGTAACAGCTAACGAAATGCATCGGGGTTTTTCTCATTCTATAATATTCTGTGTATTATTTGCTCCTTTATTTGGCTGGTTATTATCCAAATTATACAAAAAACAAAAGGCAACCTGGAAAGATTGGACTAAGCTTATGTTCTGGGGTTTATTTACTCATCCTATTCTAGATGCTTTTACCACTTGGGGCACACAACTTTTTTGGCCTTTAAATTATAAAGTTTCTTTTAAGAATATTTTTGTTATTGATCCTTTATATACCATTCCTTTTTTATTTTTTTTAGTTGTTGCTATGTGCTACAAACGCGACAATCCTAAACGTAAAAAATTTAACTTATTAGGTATTTACATAAGTAGTGGATACATGCTAATTACACTTTTACTTAAATGGTATACATATGGAGTTTTTAAAAAAAGTCTAGATAATCAAGATATCACTTACGCAGAAATACAAACAAAGCCTTCTGCTTTAAACACTATTCTTTGGAATGCAAATATAGAAACCAAAGACGCTTATTTAATTGGCAATTATTCTCTTTTTGATAAAGACAAAAACATTGAATTTTCAGAATTTAAAAAAAATTACCACTTATTAAATGACTTAGAAGAGGAAAAAATAATAAAACGCTTAATTAAACTTACACAAGGTTGGTATACATTGCAACAAGCAGATGATAATAATTTATATTTTAATGATTTACGTTTTGGTTTAATGGGCATTAAACCAAATACCGAAAAATTTGTTTTTAGATACAAACTTTCTCGAAACCAAAATGGAAAATTAATTGCGAATCAAGAAAATTCAAATCCTAAAGATATAGCCCCTCTTTTGAAAGAGTTATGGAATCGAATTTGGGGAAAAGAATCAATCTAATTTTTTTATTTTTCTCTAATTAATATTCTGTATTTTTTTCCTATAAAATATAAGTTAGAAAGGATAACTTGATAATTCGAATCTTTATTCTTAAATGACCATTTATAGCCTATGGGTTTATTCTCAAATGTTTTATTCTCTTTATTGGGAAACGAAATAATCCCAGAGGCTGTATTTTCCAAGCTAATTTCAGTAACACCAATAGTTAATCCTATTTTTTTATCAAAGAAAGCTTCTTCGGTAATTAACACATCGCTTTGGATAAAATATTTTTTATCCATCGATTCTACATCAATTTTCGAACTCCTATGTAAAACACTTTCAAGATGTTTTATTTTTTTTTCTAAATTTAATGCTGAGTTTGGTGTGTTTTCTAACCATTTTTTCAAACGTTCATTATCTTGTCTTAAAGATTCATTTTCAAACCTAGTTAATTCTATTGTTTGGTTTAAAATTTTATTTTGGTTTTCAAGATTTGAAATATTTGTATTATATAAATTATTCTTATTGGTATCTAACAAAAAATACGTAACCGCAAAAATAGTACCTCCTAAAGTAATTGAGTAGGTAATAATAGATTTTACTGGATTGTTTTCAAACCAATTACTCATTAGTGTCTCTTATGGGTTAAACTTAATAATGTTATCCTTTTCGGATTTTAAAATACATCAAATACTATCAATCCATAAATAATTATTAGCTATTTTTATAAAAACATTAAACATGATTTTTGAACAGGCAGAATTACACATAAAACCAAACTTAGAAAAAGATTTCCTAACTGCATTCAATAAAGCTAAATTCATAATTGCATCAATGAAAGGTTTTATTAACATCGATTTACTAAAATGTATTGAAAAAGAAAACACTTATTTATTACTTGTAAAATGGGAAACACTTAATGATCACGAAATAGGGTTTAGAAAATCTGATCAATATCAGGAATGGAAACAATTATTACACCACTTTTACGAACCCTTCCCGAAAGTTTATCATTACGAATCTGTCCTAAAATAACTTACCTGTCACTGGTTCAAATTTTAGCTCTTGGTTTAACAACCATCGCTTTCTATCTAATCCACCTACATAATCTGTTAATTTTCCATTTTTACCAATTACACGATGACAAGGAAGTATAATTGAAATCCTATTCATACTATTTGCTGCAGCAACCGCTCTAATAGCTTTGGGTTTGTTTATATTCTCTGATTGTTGCTGATATGCTACTGTTTTTCCATAAGGAATTATCTTTAAGCAATCCTACACTTTATTTTTGAACATAGTACTTAGAGTATCCAACTTTACATCAAATTGTTTTCGTTATCCTATAAAGTATTCATTTAGTTCTTGATTTATCTGGACTATGTGCTTATTTATCCCTTTTGTTATTATTGAATTAAATAAGATTTGTAAACCCATAAACTCTTTATCATTCACTCTCATATCTGCAAATTCTAATAAACAAATACCCTTTTCACTTGAACAAATAAACATCGAACCAATAGGTGTTTTGATAGTTTACTTACTAAAACTATACTCTTTTTTATTAATGAATTACCCATACCTTTTTTTCAAACAAAACAAAACAAAACCTGTTTAAAACTTAACATTTACACTTTACAGAACACTAACAATTAGTTGCTAAAATTAATTATTTCTGTTTCTTTATTAAATTCTATTAAATAAGCATTACTATAAAAGGCATAAAAAAAAGGCATGAGATTAAAAATCTTATGCCTTTTTTTTATTTTAATTTATGATTAAAAGATTATTATTATTCTTCATCACAACTTACTCCTTTTGGTAATAATACATTAGTACCACTCTTTACGATTAAATCACACACTTCATAAGGTACTGACTCCAAACCAGTCCCAACCGTACTAAAGTTTACAATACGTAAGCTTGTTAAATCACCTAATTTAGGAGAAACTTTTAATAAAGGAGTTCCTTCTTCTATTATTAAATACTCAAGGTTTATTAATGAACTAATGTTGTCAGCTATTACTTCTATTGATGAATCTGAATAAAGAAGGTATTTTAAGCTTGTAGTGTTATAAACCCATAATGGAATGTAGTCTGAAGAGCCATTAGTAACAGTTAACGTTTCTAATTCTGGCAATACGATATCATTTTCTTCTGGAATTGATTGTTCTGAAACAAACAATGAATTAAGGTAGATTAACTCTCCAAGAGATTCATCTAGCTTAATAAAGTTTCCTGCATTCAAGGAAGTAACATTTCCTGAATCATCAACACTTATGGAATCCCATTCTTCCATATCTACACCAATTTTCCAGTTAACATTATCTTCTTCAACAAGCATATCTAATAACACATCTCTTTGAGCTATTACACC